>ERZ773143.19-NODE-19-length-169696-cov-40.773958_pt1 | contig 169696 bp, 156 predicted proteins | sample MGYA00580852_ERZ773143 | MGnify/ENA primary metagenome ERZ773143 (study PRJEB29015, sample SAMEA2737853) | human gut metagenome | biome: human gut; feature: human-associated habitat; material: faeces | place: China | collected 2012 ... | reverse complement strand
AAACAACAACGTTTTTGAATTCCTGGTTGATTTTAACCACTTTGAATTCCATTGTTTTGCCTACAAATACATCGTAGTCGCGGATAGGCTTAACATCAATTTGAGAACCCGGCAAGAATGCTTCGATACCGAATACGTCAACAATCATACCACCCTTAGTGCGGCACTTGATAAAGCCTTTAATGATTTCTTCGTTTTCAAGAGCAGCGTTCACACGATCCCAAGAGCGAGTTGCGCGTGCTTTCTTGTGTGACAGGATCAACTGTCCTTTTTTGTCTTCCTGATTTTCAATGTATACTTCTACAGTATCACCTATTTTCAAATCTGGATTGTAACGGAATTCATTCAAAGGAATGATACCGTCTGATTTGTAGCCGATATTGACAACTACTTCGCGTTTGTTCATTGCGATAACAGTACCGTCCACAACCTCGCGGTCATTTACTTTGTTCAGTGTACTGTCATAAGCTTGTTCAAGAGCTTCGTGGCTCATGCCTGTAACGGCTTCACCGTTTTCATAAGCTTCCCAGTTGAAGTCTTCAACAGGAGCGATGTTTTTTAAATTTTCCATTAATAAAATTGTTAAAATTCTCAGTTAATTACGTTAGACATTATATTGATTATCTAATTTCGGGCGCAAAGATACAATAATTTACTGAATCACAAATAGATTTGAGGCTTTTTCTTTAAATTTGAATATTTAATTGTCTAATTATAAACCGATATTGAATTATGTTCATATCTTTGCGATAATATAAATCTATTTAGCAAATGCTACCATCCATACTATTAGCGGTTGTTGCTTTATTTTTTATGATAAAGTGGTGGCTCGAAACAAAGAAAACAAAAAGTCTGAATAAGGAAGTTCTTGCCCAAAAGAACGAACTTGGTTTAAACAAAGATTTTTCGGATGCCATCTTACGCAATATCGATGCGTACATTGTATTGGCCAATCGTAATTTTCTGGTAGAGAAAACCAATTATTATAGTTTGAACCGTGAAAAGGATGACTGTGTCCTTCACAGGGTGGGGGAATTGCTTCGGTGCAAAAATGCGTTGGATTCCGGTGCATGCGGCACTCACGAGAATTGTAAATCCTGTCCGGTGCGTGCTTCCATCGAAAGGTGTTTTCGCGAAAAAAACAGCTTTTCTCGGTTGGAAGCTCCGATGAGGCTTTATTTGTCGGATGACACTGGTAACTACGTGGATTGTGTGGTGAGTGTTTCGGGGGCATATATGGTGCAGAACAGAGATGAAAAGGTGTTGCTGACCGTGAGAGATATTACGCGTTTGAAGAAGGTACAGGAAGAACTGGAGGCGGCCAGGCGGGTGGCGGAAGTGGCAGGTGAACAGAAGACAGCTTTCCTGGCTAATATGAGCCATGAAATTCGGACTCCGCTGAATGCGATAGTTGGTTTCGCGGGATTGTTGTCCAATGCTTCCGAATCCGAACGTAATTCTTATGTTGAGATAATCAAAGGTAATACGAATATGTTGTTGCAGTTGGTTAATGATATTCTGGATATGTCAAAGATAGAGGCGGGGACATTGGAGTTTATTTATTCCGATACGGATGTTAATCAGATAATGCGTGAACTGGAAGGAATTTTCCGGCTGCGTCTGGAAGAGGCTGACAGTCCGGTGCGTATTGTGTTTGAGCCTTGTCTGCCGGTCTGCTTTATTCATACCGAAAAGAACCGGGTGTCACAGGTACTTTCCAATTTTCTGTCGAATGCATTCAAGTATACCAAAGAAGGCAGCATCACTTTAGGATATAAGGTGCGGGAGGATGATATCTACTTCTATGTGCAGGACACGGGAGCCGGCATTCCGGCCGGGAAGGTGGATAAAGTCTTTGAACGTTTCATGAAACTGGATGCCAAAAAGCAGGGCACGGGTTTGGGCTTGTCTATCAGCCGGACCATTATCAAGAAACTGGGCGGTGAGATAGGGGTATTCTCGGAATACGGCAAAGGTTCTACTTTCTGGTTTACCCTGCCGGTGAAACCTTTTGATTTTTTACCTTTGCAGCAACGGACGGAAGACGTTTCGGAAACCGTTGAATTCAATGAAACCGAATACGATGCGGGGGCTGTTCGCCGAACCATTCTGATAGCCGAGGACATGGACGACAATTATCTGCTCTATAAGATTTATCTGGAAAAACACTATGATTTGATCCGTGCCACAAACGGTGAAGAAGCCGTTTCCAAATACCTGGAATGCAATCCGGATATTATTTTGATGGATATAGGCATGCCCGTGGTGGACGGTTATCAGGCAACGGATGCCATTCGCCAACTGTCTTCCGATATCCCCATTGTGGCGGTAACGGCTTTTGCATACGATGAAGACAGAAGAAAAGTAATGTCCAGAGGCTTCAACGGTTATTTATCAAAGCCTCTGAACAAAGATGAACTATTGAAAATGCTTCATAAGATGGGTATCTGATATTTTAATCTTCCAGTGAATAGTCAATGGTAGTCACCACGCGTATTCGTTTGATATAAGGAGTATTGGCATCGCGGTCTTCGATGCTGAATTGTCCTTGATAAGCTCTTTTTATCTTTCCCAGTTCACTGTCCGAGTCTTTGGCAAACTTGATGGCGGCGGCGCGGGCGTTCTTTGTTGCTTCTTCTATCATCTGAGGTTTCACGGCATTGAGCCCTGTAAAGTCATACTGCACATTGTAGCGGTAATCTCCTCCGGTAATGGCGATGCCCTGCTTCAGAAGCTCACTCTGTTCTTTTATCAGATTACGGACAAGTTCCACTTTGTCGGATGTAACAGTGATGACAGTTGTAATATTATAACGGAATTGAATCGGATTACTATTATAACGGTCGGCCTGCAAGTCGATAAGTTCGGGAGCATTGATACTGATTTCCTGCTCCGTGATACCTTTTTGTTTGAGGAAAGTGACGATAGTCTGATTCGTATTATTAATCTTATTATATAAGGCAGGCAAGTCATTTCCCACTTCCTTGTACATCAGAGGCCAAGTAACCTTGTTGGCAGGCACTTCCATTTCAGCCAATCCTTTGACGGTTACTACCCGGTCTTTACCGGCGAAAGTATCCAGTCCGTTTTTGATAAAATACCCCATAATCAGCATACCTATTGCTAAGATAATGGCTTCCGGTTTCCAACTTTTCATGTCTTAATTGTTTTTAGTTATACAATTTATTTCTTATTATAAATGTCCAAGACCTTTTTTACTGAACCATATTTCTGCAACAATTGTTTAGCCTTTTTTTCGTCTAGCTGCAGTTCCTCCATAATCATTCTCATTCCCCGGTCTACCAGTTTTTGGTTGCTTAGTTGCATATTGACCATTCGGTTTCCCTTCACCCTTCCCAGTTTTATCATCACGGAAGTGCTGATCATGTTGAGAATCATTTTTTGCCCTGTGCCGCTTTTCATGCGCGAACTGCCGGTCACAAACTCCGGGCCCACAATCATTTCGATGGGAATATCCACTGCGTGTGAGAGGGGAGAATCAGGATTGCTGCTGATTCCTGCCGTCAGTATGCCTCTTTTCCGTGCCTGTTGCAATGCGCCGATGACATAAGGCGTTGTTCCCGAAGCGGCAATGCCTATCACGGTATCTTTGTCACTGATGTGGAAAGCCTGCAATTCTTCCCATCCCTTCAACGTATCGTCTTCCGCATTTTCCACCGGATGCCGCAGAGCCGTTTCGCCTCCGGCTATTATACCTATTATATAAGTATCGGGCATACCGAAAGTCGGTGGAATCTCCGAAGCATCCAATACCCCCAGGCGTCCGCTGGTTCCGGCTCCGATATAAAATACCCGTCCGCCTTGCTGCATCCGTTCCACGATGCCTGTTACCAGTCTTTCTATGTGGGGAATACAGGAGCGCACGGCCAAGGCTACTTTTTGGTCTTCCTCATTGATACCTTCCAATAAGCTTCGCACGGACAACTGTTCCAGGTCTTCGTGCAAAGACGGCTGCTCGGTTATTTTAATAAAACTCATATTCTGAAATGATAATTTATCAACCCTTCCATCGGACTCTTTATTATCTTGCCGACTTGAATGCCCAATGCATCGGCTGCTTCTTTCACCTCCGCCCGGAAATGCCATGCGATGGAACCGATAAAATGAACCGGGCAACCGGCATATTCGTACAGCATCACATTTCTTTTGAAGAAATCGGTGAAGCAGGAAAGCAGCAACGCATGAATCTCCGCTCTTTGCCGGTGTGCGGATAAGAAAGGAGTGAGGCTTGCCAGAAAACGGTTGGCAAGCGGCTGCCGATATACTTTGTCCAAGATAAGGGCAGGCGTCAACTCATATTCTTTCAGCAGCAGTTCGCACAAGTCGGGGGGAAGCTGTTTTTTGAGGCAGTCACCCACCAGGCGTTTACCCAGCACGGCTCCGCTTCCTTCGTCCCCCAATATGTACCCCAGTGGAGAAACATTGGAAACAATTTTTTCACCGTCGTACTCGCAGGAATTCGATCCTGTTCCCAATATACAGGCAATGCCTTTCGTATGTCCGCACAAGGCGCGGGCGGCTCCCGACAAGTCACTTTCCACCGCAACATGGGCGTGTGGGAAACATTCGGTGAGGGCATCTGCTACGATGCATGCCTTTTCGGGCGTGCAGCCGGCGCCATAGAAATAAAGTTCGGTGACGGTGTCTTTTTCCGTCAACTGCGGGAAAAGGTTTTCTGTTATTTGCCGGCTTATTTCTTTGGTGGAAAGATAAAACGGATTGATGCCGGGAGTTTGGACTATCCGGTAATCCGTTTGGCTGTTGCCGATGCACCAATCGGTTTTGGTGGAACCACTGTCTGCTATTACAATCATGGTTACTGGTTAATGGTTATAGTGTACGCAAAGATATGAATAATAATTGAAAGTGAGTGCCTAATCAACAAAACAAGTCTATTTAGACGTCGGATATTATTTAACCACCCCCGTGGTTAACTTTAATCACCTACGTGACTAACTTTAACCACCCGGGTGGATAGACTTAACCACGGACGTGGTTAAGCAATAACGTATGATGCTCACGGGCTTTTCGAACTAATCTTCTTTTTCTTTCGAATATAATTAGAAGATTGGTGGAATGATACTAAAAAGTGGTGGTAGAGGGCTTTTAAACGGTAAAAGAACTGCTACTGCCACCACTTGGATAAGTCGTTTATTGATAGGATGTTGTATGTGATAAGCATCCTATGGTGGCAGCAGTGACAGTAGAAATGAAAAACTCGGTTGAAGCTGAATTTAGGAAAAATCTGTCAATAAGACCTTCCTTTGAATACGCTTGATTTATCCAATGGCAACAGAGTGCCTGATAAGGTAAGTCTGTTGGAATGAAAATTGGGAAGAATATCCACTGTTGCATTGTTGCCGCCATTGGCCAGTGAAATATTGACTTGGGCAGAAATACCTACACCTGTGATATTCATTGCCAGACGGATGTTGCCTTTTTTGTCTGTGGTCACTTTGTAGCCGGACACATTGCCGTCTACAGTTACTCCACCCAAGCCATTGGGACCGCTTACAGGTATATTGAAAGCTACCTGTACGGAGCCTTTATTACCATTGACTGTCACAAAATTTGTGTTTGAAGAGACAAATGCAGTTCTGCCCCGTTTAAAGATAACCTGATCCGCTTCCAGGGTAAAGCTTTTGTTTTCTATGGCTTGTTTGGCTTCTTCAAACAATGCCTGCTCCATGGCTCTTTTAGCTTCCTTTCGTTCTTGACGACTCAGCTTTTTTTCAGATGTTTGTGCTTGTGCGTATCCTACGCAGCCAAACAATACAACTGATACCAATAAAATAATTTTTTTCATATATCTTCTGTTTTATATGTTATCGTCTGAAAAGGAAACAATGCAATGGCTTGTATTGTTGAATTTAACATTAACTTTTTAAGGTTTTCTTTCCAAATTCGGGATGAATCTTCAGCAAAGCCGTGACTCCGAATGTGGCGATGCAACATATCATAATCCAAATAAAAAAGTGGTTGTATCCCAAGTGCTCTTGCAGCCATCCGGCAGCCATTCCCGGAATCATCATGCCAAGTGCCATAAAAGCGGTACAGATGGCATAGTGTGCCGTCTTGTGCTCGCCGTCGGCAAAGTAAATGAGGTAGAGCATGTAGGCTGTGAATCCGAAACCGTATCCGAACTGTTCGATGAAGATGCAAATGTTGACAAACAACAAGGAATCCGGTTGTGCATAGCTGAGGTATACATAAACAAAATCAGGTAACGAGATAGCCCATACCATGGGCCAAAGCCAGCGTTTAAGACCTCCCCGGGCTACGGAAATGCCTCCCAAAATGCCTCCTAACGTAAGTCCTATGATACCGACTGTTCCTTGCACGAATCCTACTTCTTCGGTAGTAAGTCCCAAGCCTCCTTTTTCTATCGGGTCGAGCAAGAAGGGGATTCCCATTTTGGCTAATTGGGCTTCGGGAAGTCGGTATAGCAGCATGAATGCAATGGCAACGGTGGCGTGTTTTTTTTGGAAGAAGGTGGTAAAGGTGGTAAAGAATTCTTTCATCAACCCGGAAGCGGATACTTCTTTTGCCGGATGGTCGGCAGCCGGATGGGGGAGGATGAAACGATGGTAAAGCCACACGGCAAGAAAGATGCCGGCAAGCACAAAGAAGGTGATGGACCACGCGTATGGAATGTTGCCTGTCACCGTTTCCAGCCGGCCTGCCAGCATGATGAGCAGCCCTTGTCCGGCAATGGTGGCAATACGGTAAAAGGTGCTGCGGATACCTACAAACAGTGCTTGCTCGTGAGAATCGAGCGCCAGCATGTAAAATCCGTCGGCGGCAATGTCGTGTGTGGCAGAACTGAAGGCGAGCAGCCAGAACAGGGCGAGCGTCAGTTGAAAGAAATATTCCGTGGGGATGGTGAAGGCAATGCCTGCCAGTCCTGCACCGATGAGCATCTGCATGGTGACAATCCACCGGCGTTTGGTCTTGATGAGGTCGATGAACGGACTCCACAGTGGTTTGATGACCCAGGGCAGGTTGAGCCAGCCGGTATAGAAGGCCAGCTCGGTATTGCTGATGCCCAGCCTTTTATACATGACAAGCGAGATGATGGTCACTGCCACGTATGGCAATCCTTGCGCAAAGTAGAGGGTGGGTATCCATGCCCACGGTGATGTCTTTTTCATGATTACCTGTAAGATTGGATTAATAGAAACGGCGGATGTCTGCTCCTTTATAGTAGTGTAGCAGAATCTTGTCGTATGTATAGCCTTGCTCACCCATGACAGCGGCACCGATTTGGCATAAGCCTACTCCGTGACCCCAGCCGGCGCCTGTCAGCAGGAACCATTCCGGCACACCGTCTTTCAGTTCTCCTTTGTCGATGACAAAAGCCGAACTGAACAGATGGGAGGAGGAGAGGGTGCGGCGAATTTCCAGTTCCTTTCCGATAATGAGGGTCTTCAGGGTGCCTACGATTTTTAGTTTGCAGATACGTCCCGACTTTCCTCGCCGGACAGGAATTAAATCGAGGATGCTTCCGTAATCGGTTTTGGTGTTCAGGCGGATGAGCTCTGCCAGTTCCTCTTGTGTGTAACGCACTTTCCAACGATAGAAGTTTGTCGTTTCGCGGTCGTAGTTGTTCAGTATCTGTGAAATGATTTTCTTGTCGTCGGTGTTGCAGAACGCCGGGGGAGAGGTGCGTATCCAGCGTTCGGCTTCCGCTTCCTGAGTCAGGTCGGGGAGCGGTTGCGAGGCTTCTTTTCCGTCATCTCGTATGGCGGACAGATAGGGATAGTCCTTATCTTCCCAGCAGTAACCGAATTCTTCGGTTACTCCTCCGCAACATTTGGAGAAACGGGCATCGCAAATGCCTTGACCGTACATGAGTAGTTGGCCGCGTGTGGCGCGGACAGCTTCGGCGACTGTTGCGTTCGATGCTTTGGTGATTCCCTGATAACGCTGGCAGTGGTCGTCGGCACACACGTCGAAGATGGTGTGGTCTTCGCGGTCATACCAGCGGATGTATTCGTTTTCGGTCTTCACAAAGGAGAAGAATCCTTCATTCTTGTTGCATAGAGCCTTACGCTTTTCCATTTGGGCAAAAAGCCAGCTTCGCGAAACGACTGCATGTGCTTTCAAAAACTCCAGTGAAGAGGTGGCGTTCATTTCCGAGGAGATGACGCTTATCAGATAGTCTTCTACCGGAAGGATGTTGATGGCTGTTATTTTGCCTTCATCCACCACCAGTTTCAGCGTTCCCATAAAGCTTTGGGTTTCCTGACGCTCCCAATGAAAATTGATGCCGATGGTCACATCATAGAGGGAGAAGGAAGTGCGTTCGTCTTGTGGGGTGAATGTCAGCTCACGATACAGATTGCCGTTCCACAAAATGCCTCCTTCACTGAAAGAGACGCTTTGTTCGCCACATACGGTTTCTCCTTTGGCAAAAAAACGGCCGTTCAACGAAAAATGGATTTCTTGTGCATTTACTATTCCTACATTTATTTCGGGCTCTTTCATCATAGTCTGTCTCTTTTTCGGTACTTCTTAATTATTTCCTGTGCATCTTCGCGTGGCAGTCCGACTTCTTGCAGAATTTGTCGGATGTCTTCGGTTGATATCTTTTCAAAATCTTCTTTGCGCGGTGTGACAATGATGCCTGCCATATCAAGGGTTCCCGGACTGACAAGCATTTGTTTGCCGGTTTCGGCACTGTAACATTCGGGACGGTGCTTACAGCGCGGAATGATAAGGATGATTTGTTTTTCATCTTCTTGCCATGCCAGTATGTTTACTTTCGGTTCCGGTTCGTTATTGCTGCACGGCAATTCTTTCATTATATTGGTGAACAAGGACTCGTCTGTTTTTCCGTCACGGCACTGTTCGATGCTGAACAGGGGGCAGACGTAACTGTCGATGTAGTGCAGGACGGATGAATGGCTGATTGATGCGAGCCTTTCTTTTCCGCTGTCCGTCCGGCGATAGAAAGCAATCAGTGGAACGTGCTCCGTCGGAACTCCCTGAAAATGCAGATGGTCGGGGGCAGAGGCTCCGCAAAGTGCTCCGTTGTAGAATAAGGCGTATTCGTCGGGCAATTCATTGAGGAGAGTGCTGACGGTGTTGCAAAAATCAGCAGGCAGGATCTGTTCCCGGTGTTCGGCAGATGGGATGGTGATATGATAGGGGAGTATCGGATAAGGATTGACACACAGATTGTATCCGTCTCCGATGGGACAGACGCGCTGGTCTTCGGGTTGATTTTTTCTGCAAAGAAAACAGGGACGGGAGAGAATGCTTTCTTTGTCGGTTTTGGCTCCGGTGGAAACCATGCGTGCCGGGTTGTGCTGCACAGTAAACGGGATGCCGCAAATCACTTCTTGCTTGACAAGCGCTTTTCTTAAAGCGGCAAGGTTGTCGCTTGCCGTCTGCCATTCGGCAAATTGTTTTTCTATAAAATGCTTGTTTTGTGCTTTGCTTTTATTTCCGTCGTTTTGGCTGCGCTGTTCGTTATAGCACCGGCGGAGATTGATTTCGTGTGTGCGGAGGCTGTCTTTGTAATGATTGTTGGTGTTGACTTGCTCAATGCCGAGTGCGGCATCCGAGTTGCCCTCCCAACGCCGGCAAAGGTATAGTTCATCGTAAATCCGTCCTATCTTATAGGTGCGCGAGAAGGCGAGGCCCAATGCATAGTCTTCTCCGTAGCTGACGTTGGGCACTCCGATTTCTCTTAAAAGGGGAGTGAAGAAGGCGCGGGGAGCACCCAGCCCGTTGATGCGCAGGGCATTGTTGTGCCCGTTGTCCGGTGTCCATTCTTTGTGGTCTATGATGCCCGGAGCAATGGTGTTCAGGTGGAAATCCGTCATTCGGTACGTGCCTATCACCATGGCGCATTGTTCTTTATAGAAAGTGTTTACGATGGTTTGCAACGTCTGCGGACTGCTATAGAGGTCGTCGCTGTCCAGTTGTATGGCGAAGCGGCCGCATAAGGGATGATGGACTGCGAGGTTCCAGCAGCCGCCTATGCCCAAATCGGTGCGTTCGGGTTGCAGGTGTATGACTTGCGGATGGTCTTTATAACGGGCAATCACTTCGGATGTGCCGTCTGTGGAGTGATTGTCAACGATGATGATATTGAAAGGAAAGTCCGTTTGCTGTTCGAGGGCGGAACGGATGGCGTCGTCGATGGTGCGGACTCTGTTTCTTACGGGGATGATGACGGAAGCTTCATAGGTAAATGTTTCTGTTCGGAAGTTTACCTTTTTGAAATTAGACGGCAAATAGACACCTGTTCTTTTCAGGTATCCGGTGAAGGCCTGTTCCATTTCAATCTGTACTTCGCGGTTGCGTGGGTTGACGTAATCGAACTGCTTTTCGCCCGACAAGCGGTTGTCTTCTTCTATTTCAGTGTATAGGTATTCATTGATGTGGACAATTCGGCTTGTTTCGGCAATGAACAAGCGAGTGGCATAAAGTCCGGCATACCGATAGTTTTCGCGCTCGTTCTCCATCATTCCGGCTGCCCCGATCAGGTATTCGCTTCTGAATGCCAGCAGAGCCCCGAAGTCGAAGTCATCGCGTACACTTCCCGGTTGGTAATCAATGGCGGGATGCTTTTTCTTTTCTCCCTCTTTCCACTCGTAATGGTCGGCATAGACCATGCCGGTCTTCCGGTCTTGCAGGAAGTCGGCTATGCGTTCCAAAGCCATGTAGCCTAATTCAAACGGGGATGCTTTGGTATATAATAAAGTGAAAGGGGTGTCTGCTTTCTGAGCAATCTTCTTTATCGTATCACTGCTGTTCAAGGAGTCAATGGTGAATGGTTCACATCCTGCAGGAACGGATGGCATTGAGCCATGAGCGGTTGTCAATAAATAGATTTTGTTTACAACAATGCTGTCTTTCAATGCTGTAACAACTTTGTCTATTGCTGTGTTTTCTTCGTATGGAATAAAACAATTAATTGTTTTTCTCATCTTTAAATGTATTTCTCAGCGCAAAGATAGGCAATATATATTATTTTTTCTCTACCTTTGTACGCTAATTGTCTTTTTAAATAGAATGGAAACTCCAAAAACGGTATTACTTGGCAAGACATTGAATGAGATTCAGCACATAACGCAGAATCTGGGAATGCCTAAATTTGCTGCAAAGCAGATTGTATCTTGGTTGTATGAGAAGAAAGTCGTTTCGATAGATGAAATGACTAACCTGTCACTGAAGCATCGTGAGATGTTGAAAGGCAGCTATGAAATCGGAGCATCTGCACCGGTGGAAGCTATGCGCTCGGTGGACGGGACGGTGAAGTATCTGTTTCGTACGCCGACCGGGAATTTTGTAGAGGCTGTATATATACCGGATGAAGACCGGGCTACCTTGTGCGTTTCTTCACAAGTGGGGTGCAAGATGAATTGTAAGTTCTGCATGACAGGAAAGCAAGGTTTTACGGCCAACCTGACTGCCAACCAGATTCTGAACCAGATATATTCTATACCGGAACGCGATACGCTGACCAATCTTGTGTTTATGGGGATGGGAGAGCCTTTTGACAACTTGGATGAAGTGCTGAAGGTGCTCGAAATACTGACCTCTGATTATGGCTATTATTGGAGTCCGAAAAGAATAACTGTATCTTCCGTTGGATTGAAAAAAGGATTGGAACGTTTTTTGAATGAGAGTGACTGCCATCTGGCTATCAGTATGCATACTCCTTTCCCATCGCAGAGAAAAGAACTGATGCCTGCCGAAAGAGCTTTCTCTATTACCGAAATTGTAGATATATTGCGTAATTATGATTTCAGTAAGCAAAGGCGGTTGTCTTTTGAATATATTGTGTTTAAAGATGTGAATGATTCTTTGGTGTATGCCAAAGAAATTGTTAAATTGCTGCGTGGCATCGACTGCCGCATCAATTTAATCCGTTTCCATGCCATCCCGAATGTTAATTTGGAAGGAACGGACATGGAAACAATGGTGGCATTTCGTGATTATTTGACACAACACGGAGTTTTTGCTACTATTCGTGCATCAAGAGGGGAGGATATATTTGCGGCGTGCGGAATGTTGTCGACGGCCAAACAACAGAAAGAAAAAGGTGTTACACTATAGATTATTAAATATAATACCATAAGAATTATGAAACGAATAGCATTCTATTTGAGTTTGGTACTGGTAGTGCTGGTGCTGGCTTCTTGTAAGAAAGGACAGAAAAACTTGTTTACTCCGACTTCCAGCGGAAGACCTTACGAAGTGTTGGTGGTGGTAAATAAGGCAGTGTGGGATCGCCCCGCAGGACGTGCATTATTTGATGTGCTGGATACGAATGTTCCCGGATTACCTCAGGCAGAACGCTCTTTCCGTATTTCAAATATCGCTCCCGAACACTTTGACCGTGTCATGAGGATTTTCCGTAATATCATTGTTGTTGATATTCAGGATATCTATACACAGCCTAAAATAAAATTTTCGCGTGATGTTTATGCTGCACCGCAAATGATTATGACTATTCAGGCACCTGATGAAAAAGAGTTTGCTGACTTTGTGGAAAAGAACAAGCAGGTGATTATCGATTTCTTTGTGAAATCTGAAATCAATCGCCAGATAAACTTGCTGAAAGAAAAACATAATGATGCCATTTCAGCCAAAGTGGGCAGTATGTTTGACTGTGATGTCTGGATTCCTCAGGAGTTATCGAATTATAAGGTCGGTAAAGATTTCTTGTGGGCTTCTACCAACCGTGCCTCTGCCGATATGAATTTCGTAATATATTCTTATCCTTATACAGACAGGAATACCTTTACTAAAGAGTTCTTTGTACATAAACGTGATTCGGTGATGAAAGCCAATATTCCGGGTGAACGTGAAGGTATGTACATGGCTACCGACTCCATGTTTGTCGATGTCAAGAATATTATGGTAAAAGGCGAATATGCTCAGGAAGCGCGCGGATTATGGGAAATGGAAGGCGACATGATGGGTGGCCCGTTTGTTTCTCATGCCCGGGTAGACCGTGCCAACGGACGCGTGATTGTTGCTGAAGCGTTTATCTATTCTCCCGATAAAATGAAACGTAACCTGATGCGCCAGATGGAGGCTTCACTTTATACGTTGAGATTGCCGAATGAAACGCTGCTGGACGAAGTGGTGGTCAATGCCGACATCCCTGAAGAAAAGGTGGATTCAACTGCAAAAGCAGAATAAAATAGAACAGATTAATAATAACTAAATGGAAGATAATAACAAGATAAGAGTTGGTATTACTCACGGGGATATCAACGGGGTGGGATATGAAGTCATTCTGAAGACTTTCGCAGACCCTACTATGCTGGAACTTTGTACACCTATTATTTACGGATCACCGAAGGTGGCGGCTTATCATCGTAAAGCAATGGATATTCAGGCAAATTTTAGCATCATCAACTCGGCTGATGATGCTATGCCGGATAGACTGAGTATTCTGAACTGTACGGAAGATGAACTGAAAGTGGAGCTTTCAAAACCTACAACAGAGGCGGGAAAGGCTGCTTTGGATGCTTTGGAAAGAGCTTTGCAGGATTATAAAGATGGCTTGATAGACGTATTGGTTACAGCTCCTATCAATAAAAATACCATTCAGTCGGAAGCATTCCATTTTCCCGGACACACCGAATATATCGAGGAACGTGTGGGCGAAGGACAGAAGGCTTTGATGATTTTACTGAAGAATGATTTTCGTGTGGCATTGGTGACAGGTCATGTGCCGGTTCGTGATATAGCCAAAGATATTACGAAAGAACTGATTATGGAGAAACTTGCCATCTTCCATCGTTCTTTGAAAGAGGATTTCGGAATCGACAGTCCTCGTATTGCAGTCTTTTCACTGAATCCTCATGCAGGAGACAACGGACTGATCGGTACGGAGGAAAATGATATCATTATTCCTGCCATCAAAGAGATGGTTGCCAAGGGAGTGCAATGTTTCGGTCCTTATCCTGCCGACGGATTTATGGGGTCGGGTAATTATACTCATTTTGACGGTATTTTGGCTATGTATCACGATCAGGGCTTGGCGCCATTCAAGGCATTGGCTATGGATGAAGGAGTGAACTATACTGCAGGCTTGCCCATTGTACGCACGTCTCCGGCGCATGGAACAGCTTATGATATTGCCGGTCAGGGTGTTGCTCTGGAAGATTCGTTCCGGCAGGCTATTTATGTAGCAATGGATATATTCCGCAACCGTATCGTGGAGAAAGCGATTCATGCGCGTCCGTTGCGTAAGCAGTATTATGAGAGACGCGATGACAGTGATAAGTTGAAGTTGGATACTATAGACGAAGAAGATTAAAAGAAATGAAGTTCGCAATTATATCAGCGGGTGAAGGGTCCCGGCTTTCACAAGAAGGGGTTACTTTGCCCAAACCTTTGGTGCAGCTCAACGGAGTTGCCATGATTGACCGCCTGATACGGATTTTTATCCGTAATGGAGCTGATAAAGTAGTGGTTATTATTAATAATGAGAGCCCGTTGACCAAAGAGCACCTTGCTAAGTTGCAACAGGAAACGGAAGTGCCTTTGGAAGTGGTAGTGAAGACTACTCCCAGTTCCATGCATAGTTTTTATGAACTGAGTTCTTATTTGCAAGATGACAAGTTTTGTCTGACTACTGTAGATACTATCTTTCGCGAAGAGGAGTTCGCTGCATTTATTGAAGCGTTTAAGCGGGCGGATAATGATGGATATATGGCAGTAACGGATTATATTGATGATGAAAAGCCGCTTTATATATCTACTGATGGAGCTTTGAATATCACAGGGTTCCATGATGCGGCTACATCGGAATGTCGTTATATTTCGGGAGGCATTTATTGCCTGACACCCACTGCTATCAGAACTTTAAACGCATGTATGGACAAAGGAATGTCGCGTATGCGTAATTTCCAAAGACAACTGGTTGCAGATGGTCTGAAGTTGAAGGCTTATCCTTTTAAGAAAATCCTGGATGTAGACCATGCCGGTGATATCGTAAAAGCGGAGGCTTTTTTGGCCGGAAAAGAATAAACTTAAAGCACTGACATAAAGGAATGGATGAATTTTCAATAATAGGGATAAGCCGTGGCAATGAGTATTCACCGAACCACGTAGACAATGATGCCGCCATTTTTAATAAAGTGGCGGATGAGTTGAGACTATTGGGATGCAAGGTGGAGCTTTATGCGGAAAAGGAATTTGTGGCTTGCGGAGCAAAGGCGGATGTGATATTCGATATGGCTCGTGACAGGGCGACAATAGCCCGCCTGAAATCGTTGGAGGATGAAGGTGCGCTGGTTGTCAATTCGGCTTACGGAATTGATAATTGCGTGCGCAGACCAATGACGGAACTTTTGATACAACATGGTGTTCCTCATCCGAGGAGTTTCGTAATATCTACTGACAGGCAGTTTGAGGAAGATTGCTATCCTTGCTGGATAAAACGCGGTGATTCTCATGCTATGGTAAAAGAAGATGTATGCTATGCCACTGACAAAGAAGAGGTGGAACGTGTTTTGGCCGATTTCCGTAGCCGGCACATACCGGTAGCTGTGATAAATGAGCATCTTCAGGGTGATTTAATTAAATTTTATGGCGTTCAGGGAACGGATTTCTTTTATTGGTTTTATCCTTCTCCTTGTTCGCACAGCAAATTCGGTCTGGAGAAAATCAATGGCGTGGCCAAAGGAATTCCCTTTAATGAAGAAGAACTTAAGAAATATAGCGATATGGCAGCCGAGGTTTTGAATGTCCCCATTTACGGAGGTGATTGTGTGGTATCTGCCGACGGTGAACTTAAGATAATTGATTTTAATGATTGGCCCAGTTTTGCCCGTTGCCGAGAGGAAGCAGGTGTAAAGATTGCAGAGTGCATTTATAACCGGGTGAAGAAAAAGCAAATGAAAAAATAGAGACATGAGTAAAGAGAGTGAGAAGAAAGGAATAGAGGCTTCTTTCAAATCAATGGACACAGAGGAGTTCTTGGATATTTATTTTAACCGACCTATTGGCTATGCATGGGCTTTATTCTTTAAAAAGCTGAAAGTGCATCCCAATGTAGTGACTATCTTATCTATTATTCTGGGTGTAGGTGCCGGTGTGATGTTCTATTATCCCGATATGAAACATACTGTCATCGGTATTTTATTGTTGATGTGGGCGAATCATTATGATAGCGCTGACGGGCAGCTGGCTCGCCTCACAGGACAGAAAACCCAGTGGGGACGTATGTTGGACGGGTTTGCAGGTGATATTTGGTTTTTTACCATTTATGTGGCTATCTGTCTTAGGTTGATGAATCAGCCGATGCCTTTCAATATCGGTGACGGAATGCATTGGGGAGTGTTTATCTGGATTCTGGCTGTGTTTTCGGGTACGATTTGTCACAGTAAGCAATGTACGCTGGCGGATTATTACCGCAATATTCATCTTTATTTCTTGAAAGGAAAGAGCGGAAGTGAGTTGGACAACTTCAGGCAGCAGCGTGAAATATTTCACAGTTTGCCGTGGAAGGGAAACTTCTGGTGGAAAATATTCCTTTATTTTTATGGAAACTATACTCGTCAGCAGGAGGGAATGACTCCCAATTTCCAGCAATTCTATGCGTTGGTAAAGGCAAAGTATGGTGATAATGTTCCTCAGGAATTGCGCGATGAATTCCGTGCTGCCAGTAAGCCGTTGATGAAATACACTAATATACTGACTTTCAATACGCGCGCCATTGCATTGTATGTCAGTCTGCTGATAGGTGAGCCTTGGCTTTATTTTGTGTTTGAGATTATTGTGATGACTTCATTGTTCGTGTATATGCGCCATTGCCATGAGGCTCTCAGCGCCCGTTTTTATCATAAATACGCAGCACTGTGAAAAGTAAATATAGAAACATATTCCTGATATTCGGAATCGTTGCCATCGTTGTGATGCTCTGTACTTTTGATATGGAGTATGATGAGCTGTTGGCTAATCTTCGCAGGGCCGGAATCTGGTTGCCGGCTGTTATAGGGTTATGGGTTATTATTTATTTATTCAATACCCTTTCTTGGTATATCATTATCCGGGATGGAAAGAAGGGAACACCTATTCCATTTTGGAAAGTATATAAACTGACTGTTTCCGGCTTTGCCTTGAATTATGCCACTCCGGTCGGATTGATGGGAGGTGAGCCTTATCGCATTATGGAACTGACTCCATATGTAGGTGCAAGCAAAGCTACTTCATCGGTTATCCTGTATGTGATGATGCATATTTTCTCACATTTTTGTTTTTGGCTTTTCTCTATTTTTTTGTATCTGGCGCTTCGTCCGGTAGATTTTGCAATGGGGATGGTGCTTTCTGTAGTTGGTTTCTTTTGCCTGCTTGCCATTTATTTTTTTATGAAGGGATATAGAAATGGAATGGCAGTGCGCACGTTGAAGTTGTTGCAACATATTCCCTTTATAAAAGGATGGGCGAAACGTTTTTCGGAAAACAAACGGGAAACATTAGAACGCGTGGACAGCCAGATTGCAGAGCTGCATCAACAGCGTAAGTCTACTTTCTATGCTTCATTGAGCTTAGAGTTTATGGCGCGCGTCTTGGGATGTTTGGAGGTATATTTCATTCTGAATATTCTGACAACAGATGTCAGTTTTCCGGCATGTATCCTGATTATGGCATTTACCTCTTTGTTTGCCAATCTGTTCTTCTTTTCTCCCATGCAGTTGGGAGCGCGTGAGGGAGGATTTGCCTTGGCGGTAGGAGGGCTGGCTATTCCGGGGGCATTTGGCGTTTATACCGGGTTGATTACCCGTGTACGAGAATTGATTTGGATTGTAATAGGCGTGTTGCTGATGAAAGTCGGCAATGGTACGCCTGCAAATAAATAAGTGTGAATATGTTGAAAGATATCAAAGGAGTTATATTTGATTATGGCGGCACGATAGATACCAACAGCCGCCATTGGGCAGAGGTTTTGTGGAGTAAATATGCAGAATATCATGTACCGGTAGACAAGGAGAGTTTCCGGGAAGCATATGTGTTTGCTGAAAGAGCTTTGGCTAAATATCCTTTTGTCCGGCCGCAACATAATTTTCATGATGTTCTCTCTATAAAGACTAAGTTGCAGGTAGAGTATCTGGCTGAACAGGGAAAGTTGCCGATGGATGAGAGAATGTTGCAAACTTATGCCAAGCAGGTGGCAGACGGTTGTTATGAATATGTGTTGGATGTGTTGAAGGTAACCCGCCCTGTGGTGGAAGCACTTTCCAAAAAGTATAAATTGGTGCTTGTTTCCAATTTTTATGGAAATATCCAAACCATTCTTAAAGACTTTGGACTGTACACTTTCTTTGATGATATTATTGAATCATCCGTAGTGGGAGTGCGTAAACCCGATCCGGCTATTTATCGTTTGGGAGTGGAAGCAATGGGATATGAAGCCTGTAAAGTGCTGGTTGTCGGAGATTCTTTCTCGAAGGATGTTGTTCCGGCAAAGCAAGTAGGCTGTCCGGTTGTCTGGCTGAAAGGTGAAGGTTGGGGTGGAGAAGTGATTGATGAATCCTTGCCCGATGTGATAATTACAGATTTAGCGGGATTGCCTGCATTATTATCATAAGAAATATGGAAAAGCAAAGATATGCATTGGTGAAAAGGAACTATTTGGTTCCTTTTGTTTTGGTTACCTCTTTGTTCTTTTTATGGGGATTTGCACATGCCATTCTTGATGTGCTGAATAAACATTTCCAAGAGGTATTGGATATTACTCGTACTTATTCGGCCATGGTACAGGTCTTGTTTTATTTGGGATATTTTGTAATGGCTGTTCCGGCAGGGCTTTTTATCACAAAGTATGGTTATCGGCGCGGAGTTGTTTTGGGGCTGTTGTTGTATGGTGTCGGTTCATTGATGTTTGTTCCCGGAGAATATTGGATGTCCTTTGAGTTTTTCTTACTCTCTTTGTTTGTGATAGCGTGCGGATTAGTGTTTCTCGAAACAGCGGCAAACCCTTATATGACAGAACTGGGAGACAGGGAAACGGCTGCCAGCCGATTGAATCTGGCGCAATCGTTTAACGGACTAGGATGTATTTGCGGACCATTGGTCGGTGGCTTGTTGTTGTTTTCCGAAGAAGGTTCTTCGCATATTTCATTTCCTTATATGTTGATGGGCATCGTAGTGCTGGGGGTGGCTTTGGTGTTTTCTCGAATAAAGCTTCCGGAGATTGTACATGCGGATGAAGTAACTGAGACAGGCGGTAAACAAGGCTTGTGGTCGCATAAACTTTTTGTATTCGGTGTTTTTGCCTTGTTTTGCTATGAGGTAGCAGAGATTTCGATCAACAGTTTCTTTATAAATTATGTAGTGGATGACGGATGGATGAATGCTCGTGATGCGTCGGTTTTGCTTTCTTTCGGAGGATTAGGACTGTTTATGTGCGGACGCTTTGTTGGTAGCTGGGTAATGAGGTTTATCCGTGCCGAACGTGTGCTGTTGTGCTGTGCTGTCGGAACGGTATTTGCCACATTGTTGGTAATATGCAATTTAGGGCATATATCACTGGTTGCTTTGTTTTTTGTTTATGCATTTGAGGCTATTATGTTTCCCACCATTTTTGCTATATCTCTGAAAGGGCTGGGAAACCACACTAAACGCGCTTCTTCTTATCTCATGATGTCTCCGATAGGAGGAGCTATCGGTCCGGTTTTGATGGGATATGTGGCAGACAACAGTAATATGTCTCTGTCATTTATCGTACCTTTCGTAGCGTTTTGTGTGGTTTTGTTTTATTCCTTGCGGGCAGAACATGAATCCATAGAACAATAAGGAGGACTCTGTTATCTTTTGTGAATTACATTCCACACATCCTCTTCCGTACCGTTGAAGGGACCGGATGCTTCTAATTTCAGCGTAGACATTGCAGCAGCGAAACATCCGGCTTCTTCATAAGAAGCTCCTTTGTTCCTCATATACAGATATCCGGTGACATAAGTATCTCCACATCCGGTGGCATCCACTATATTTTTAGGCGGATAAGCCGGAATCCGATAGAAACATCCTTCGGCAAAAATAACCGAGCCAAGACTTCCAAGGGTAATCAAAACTTCTTTTACTCCCCATTCGGCAAGTTGAAACGCAGCCTGCTTCACTTCCTTATGTCCGGTCAGCACTTCCATTTCATGTTCGTTCACTTTCAGAATATCAATATATTTCAGTGCCTCTGTTTTCTCTGTCCAGTCCACCGGATACACTTTTTTACCTCTTACCTCACGAAGGTAACCCTGAGCATCGACAGCCAGTGTGCCTTTTCCTGACAGGTATTTAACTACATCAAGAGAGAAGTCATCGGAGAGCAAACTTCCCAAATGAAAAATATTTGCTTCTACATCCTTCAATTGCTCTACGGTGAAAGGGTCGGCTTTGGCCAAAACACGCTGGGTGCGGTTGTCTTGATTCTCTCCGTATATATTCTCGAAATATACAGTGTGACGGCTAGGAATAACTTTTACTTCAATTCCCTTGGCACGAATATCCTCCACAGCTTTAAACTCGGTAGGGGCGAGTGCCGTAACCAGTTTATAGTGCTTGGTGTCTTTTAGGTGGCTGATTCCATGAGAAAAGTAGTAAGAAGTACCTCCCGGCATATAAGCCGTTTGCTTGGGCGTTACAATTTTATCCAGTGTTATATGTCCTATACAGCAAATATCATTCATACCTAAATTAAATGTTTAACGGCTGCAAAGGTATAAAAAAACTAAGAAAAGCATGGTAGTTTTCAAAAGAAGGTGTAACTTTGTCACAATTATCTTAATCTCTACTATGAGATGCAATTTAACAAGGAAATTAGAATGGAAAAAATGAATGTAAAACCGGCTACCGGTAAATTGGGTGTCCTTTGTGTTGGATTGGGCGCTGTTACTTCAACTTTTATGACGGGAGTGCTGATGGCTCGTAAGGGCTTGGCAAAACCTGTCGGCTCTATGACTCAATATGATAAGATGCGTGTTGGCCGTGGAGAAAATAAAAAGTATTTGCATTATGGCGAAATCGTTCCATTGGCAAGTCTGAATGATATCGTATTCGGTGCATGGGATGTTTATCCGGCTAATGCCTATGAGTCAGCTGTTAATGCAGAAGTTTTGCAAGAGAAAGATATCAATCCTGTAAAGGACGAGTTGGAAAAAATAGTTCCGATGAAAGCTGCTTTCGACCATAACTATGCCAGCCGTTTGGATGGAAATAATGTGAAAGATTGCAAGAACCGTTGGGATATGGTGGAACAACTTCGTGAAGATATCCGTAATTTTAAAGCTGCAAATAATTGCGAGCGTATCGTTGTTCTTTGGGCGGCTTCTACAGAAATCTATGTTCCTGTTGATGAAAAAATACATGGAACATTAGCTGCTTTGGAAGAAGCAATGAAGGCTGACGATAAAGAACATATCGCTCCGTCTATGTGCTATGCATATGCAGCTCTGTCGGAAGGTGCTCCTTTCATTATGGGTGCTCCTAATACTACAGTCGATATCCCGGCTATGTGGGAATTGGCAGAAAAGACTAAAATGCCTATTGCCGGTAAAGACTTCAAAACCGGTCAGACATTGGTTAAATCAGGTTTTGCTCCGATTATCGGAACTCGTTGCTTAGGTTTGTCCGGCTGGTTCTCTACTAATATATTGGGTAACCGTGACGGTTTGGTTTTGGATGAACCGGCTAATTTCCGTACAAAAGAAGTCAGCAAGTTGTCTACATTGGAATCAATTCTGGTACCTGAAGAACAGCCTGATCTGTATACAGATTATTATCATAAAGTACGTATCAATTACTATCCTCCCCGCAACGACAGTAAGGAAGGTTGGGACAATATTGACATTTTCGGATGGATGGGTTATCCTATGCAGATTAAGATTAACTTCCTTTGCCGTGATTCAATCCTTGCTGCACCTTTGTGTCTGGACTTGGTATTGTTGAGCGACTTGGCTGCACGTGCAGGACGTTTCGGCATCCAGCGTTTCTTGAGCTTCTTCTTGAAGAGCCCGATGCACGACTACACAGAAAACGAAATTCCTGTCAATCATCTCTTCCAGCAGTACGCTATTTTGAAGAATGCTATTCGTGAAATGGGTGGTTATGAGGCTGATCAGGAAATAGATTAATAAGTATCCTTCATTATTAATATTAAGCAGACGCGGTTTACACGGATATACGGTTTCTCTTTATTAAAGACCGTATTAATCCGTGAAATCCGCGTTTGTTTTTTATTTTTTCTGCCAAAATTACTTGCTGTCTGCCGGGGAATTTGTAATTTTGTCATATTAACAAGGAGAAATATGGTCAGGTCAGAAATACAAAACGTGAAGCTCAGGTTCGGCATTATCGGAAATTCGGAAGGGCTGAATCGTGCTATAGATATTGCTATTCAGGTGGCGCCTACCGACTTATCTGTATTGATAACCGGTGAAAGTGGTGTCGGAAAAGAAAACTTTCCGCAGATAATCCACCAATTCAGTCGTCGTAAACACGGACAGTATATAGCTGTAAACTGTGGAGCGATTCCTGAAGGAACCATAGATTCAGAACTTTTCGGTCATGAGAAGGGTGCTTTTACCGGTGCTATCAGTGACCGCAAGGGATATTTTGCAGAGGCAGATGGGGGAACAATCTTTTTGGATGAAGTGGGTGAGTTGCCTTTATCTACTCAGGCTCGTTTGTTGCGTGTGCTCGAAAGCGGAGAATATATTAAAGTCGGTTCGTCGAAAGTACAGAAAACGGATGTGCGCATTGTGGCTGCTACAAATGTTAATTTGACAGAGGCCATTTCCGAAGGACGTTTCCGTGAAGACTTGTATTATCGTCTGAATACTGTCCCTATCAAGATACCGCCTTTGAGAGAGCGTGCAGAAGATATCGCTTTGCTTTTCCGTAAATTTGCTTCAGATTTTGCCGAGAAATATCGTATGCCCGCCATTCAGTTGACAGAAGATGCGAAAGCAATGCTGTTGGCTTATCCTTGGCCGGGCAATGTCCGTCAGTTGAAGAATATCACGGAGCAAATATCCATTATTGAAACAAATCGTGACATTACTCCCGTTATTTTGCAGAACTATCTTCCTGCACAGCAACAGGATTCGCGTTTGCCTATGTTGTTTGGCATAAAGCCGGGTGATAAAACATTCGGCAGTGAGCGCGAGATTTTATATCAAGTCTTGTTTGATATGCGTCGTGACGTGACCGAACTCAAAAAGTTAGTCAATACTCTGATGGCCGAGCGTGGAACAACTGCAACCGTAGCACCGGCAACAACAACAGCGGTATCTTATTATCAGGAACCTTCTCGTAATCTGGTTCCGGCAACCCCGGCTCCCGTTCCTGTGCCTACCATCAACATCTCTGCAACCAAGCAGATGCCGATGGATGATGACATTCAGGATACGGAAGAATATGTGGAAGAGACACTGTCACTGGATGAAGTAGAAAAAGAAATGATACGTAAAGCGCTCGACCGTCATCATGGGAAACGCAAGAATGCGGCAAAAGACTTGAATATTTCAGAACGCACACTATATAGAAAAATAAAAGAATATGGCTTGGATTAAAAACATGAAATGGATAGGCAGCTTGATTGTACTGATCGGTATATTGACGGCTTGCTCGGTTTCTTATAAATTTAATGGGGCTTCCATTGATTATGCGAAGACTAAAACAATTTCTTTCGAGAATTTTCCTAACCGTTCTGTCGGCTTTGTTTGGGGACCGATGGAGAATATGTTCAACACTGCATTGCAAGATGTTTATTTGCAGCAAACGCGTCTGACACAGGTAAGACGCGGAGGAGATTTGCAACTTTCGGGAGAAATCACAAATTATGATGCTGCAAATAAAGGTATCGGTTCCGACGGTTATTCAAACATGGTGGAACTCCGTATGACGGTCAGAGTGAACTTTGTCGATAAGGCTAATCCGAAGAATAATTTTAATAATCAGCAATTCTCGGCCAGTCGTGAATATAAATCCAGTCAGCAACTCTCGTCTGTACAGGATGAATTGGTGAATCAGATGATTAAAGATATTGTAGACCAGATATTTAATATGACGGTAGCCAATTGGTAATAACTATCTTTGACATGACACAACAGCACTTATATGAATGGATTGCACATCCCGAGCTTTTGAATCGGGATACTCTTTACGAGCTTCGAACTTTGCTTGCCCGTTATCCTTATTTTCAGACAGTGAGATTACTTTATCTGAAAAATCTGTTTCTGCTTCATGACATTACTTTTGGAGAAGAACTGAGAAGAGCGGCTTTATATATAGCCGACCGTAAAGTGCTGTTTTATTTGATAGAAGGTGAGCGGTTTACCATCACTCCATCGGAAGGAAAAGAAAAGTCGTCCGATTTATTGGGGCTTGATCGTACGCTTTCACTGATAGATGCATTTCTGGCCGGACAGCCGGAAGAAGAACAGAAAGATATTACACAATTGTCAATGGATATAACGACGGATTACACCTCTTATTTATTGACCGAAACAGAAGAAGCAGTCCCGGTTGAAGAAATTCCGTCATTGAAAGGACAGGATTTGATAGATACTTTTCTGGAAAACAATTCAGATGAGCCTCTTCTTTCTTCACAAGAGAGGGCCGATGAACCGGAGCCGGAAGAAAAAGAGCCGGAACCGGAAGACGAGAGTTATTTTACCGAGACATTGGCAAAAATATACGTTAAACAACAAAGATATTCAAAGGCTCTTGAAATTATTAAAAAATTAAATTTGAAATATCCAAAAAAAAACGCTTACTTTGCAGACCAAATAAGATTTTTGGAGAAATTGATTATTAACACTAAATCAAAATAAAGAAAATGTATTTATTACTTATTGGATTAATTGTGCTTGCAGCTCTTTTGATGTGTTTCGTTGTATTGATTCAGAATTCAAAAGGAGGTGGCTTGGCTTCTAGTTTTGCTTCTTCTAATCAGATTATGGGTGTTCGCAAGACTACGGATTTTATTGAAAAATTGACATGGGGATTGGCTGCTTTTATGGTTGCATGCAGTGTGCTTACTGCTTATTTTGTTCCTACAGCTCATACAGAATCTTCTGTAATTATGGAACAAGCTGTAAAAGAAGGAGCTACTAACCCATTGAATGCACCTTCCGGTTTTGCAGCTCCTCAGACAGATGGCGCCGCAACAGAAACTGCTCCTGCTGATTCTGCACAGTAATTTTTAGAAAGTATTTTCCTTAATCATAAGGATAAAAACGGTTTGCTTCTTTCGGGGAGCAAACCGTTTTTTTTAAACTCTTTCACCTTCATGGAATGATATTGAAAAGATTATTGTATTTTTGTGAAAATGAATATACTTATACGTGGTACTAGGTGTTTCTAAAAAATATCATATATGAAAAAAATCTATTTCCTTTCTCTTTTTTTATGCGTTTTATGCATAATGAGCGGATGCTCTAAAGATGATGATAATGGCGGTGGTCAAGGTAGTGGCGATGGCAGAGTGACAACCGATGAGATTTATTATGCCAACCAGTTTGCTTATGATGTGTTGGATACCTATTATTTGTGGAAAGATGAAATAGCCGCAGAGATGCAGAAGCTTGACCCGAATGTAAATGAGGATCCGATTGGTACCGTAAAAGACATACGATTTAAGGAAAATAATAAGGAGGTAGACAAGTGGACCATGATGACGGATGATATGGAAAGTCTCATTAATAACATGGATGGGGTTGCCACTACTTACGGTTATAATCTGATGCTTGGCAAGTTTTCCAACTCCGAAAATTATTTCTTTATCGTGGCGTTTGTTTATGAAGGAAGTCCGGCTTACAAAGTGGGAATAAAACGCGGAGATATCATCATGCAGCTGAATGGGAAAGAGATAACGAAGGACAATTATCAGGAAGCTCTTTATAGTTCGAATATTACTTTGGGCATGGGTGAGCAGAAAGACGGGTACATTGGGTTAAGCGGACAGACCCTAACGCTTGACGCCGTTACAATGTACGAAAATCCAATTCTTGTACATAAAACATTTGATGTCGGAGGCAAGAAGGTCGGCTATCTGGCATATAGCAGTTTCGATTTGGATTCGGCCGAAAAACTGGTAGATATTTGTTGTCAGTTTAAACAAGAGGGCATTAGTGAACTTATTCTGGATTTGCGTTATAATGGCGGAGGCTATGTTTTTACGGAGAATGTATTGGCTTTTATGCTTGCACCGGAAAATGTGGTGAAGAGCAAGGCTGTTTATGAAACAGAAATATGGAATAAGGATTTAATGGAGTATTACAAGAAAAAAGGAGAAGACCTGAATACTTATTTCAGCACTGTTGTCACCAATGGTTCTAAAACTATTGATGTGGGAAGGGCCAATGTAGGCATCACTAAGATTTACGGGCTTATCGGTTCGGGTACGGCATCGGCTTCCGAATCTGTACTTATCGGATTAATGCCTTATATGGCAGTGGAACTTATCGGAGGTCAGTCTCATGGTAAATATTGTACGGGAGCGTTGCTCGGTCCTGAAAACATTTATTCAAAGTTCCCAAGCGTTATCAAGAACTGGGGGTTGTATGTAATGATTAACCGTTATGCCGATAAGGATGGCAATAATCCTTGTATGCCCGATGGTTTAAAGCCGGATTATCCGGCTGAGGATAATCCGCTTGACGGTTATCAGTTGGGTGACGAGAATGAATCTTTGTTGAGACTGGCGCTTGATAGGGCAGCAGGTAAAACAGACCGTTCCGGGGCTCGCACTGTTTCTTTGCTTCCGTATGAATTAACTCCAATGACTGTTAATCCATTGTTTGGCAAGCGTATAGACAATACTTTAATAGATAAAATAGAAAGAAAGCAGATAGAAGAATGTAATTAAACATTTGAAATTACTTGTAATTTCGAATCTAAGGGAATGGGCTTTGGGAGTGTGTCAAAACTAACCCGGCCTGTCCGATTATCAGTTGTAGGGGCAGGGTTTGCCTGCCCGAAGAACTGTTTTCGGGCGAGCAAACCTCGCCCCTATGAACTAGACGACAGTATTATCCACGTTTTGATACACCCTGTTTCCTTTGTAGGAATCGAGCCTCTCTGATTTTTATTTTAGCGTTTCCTCTCTTTTTCTTTATAATAAAACTTCATCTACGGAAAGAAAGTACGGGTCGGTCCGAAACTCCTGTGGATGATAAGAGGCAGCCGTTATCTCCTCCGGTTTTCAATCCCCTGCATGCGTTTTTGAGCTTCCTAAGTCGTTTCATTAGCCGGACCAGGCGTTTCCGTCCTTTCGGTTATGCCTGCCTGTCCGTCGGATTACTACAGTCTTCGGCAGCAGACTGTATAGTCCGTTGCAGTGGACCGTACAGTCTGCTACAGTGGACTGTACAGTCCATTGCCGCAGACTGTAATAATCTTCCGTTTAAAAGACCTTGGCCGACCTTGGAAAACGGCTTATTCTTCCCTTTGTTTGTGATATGATATTTAAATCCCCAAGAATAATAAGTGACCCGGATTTTCTCAAAATATTATGCCCACACACTTTTTGACTTGACCCGAAAGTACATAATAAAAGTAAAAAAGTAAATAAGAAATTTTTTTCCTAATTAAGAATATGTTATATTTGTACCGAATATTCTCTTATGCGTAAGGGAATTTATATATTTATTAAGAAGCGTTATTGAAATTATCTTCTATCGTCAAACTTCGCAACTTTGATTTCACCTGAAGATGATAACAACAACGCTCACGTCTGTGTTATATACCTGCCATTGGTGTGGCATCTATATATCAAACGGCGTGGGTGGCTGTTGTTTATCCAGGTGAAAGGCATTGCGAAGGCCCGACGATAGGATAAACAAGATACAGCCCTCACGCTTTTTTTTATTAATTGTCATGCAAAGAGGGAAGACATGGCAAGAGTTAACCGTTTTTAGGCAACTAAAACAATGCAGGCGTATGAAAAAACAAAAACACACGCGAATGCCGTTCTTCGCATTCCATTTCACGTCGGGGGACTACAGCGGTGAGATATATACCACCGGTCCGCCAGGAATCTTCCGCCCTCAGACAGCAATTACTGTTTATTTTTGTCAGGTGTCGAAATATGTAATTGGGGCGTATAATGTCTGATTTTTAAAATAGAAAATCATATTAAAATTTTATTGTACAAAGGTTATGAAGGAAAATAGTATTGAAACGTATGAAGCTCCGAAAGTGGAAATCATCGAAGTGGAAGTAGAAAAAGGATTTGCAACCAGTGGTGGTGGCGAAAACGGTAATTGGACTGACTAAAGAAATGTATGAGGGGGTGTCAAAAGGTGGATAATACTGTCGTTTAGTCGGTAGGGGCGAGGTTCGCTCGCCCGAAAACAGTTTGTTTTGTGGCTTCGGGCAGGCAAACTCTGCCCCTACAGCCGACGATGGGATAGACCGGTTTGGTTTTGACACACTCCATTTGTAATGTTAGAAATAATTCATGAAAACAAAAAGCAAATTATGAAATTTAGATATTTAATAAGTTTGGCTGTGGCAACCGCTTTGTTGACCGGTTGTAACAACGAAGACGACTTGGGTACGAAGGTCACGAATGGAATGTTAAGAGCCACCATGGAAAGCAATGCTTCCGGTATGGCACGTGCAGGATTTGATGCTAATGGAGCATTTTATTGGTCGGAAGGTGACCGTTTGGGTGTAACCATGCAAGACGGAGCCGATTATACCACCGGTTTTACAGCTCTTACTTTGGTTGAAGGCGGGGCCGGTCAAGCCACGGCTGCCTTTAGTGGAGATATGACGGGAACTATAGCCGGTTATGCAGCTTATCCTTATAATGACGGACACGCTGTCTCAACGACTAATGGTACTACAACGCTTACTTACAATTTCCCGAAAGAGTACAGCTATACTAAAGTAGATGCTGATTATCAAACGGATACCAAAGGTAAAGGCAATAGTTATAACCCTGCCATGTGGGGAAAGATTGAGAACAGTAATGTAGCATTGAAGCATTTGGGAGGTGTGTTTTGCATTAAGTTTGCCAAATTGCCTGTGGGGAATAATCTAAAACTGACTTTCACGGCAGATCAAAAGATAGCCGGTAAATATACGGTAGCATTATCAGGTAATGAACCTAAATTAGAAGCCACAACTGCTACAGACGATTCGGAAAAGACTGTCAGTATTGCTTTTAGCAACGATGATAAAAATACTTCCGGTACATTTTACATTCCTGTGCCGACAGGTAATTATACCAATGTGCGTGTGAAGATATTGAATGATACGGAAGAATTGGCAAATGTCTTTGGCGGCAGTTATACCATAGCTCGCAGAGACTTGAAGAGATTGTCTATTTCCAGCGGAACGATTACCGGTGGCGAAGCCCAGACGGTATCTTCTGTGTCTGAGGTTGCCGGTGCTTTAGGGAAGAATACGGCCGTAACCGTATCGGGTGAGGTTTCAGGTGAAAATAATAAGATAGAGGTGCCTGCTGCACAATCACCCGAGACTCCTATAAGCATTGCTTTCCAAAGTGTGGCATCGGGAGCTAAAATAGAATTTGAAGATAAAGCAACTAGCGGTGGCGGAACTTCATCTGTGAAAGACATGACGATTGCTCTGCCGGAAACAGAGGGTGCTGAAGTGGCTCCGGTGGTAAATGTTAATATGCCGAATACGACTGTCACATTATCTTCAAACGGAGGAAGTACTACCATAAAGGAGGCAACAGCTTCTACGGCCGAAAACACACTGGTCGTTGATGCAGGAGTAACAATCACTAAGTTGATTGTGAAGAAAGGGAATGTGAGAGTGAAAAAGGGTGCAACAATCACTGCCATAGAACGGGCTTCAGGGAATTCCAATGTAGTGAAAGTCTTTGTGGAATCGGGTGCGGAATATCCTGATTTATCTGCCAATACAAACTTTGAAATAGTTGATGCGGCAATAGCGGAAATGGAAGCGGTTGCCAAAGCCGGCGGAAACTTTATTTTGGAACAGGATGTTACTCTTTTCCGACCGTTGGTTGTTGAGGGAGCATTGACACTTGATTTGAATGGTCATAGCATAAAGGCTAAGACTACGGGGCTGGAACAAGTGCTGAATACTAAGGATGCGGTGGTTCTTGTACGTCGTGGTGCCCAACTGACTATCAATGACAGCAGTAACGGTAAAGGTAGCATTGATTATAATGAGGTGGAAAGTGTTTATACAGCAGTGAAGTTGACTGATGGCAATGATACCGGTAGTGATGTAGCAAAACTGACAGTAAACGGTGGTACGCTTAAGGGTTATTATTACGGTATCAGTGGTAATGGTACTCGTCATGGAACCGAAGTGGTTGTTAACGGTGGAGCAATTACGGCTGCGGATGCTAAAGAAGGTACAGCCATTTATCATCCACAAGACGGATTATTGACAGTTAATGGCGGTACTGTCAGTGCACCGACCGGTATAGAAATGCGTTCGGGTACATTGACTGTCAATGCGGGTGCAATAAAGAGTACAGTATCTACCTTTGATGAGAAGGGCAATGGCAGTGGTACGACTATGACCGGTGTGGCAGTTGCTGTCTCACAGCATGTTACCGATAAAGACCTTAAAGTGGTTATTAATGGAGGAACACTGACAGGTCCTTATGCTTTGTATGAAAAGGATTTGCAAAATGAGACCGGAAATAAGGCTTTGGAAATTAAAGATGGTATCTTTGAAGGGCAAGTATATAGTAAGAATTGTACTGCTTTTATCAAAGGTGGTACATTCTCTGATGTAAGTGCTTTGGAATCAAAAGAAAGAGCATTGATTTATTTGACAGATGATGCTAAGCTCAGTTTTGTATTGGGCAAAGATTGTACTGTTTCTCCCTTTATTGTACTTGCATCTCAAGTAGTGAATATTGATCTTAATAAGAAAACATTGACCATTGATGATAAGATTGAAGGCAGAACATTCATCTTGGTGAAAGGAGGTAGTCTTAAATTGACTGATGGAAATATCACAGATAATGAAATGGGAATATCTCTTGCGGCAGATAATGCTAAATTGGAATTGGATGGTATCGTTTATAAAGCAACGGCTGCAGATGCTGCAGGTATATTGAATGACAAAAATGTTCAGGAGACCTCTATCATAGTTAAAAACTCCACAATAACGAGTGGATATTATGCAGTTAATACTAATGCTCATACGAATCCGGTGGTAGGTAGTACAAAGATAGTACTTGAAAATTCTCACTTTATTGCTACTGAAACAGCTCTCTTGGTAAATATTCCGTCTACGGTGAATATTGATAATTGCACATTCTCAGGAAATCATCAGGCGGCTTTTTTGCGTGGAGGAACTTATACGATTAAGAATTCTTCATTTACGCTGAAAGCTGAGCTTGAGAGTACTCACAGTGAGAATAATCACATGAAACAATGGCAAGACGGTAACAGAGCAGCATTTGCAGGTATAACAATCGGTAATTATTTGAGTTCAGCTTATCAATATCCTACCACGGTTGCTATGACGGGTGTTACAGTAAAAGTAGAGGGTACTCATGCTTCTTCATTCCCGGCTGTGCATGTTTGTGCGAATGCAACAGAGGACAAAGGTGTAGCGCTCACTTATGATGGCTCTTGCTCTTTCACTTCAACTTATGATCCGGCTGTGGAATATGGTACTGCTAATATTACCGTGAACGGAGAGGCTGTCAAGAGCAATGTAAAGCAGGAAACAAGCAACTGATAATTATTAAACAAAAAAGTTTGTAATACTCATCAAAAGAAAGCCGTTTCGTCCGTTATGGTTCGGTTGGACGGCTTTCTTTTTCTTAAAGTATGAAATTATTATGCGAATCAATACGAAATTCAAGCTCCGCGATATAGCCGGAGAAACTATTATTGTCAATCAAGGTACGCCCGAAGCCGACCTTACCCGCATTATCTCTCTTAATACTTCGGCACGGCTTCTTTGGAATGAGCTTTCGGACAAAGACTTTTTGATAGAAGATGCTGCGGAAATATTAATGGAGCATTATTCTGTTTCGGAAGAAACGGCAAAGAAGGATGCAACGGTTTGGGTGGATGCCTTGAAGAAATGCGGTATCATATCGGCTGATTAAAAAATTATATGCTAAAGTTTATCTAAAATGAAATTGGATATTACGGAACAAATGCTTTTTGCCTTGTTGCGTTCTGCCTTGCATGGTACTCATGCAGATGCAACAATCTTTGCCGGTATCACTTCCGAAGCTTGGCAGGAATGTTACCGCTTGTCTGTTCGACAGGGTGTAATGGCACTTGCCTGGGATGGTTTGATTACTCTTCCCACAGAGTTACAACCACCCAAATCCTTAAAAATAAATTGGTGGCTGGCGGTAGAAAGATGTGAAAAGAGATATCGGTACTATTGTCGGGTTATATCCGATTTATCGACATTTTATGCCACACACGGCATCACTGCCGTGCAATTAAAAGGAGTGGGGTTTGCCAATAATTATCCTATTCCTTCTCACCGTGAGGGAGGTGATATTGATATCTTTACCTATTCTGCCGATTCTTCCGGTCTGAGTGATAGGGAAGCAAACTCTCTTGCCGACAAGCTGATGAGAGGCCGGGGAATAGAGGTGGATTTTTCGCATTCGCAAAAGCACAGTATGTTTTATTATAAAGGTATTCCGATAGAGAATCATAAAAAATTCCTGAATACGGAAATATACCGTACGGCTGTTTCGATGGATATTTTGTTGCGGAAGCTTCTCCGTCCCCGGCTGACAGTGCTTGATGGCAAGTATGAGGTGCTGACTCCCTCGCCGGATTTCAATACTGTTTTCCTTGCTTTTCATTCGGCACAGCATTATGCACTTGGTTTTGCCATGCATCACTTATGTGATTGGGCATGCCTGTTGAAGAAGCAAGGACTGAAGATACCCGAAGGAGTGACGGATGAACGTTTTCTGAATATGATTTATGCACTTACACATTTGTGCAACCGCTACTTGGGTACAGAGGTTCTTGTCATGAAAGGAGGGGAAGAGCTGGCGGAGAATTTATTAAAGGAAATGCTTCATCCCACTTATAATATAAATGTACCGGCTACCGGTAAATGGGGAATATTGGTTTATAAACTGAAGCGGATGTTACATATTCATCGTTTGTGTGACAGTGTGATGCGTGTATCTTTAGTAAAGTGGCTTTGGATATCTGTTATCCAACATGTACGTTTCCCACAATCCATATTCCGCCGAACGGTATCATAATTTATGTTGAAAGAAATCTATCATTTATTATTGCCCTCGGAGCGAAGAATGGGGATGAGGGTAATAATGGCTGTGTTTTTCAGTGCGTTGCTGAATTTTGCCGGACTTGCAGCTTTAATACCGGTACTTCTTTTTTTGATAGAAGAGAAAGAAGAAAAGGGAGAAGCCCTATTGTTTTGTCTGTTGGCTGTCGGGTTTATTTTATTCAAAAATGTATTGGTCATGGGATTGTCCCGTTTTCAAAACTATTTTTTATTGTCTTTGTATAAACGATTAAGTTTTTCTCTTTTTTCTTCTTATTATCATCGCGGAATCTTGTTTATCAGTCGGTTGGGCAGCACTCGTTTGGGATATGAGGTGAACTACGTATGTTATGCTTTCAGTATGAGTTTGTTGTCTCCGTTGCTGAATATGACTGCTGATGTATTACTTATTTTATTGGTTACTGCGGTACTGTTGGTATATGCACCGATGACGGTGCTGATGTTATATCTTGCTTTTTTCCCTTTTATGTTGATGTATATATTCGGAATAAAAAGGCGGATAAGGTATTATGGTAAAAAGGAGTTGTTGGCACGGCGCGAACAGACACGTATTGTCACCGAAGCTTATAAAGGATATGCCGAGCTGGAAGTAAACCATGCATTTCCTTTCTTGCAACATTCTTTTCTGAAGGGTTTGGATACGATTTCTTTTTGCCGTTTGAAGCTGGAGACGGTGTATCATCTGCCGCTTTGCCTTTCAGAATTATCAGTTGTTATAGGACTCACACTGCTTGCATTGTCCGGGACGGGAAATGTGAAGGCGTTGGTGGGAATCTTTGCCGTGGGTGCCTTTCGTTTATTGCCGGCTTTGCGTGAATCGCTTTCTGCATGGACTCAGATACAGAATTCCGTTTTTTGTCTGCGGATAATAAAAGCAGGAATGGAAGATTTATTTTCAACATTCGAAGAAAAACCGACAGCCGGGTTATCTTTTGAAAAAGAAATTGCAATATCCAATCTTTCGTATACTTATCCGGAAGGAAAGAGAGTCTTAAAGGAGTTTGATTGTACGATTCGGAAGGGAGAGTATATTGGTATTCGAGGTTCAAGCGGTATAGGCAAGTCCACTTTGTTCAATCTTTTATTGGGATTCTTGAAGCCTGATGGAGGGGAAATACGGATAGACGGTGTTCTCCTTTCAGCAGAGAACAGGAAGTTATGGCATCGCCGGATAGGTTATGTGCCGCAGGGCGTTTTTATTCTTGACGGGACACTGGCTGAGAATGTTGCATTGGGATGTTGTGATATCAGTAAGGAGAAAGTGAAGCGGATATTACGGCAGGTGAGGCTGGACGAATGGGTGGATGAGTTGCCGCTGGGAATAGATACGCTGCTGGGTGAAAGTGGGGCACGTTTGTCGGGAGGGCAGAAGCAAAGAGTAGGGATCGCACGTGCGCTTTATAAGGAGGCGGATATATTGTTGTTGGATGAGGCTACTTCAGCGTTGGATACGGCAACCGAATGCGAAATAAATGAGATGATATGCGGACTCAGAAATGATTATCGGGGGCTGACGGTTTTATCAATAGCCCATCGTGAGAGTTCGCTGGCTTTTTGTAATCGTATAATAACTTTAAATTGAAAAGAAAATGCATAATATATATAAGGTAGGCGACCACTGTTTTAAAGTATCGGGCAGTATTCTGTGTTCTGTCCTGGAGCGAATGGCTGGGTTTGCTCCTTTTGAGGTTGCCGAGGGGGATTATAATGTACCGGAATTCTTTTTTATGGAAGGAAAGTCTGGGAATATTCCTGCTTTTTGTGAACGGCAATATGTGTTTGCTCATGAAGGGGTGGAAGGAATCTTCGGATATACTGCGGGCGGTTATTTGTTAAGATTATCTCCGGTAAATGAAAAAAGTCTTTTCCTGTGGACTGATAATGAAGTAAATGTTTGTTATCTGTGCGGCAACTGGTCAGCTCGCTTAGTGCGGTTTGCCTTGTGGATTGGCTATGGGATACAGACGGCAATGTCGGATACGGTGGCTATACATAGCAGTTGTATCGTATATCGTCAAAAGGCTGTACTGTTTTTAGGGGAAAGCGGTACAGGAAAGAGCACTCATACTCGTTTGTGGCAGGAGTATCGGGCAGGAGCCGTATTGTTGAATGATGATAGTCCGGTGGTGCATGTCGAACGTACCGGAATATGGGTTTATGGCAGTCCATGGAGCGGGAAAACTCCTTGTTATAAAGCAGAGCGATATGAACTGGCCGGTTGTGTGAGACTGTCACAGGAAACTTCCAATCGGATGGTCAGATTAGGGATATTGCGGTCTTATGCAGCTCTTCATCCTTCTTCTCCTCCGGAGTTTGCTTATGACAGGAGACTTTATGAAGGTATCGGTACCACATTAGGGAAAATTGTTTCTCAGGTTCCTTTTTATCATTTGGCCTGTTTGCCGGATAGAGAGGCTGTGGAGTTGTCTTGTCGTACTTTATTTGCAGAGAATGATGAAGCGGTTGCCAAATGATTGTTTCTTCTCTCTTGTAGAGGATGATATTCATCATGGGAAGAGTGTACGTTTTCGGATGAAAGGCAGTTCTATGTTTCCGTTATTACGCGAAGGGAAAGATGAAGTGGCGGTTTATCCATGTAAGGCAGAATCTTTGAAACCTATGGATGTGGTTTTGTTTCGTTATCGTGGCCGGTGTTTGCTTCACCGGATTGTCGGGATGAAGGATGGTCGGTTTATTATGCAGGGGGATGGTGTTTGTGCGTTTTATGAGGAGTGTACAGCTGCGGATATTATCGGAGTATTGGGAATGGTTTATCGGGTTTCAGGACGTGCCGTGTCGGTTTCTTCTTTGCGTTGGCGTATCTTGAGCCGTTTATGGCGAAGCTTGGGAGTTTTCAGGAAAGTAGGTTTGTGTATTTTTCATCGTATTCTGTTTTGATAAATATGCTTTTGTGCTTACTTTTGCTGCTGAAAGTTTTTACCTAAAAAAATAAAAGAATCATGTTGAAACTCATATCATGGAATGTGAACGGCCTGCGTGCCTGTTACGATAAAGGTTTTGCCGATGCCTTCCGTCGGCTGGATGCTGATTTCTTCTGCTTGCAGGAGACTAAGATGCAGGAGGGGCAATTGGATGCTCAATTTGAAGGATACCGTTCTTACTGGAATTATGCAGAAAAGAAAGGTTATTCGGGCACAGCTGTTTTTTCTCGTCTCGAACCTCTTTCGGTAACGTACGGGATGGGCATTGACGAGCACGATCACGAAGGACGTGTGATTACTCTTGAGCTGGACTCATTCTTCCTGATTACGGTTTATACGCCCAATTCTCAAGATGGGCTGCGCCGTTTGGAATATCGTATGAAATGGGAAGATGACTTCCGTGCGTATTTAAAGAAATTGGAGGAAAAGAAACCTGTCATCGTCTGTGGCGACCTCAATGTGGCGCATCGTGAGATTGACTTGAAGAATCCGAAAACCAATCGCAAGAATGCCGGATTTACGGATGAAGAACGTGCTAAGTTTACTACGCTGCTCGATTCGGGATTTACGGATACTTTCCGTTATTTCTACCCGGAGCAAGAGGGAATTTATTCATGGTGGTCCTATCGTTTCAAAGCGAGAGAGAAGAATGCCGGTTGGCGTATTGATTATTTTCTCGCTTCTGCTTCTCTGAATGATAAGTTGAAAGGGGCGGCTATTCATACGGATATATTTGGTTCGGACCACTGTCCGGTGGAGCTGACAATAGAATTATAGCTTTGTGCATTCGGAGTGTGTCAAAGCGTAGATAATGCTGTCGTTTAGTTCGTAGGGGCGAGGTTAGCTCGCCCGAAAACGATTTGCTTTGTGTATTCATCCCTTTAAAAAAGAGTTTTTAATTGTCGCAAAAAATCTTCCTTACTACTTGTAACTGTTGAAATATCAGTGACTTGTTTAGTCGCAAAACTTCTTTCATTTCATAATCCGAAATGTTTTCTTCTTCTATATCTTTGCTTCGAAATTTAAATAGAATACGATTATGAAAAACAAAGCACAGGTATGGATAGGAGTTGTTTTAACTCTGTTGATATTAGGCGCATGCCAATCCGCTTCTTTAGAAAAGAAGGATGTTTGGGTGGCAGATGTACGTTCGGCTATGGAGCAGAATACTCCTTTTTCGATGAAGGATGATGTGATGGGAATAGAATATATTCCTTTGGAAACGACGGATTCGTGTTTGATAAGTAATTTGACTTATTTGATAATGGATGATGATTTCATCTTTGTTCAAAATGGTAAGACAGACCAGGTATTTAAATTTACCCGACAAGGAAAGTTTGTATGTCAGATAGGCAGGGTAGGGAATGGTCCGGGCGAATATGCTCCTTGGACGATAGAGAATATTTCGTTGGATGTAAATAAGAAAGAAGTTTTTTTAAATAGCAGGCGGTTGCCGGCGTTTGTCTATTCTTATGATGGTGAGTTTCTGCGCACCGATACCACAACGGTAGAGGCTGTGGAAAATCGCTATCTGTTGAATAATGGCTCATTTGCATTGTCGGGAGCTTCGATTACTCCTATTCAGCAATCTCCTTGGCTGGTTGCCCTTAAAAATGAAAAGAATCAGATGATGGCAACCAAATCACCCTTTCCAGCTAATGTTCCGGCAGAAGCTTGTTATATGCAGGAAATACAATTCGTTCCTTTTCAAAATTCGGCTTTAGCTTATACGCTTTGCAATGATACTGTGTTCCGGGTGACGGAAACAGGTATTTGTCCTGCTTGTGTTTATGATAAAAAGAACGGAGCCGAATATAATGAAAAGATAGCAGACATCAATGAAATGGCTAAAGACAATACAAATACATTATCTACTATAGAGTTGTTCACCTTTTTTGAAACTTCACGTTATTTCTATTTCCGGACTATTGTCTTGTCCAAGCCGGAAAAGTGCTTTTTCCAGCGTTTGGATAAACGGACGGGAGAATTCTTGTCTCAGCCGGTCAAACAAGATTTCATGGAATTGTCGGTTGGATTTAGTGATGGCAATGTAATAGGAATGGAGAATGATTGGGATGGGGGAGTGCCTTTCTGTCCGAGATATATTTATAAAGACAGAATTTGTGTGCAGGTCATTAATGCCGTGACATTGGAGAAATTGGAGAATAAAGGATATCTGAAAGATAAACCGGTTGCTTTGCAGTTGGATGCTGATGATAATCCGATGGTTATTGTATACACATTTAAAAATTGATTATTGCTATGAAATTATTTAAGTACTTTTGTTTATTGTCTTTTATGGCTTCTTGCGGTTCGGAACAAACTCCTCAGGAGTTACTTTCGGTAGATTTGAGAAGTGGTATGGATCATCCGTCAATGCTTGCTTTGCAAGATGAGATAGAAAGTGTGGAATACATTCCGTTGGAAACGACGGCAGATCCGGCTTCTTTGCTGGACGGAGTGTCCGAATATGCCGTGACAAGTAATTATATTTATGTTTCTCCTGTTAAGGAACAGCGTATCGTGCAGTTCGACCGGAAGGGACAGTTTGTCAAGACACTGATTCCTTTCGGTCAGGGACCGGGTGAATTTAGCGATTTCCTGATGGGGATGCAGGCTGATGAAAAAAATAACCGTCTCTATTTGTTTTGTTCCAATAAAATAATGGTCTATACCTTGGACGGTGAGTTTATTCAGAGTCTGAATCACGATTATACGATTGTTTATCAGCGCATGGTGGGCCAAGATCGTTTTGCTTCAGTTGCTTTTCCATACGTGCCTTTTGAAAGCGGTAGTTATGGCTTGGGAGTTTTTTCGGATAAAGCAGATACGATTGCAATGAAGAACGACTTTTCTTCTCCTTTAGTATCTCATGAGAAAGCCGGGTTTACTATTGCGTTGGCAACAGCTTATTCCGATATGGAAGAATCCGTTTTGTTTAAGACAGGCAGCAATGATACCGTCTTTAGAGTGACGGCGGATGACATTCTTCCGGCGTGTGTGTTGAGGACGGGTAACTCGGATAAGGAAGTGATACGTTCATTGGATGCCACTGATTTTGGTTCGCTGAAAAGAAAGTTTGGAGAGGATTATGACATTTTTGTGTCTGATATGTTTGAAACTCCTTCCAATTATTATTTCCGTTGCAGATATAATGCGGGGTATTATGTTGCTTCTGTCCATAAGAAGACAGGGCAGGTATTGGCAGAGAAGTGTGCGCAACCGGGAGATATCCGGGCATTGGGAGATGCTAATTTGCTTTACGGAATGCTCGGAACCAAGAGCTATCAGGATTTTCCGGTATGGGGACGTACGCAGGGTGATTGTTTGGTTCAATTGCTCACTGCCTATGAGTTGCATCTGTATAAAGAAAAGTGCAATATAACTGTTCCGCCTGAGTTGAAAGAGGTAAATGATGATAGTAATCCTGTTTTTATTGTATATAAATTGCGGAGAGTTTAAAAAGTGATATTTTTGTGATATGATAAAAAAACGTTCGTTTATCTTGTTGTCTGTCTGGGTAGTCATTATAGGGTGTTTCAATGTTGCATGCAGTGGGGAGAAACATACTTCTCAATTGTCATGGGGAAAGTATTATCTGTGGAATGCACCCGATTCTGCTTTTCAGATATTGAGAACAATTCCCTCGCCGGAGAAACTTTCTAAAGAAGAATATAGTCTTTATGCCTTGCTCATGACACAAGTCATGCACAGGTGCGGACAGGAAATATCTTCTGATTCGCTGATTGATATTGCCGTGAAATATTATTCATCTCATGGCACTTCCGATGAAAAGGCGTCCGCTTTTCTGTATAAAGGGTATGTATTGGAAAGTTTAGGAAAGGATAATGAGGCCATATATGCTTATAAGCAGGCGGAAGAGGCAGTGAAGTCTGCAAAAGATTTACGGATTCATTTTTTGGTGTATGTGGCATTGGGACATATCAACGGGCGGTATGCACATTATGAACAATCTGTTGGCTATTATAAGAAAGCATTGGATTTGAACCTGTCTGTCCCCTCATGGAAAGCCATGGGGGGCAGCTCGGCTTTTATTCCGCTTTATTTGGGGCAAGGTACGCCCCGGTATAATGAAGAGGTGAAATTGGTACAGGATAAATTCTTTGATATAGTAAACCGGATGGATTTTAGTACTCAGGAAAAGATATACTATCGCTTGGCGCTGGTAGAAAAGGATAAGAAGAACTGGAATGAGGCTGTCTCCTTGCTGAAGCAGGCACAGGAACGTACTTCTACGGCTGAGGCGCGACGTGGATATGATATCGAACTGGCTGAAGTGTATAAAAAGTTGGGTAAAGGCGCAACGGTGGACAGCCTGCGTGTTGAAGTGCTGAAATCTTCCCGTCCTAAGTTAAGAGCATCGGTATATAAAGATATGTACAGAGAGATGCAAGCAAAGGGATTTGAGCGTGAAGCAGCCCTCTATATGCAGCATTATATTAATGAACTGGAGTTGCTGTTTACATCGGGGAGCCGTGCCGAATTATTGGAGATAGAAAAGAAATATGATTATTCGGCAGTACTGAGACAGAGTAATGATTATCGCAGTCGCTGGACTATAACGATATTGATAACGATAGCTTCAGTGTGTACACTAGCCTTACTGCTGTGGGGAAGCTGGAAGTTTTTCCGTTATCAAAAACTGGATATCCTGCGTAATTATAAAAAGGATGCTTCTATCCTTCAGGAGCAGATTGATACACTTCAGGAGCAGATAGAAGAAAACCAAGGGGAAGCCAAGAATTTACAGGAGCAGATGCAAGCCCTTGAAGAAGAGAAGAAAAATAAAGAATTGCGTATTCGTCAACTGGAAGTGACGTTTCGCTCCAAACATATTTCGCTTCCTGTTGAAACCGTGGAAGCTGCTCAGACTTATTTGCGGATTGTATCAAAAGAAAATCCGCGTTATAATCCGGCCGAAGACCGTGCCAAGTTGGAACATTGGCTGAATGTATCACGTCATCGTTGGGCAGACCGCCTCGAAGCGCTTTATCCTTCGCTTACGAATAATGAAAAAGACATTTGTTTCTTATTTGTGTTGGGGCTTGGTTTTGATGATATTGCCGATTTACTTGGGGTTCAATCCCGTTCTGTCGACCGTGTGGTTTATCGTATATGCAGAAAAATGGGGTTGGGACAAGGCAGCAAGGAAGAATTTGTGGCGCAAATCAACCGGATGGGTGAATGTGCCACAAATAAATAATTTATAAAGCTACTTCAATAGCCAGTACTTGTGATTCTTCATTGGTTTTAATGATGATGCTTTCGGTATCCCATATACCGATACCGTCACGGCGGGTCAGGTTTTCATCGGCTATATCTACGTTGCCTTCTATAATGAAGAAATAGACGCCTGTATGTGGTTTGTGCAAATGATAGCTCACTTTATGATTGGCACTCAGTGTTCCCATTGAAAACCACGCATCTTGCAGTAAATGTGCCGGAGTGTTTCCATTGGGCGAGATGAAGGTTGCTAATTCGTTGTGCTTCATTAATGGAAGGATATTGTAATTATGATATTCCGGTTCTGTCTCTTCTTTATTGGGGATTATCCAGATTTGCAGAAGTTCAAGATCTTTTTCATTGCTGCCGTTATATTCGCTGTGATAGATACCTTTTCCTGTGCTCATTACTTGGATTTCTCCGGGCGTGATGATACTTTGGTTCTCTATACTGTCTCCATGTTTTAAATAACCTTTTAGTGGGATGGAAACCACTTCCATATTTTTGTGTGGATGCATATCAAAACCTTCTCCCGGCGAAATCCTGTCATCGTTCAGTACACGCAAGGCACCAAAGTGGATTCGTCGCGGATTATAATAATTTGCGAAGCTAAATGTGTGATATGTCTTTAACCAGCCATGATTAAAATATCCTCTTGATGTAGCTCTATCAATAATAGTTTTCATACTTGTCCTTTCTTTGTTTAAAAGTTATTGATATGTATATAACAAAAATAGACTCTGAAAGGTTTTCATGCTGATTGTCAAGGGAAGGAGAGAATGTTTTTATAGGGGGACACTGTTTATCATTATAAATAATAAGAGGATACCCGAAAAGGATATCCTCTTATCTTAAGAGCGGAAGACGGGGCTCAAACCCGCGACCCTCAGCTTGGAAGGCTAATGCTCTATCAACTGAGCTACTTCCGCAATTTTTTGTGGGCAAAGATGGATTCGAACCACCGAAGTCGAAAGACAGCAGATTTACAGTCTGCCCCATTTGGCCACTCTGGTATTTGCCCATTCGCTTATTAAGAACTCCTTAATTCTCTTATTGAGGAGGTTTGTTTCTCAATTGCGATGCAAAGGTACGACTTATTTTTGAATATGCAAATTATTGCAGAACTTTTTTTCAAAGTTTCTGCAATTTTCTTTTAAAGTCGACCATTTTTATAGCTGTAACGGCTCCTTCATCTCCTTTATTACCCAATTTTCCACCGGCGCGATCTTCAGCTTGTTGCATGTTATTGGTTGTAATCAGTCCGTAAATGACGGGCACGTCAGTTGTTGCATTCAGGTGGGCGATACCTTGAGTGGTGCCGGCACATACATAGTCGAAGTGGGGAGTATCTCCGCGTACTACACAGCCTATTGCTATGACTGCATCTACTTTGCCACTTTTAATCATTTGTGCAGAGCCATAAGTTAATTCGAAACTTCCGGGGACTGTTTGTACCAGAATGTTCTCGTCTTTAGCTCCGTGTTTCTTTAAAGTATTGACAGCACCTTCCAAAAGAGGACCGGTAATATTGCTGTTCCATTCGGATACTACGATACCAAAACGCATATTTTCTGCATCGGGTACGGAATTGAAGTCGCAATCTGATAAATTATGATACGCTGTTGCCATAGTTTATATGAATTAATAAGGCACGGATTTCGCGGCTTTCACAGTTTATTCTAAGAAGAGAAACCGTGTGTGTCCGTGTAATCCGTGCCTACGATATGATTAAAAAATATCTTCTTTCTTATTTGATGGATGCACGTTCAATATACTTATCAATATCCATTGACTGATAAGAATTGAAGTACTTGTTTTTAATCAAAGTGTAAGCATTCACAGCTTCGCTGTTCTTACCCAACTTTTCATAAATCTGTCCTGCCTGAATCAGATAGATAGGGCTTAATGCCTGACTGTCTGCTTTGTCGGCTGCTTTCATCAGGGTAGCGGCAGCCTTGTCCAATTGCCCTGCCTGAGCATAGCAGTTACCCATTGTTCCGAGTAGAGCCGGACTTACCAGCTGATCGTCAGCGCTGAACTTATTCAAGTATTTCACTGCCTCTTCATATTTACCTAATTGTGCATAGCACACACCTGCGTATGCATTAGCCAGATTACCGGCTGCTGTTCCGCTGAATTCATCAGCTACCTTCAGAAAACCTTTGTAACCGATGCTGTCACCGTTCAGTGCAGTTTCAAAATTGTCGGCTCCAAAATATTGTTCTCCTTTGAATAAAGCTGCTGAAGCTTTGATTTCATTCGGCTCAGAGATGAAATGCTTGTAACCCATGAAGCCTGCAATGATGATTACAACTGCCGCAATAGCTCCCAGAATTCTACTTTTGTACTTGATAATGAATGCTTCGGAGGTACTTAAAGCCTCTTCCATATCCAAAGGGTCTTGAGTGTGTTTTTTTTCTGCCATTTTTATATTTACTTTTTATTATTTTTCTGCTATAGTTTTCGGACAGCAAAAGTAGTTCATTTATATGTATTAATGAAATTTACAGGCATATTTTTTTAGGTTTTACCGTTTTTATCCCTAATTTTGTGGCTTAAATCAAACAGAAAGTCTATGATACTGAAACGTATTTCGATATTGAATTATAAGAATCTGGAACAGGTGGAACTGGATTTCTCACCTAAGATGAACTGTTTTATTGGTCAGAATGGGATGGGAAAGACGAACTTACTGGATGCGGTCTATTATCTGTCTTTCTGTAAGAGTGCTACGAATCCTATTGATTCGCAGAATGTTATGCATGATCAGGATTTCTTTGTGATTCAAGGGTTTTATGTAACGGATGAAGGTGATCCGGAAGAAATTTATTGTGGTTTGAAACGTCGGCAAAAAAAGCAGTTCAAGCGTAATAAAAAAGAGTATACCCGACTGTCTGATCATATTGGTTTTGTTCCTTTGGTAATGGTTTCGCCGGCAGACGCCGAACTGATAGCCGGCGGGAGTGAGGAGCGACGCCGATTTATGGATGTGGTGATTTCGCAATATGATAAAGAATATCTGAATGCTTTGATACGCTATAATAAAGCATTGACTCAGCGTAATGTTTTGTTGAAGGCTGAAGTGGAGCCTGATGAGGAGCTGATTTCCGTGTGGGAGGAGATGATGGCTGTGAGTGGAGAGGTCGTGTATAAGAAACGTAGTGAATTCATAGCTGAATTTATCCCCACTTTTCAGTCGTTTTATTCTTATATTTCTCAAGATAAGGAGAAGGTGAATTTATCATATGAGTCTCACGCTATACAGGGAAACTTACAGGAAATCATCAAAGGAAGCCGGCAGCGTGACCGCATTATGGGATATTCGTTGAAAGGGATTCATAGAGATGACCTTATCATGCAGTTAGGGAATTTTCCAATTAAAAGGGAAGGCTCTCAAGGACAAAACAAAACGTATCTTATTGCTTTGAAATTGGCGCAGTTCGACTTTTTGAAGCGGACAGGCAGCAATACCACTCCTCTATTGTTATTGGATGATATTTTTGATAAACTGGATGCTTCCCGTGTGGAACAGATCGTAAAGCTGGTAGCAGGCGATAACTTCGGACAGATTTTTATAACGGATACCAACCGGGAACATTTGGATAAGATTTTGGAGAATATCGAAGGGAAATATAAAGTGTTTGGAGTAGACAATGGCAGTGTTGCAGAACGGAAAGGAGATACAGAATGAAGCGGAATGATGCGGAACAAATAGGAGATATGATTCGTAAGTTCTTTCGTTTGAACGGACTGGAGTCTCCTTTGAATGAATATAGGCTGGTACAGGCATGGAAAGATGTAGTGGGACCCGCTATTGCCGGTTATACAAGCAACCTTTATATTAAGAATCAGATTCTTTATGTACACCTCACTTCTTCCGTACTCCGTCAGGAACTGATGATGGGAAGAGACTTGTTGGTGAGGAATTTGAACAAGCAAGTAGGTGCACAGGTTATTGTAAATATTATTTTCCGGTAATTATTGGTGAAGGGAAATCTTTCCTTTTTCCGTCCATACCTCGTGCATCGGTTTGTCAAATGATTCTGTCGGTATCTCGTCACTTACCTGAAAATCAAAACAAATACCCACATTATAAGAATGGAGTTGGGGAAGTAACCGGTCATAATATCCTTTCCCTCTACCTAATCTATTGCCATTTTTATCAAAAGAAACACCGGGGATGATGGCAAAATCTATTTGAGTGTAATCAGTAAATGCTTCACCTGTCGGTTCTTCTATATGATAGGCTTCACCGGTTTGCAGATTTTGTGGACCTGTATAACGGCGGAGCTCCAGAATATCTCCTTTGACTACCGGCAGAAGGATGTCCTTCTGCCGATACCATTTCTCTATAAAATCATGCGTCTGTACTTCATCACCCAATGAGTAATAAAGCAATACCGTCTTTGCTGCAATGAAAAGCGGATGTTGTTCCAACTTGTTAAGCAAAGCAATGGAATTCGCTGTCAACTCTGTGGCGGTGTGACGGCTTTTTTCCTGTGCTATCTGCTTGCGCAGTTTCTTTTTTATTTCCTTCATCGTTGACTTTTATTTCTACGGTTTCTTCGGGAGCCTTAGGGAAAGATTCTCCTTTTTCCAATACTTCCAGTGCTTTAAGTACTGTCTTGTCGGTTTGGTTCAGGTATTGGATATAGGCTTCTATGCCCAACATGTTATAAATGATATTACCGTATAAGTTCTTTTCAAATAATTTCTGTGACTTATACATCAGGATATTGCGGCGTTTCAAGCCTTTTTTTTCTGCAAAGCGGGCGAATTGTTCCAAGATATTCTGACGCTTCAAGTACTGTAGCAAACTTGCTTCCGTATCATATTTCTGCAGCTCCGCACGATGGGTATCTGTGTATTGGAAAGAGAATTGAATGGTTAGGCCCCTGCTTACTGCTGCTGTATAATAGGAAGTAACTCCCGTTGTATCTTGGGGAACAAAAATATCGGGCATGATGCCGCCTCCGCCATAAACCGGACGTCCGTTGGCGGTGTAGTAAATAGTACTGTGGTCTTGCTTGATACTGTCTTGCGAGAAGAACTCACCGTGTTCGTAGCGTTTTACAAGATCCATTTCATAGTTCATATCGTTTCCTTTGACGTAAGGCTTTTGGATGCAACGTCCTGAAGGAGTATAGTACCGTGCGATAGTGAGTCGGATAGCCGAACCATCGCTGAAGTCGATGGGTTGCTGTACCAATCCTTTGCCAAAAGAACGGCGACCGATGATGGTTCCGCGGTCATTGTCCTGAATGGCACCGGCAAAAATTTCGCTGGCAGAAGCAGAACCTTCGTCTGTCAGTACGATAAGCGGCATTTTTTGGCTGCTGCCTGTTCCGTTAGAGTGATAATTTTCACGAGGAGATTTGCGCCCCTGAGTGTAAACTATCAGGTTATTTTTGGGAAGGAATTCATTCACCATTTGAATAGCGGCTCCCATGTAGCCTCCGGTATTGCCGCGTAGGTCGATAATCACACCTTTGCAGTTGTCTTGATTTAGTTTTGCTAATGCAATCAGCAGTTCGGGATATGTTGTTTCCCCGAATTTATTGATTTTGATATAACCGAATTTTTCGTTCAACATATAAGCAGTATCCACACTCTTGACAGGGATATCACCGCGAATAATGGTAAAATATAGCGGTTCTTTCTCTCCCGGACGATAAACACCCAGTTTTACTTCGCTACCTTTGGGCCCTTTCAGACGTTTCATTGATTCGTAGTTGGTTACTATCTTGCCTACGAAAGCTGTATCGTTGACAGAGATGATGCGGTCGCCTGCCATCAAACCTACCTTTTCGGACGGGCCTCCCTGAATGACATTGCTGATATGAATTGTGTCTTGCTGGATGGTAAATTGAATGCCGATGCCGCTAAAGCTTCCTTTCAAGTCGGAGTTTACTGCCTCCAGGTCTTTGGCAGGAATGTAAGAAGAGTGGGGGTCGAGTTCCCCTAAAATTTGAGGCATTGCATCTTCTACCAATTCGTTCATCTTCACAGTGTCCACATATTGGTCGTCAATGATGCGCAACAGGGCGTTTAACTTATTGGAGGAAGTGTTGATGATACCTAACCGATTACCTGAAAAATGGTTAGCGTAAAAAGTTCCAATCAATATTCCGGCTACGATGCTTACGGCAATGATAATCGGTATAAAACGGGATGTACGGTTTTTGCTCATATTTTTATTTACTATTATTCATTGGGGTCGATATAAATTACTTCGATGTTGGCTCGCTTCAATAGTTCCAGTCCATCTTCCAATCGGTATTTCTCGGAGTAAACCACTCGTTTGATACCTGCCTGAATAATGAGTTTGGCACATTCAATGCAGGGAGAAGCGGTGACATACATGGTGGCTCCGTTGCTGCTGTTGTTGGAGCGTGCAATCTTGGTAATGGCGTTGGCTTCGGCATGCAGTACATAAGGTTTGGTGACTCCATTGTCATCTTCGCACACATTTTCAAAACCCGATGGAGTGCCATTGTATCCATCTGAAATAATCATTTTATCTTTAACGATTAATGCACCTACCCGGCGACGTGTGCAATAAGAATTTTCTGCCCAGATGCCGGCCATGCGGATGTATCGTTTGTCGAGTTTCAGTTGTTTTTCTTCGTTGGTTTCCATGTGATTAATTATGTCTGAGTTGGATAAAGCTTTTCTTGTCTTCGGGAGCCAGTCGCAGATAATTGCTGTCTCCTTTATAAAAGCGGGCATTTACCAGTGCATCCATAAACTTGTTACTTAGATTAGTGGAGTTACGGCGGTCTTCGATGTTGATGCTCACCGAACGGTCTTTTCCATTTGCTTCCCAAATGCCTTCAAAGGTGATATTTTGTGCCGAAGCCTTGAATGTATTGTCATTATTGAAAACGATGGTAAACTTTTGGATAACTTCCAGTGTGGCGTTGTCATCTTTGGGAGTAAATTCGGGTGTGCCGGCATCGTCGAGTCCTCCGCCATAAAAATTGATCAGATACCAAGTGCCACTTGAAAAAATATCTTCTATGTTATCTTCGTTATTACAACTCCACAATAATGGAAGTGCTATTAATAGGTAAAGAATTGATTTCAGTTTCATTTCTTTTCTTGTTTTTAGTTGATAATTCCATTTCGTCTCAGTAATGCCTCAATGCCGGGCTCTTTTCCGCGGAAGCGTTTATAAAGCGTCATAGGATGTTCCGTTCCACCTTTGGACAAAATGTTCCGGCGGAAAGAATCGGCCACTTCCCGGTTGAAGATTCCTTTTTCTTTAAATAGCGAGAAAGCATCCGCATCCAGCACTTCTGCCCATTTGTAGCTGTAATATCCGGCGGAGTATCCTCCTGCCATGATGTGCGAAAACTGTACGGACATACATGTCTCGGCCGGAGAAGGTAAGACTTGCGCTTTTTTCCATGCTTCTTTTTCATAGGTACGCACATCTCCGTCAAAGGGGGTCTTGCGGGTGTACCACGCCATGTCCAGCAGACCGAAGCTCAGTTGGCGGAGACAGGCGTATGCAATATTGAAATTGGATGCATCCACTATCTTCTGAATGAGTTGTGCCGGGATTTGTTCACCTGTCCGGTAATGTTTGGCAAATGTATTGAGAAATTCTTTCTCGATGGCAAAGTTTTCCATGATTTGTGAAGGGAGTTCCACAAAATCCCAATAAACACTTGTACCGCTCAGTGTGGCGTAAGTGCTGTTGGCAAATATGCCGTGCAGGGCGTGACCGAACTCATGCAGGAAAGTATTTACTTCCGAGAAAGTGAGTAGTGCAGGTTTTTCTGCCGATGGCTTGGAAAAGTTCATCGTAACGGAAATATGTGGGCGGCTGTTGATTCCGTTTTCTATCCATTGCTCTTTATAGCTGGTCATCCATGCCCCTGAGCGTTTTCCGGCACGAGGGTGAAAATCGGTGTATAGTACGGCTAAAAAGCTGCCGTCTTCATCAAATACTTCATAAGCATCTACATCCGGATGGTAGACGGGAATCTCTTTGTTTTCCTTGAATGTGATACCATACAGGCGGGTAGCTAATCCGAATACTCCTTGTTTTACTTGACTGAGTTCAAAATAGGGACGTAGTTCTTCTTCATTCAGCTTAAACTTTTCATTCTTCAGCTTTTCCGAATAATAGGCCCAGTCCCAAGGCATTAATTGGAAATCGTTACCTTCCAGGCGGTGGGCTAATTCTTCCACTTCTTTCACTTCCTGATGCGCGGTGGGAGAGTAGGCTTCCAGCAGTTGGTTTAGTAGTTGGTAAACGGATTCTTCTGTTTCTGCCATACGTTTCTTCAGTACATATTCTGCATAATTGGAATAACCGAGGAGTTGTACCAGTTCCATACGGATATTAACCAGTTGCTTGATTATGTCCATGTTGTTGTACTCGTTGTCGTGAGTACATTGCGTATTATAGGCCATGTAAAGCTGTTGTCGCAGTGTACGGTCTTTGCAGTATTTCATGAAAGGGACGAAGCTGGGTGCATCCAATGTGATGATATTGCCTTCTTTTCCTTTCTCTTTGGCTGTTTGGGCGTATGATTCAAGCATACTTTCGGGCAGACCTTCCAGTTGGCTTGTCGTTAGAGAAAGTTCATAATTATTGGTCTCTTTCAGCAGATTCTGTGAAAAGCGCAATGCGAGTACGCTTAATTCGGTATTGAGCCGACGGTATTTTTCCTTTGCTTCTCCTTGCAGGTTGGCTCCGCTTCTTATAAAGCCGTCATAGGTCTTTTGCAGCAGCATACTGTCTTCTCCGTTTAAAGTCAATTGATCTTTCCGGTCGTAGACAGCTTTAATACGTGCAAAAAGTTTTTCATTCAGACTGATACTGTTATTATGCTCTGCCAGTAAAGGCATCATCTTTTCTGCCAGCTCCTGCATCTCGTCGTTAGTTTCAGCACTCAGCAGGTTACCGAAGATGGTGGTTACTCTTTCAAGTAATGACCCTGATCTTTCCAATGCCACAATGGTGTTTTGAAAATTGGGTTTTTCCGCATTATTGACGATAGCATCAATCTCTTCGTTTTGCTCTTTCATTCCCTCCCGGATAGCCGGTTCATAATGTTCTACTTTGATTAAGTGGAACGGAGGGGTATGATGAGGTGTATTATAAGGCTCTAAAAACGGGTTTTTTGTTTCTGTCATAACATTATTATATTTGACTTACAAAATTGCTAAAAAAAAGTCTCATTCACCTCATTCTATCTATATATTTAACAAAGTATATTAAATGGATGCCATATGCTAACAAACTTGTTGACTGAAATTCTGCCAGGATAGGCATAAAAAATGATGGGTTGTGTCTAAACGTTGATAATGCTGTCATTTTGTTAATAGGTAGGGGCGAGGTTTGCTCGCCCGAAAACAGCTTGTTTGTGGATTACTCCCAAGGTCGACACCACCGGTTCGGGCAGGCAACCCCTGCCCCTGTAGTTGACGATTTGAGAGACTGTTTCAGTTTTTATTCAGAGAGCTTTTCCATGGCAGGGATGAAGATTTCTTTTCTACTTAATTCTACTAAGCCTTTTTCCTGCATATCGTTCAGCTCTTTTGAGACATTGATGCGGGTTTCGTCAATTAAACCGGCCAGATCTTCCATTTTTATTTTTAATCGCTTTTCACCCTCCGGTCTCATAGAACGTGATAAAATGAAGTTGATAATCTTTTCTTTGGGACTTCCTATATAGCTGTTCCATAATTTATTATAAGCTATTTGGGCACGATTGCTTAATATGTTTAAGTAATTGAGACGGAAAATTTCATAATTGTTCAATTCGGACAGAACAAATGCTTTGTCAATGCTGACCAAGTTCAAATCTGTACGCGCTCTATACGTGGCGATATAGTTGGGATGCATGCCGAACAGAGAATAGGGTTCCAATACAAAAGGACTTCCAAATGTTTCGTGTAAAGAGTATGATTTTTGCTCATCGACAATCTGAGAAGAGATTTCACCGTTTAACAGAAAGATAAGTTCAGTACATGGCTCTCCTTGTTCTACAATAATCTCGTCTGCATTGTATTTCCGGAAATGCAATTTTACTTTGCCTAAGATGCTCGTGAAGTCATTCTTACATAATCCTTGGAACAAAGGGAGTTGTAATAGTGTATCGTACATTGTAATTTCCATAAGTTCTAATCTTCGTTAAGTTATAGTTTAACATACAAAGGTAACGATAAAACGAGATTTATTATTTAGAGTTGCATTCTGTTTTATCTTTTTTATTGTTTCTTACAGTCTACTAATGTTTTAAGATAAAAGCTTGTACAGTGCATAAAAAATAAATATATTTGCAGCTAAAAAAGGAGGTAAGTATGTTTGGTTCTTTCGACTTTCAGGAGTTTTTGAGTGCATTTATCGTTCTTTTTGCTGTAATAGATATTATCGGTTCTATACCTATTATATTGAATTTGAAGCAGAAAGGAAGAAATGTGAATGCTAACAAGGCAACATTTATTTCTTTCGCGTTGTTGCTGGGGTTCTTTTATGCCGGCGATATGATGTTGAAGTTGTTTCAGGTAGATATTGCTTCGTTTGCAGTAGCCGGTGCTTTTGTTATTTTTCTGATGTCACTGGAGATGATATTGGATATTGAAATATTTAAAAACCAGGGACCTATTAAAGAGGCAACGTTGGTGCCGTTGGTATTTCCTTTGTTGGCCGGTGCCGGTGCTTTTACGACTTTACTTTCGCTGCGTTCCGAATATGCTCCGGTTAACATTGTAATAGCGTTGGTGCTGAATATGGTATGGGTTTATGTGGTTTTAAAACTGACCGACCGTATAGAGCGTTTTTTGGGGAAAGGTGGTATTTATGTGATTCGTAAATTCTTTGGTATCATTCTTTTGGCTATTTCCGCCCGGCTTTTTACTGCTAACCTGACTCTGCTGATAGAACAGTTCCAGAATTTGAAATAAGCAGGTTGTGGAAACATCAACCTGTAAGGGAATGTGTCAACGTTCTAATCTATCATTTTAGTTTTGACACACTCCCGGATGCATTCATGAATACATCGTTATTTTAGATTATTGGCATGGACTATGTACTTCTTCATTCCTTCAGTGAAGAATATTTCATATTCGCCATTCTCGCCTGAACAGATGAAATAAGCTTCCAGCTCGGGGTGTTTTGCACAAAAAGCTTTTGCATTATCTAGCCCCATCACCATAAATGCAGTGGCATAGGCGTCGGCTGTGGTGCAATCACAGGCAATAACGGTGGAAGAAAGAATACTGTGTTGTACCGGATAACCGGTGCGAGGGTCGATGGTGTGAGAGTATTTCTTTCCACCTTTATAATAGAAATTGCGATAATTACCTGATGTTGCCATGCCCACATTGCTTATTTCAAGAATTGTCTGTAATTCCTGGTTGACGGACAAGGAATCGTCTATTGGTTTATTAATCCCGATTCGCCATGCATTCATTTTAGGATTTTTTCCGTTTACAATCACCTCTCCGCCAATATCAATCATGTAGTTTTTAATACCTTTGCTGTTGAATAACTGTGCAATTATATCTACACCGAAACCTTTGGCAATGGCACTGCAGTCCAGCATCATCCGCTCATCTGCCTTTATTATTTTTTCGTTGTTCTGTAACTCTATCTTTTGATAGCCGATAAGCTGTTTAAGGCTGTCTACGGTTAATGAGTCCAAAGGGATGGACTTTTTAAATCCAAATCCCCAGGCATTAGTCAGGGGAGCCACTGTTATGTCAAATGCTCCATCGGTTTCTTCGGATATTTTATGAGCCAGATTAAATACATGGGTGAACAGTGTGTCAAGAACCACCTCTTCGTTATGGTTGATGTGGCTGATGATTGAATTGGGGTTGAAAGGGGATAGGGAATTATCCACTTTTTTCAATTCAGCTTCGATTTCTTTCTTTAAATCTTTGTCACTTTGGTAGGTGATTTTATAGACTGTACCGAAAATAAATCCTTCGTCTGTGCGGAAAGGAGGTTGCTTTTTCAGAATGATAACCGTTCCCACAATCAGCACCACAAGAAAGGGTAACTGCCAGATTAGTTTTTTTTTATTCATAATATTATAATTAGTTGAGATAAAGATGTTCTATTAAAATTTTGATGCCGATGGCTATCAGGATTAAACCTCCCCACAGTTCTGTCCGAAGGTTAAACCGCTTTCCGCAGAATACTCCTATCAGATTGCCTGCCATAGAAAGGACGAAGGAGGTAAAGCCGATAATTGCTATTGGAGAAAGAATGGACATGAACGAATTCATGCCTACGAAGGCAAAGGAGATGCCGACAGCCAACGCATCGATACTGGTGGCTACAGCCAGTGTCAATACTACTTTTAAGCGGGTAGGGTCAAAACAACATTTATCATCGTTGCTGAGCCCTTCTTTTATCATTCGTCCTCCCAAAAAAGCCAAAAGGCCGAAAGCTATCCAGTGGTCATAGTCTTTTATCAAATGGCTGAACCGGCTGGCACAGAACCATCCAATAAGGGGCATAACGGCCTGAAAGAGTCCGAAAAAGAATGCCATTACAAAAAAAGTGCGTCGGCAGATGCGACGCATGATGATTCCGCTTGTTATGGATACCGTGAAACAATCCATAGCAAGACTGATTGCCAAAAGCCAAATCTCTAGTGTGTTCATTCACTAAAAAGGTAATTTATAGATTAAACTGTATGTTCCGATAGTAAAATGGTTAGCTTTGTTCTTGCCGAATCCGGGGATATACCAGGGTTCTGTATTTCCTGTTTTCTTCATGCTGGTGCGTACCCGGTAGCGCACAGAAAGCCCCATATAAAAATTCTTGTATACCTTGGTCGTAAGCCCTCCCACCAGTTCTACCCATCCGGCATTGCTTTTTACCCCATTGTAGGTAAACGGAACGGTGATGTTTCCCCAAGTCGGGTCGACCATTGCGGGAGCATCGACGTCGTATGTGAAAGAGGTGAAGCCATAGCGTATACCTCCATACGCGTAACCGGGGAGATGAGGCTTTTTGAAAAGAATATTGTAATTCATACCGATACGAAAATAAGGTGCTGAAGCCTTATAATGAATATTGGTTTCGTCATCGGTGGTGTCTGTATGACCGTAACCGATTTCTATAATAGGGATGAAGCGGTTTTTTAAGTTTACCTCCACACTCACCTCGGCACTGGTAAAGTCACTGCCGAATATTTTACTTCCCAGACCAAATACATCTAAGCCCACATACGTGCCCTGATACAGAGGTACGGTGGCTTTTTCTTCTGTTGTTGCCGTTTTCTTTTCTTGGGCTGTAGAGCGTAAGGGGCATAACAGTAAGCTACTCCCTAATAGTATAGTATATATTAAAGTTTCTCTTTTCTTCATTGTTGATATCCGGGTTTACAATCACTACAGAATCCAGTGAGTTTGTTGTATAATTGATATTTTCCACCTGATAGAACATCATGGTGCCACACTCTATATCGCTAATAAAAGGGATGTTGCGATGCGTTATTTCAATCACGTCTTTCAGCTTTTCATTGTAATGTATCGTATAAGTAGTTTTTGATGTATAACTGAGTGGAAGGCTGAAGCTGCTCAAGTCACTTTCTTTGTTGTAAATGGTGTCTGTCAAGACAGAGTCTTTCACAACTTTATCTGTTATGGTTCCGTCCGGCAATGTGTCTTTTACTGTAACGTCGGTCACGGTAGTACCTGTAATGGTGACCTCGGAAGTCAGTTTGACGGACGAATGGCTGTCACTGCTCAGTAAGTTGAAATGTGCAAGGGATGTTGTACTCAGGGGACAATCGCTTTCGCTGCATCCCTGCCATAAGTATCCTGATGCAGTCAGGAACAATAGGATGATAATTGGTAATTTCTTCATTCTCAAAACTCTTCTTCTATTTTATAATTGTTGCGTTCGGGAGCGTTGCGTGCTATTAACTCACCGATGAATCCGGCAAGGAATAATTGTGTGCCCAGTATCATTAACGTCAAAGCCAGATAGAAATAGGGCGAATCCGTTATCAGGGTATAAGGCAGGCCGTTTGTTAGGTTGTATAATTTGTTAGCACCGATGATGACTACGGAAATAAATCCGAAGATAAACATCAGTGATCCTAAGAAGCCGAACATGTGCATCGGTTTGACGCCAAATTTAGATAGAAACCACAAAGTGATTAAGTCAAGATATCCGTTGAAAAAACGATTCAGTCCGCCAAATTTGGTCTTTCCGAATTTGCGTGCCTGATGGTGCACTATCTTTTCTCCGATTTTAGAGAAGCCGGCATTTTTTGCCAAATAGGGGATGTAGCGGTGCATTTCACCGTATACTTCGATGTTCTTGATCACGTCCCGGCGATAGGCTTTGAGCCCGCAATTGAAGTCGTGCAGGTTGTTGATGCCGGATACGGCACGTGCTGTAGCATTGAAAAGCTTGGTGGGGATGGTCTTTGACAAGGGGTCGTAGCGTTTTTGCTTGTAGCCCGATACCAAATCATAACCTTCCTTGGTAATCATTCTGTAGAGTTCGGGAATTTCGTCCGGGCTGTCTTGCAAATCGGCATCCATCGTGATAACCACATTGCCTTGCGCCTTTTCGAATCCGCAATAGAGTGCAGGGGATTTGCCGTAATTACGGCGGAATTTGATTCCTTTTACTTTATCCGATTGGGTGCGTAGATTTTCTATTACCTCCCAAGAGCGGTCTGTACTGCCGTCATTTACAAATATTACTTCATAGCTGAAATGGTTGCCATCCATTACGCGTTGAATCCAGGCAAAGAGCTCCGGCAAAGATTCCTCTTCATTGTACAGTGGAATAACTACAGATATATCCATGTGTCTTATTGGTTTTTCGGTTTACGCATTATCAGCAATGCCGTAGGGATTGCTATCAGCATGCCGTAAAATATATTATTTGATATCAACTGGAAAGTGATTTGCAATGGAGTCAGCGCTGCCACCATATCAAAGGCTTCCTGCAATTGGTCGATAGAAGGTAAAAGTTCTGCTTGGGCAGTTGTCTTGAATTGGTTAATCATATTCTGATAGAATTCAAAAACAAAACCGCCGTCAATGAAATGGAAATAGATATAATGGACTACTGCTACGAATAGGGATGCGAACATATACATAAATATTGTAAACAGCAATGCTTTCCCAAAGCTGATTGCATTGTTGCAATAACGTTCTCTGTATTTTTTAGCAAAAATATAGCCCAAAATAGGGACACCTAATGTAAGTACAATAAACAGGAGTAATAGGAAAGGTATTCTCAGTCCTAAAGGAAAAAGCATGAACTTAAAGGACCAAAGCAGTCCCATGCCCGTGCCATAGCGCATTGCGCATTCTTGAAGAGTTGGTTTACGTTCAGTCATTCTTTATTGATAAGTGCACAAAATTAATAAGTCTACAAAAGTACGGCTTTTATTAAGAATACATGCTATATTTAGGGGTGAAAAATGTATTTTTTCTGCTAAAATCAAAAAAAAGTGCATGAGAGTATTGCAGTTTCAAAAAATATATCTACCTTTGCACTCGCAAAACAAAAATGGGTAAGTCCTATACGGCCAGCTCCTGATGAATCCTCCAGGGCTTGATCGCAGCAAAGGTAGTTGGTTGTAGCGGCGCGATATAGTAAGCTTACCCACCCGCCTCTTTAGCTCAGTTGGCCAGAGCACGTGATTTGTAATCTCGGGGTCGTTGGTTCGAATCCGACAAGAGGCTCAGAAAGACAAAAGGAATGGAGTAAGTCTTCATTCCTTTTTCTATTTATAATCATCCAGCTAATTTTTTCTTCATGAAGGAAACAAATATTGCAACTGCATCTTTACCACAGCAATGTCGCCCGGCCGTAAAAGAACTTTTAAAGGAAATATATGGCTATACTGATTTTCGTGATTTTGAAGTCTATAATGATTTGTCTTCCGGCAAAGATAAACTAAAAATTTCCCAAGGACAATTGATAGAAGAGGTTATTGAAGAGTCTGAAAAGTCGATGAAGACAGATTCGGTTTATAATTTCTTGTTGACAGCGCCAACGGGAGCCGGTAAATCTTTATTGTTCCAGCTTCCTGCCATTTATTTGGGACAAGAATATAAGTTACTTACAATTGTGATTTCTCCTTTGAAGGCTTTGATTGTTGATCAAGTGGAAAATCTGCGTGATTTGGGATATGAAAAGGTGTCTTATGCATCTTCCGATCTTTCACCTGAAGAAAAAAATGAGGCATACCGTCAGGTGCGCGAGGGAGAGACGGATTTATTTTATCTTTCTCCCGAATTATTGTTGGCTTATGATATTAAACATTTTATAGGTGACCGTCGGATAGGATTGATTGTGGTGGATGAGGCACATACGGTAACTACATGGGGGAAGGAATTCCGTGTGGATTATTGGTTCCTGGGTCGTCACTTGGATAATTTGAAGAAGAACTTGGGCTATGCTTTTCCGGTTTTTGCATTGACTGCAACTGCCGTTTGGAATCCTCGCGGGGGGAATGATATGGTTTTTGAAACCATCCGCTCTTTGCGTATAGACCCTTGCAGACTGTTTGTGGGAACAGTGAAGCGCGAAAATATCGGCTTTGATATTCGTTTGCTTACTATTGAAGAAGATGAGAATTATGATAAGGCGAAACAACGTGTCATTATCGGACGTACCGATGATTTTCTGGATGAACATAAAACTATCATGTATTATCCTTTTGCCGGCAGCATAGACACCCGGATTAAAATGTGGGTGCGTTCTACTAACTGGCGATTGGTGTCTTCTTATTATGGAAAGAAGGACAAGGCTCAGAAGGCAGCGATTGTTGAAGCTTTTAAGGAAGGTGACAAGCGGATGATTATTGCGACAAAAGCATTCGGTATGGGTATTGACATCAGTGATATTGACCGGGTGTATCATGTGGCTCCTTCGAGTACATTTGTTGACTATATTCAGGAGATAGGACGTGCGGCACGTGATAAAAGTATTAAAGGTATTGCGGCCACCGACTTTCATGAACGGGATTTCTATTTTATGAAACGCTTACACTCTGCCGGAGCCATTACGCAAAATCAGTTGGGGATGATTTTGAAGAAGCTTTGGGAAATCTATTTGATGAAGGGCAAAAGCAAGGAGATGCAAGTGTCTTTGTCGGATTTTGAGTTTGCAGTGAAACTTCCTCGTAAGCAGAACAAGTTGGAATATGAATCGGATTTGGGACAAGTGATAAAAACGGCTTTGTTATGGATAGAGGAAGATTTATCCAGCCGTTTTGGAGGACAGCCCATTGAGATAAATTCCCGGACCCTCTTTACAGATGGATATGTACAGGAAAAAACAGGGGATACTGCTTTCAGGGAAACGTATAAAAAGTTTATGACTCCCGTGGTCGGTGCGGAAGGTATTTATAAGGTATCTTTTGAAGCATTGTGGGAAAGCTGTTTCTCGGAAATGGGTTATCGGGAGTTTAAGCGCGATTTATATAATGGTAATTTGTTTGAAGGAGTCCGTGCGGCGGCTGTCGGCAAACATGAGGTATTGCTGAAAGAAGATGCAGGAGATATATGCACAAAACTGGCGAGTCTGCTGAAACGGTTGAAAGATTTGCTGACTGTTAGTTTGTATGGCAATAAGGGCAAGTTTGAAGAAGATGATTTGCGCAGTATCTTTGCCGAATATGATATGGATGTTCCTTCGGCAAAACGTTTCCTTTCTTCTTTGCTGGAATCGAGAGTGGAGGAGGGAAGAAGCGTCAGCTATATCAGTAGCACGAAGAAAAAGGATGAAGACAAGTTGGTTTTTACTGTTACCCGAGGCTTTGACTTGTTGCTCTCACGTTATCAGAAGCTCTGCTCTCAGCGTATTACAGGAGTGAAAGGAGATTTGTTGCTGTTTTACACCACGCCTTTTTCAGACCTAAACATGCTTCTCAATCTTTTGTCAATGCTCAATGTGGTCGATTTTACTGTCGAAGGTGGTGTGCCTTCGGTAGAGGTGACTGTTAATATGCCTGAAGTGCTGGAGAAAGAGGTGACATCGGAAGCTTATAAAAACTTCGTGCTTGAAAATAATGAAAAGATATTCCTTGAACAGATAGAGCTGTTCCAATTGTTTTTTGGTAATACTTCCTTGGATGATGAGCAGAGATGGGAGTTTATAGAAGACTATTTCACGGGAATGAATGTGGAAGAAATGAAGAAAAAATATAGCCCCTTGGGATAGGACTAAAAGGGAGTGTGTTAAAACTAAACCGGGCTATCCCATCGTCAGGCTGTAGGGGCAGCATTATCCATGTTTTGACACACTCCCGAAATGCTATGTCAGGCGGTGACTTTACATGCCTTCTTATACTTTGAAATCATGTGCAATTTTCTTGTATCCGTAAACGGCACGGCTTCCCAATTCTTCTTCTATGCGTAGCAGTTGGTTGTATTTGGCCATACGGTCACTGCGACTTAATGAACCGGTCTTGATTTGTCCGCTGTTGGTAGCAACAGCGATGTCGGCAATAGTTGCATCCTCCGTCTCACCCGAACGGTGACTGGTAACAGTGGTATAGCCATTACGTTGAGCCATTTCGATGGCGTCCAATGTTTCGGTCAGCGAACCGATTTGGTTTACTTTAATCAGGATAGAATTGGCACAACCTTCGCTGATTCCTTTCTCCAGGAATTTCACGTTTGTTACGAACAGGTCATCACCTACCAGTTGACAGCGATTTCCAAGACGTTCGGTCAGCATACGCCAGCCTTCCCAGTCATTTTCTGCCATACCGTCTTCAATGGAGTCGATAGGATAATCCCAACACAGTTTTTCCAGATAAGCCACTTGCTCTGATGCAGTACGCTTTTCACCTTTTGTTCCTTCAAATTTCGTATAATCATAGATTCCATCATGGTAGAACTCTGAAGAAGCGCAGTCCAAACCGATAGTGATGTGTTTGAATGGCTCATAACCGGCTGCTTCAATGGCTGCCAAAATGCAATTCAATGCATCCTCGGTTCCATCCAACACAGGAGCGAAACCTCCTTCGTCGCCAACAGCAGTGCTCAGTCCGCGCTTCTTTAATACGGTTTTCAGTGCGTGGAAAACTTCTGCTCCCATGCGCAATGCTTCGTGAAATGATTTGGCACCGACAGGGCGAATCATAAATTCCTGAAAAGCGATGGGAGAATCGGAATGCGAACCTCCGTTGATGATATTCATCATGGGCACGGGCAATACGTACGTGTTTGTTCCTCCTATATATCTATATAAAGGTATATCCAGATAATTTGCCGCTGCCTTTGCCACAGCCAGTGATACGCCCAGAATGGCATTGGCTCCGAGTTTGGACTTAGTGGGGGTACCGTCTAAAGCCAGCATAGCCATATCAATGCCGCGTTGGTCTGATGAGTCCATGCCGGTCAATGCCGGAGCAATGATATTATTAATGTTGTCTATGGCTTTCAGAACTCCTTTTCCTCCATAACGGGTCTTGTCTCCGTCGCGTAATTCCAAAGCTTCATGTTCACCGGTGGATGCACCCGACGGAACAGATGCACGTCCCATGATACCGGATTCTAATGTTACGTCTACTTCTACAGTGGGGTTGCCACGTGAGTCAAGAATCTCTCTTCCTTTAATCTTTGCTATTTTCATATTGATTCTAAAATTTAATTGGGTGGTTTTATGATAATAACAAAAAAGGAAGAGATTTTGTTCTATTCACTCATCCAAACTCCGAGCATGACTCCGATAATTCCTAAAACCACGCTGCCAATCACGTATGCAAAGAAGGTGGGATAAAAACCTGATTTTAATAATTGAAGGCTTTCATTGCTGAAAGTAGAGAAAGTGGTGAACCCGCCGCAAAGTCCGATAGTGAGCAATAGACGTAATTCATTGGTGATATGAATGCGTGAGGTGAGCGTATAAAAAACACCTATCAGTATGCAACCCAGGAAGTTGACGGCAAAAGTCCCCCATGGGAAAGCCGTCCCTGTCTGGCGCTGAATGGCAATGGTAAGTAAGTAACGAAGCACGCTTCCTGTTCCTCCTCCGATAAAGATATATAATAATGATTTCATAACTGCTGCATTTTAATGCAAAAATAGCAAGGATTATTCATTCGGAGAGAAATTTTTTCTGTAATTCTGGAAAGTTTTTCTTATCGGCTTATAATAAGGCTTTGGGTATTGTAATCTTATAAATTTTCACCTAATTCGTAAGCTTGTTGCAAAGTCTCTGTATTCGTTACGTCACCTTTATCTTTGCATCCTCTAATGAGAATCTGTCCAGTATCTTCTAATCCAAAGAAGTTCAGGCAAAGTTTATACTGAGTCAGAATACTGTCAAAGAGTTCTGGCAATATAGCCGCACCGACAAGTATCAAAGCCATTTGTTTGATGGCGAACTTGTCTCGAATAGGGTTGTGACATCTGTCTATAACAGCCTTTAGCTGCGAACTGATGCCATAGAAATATACAGGTGATGCAACAACAAGCATGTCTGCATGAAGGAGTTTGTCGTATATCAGTTGCATATTATCGTTCTGAAAGCAAGAATTGTTCTCACGCTTGAAACATGAGTCACAGCCTATACATGGATTAATATGATGATCACGAACAAGTACAACTTCCACATTATGCTTTTCAGAAGCACCTTTAACAAACGCTTCAACTAACAAGTCGGTATTACCTCCTTTACGAGGGCTACCTGAAAGTACGACTATATTCATATTCTTTTATTACTGTGAAGTAAACGTATCTCAGCATTCATACAAGATGCCACCTTGTGAAAAAGTTACATTCGAAGTGAGCAGCATTCTACATGAATCTAATGAATTTATCAGTATTCCCACCACTCTTTGCACTTTATACATTGTGCTGTCCCATCACTATAAGTTTTAACTTCATGGCTACCACAGAAAGGGCAAGGTGAAATTTGTCCATGGGTATGAATCATCTTGTCTGGAGGATCGGTATTATTCTCACTTTCTTCCACATAATCTTCTTCCCATTTTTCAAGGAATTTAGGTTTCCAGTTATACCCACTATTGAAATCCGGACACCAGCTCCTTACCATTCCTTGCTTAGAGCAGTTTAATATAGCTACCCCATCAACGTCCTCTTCATTTACTCCATGTATGAAATAAATGCAGTCTTCGCAGGTGTAATTATCTTCTTGGTTCATTCTAATGGATTTTTTGAATTTACATTTTTTGTAGTAGAGATTACATCTCATACAAAAGTACATAAAAATATTGAGTTCATACGCCAATAGAATAAAAAACAAAGCTACCGAAACTTATCAGCACTTTAAATACCATATCTTGCCCCATTTTCGTAAATTAAGGATATGTATTTATAATACTTCATCTATTATGTGAGCAGACGATGAACTATGACAAGAAAGAGTCGATCTGATGCTCGGTAATTTTGTGTTTTAACTTTTTTCAAAAAAATTACTAAAAATATTTGAAAAAGAAACATGTAAGATAAAGATATATGTTTGATATTTGCTCTTTATTACCATCCAAACGATTGAAGTCGCTGTCCGTACAAAAATATTTTGCACCTGAATTTGCTGCATTCTGGTTTATGAATGGAAATCATGCTTCCAGTGAGGTTTGTTTTACAGCTAATTTAGCTCTTATATGTAAAGAGGTGGAACACTCTCACGATGATTTTATTACTGAACACTTCCGCAAATATAGCGAACCTGACTTGCCATTTGTATGGAAAATATTGGAGGTTATCTTGATGGGAACACTTTCCAAACTCTATTCCAATTTTTCGGATACCACAGCAAAACATGCTGTTCAAGAGAATTTATAAAAAGTATTTCCCCAAAGACAATAAACAACGAATAATATAGGATAGGAGAAGTCTTGATTGAGAAAGGTTTTAGCCAACTGAATTGGCTAAGCGGCTTGGCAAAGGTTTCAACTTAAAACTAAGAATTAAAAATATAATATCATGACCCAACACAATGCCATCAAGCTTTTTGAAGTAAAGAAAGTCCGAACCATTTGGGACGATAAAGAAGAAAAATGGTACTTCTCAATAGTAGATGTAGTAGCTGTCTTAACGGATAGCCCTAATCCACGCAAGTATTGGAGCGTTTTGAAGACACGTCTTAAAAAGGAAGGAAGTGAGTTGGCTACAAATTGTAGGCAACTGAAAATGAAATCGACTGACGGAAAAATGTATTTAACTGATGTGGCTGACACACAGCAACTTCTCCGCCTCATTCAATCTATTCCATCGCCCAAAGCAGAACCTTTTAAGCTATGGATGACGCAAGTGGCTGCAGAACGTCTTGACCAAATGCAAGATCCCGAACTTTCCATTAACCAAGCATTAATGGACTACAAACGGTTGGGTTATTCGAATAGTTGGATTAACCAGCGACTCAAATCTATAGAGATTCGCAAAGACCTTACACGACGAATGGAAACGGCACGGACTGTAAGAGGGAGTGCAATTTGCTACCCTCACTGACATTATTTATCAGACATGGAGTGATATGACCGCCAAGAAATATAAACAATTCAAAGGACTGAAAAAGGAAAATTTGCGCGATAATATGACCAATAAGGAGTTGGTGCTCAATATGCTGGCAGAACTTTCCACCAAAGAAATCTCGGAAAGTAAAAATCTCGCGACTTTTAAAGAACACATGGAGGTGGCGGAAGAGGGTGGAGAAAATAAACAGTAATCGTGAAATACCCAAAGTGGCTTGCCGTGCAATGACTGAATTCATAAAAAAATAACTGTGTTTTTCGCCATACAAACGGAAAAATCTGTCTCTTCCTTCCTCCTTTCATTAGTCGTTGAAACGCCCTGTTATGGCGGATTTCGGTAGTGAATGGACATCTCGTATTGTCTTTTCAGCCTCCTTTCATCTGTAAGACTTTTTTTGATACAGATAAATACTGAAGGCAGATTTGAAAGCAGCTTGGGAAGCACGACTGAAAGGAGAATGAATGGATATCCTGTCATTTTTAATCGATTGATTGATAATGTGTTTTGGCTAATATGTAAGGATGAACGGAAAGAAGGAATGATCGGCTTAGTGAGGGGATGATTCCATCTGCCCCTATGTGAAAAAGATGCCGAGCTTTTTGAAAAAGGTCGGTGTGTTTCCGTAAAACCTCGGCATCTTTTTAATAAACTTACCGAGCTTTTTTGAAAACCTCAAGGTCTTTTTGCAGCATTCAGCCTGATCATAGGTCTATACATACGGTGGCATCAGCCTACACATATATATGCGTAAGCCTACACGTACGTACGCATCGGGCCACACGTACGTATGCATTGTATCGGGTGGTGGAATGTTAGGTCGGATTTGTTACAGCAAACATTTTATTCATAAGCTATTCGGTACCATTTTGTTTTTTTTGTTCGTTTATTCCAGAGATTTTAGTAATTTTGCACCCTAAACAAAAAACAGCAAAAAGGAATGGGTGGTTTTTTTGGAACAGTCTCAAAGACTGAGTGCGTTACCGATTTATTTTACGGAACGGACTATAATTCACATTTAGGTACAAAAAGAGGAGGCTTGGCTACTTATGCCAAGGGAGAAGGATTTATGAGGTCTATCCATAATTTGGAAAACTCTTATTTCCGCACAAAGTTTGAATTGGAACTCCCGAAGTTTAAAGGTAACTCGGGTATAGGTATTATTAGTGATACAGATCCTCAGCCGATAGTAATCAATTCGCATTTGGGTAAATTTGCCATTGTTACAGTAGCCAAGATTCAGAATATTTCGGAACTGGAGCGTGACTTGCTGGCTGCGAATATGCATTTTTCCGAAATGAGTTTGGGAAAGACAAACCCAACGGAATTGATAGCATTGCTTATTGTTCAGGGCAAGGACTTTGTAGATGGCATCGAAAATGTATTTAATAAGATAAAAGGGTCGTGCTCCATGTTGCTGCTGACCGAAGACGGTATTATTGTGGCGCGTGATAAATGGGGACGTACTCCCATCGTGATTGGTAAGAAAGAGGGGGCTTATGCTGCGACCAGCGAGTCGAGCAGTCTGCCGAATCTGGATTATGAAATTGAAAAATATGTGGGCCCCGGCGAAATTATCCGCTTGCGTGCCGATGGAATGGAACAAATGCGCAAGCCGAATGAAGGAATGCAGATTTGTTCTTTTTTGTGGGTGTATTATGGTTTCCCGGTTTCTTGCTATGAGGGTAGGAATGTGGAGGAAGTGCGTTTTATGAGTGGTTATAAAATGGGGCAGAAGGATAATTCGGAAGTGGATTGTGCCTGTGGTATTCCTGATTCCGGCGTAGGTATGGCGCTGGGGTATGCCGAAGGAAAAGGCATTCCTTATCATCGTGCCATAACCAAATATACTCCCACATGGCCCCGCAGCTTTACTCCTGCCAATCAGGAAATGCGTTCGTTGGTAGCAAAAATGAAGCTGATTCCCAATCGTGCCATGCTGGAAGGAAAACGTGTTTTGTTTTGTGATGATTCCATTGTACGTGGAACTCAACTTCGTGATAATGTGAAGATTTTATATGATTATGGAGCAAAAGAGGTTCACATGCGTATTGCGTGCCCGCCGTTGATTTACAGTTGTCCTTTCCTTGGCTTTACTGCATCAAAAGGTGACTTGGAGTTGATAACACGCCGCATGATTAAGGAAATAGAAGGAGATGAGAATAAAGATCTTGCAAAATATGCTGCAACAGATTCACCTCAATACCAAAAGATGGTGCAAATGATTGCCGACCGTTTCGGATTGACTTCGTTGAAGTTCAATACATTGGAAACCTTAATTGAAGCTATCGGTTTGCCAAAGTGCAAAGTTTGTACGCATTGTTTTGATGGTTCCAGTTGTTTCTGATATCAAAATAATAAGATAGAATGAAAAAAGAGCCGTGAATTGTTTGGCAATTCACGGCTCTTTTCCTATTTTTACAGCATTGAATATTAAAAATAGGAAGATAAAATGACACTGATAGAACGATTTTTAAAGTATGTAAGTTTCGATACTCAATCAGACGATAATAGTGGTGTGACGCCCAGTACACCCAAACAAATGGTATTTGCACAATACTTGAGATCTGAATTGGAACAACTGGGCTTTGAAGAAATTTCATTGGACGAGAATGGTTATCTTTTTGCTACCTTGCCGGCAAATACCGACAAACCGGTACCAACGATAGGATTTATTGCTCACATGGATACCAGTCCTGATATGACCGGTGCAGGAGTGACTCCGCGTATCGTTTATGGTTATGACGGTTCGGATATTGTCTTGTGTGAGGAAGAGAATGTTGTTCTTTCTCCTAATCGGTTCCCTGAATTGCTGGACCACAAAGGAGAAGATTTGATTGTAACCAATGGAAAGACGCTGCTGGGAGCTGACGATAAGGCCGGTATTGCAGAAATCATTACTGCGATGGTTTATTTGAAAGAGCATCCCGAAATTAAACATGGAAAGATTCGGGTAGGTTTCAATCCAGACGAAGAAATTGGGTTGGGTGCTCATAAGTTTGATGTGGAAAAGTTTGGTTGTGAATGGGCTTATACAATGGATGGAGGAGAGGTAGGTGAGCTGGAATTTGAAAATTTCAATGCAGCCTCTGCCAAAGTAGTTGTAAAGGGTCGTAACGTGCATCCGGGATATGCCAAGAATAAGATGATAAATTCCATGTGTGTGGCCAATCAGTTTATGAATTTATTGCCGGATGGAGAGACTCCCCAGTGTACAGAAAACTATGAAGGATTCTATCATTTGGTAGGTATTACCGGTGAGGTGGAACAAACTACGCTGTCTTACATCATTCGTGACCATGACCGTGCCAAATTTGAAGCGCGTAAAGAGAATATGTTGAAGTGGGCAGCTGAGATTAATAAGAAATATGGTGAAGAAACAGTGACAGTAGAATTGAAAGATCAGTATTATAATATGCGTGAAAAGATTGAACCGGTCATGCATATTATCGATATAGCTTTCAAGGCGATGGAAGAAGCCGGTGTGACTCCGAAGGTGAAAGCGATTCGTGGCGGAACGGATGGCGCACAACTTTCTTTCAAAGGACTGCCTTGTCCGAACATTTTTGCCGGCGGTCTGAATTTCCACGGCAGATATGAGTTTGCTCCTATTCAGTCATTGGAAAAAGCCATGATGGTAGTGGTGAAGATTTCAGAATTGGTGGCAAGATAAGACGAATATAATAACCTTAAAAAATAATTGAATAATAACATGAAAACGACTCCGTTTACCGAGAAACACATTGCTCTGGGAGCAAAGATGCACGAATTTGCCGGCTATAATATGCCTATCGAATATTCGGGAATTATCGATGAACATCTCACTGTATGCAATGCAGTGGGTGTATTTGATGTTTCCCACATGGGAGAATTTTGGGTAAAAGGCCCGAATGCATTGGCTTTCTTGCAGCAAGTGACTTCTAATAATGTAGCTGTTTTGCCTATTGGTAAGGCTCAGTATACTTGTTTCCCCAACGAAGAGGGAGGTATTGTAGATGATTTATTGGTATATCATTACGAACCGGAAAAATACTTGTTGGTTGTGAATGCTGCCAATATAGAGAAAGACTGGAATTGGTGTGTCAGCCATAACACGGCGGGTGCTGAATTGGAAAATGCTTCCGATCGCATGGCGCAGTTGGCTATCCAGGGGCCGAAAGCAATGGAGGTTTTGCAGAAACTCACTTCGGTGAATCTGTCTGAAATACCTTATTATGCGTTTACTACCGGAGAATTTGCCGGTCAGAAAGACGTGATTATTTCTAATACCGGATATACCGGAGCCGGAGGCTTTGAGCTTTATTTCTATCCTGAAGCCGGTGAAGCGATTTGGAATGCCATTTTTGAAGCCGGTGCTCCTGAAGGTATCAAGCCTATAGGACTGGGTGCACGCGATACTTTGCGCCTGGAGATGGGATTCTGTCTTTATGGTAATGATCTGAGTGATACCACTTCTCCATTGGAGGCGGGCTTAGGTTGGATTACCAAGTTTGTTGAAGGAAAGGATTTTACAGCACGTGCTATTCTTGAAAAGCAGAAAGCAGAAGGTTTGAATCGCAAATTGGTTGGTTTTGAAATGATTGATCGCGGTATACCTCGCCATGGTTATGAGTTGGTAAATGCAGAGGGAGAAAAGGTTGGTGAAGTAACCAGTGGAACGATGTCTCCGATTCGTAAAATCGGCATCGGTATGGGATATATTCAAACTGCTTATGCTACACCGGGCACAGAGGTTTTCATTGATGTGCGTGGACGCAAATTAAAGGCGATGGTTGTCAAACCACCGTTCAGAAAGTAATATTATTCATTTTTTTTATCTCCTTCATCTTGCCTGTGGTATGGGTGGAGGAGATTTTTTTTGCCAACCTGCCATAATATTTATCGTTATGCAGGCAATGAGTTAAAACAAAGTACTTATCACAAAATAAGCAGGTGAAAGACTCCACAGTTGATAGATAATTTATAATTTTGCAGGCAAAAAAAATATTGTTATGTCAGAATTGGCTCCCCTTATAAGTGACCTCGCCTTGATTCTTATTTGCGCCGGTATTATGACGCTGATATTTAAACGGTTGAGGCAACCTTTAGTCTTGGGCTATATTGTAGCCGGGTTTTTGGCAAGCCCGCATATGCCTTATACACCATCAGTAATAGATACGGCAAATATTCATACTTGGTCTGATATCGGTGTTATTTTCCTACTTTTTGCTTTAGGATTGGAGTTTAGTTTCAAAAAGCTTATGAAAGTCGGAGGTACTGCTATTATAGCGGCGTGTACCATTATATTTTGTATGATATTGGTCGGGATGGTAGCCGGTTGGTCTTTTGGATGGAAACACATGGACTGCCTTTATCTGGGCGGTATGTTGGCAATGTCTTCAACGACCATTATTTATAAGGCATTCGATGATTTGGGGTTACGGCAGCAACGGTTTGCCGGGTTGGTGCTTAGCATTTTGATACTGGAAGACATTCTTGCCATTGTGTTGATGGTGATGCTGAGTACAATGGCTGTAAGTAAGAATTTTGAGGGTACGGAGATGATTTACAGTATTGGTAAGTTAGTATTCTTTCTGATTCTTTGGTTTGTAGTAGGAATATATCTTATTCCTATTTTTCTGAAACGTTCACGTAAGTGGATGGGGAGTGAAACATTACTTATCGTTTCTTTGGCTATGTGCTTTGGAATGGTAGTACTGGCGGCAAAAGTTGGTTTTTCTCCGGCTTTCGGTGCTTTCATCATGGGTTCTATTTTGGCGGAGACGGTAGAGGCAGAGAGTATAGAGAAACTGGTGGCGCCGGTTAAGGATTTGTTTGGCGCAATATTCTTTGTTTCGGTTGGTATGATGGTGGACCCTGCCATGATTGTGGAGTATGCATGGCCCATTGTTGCCATTACTTTATCTATTCTTTTGGGACAGGTTATATTTGGAACCGGAGGTGTGATTCTTGCAGGTCAGCCACTAAAGGTGGCAATGCAGTGTGGTTTTAGCCTGACGCAGATTGGAGAGTTTGCTTTCATTATCGCTTCATTGGGAGTAAGCCTGCATGTAACCAGTGATTTTCTGTATCCTATAGTGGTAGCGGTTTCGGTTATTACTACGTTCCTTACTCCTTATATGATTCGTCTTGCTGTTCCCGCTTATCATCGGGTAGAGAAGGTTTTGCCAAACAAATGGAGAAAAATTTTAGATCGCTACTCTTCGGGTTCGCAGACGGTGAACCATGAGAATAATTGGAGAAAACTATTGACCGCTATTATTCGCATTGTCGCCATCTATTCGGTGCTTTGCATTGCGGTAATTGTCCTTTCTTTCCATTTCATCATTCCTCTGTTTCGGGCAAGTTTACCTTTGTTTTGGGCGAATTTGGCGGGTGCAGTGTTTACAATTGTATGTATATCGCCATTTTTGCGTGCTATTATTATGAAGAAGAATCATTCAGTTGAGTTTCAGGCATTGTGGCAGGATAATCGTTATAACCGTGCTCCGTTATTATCCACCATTTTATTGCGCATGGTGATAGCTGTGGCTTTTGTTTTGTTTATTATCGAGAATATTTTCAAGGCATCTACTGCATTGATGGTTGGTATTGCTATTATTTTGGTTTGTATGATGATGCTTTCGCGCTGGTTGAAGAAACAGTCCATTTTTATGGAACGCACTTTTATACAGAATTTACGCTTCCGTGATATGCATGCTGAATTTACGGGACAGAAGCGGCCGGAATATGAGGGACATTTATTGTCACGTGATATTCATCTTTCGGATTTCGAGGTGCCGGCGGATTCTCTTTGGGCAGGACATACACTGAAAGAGTTGAATTTGGGATATAAATATGGGGTGCATGTTGCTTCTATTATTCGCGGGATGCATCGTATCAACATTCCGGGTGCCAATGTCCGTTTGTTTCCCGGCGATACAATTCAGGTTATCGGTACGGATGAGCAGTTGGGGGAATTTGCCCGTCAGGTGGAGCGAGTCTCTTCTGCTGCTGAAGAAGAGGATATTGAGAAGCGTGAGATGAACTTGAAGCAGTTTATGGTGGATGGTAATTCTCTTTTCTTAGGTAAGAGTATTAAGGAGAGCGGTATTCGTGATGATTATAGATGTTTGGTGGTAGGGGTAGAACGAGGCGATGGTAATTTGATCCGACCGGATGTTAATATGATTTTTTGTGAAGGTGATGTAGTATGGGTAGTGGGCGAGAGAGATGATGTTTATCATTTGTTGGGTAAGAAGAAAGAGATACAATATTAATATATAAGTTGTGAAGTATTTATATCCCTGTGATTAGCATGTATGGCCTTGCACGTATACGTGTAGGCTCATACATATTTTCACTTCGTTCTGATGGAAAACAAGGGGGATATTAATACTTATTAGTATCTATTCCTCTTCAAAGTCAAAATCGAAATCAAAGTCATCATCGTCCGGCAAATATTCCGGTGTGATAAACTCATCCATACTGCGTCGGTCTTTCTTTGTAGGACGTCCGGTGCCACGGGCGCGATCGACAAAACCGCTGATTTTACTCATTTCCAATAGTTCATATTGTTCCGGTGAAGTAACATTCTCCAGAATTTCAGGAATAAGTTTTGCACCGACACGTTTTTCTATTGCTTGTAAAACTTTGAAAGAATAAGTGATAGGCGGTTTGCGTACCTCTATCACATCTCCCGGTTTCACCGTACGTGCCGGTTTGACTTGTGAACCGTTTATGCTTACACGGCCCTTTTTACAAGCTTCTGCAGCTATTGTGCGCGTTTTAAAGATGCGTGACGCCCACATCCATTTATCTATTCTTGCTTCAGCCATTACTTTTTATTGTATTGGTTCATGGTTATATTAATACCGGCCAGGCAGAAACTTTTGATTATTTCACATGCTAATTCCACACGTTCGTCCATAGTTTTCATATCTTCCTCTGTAAAGTGTCCCAATACAAAATCTATTTGCCCTCCGCGTGGAAAGTCATTGCCAATACCAAAGCGCAGGCGGGCATATGCTTGAGTTCCTAATGTGGCGGCTATATGCTTCAATCCGTTATGACCGGCATCGCTACCCTTACTTTTCAGGCGTAAAGCTCCGAAAGGAAGGGCTAAGTCATCTACTATTATCAACACGTTCTCCAATGGAACGTTTTCCTTCTGCATCCAATAACGTACAGCGTTGCCACTCAGGTTCATATATGTAGAAGGCTTCAACAAGATAAGTTGACGTCCTTTGAGTGACATGGTGGCAGTAGCACCGTAACGGCCATCGGTAAAAACAAGATTGGACGCCTTTGCAAGGGCGTCCAATACATTGAATCCTATGTTGTGACGGGTATTTCGGTATTCTTCACCTATATTACCCAGTCCTACAATCAAATATTTCATTGAAAAGGATTAAGGGGTTAGTAATTATTTACCTGCAGTTGCAGCAGCACCACGTGCGGCACGAGTTAATTTAACTGCACAAACAACAGCTTCCTTGGCATTAATTAATTCCAATCCTTCATAGTGTAATTCGCCAACTTTGATGGTTTTACCCAAGCCTAAAGCAGTAACGTCAATAGTCAGACGTTCAGGAATTGCATTATATAAAGCTTTAACTTTCAGTTTACGCATCTGCAATGCCAATTTACCACCGGCACGTACACCTTCTGCCAAACCTTCCAGCTGAACGGGAACTTCCATTACAATAGGTTTAGCTTCGTCAATCTGATAGAAGTCAACGTGAAGGATAGAATCCTTAACAGGGTGGAATTGGATATCTTTCATGATAGCGTTTACTGTTTTGCCATCGATGTTCAAATCTACAACGTAGATGTGCGGTGTGTATACCAGATTACGCAAACCGTCGGTAGTTACTGAAAAATGAGTTGCTACGGGATTTCCGTTTTCATCTTTCTGTACTCCGTATACTACGCAAGGAACACCATTGTTTTTACGCAATTCACGAGTTGCTTTCTTTCCGAGGTCTGTTCTTACAGAACCTTTAATTTCAATTGATTTCATTGTTCTTTAAATTTTTTGTGTTACTCTAAATTAAGTTGATTTTGTTGCTTAATTCGCCATCACACGATGTGGTATATCACACGATGGAGCTTAAAAAAGCGGTGCAAAAGTAATGCTTATTTTTGATTTAACCAAAAAGAGCCCGGATTTTTTAATCCGGACTCTTACTTATACATTAAATCAGAAGTCAATATCTATTTTTATTTCACTAGAGCTTAGAGCTTCTTCACTTTCGTTTTCAGTTCTTTTTTCTTCCGGCATGTCTTCGCTGTGGTGGGGTTCTATCGGACCTTGTTCGTCAGTAATGAACTGAATAGCCTGTTGAAGTCCGTTTGTAAACTTCTCAAAATCCTCTTTATATAGGAAGATTTTATGCTTTTCAAAACTCACTTGTGAATCGTCACCTTCACCCGATACAATTTTCTTACTTTCTGTGATAGCCAAGAACATTTCATCTTTCCGGTTTTTCTTCACATCTAAATAATAAATACGTTTTCCCGCTTTAATGGCTTTTGAGAAAACTATTTCTTTATCACCATCCACTACACTTTTCTTTTTCTCTTCCATAATTTGAATCTTTATAAATCGGCTTCAAAATTGGATATTTTTTTTTAATGGGCAAAGAATTTGCTCATAAACTTCGAAGAAAAAAGCGTTTTCCGCTTTTCTATGCAAATTTTGCATTAAAAAATGTAATTATGTTATGTGAAATCAATGAATTTTCCTACTTTTGCAACTCCTTAATAATTTTATGTGAATTATGATAAATAGAGTTCTTATTCGTCTTAAGATAGTTCAGATAATCTATGCTTATTATCAGAACGGAGGGAAAAACTTGGATACTGCCGAGAAGGAGTTGTTCTTTAGTCTCTCTAAAGCATATGATTTGTATAACTATCTATTGCTTTTAATGGTTGAGGTAACTAAACAGGCTAACAAAAAACTGAATGCTGCGAAAAACAAACTTATCCCTACTAAGGAAGAATTGTTTCCCAACACCAAATTTGTAGAGAATCGTTTTATTGCCCAATTGGAGGTGAATAAACAGTTATTGGATTTTGCCGGCAATCAGAAGAAAACGTGGGAAAATGAAGCGGATTTTGTGAAAAGTCTGTGTGAGCAAATTATGGAAAGTGACATATATAAGGAGTATATGGCAAGTGAAACTTCTTCTTATGAGGAAGACCGTGAAGTATGGCGCAAAATATATAAGAAGATAATCTTCAATAATGCAGAACTTGACCAAGTGCTGGAAGACCAAAGCTTGTATTGGAACGATGACAAGGAAATTGTAGACACTTTTGTTCTTAAAACAATCAAGCGTTTTGAAGAAAAAAATGGTGCTAAACAAGAGTTGTTACCTGAGTTTAAAGATGATGAAGATCAAGATTTCGCACGCCGTTTGTTCCGCCGCGCTATTTTGAATTCTGACTATTATCGTCATCTTATCAGTGAGAACACAAAGAATTGGGAACTTGACCGTGTGGCATTTATGGATGTGATTATCATGCAGATTGCTTTGGCGGAAGTTCTTAGCTTTCCTAATATCCCCGTTAGTGTGTCGCTCAATGAATATGTGGAAATCGCTAAGTTGTATAGTACTCCTAAAAGTGGTGGATTTATTAACGGTACATTGGATGGAATCGTTAATCAATTAAAAAAAGAAAACAAGCTGACGAAAAATTAATATCTTTGTTTGTTATCGTAAGTGTAACAACATTATAAACTAAAAAAAACTTGAAAGTATGAATTTATCATTTGTATTTCTGCAGGCTGCAGGCGGAGGCGATTACTCATTCCTGATTATGATGGTAGCTATTTTCGCTATTATGTATTTCTTCATGATTCGTCCGCAGAATAAGAAACAGAAAGAAATTGCAAATTTCCGTAAGAATCTGGAAGTAGGTCAGGAAGTGATAACTGCCGGTGGCATTTATGGAAAAATTAAAGAAATAGAAGATAGTACTGTAGTATTGGAAGTTGCATCAGGCGTGAAGATTAAGATTGATAGAAATTCTATCTATGCTAACGCTGCTGCAAACCAACAAACAAAGTAAAACTTATATAAGCTATGTTCGACAAAAGGAACATACGTATTTACTATTTGAGGACATTAGAGAAAATCAGAAGCTTCCTGCTTAGTCGTAATAGTAGGGAGTTTCTGATTTTCTTGTTTTTTGTATTCGTTTCTTTCTGTTTTTGGTTGCTTCAGATATTGAATGATGATTATGAAACAGAATTTTCGATTCCTCTCCGTATGAAGAATGTCCCCAATAATGTGGTGCTGACTTCCGAGTTACCCAGTGAGTTAAAGATAGGAGTGAAGGATAGGGGAACTGTATTGACCAATTATATGTTGGGGCAAACTTTCTATCCGGTTACAATTGATTTTAAGGATTATGAGAGCAAAGGCACGCAAGTACGTATTCCGGTTTCTACTCTGTTGAAGAAAATTACAGGTCAATTGAACCAGTCGACTCGCTTGCTGACTGTTCGGCCTGACACATTGGAGTTTATTTATACTAAGGGGGAAGCTAAAAAAGTTCCTGTCAAGTTGCAGGGAAAAATTGATTTAGATCGTCAGTATTATATTTCTGATGTTATCTATTCTCCTGATTCGGTAATGGTCTATGCTCCTCAGGAAATATTGGATACCATTACTACGGCCTATACAGAGTCGGTGGTATTAGAGAATCTGTCTGATACGACTCATCGCCGCATCAGTCTGGCAAAAGTGAAAGGAGCCCGGTTTATTCCCGACTTTAATGATGTAACGCTCATGCTGGATGTATATGCAGAGAAGAGTGTGGAGGTACCTGTGCGTGGTGTGAATTTTCCTCCTGATAAAGTATTGCGTACCTTTCCCTCCAAAGTGCAGGTTACTTTTCAGGTCGGACTGAGTCATTTCAAGGCAATTACGGCTGAAGATTTTTTTATAGGAGTGACTTACGAGGAATTACTGAATAATAAAGGAGAAAAGTGTCCGGTGAAACTTAAATCTGTTCCCCGCTATGTGAATCATGTGCGTCTTAATCCGCAAGAGGTGGATTATCTGATTGAACAACAAATAATATTCAATGATTAAGATAGCTATTACCGGAGGTATTGGCAGTGGGAAATCATATATTTCTCACTTACTGGAGACAATGGATGTGCCGGTCTACAATGCTGATAATGAAGCTAAGCGCTTGATGGTATCCGATGAGGGAATTCGTCGGAAGCTTATTGCTTTATTGGGAAAAGAGGTCTATGATAAAGAAGGAGCTTTGAATAAACCTCTGCTCGCTTCTTATCTTTTTTCGGCTCCTGAGCATGTGAGACAAATCAATGCTATTATTCATCCCAGGGTGAGGGAGGATTTTATCCGTTGGATTGGAGAACTGAAAGAGTGTGAGATAGCGGGTATGGAATCTGCCATTCTCTATGAGGCCGGTTTTGAAAATACAGTAGATGCTGTAGTGATGGTTTATGCACCATTGGAGTTAAGGGTGAAGCGGGCTATGCAGCGCGATAATGCAACAGAACAACAGGTGCGTGCACGTATCTTGGCACAACTTGATGACGAAGAAAAACGAAGTAGGGCAGATTTTACGGTTTTGAATGACGGTACTGTTCCGCTGCTTCCACAGTTGACTCAGGTAATTGAAGAATTAAAATCAGGAAAATTCGTATAATAAATTTGGGAGTTTCAATCGCGAATTGTACTTTTGCTGCCTCAAACCATAAATAAAATAGAAATAGTATGTTAAAGACCATTTTATCAATCGCGGGTAAGCCCGGATTATATAAATTGATTTCTTCAGGAAAGAATATGTTGATTGTAGAAACAGTTGACGCCGCTAAAAAAAGAATTCCGGCTTATGGACAGGACAAAGTTATTTCATTGGCTGATATAGCGATGTATACAGATGCAGAAGAAGTGCCTTTGAGCAAAGTGTTGGAATCAGTGAAAAACAAAGAGAACGGGGCTGTGGCTTCTATTGACTATAAGAAAGTATCTGCAAACGAGTTGCATGCTTATTTTGCAGAAATTCTTCCCAACTATGACCGTGACCGTGTGCACGCAAGTGACATCAAGAAGCTGTTGTCATGGTACAATATCTTGGTAAGCAATGGTATTACGGATTTTGTAGAGCAAAATGCGGTTGCCACTGAAGAACCGGCAGCAGAAGAAGGAAAATAATACTTTTCTTTATTATTTATAAAACGCCCTCCCTGCAAATTTCGAATCATTCGCAGGGAGGGCATTTTATATAGTTTGATTATAGAGAATTAGTTACGGAATATCAATCCGTCTCCCGCTGTTTCTACTATAATCGGTTTAGAACGATCTACCTCCTGAGATAATAATTTCTTTGACAAGTCGTTCAGTAAGTAGCGTTGGATAGCACGTTTCACCGGACGGGCTCCAAATTCGGGATCATATCCTGTACCGGCAATGAAACGGATTGCTTCATCTGTCATCTGGAGAGTGATTCCATTGTCGGCGAGCATATTCTTGATACCGCCAATTTGCAGCATCACAATCTGTTCAATCTCTTCTTTATTTAAAGGCAAGAACATGATTGTCTCGTCAATACGGTTCAGGAACTCCGGTCGGATTGTCTTTTTCAACATTGACATTACTTCTTTCTTCGTCTCTTCTACTATCACTTCACGATTTTCATCATTAATCTTCTCAAACTGACTCTGAATATAAGAGCTGCCTAAGTTAGAAGTCATGATGATAATGGTGTTCTTGAAATTCACAGTCCGTCCTTTATTATCTGTCAGTCGACCGTCATCCAATACTTGCAATAGGATGTTGAACACATCGGGATGCGCTTTTTCGATTTCGTCAAATAATACCACAGAATAGGGTTTACGTCTTACGGCTTCTGTCAACTGACCGCCTTCGTCATAACCTACATATCCGGGAGGCGCTCCAATCAGTCGGGATACGGAGTGCTTCTCTTGGTATTCACTCATATCGATACGGGTCATCAAGCTTTCGTCATCAAACAGGTAATCCGCCAATGCCTTCGCCAACTCTGTTTTACCTACACCGGTAGTACCCAGGAAAATGAACGAGCCTATCGGACGCTTCGGGTCTTGCAGTCCGGCACGGCTACGGCGAACTGCATCGGAAACGGCGGCAATAGCCTCTTCCTGTCCCACCACACGCAAGTGTAGTTCTTGTTCCAGATTCAGTAATTTATCACGTTCACTTTGCAACATCTTATTGACCGGGATTCCTGTCCAGCGTGAAACCACATCAGCGATATCTTCGGCAGTGACTTCTTCTTTAATCATGGCATTGTCACCTTGTTTATGCTTTAAGTCTTCCTGAATATCTTTGATTTCATTTTCCAGAGCCTGTAATTTTCCGTAACGGATTTCGGCTACTTTACCATAGTCTCCTTCACGTTCTGCTTTGTCGGCTTCAAACTTCAGTTGCTCTATTTCCTGTTTGTTCTGCTGAATCTTGTTTACCAGCTCTTTTTCACTTTGCCATTTTGCTTTATAGGAAGTTTCTTGTTCCTTCAATTCGGCAATTTCCTTATTCAGTTGTTGCAACTTAGGTTCGTCTTTTTCACGTTTGATGGCTTCACGCTCAATCTCCAATTGTTTCAGGTGGCGTGAGATTTCATCCAGCTCCTCAGGAACAGAATCACGTTCCATACGAAGTTTGGCAGCAGCCTCGTCCATCAGGTCGATGGCTTTGTCGGGCAGGAAACGCTCGGTGATGTAGCGGTTACTCAGTTCTACGGCAGCAATAATGGCTTCGTCTTTAATACGAACCTTATGATGATTTTCATATCGCTCTTTTAATCCACGCAGAATAGAGATGGTGCTTAAAGTATCCGGTTCGGCAACCATTACAGTTTGGAAACGGCGTTCCAAAGCTTTGTCCTTTTCAAAGTATTTCTGATACTCGTCAAGGGTTGTGGCACCGATGCTGCGAAGTTCACCACGTGCCAATGCAGGTTTCAGGATATTGGCAGCATCCATTGCTCCTTCACCTTTTCCGGCTCCTACCAAAGTATGGATTTCGTCAATGAACAAAATAATACTGCCTTCCGACTTTGTCACCTCATTGATAACCGATTTCAAACGTTCCTCAAATTCACCTTTATATTTGGCACCGGCTACCAGTGCACCCATGTCCAATGAATAAATCTGTTTGTTTTTCAGGTTTTCGGGCACGTCACCACGAATGATACGGTGTGCCAAACCTTCAACGATGGCTGTCTTACCTGTACCCGGTTCACCGATTAAAATCGGATTATTCTTGGTACGTCGGCTTAATATCTGTAATACTCGCCGGATTTCCTCATCACGGCCGATAACCGGGTCGAGCTTTCCACTGCGGGCAGCCTCATTTAAGTTGATGGCATATTTACTTAAGGACTGATAAGTGTCTTCGCTGGATTGAGAAGTTACTTTTTCTCCTTTCCGTAGTTCTGTGATTGCAGCACGTAAATCTTTGTCGGTCATACCCGCATCTTTCAGAATGGTAGAAACAGTACTCTTTACATTCAGTAATGCCAGAATGATAGCTTCCAGTGAAACATATTCATCTCCCATTTCTTTAGAATACTGGGTTGCCCTTTGTAATACCTCGTTGCTTTCGCGGCTCAGATAAGGTTCTCCGCCGCTGACCTTTGGCAGTGAGTCTATCTGTTTGTCGATGACTAACGTAACCTGTTGTGCATTCATCCCCAATTTCTGGAAGATAAAGTTAGTCACGTTTTCACCAACTTTCAGCACACCGGCCAGCAAATGAACCGGTTCGATAGCCTGCTGTCCGCGGGTTTGCGTAAGGTTCACAGCTTCCTGCACTGCCTCTTGTGATTTAATTGTGAAGTTGTTAAAATTCATATTGTATCTCCTTTCTGTTTTATTTCAAAATACCTATTGAAAACGGAATCGTTACGTCTTTGTTCAATGCTTTAAGCGATTTCGGTAAAGAATACTCAAATACTTTGCCAAAAGCTGAAAGCAGAGGAAAAACAGGTGGTTGGGGTAAAAGAATCAGACAAAATGACAGGGTGTAAGAGCTCTTAAATGAAAAAAAGTCCGAATTGGATACAAAAAGGCAGAAAACTTTCGGAAGGAGAAAAGATTATTTCTATCTTTAGACCGGTAATGTAGAAAAGAAAATGACAAAAGTAAGAATATGGCGAATGAGATGAATTTTGCAGAAACTGTAATGCTGGTAGATGCAGCATATTTGAACAGAGTGTGTGGCGACTTGAAAAAGCACTTTAGTACCGTATTGGGGCGTGAATTGCCAAAGGCTGATCTGCCGGTGCTGATGGAGTGCCTGGCTTTGGATGCCGGACTACAATTCGGGGAGAATAATATTCAGGTATTGCTTATTTATGATAAGGAAAGTGAGAATATGAGCACTTGCCAACCGGGAGATTTGCGTCAAGAATTGAATAATGTAGCTTTTAAGAGTCACTTGGGTGAGTTCGCTTTTTATTCTTTTGAGCCTTCGGATATGGCAGGAAGGGATGAATTGTTTCTTGAATCACTGAGGGTGGTTGCGGATGCGAAAGATGTGAAACGCTTGATAGCGGTTCCTGCGGAAGAAGAGTATGGCAATGAAGTTCCCGCTATATTAAATAAGGTGGACGGAAAAGACGGAATGACTGTCTTTGGCATGAATCCACCGACTGAAGCGATTGCTTATCAGTGGGAGATGTTGGGATTCGCTGTTTTGCAAGCTTTAGGGATAAAAGCCGACGAGTTGTAATAAAAGTAGCACTATGTCTGATTTTCGGTTGAGAGTATTCAGTTGTGTGGCAAAGAACCTTAGCTTTACTAAGGCATCTCAAGAGCTTTTCATCAGTCAGCCTGCCATAACAAAGCATATTCAGGAGTTAGAGACGATGTATCAGACGCGTCTCTTTGAGCGGATGGGGAATAAAATATCGCTGACTGATGCCGGAAGGCTGTTATTGGAGCACTGCGAGAAGATATTGGAAGAATACGGGCGACTGGAGTATGAGATGAATCTGTTGCGTAATGAACATATCGGAAAGCTGCGTTTGGGAGCCAGTACCACTATTGCCCAGTATGTGCTTCCTCCATTGTTGGCACGCTTTATCGAGAAATTCCCACAAGTCTCTCTGTCTTTATTTAACGGAAATTCTTTGGAAGTGGAAAAAGCTCTGCAGGAACATCGCATAGACCTTGCTTTGGTGGAGGGAAATATCCGGCAGCCTAATTTGAAGTATACTTCATTTCTGCAAGATGAATTGGTTCCTGTTGTTCATACTCACAGTAAATGGACGGAATATGATGAAATCACATTAGAAGAGTTTAAAAAAATTCCTTTGGTGTTGCGTGAAAGAGGATCTGGAACATTGGATATCTTATTGGCAGCTCTTCAAAAGCACAATATAAAGTTATCAGACCTGAATGTGAAAATGTATTTGGGAAGTACGGAAAGCATCAAACTTTTTTTGGAAAACTGTGATTGCTTGGGGATTCTTTCTATACGTTCTGTCAATAAAGAATTGTATGCAGGTGAGATGAAAGTGCTGGAAATAAAAGATTTATCTATGTTTCGGGAATTTGACTTTGTGCAGTTGCAGGGACAGGAAAACGGATTGCCGGCTTTATTTATGCAGTTTGCCGAACATTATAAAGAAAAGTTATAACCTATAAATAAAAACGATTGGTGATCTATCGAAACATATACTACCTTTGCACTCCGAAACAGAAAATAACATTTAAAGAAAGGTAGAAATATGATTTCAGTATCAGCTTTACAGCAAAACAACAAAGTAATTTATGTAGGTATACTTTCCACGTTGATCGTTTTTTTGTTAATGGATTATATCCCGGCATTGGCCCCTTTCTCACATTGGGTCACTCCACCGGTAGCTTTATTCCTAGGTTTGATATTCGCATTGGTGTGTGGTCAGGCTCATCCCAAGTTCAATAAAAAAACTTCAAAATATTTATTGCAGTATTCAGTGGTAGGCTTGGGTTTCGGCATGAATCTTCAAGCTTCTCTGGCTTCCGGTAAGGAAGGTATGGAGTTTACCATCCTTTCAGTGATTGGAACTATGCTCATCGGTATGTTTATCGGCCGTAAAATATTGAAGATAGACCGTGATACTTCTTATCTGATAAGTTCAGGAACTGCTATCTGCGGTGGTAGTGCCATTGCTGCTGTGGGGCCTGTCCTAAAGGCAAAAGACAGCGAAATGTCTGTGGCGTTGGCTACTATTTTTGTATTGAATGCAATAGCCTTGTTTATTTTTCCCGTTTTGGGACATTGGCTGGGATTAGACCAGCAGCAATTCGGAACTTGGGCAGCGATTGCCATTCATGATACCAGTTCGGTGGTAGGTGCAGGGGCTGCTTATGGTGAGGAAGCCTTGAAAGTGGCTACAACGATTAAATTGACTCGTGCGCTGTGGATTATTCCATTGGCATTAGCTACTTCATTTATCTTTAAGGGAAGTGGCAAGAAAATCAGTGTTCCCTGGTTTATCTTTTACTTTATAGGTGCTATCATTCTCAATACTTATGTGTTGGATGGCATTCCTCAACTGGGACAGGCCATTTCGGATTTGGCACGTAAAGGGTTGATTATAACGATGTTCTTTATCGGTGCGTCATTGTCGATGGATGTATTAAAGCAAGTAGGAATGAAACCGCTTATTCAGGGAGTGATTTTGTGGGTGGTAATCAGCTTGAGTACATTGGCTTATATATTATTGTTCTAAGATTAGGTATCAGAACTTAGGTATATTTAAAGCGCCTGAGAGTTTTTGAAAGACTCTTAGGCGTTTGTTCTTTTGGAAAAGGTTCGAGAGGCTTTTAAAAAGACTTTGAGGTTTTTGGAAAAGACTAAAGAGTTTTCAGAAAAGATCAAAGAGTTTTTGAAAAAGACCAAGGAGTTTTAGTGAGGGCTTAAAAAGCCTGTTTGAATTTACCTTCTTCGAAGTTCGCTTTCAGTTTTTCATCACTTTTGGCACTGTTGACAATATTCGTCAATACACTTGCTTTGGTAACTTCTACTACGATATGTGTTTTATATCGTCCGCCGGCTTGTTCACTGTTCTCGCAGATGACTTTCATTTTGACTACTTCTTGCTGTATCACTCCCTGAATCAGGCTGTTGAATTGAGCAATGTCAGCACCGGATATCTTAGTCTGCGATTTGGCAGCAGCTTCTGCTTTTGTTTTGATTTGGTTTTCAAGGGCTGTTCGGGCACCGGTCATGGCTTTTTTCTTGGAAGCTGTTGCATCACTACTCTGTGCAGAGGCATACGCACGGAAAAACTCTGCATCAGTGGCATACTCACTTCCCGTGCATGGACCTGCATTTTGGGCGTGTGTCAATGTTGTTACCGCAAAGAACACAGCCAATAAACTAATGAATTTGTAACATTTCATATCGTGTATTTTATCAATTTCTTGCGAAGATAGGAGAATATTTGATAATATTATTAAGAAAAGAGAAAAAAATGATGGGACCGGTGACTGTAAAATGTTCTTGCCTTAAAGAGTCTGATTTTATTATATGCAGTGGCTTGTGAGAGGATAAACTGGATTTCTATGCCATTGTTATGCCCGGAAGCTGTTAGTCTTTATGGTTGAAATAGAGAAATGTATTAAAAGCCATATCATTATCACCATGATAATTTCTTCCGGCTTTTAATACATTTGCTTCTTTAAGGGGGGGATTATATTTTCCATCCGAAGGCTTCTGCAACAGCCGGGAATACGACTTTTCCATTTACAATATTCAAGCCTTTTTTGAGTCCGGAATCTGTTTCACAGGCTTTTTCCCATCCCATATCTGCCAACTTGACGGCGTAAGGCAATGTTGCATTGGTCAGTGCCAAAGTAGAAGTGCATGGCACTGCTCCGGGAATATTGGCTACACAATAATGAATGATTCCATCGACTTCGTATGTCGGCTCGGCGTGTGTGGTTGGGTGTGACGTCTCAAAACAACCTCCTTGGTCGATGGCTACATCTACCAGCACACTTCCTTTTTTCATCAGTTTGAGCATAGGGCGGGTGATGAGGTGAGGAGCTTTTGCTCCGGGAATCAAAACAGCACCTACTACCAAGTCGGTGGTAGCGAGTTCCTGTTCTATATTGTGAGCGGATGAGAATAATGTTTTCACATTTTTGGGCATAAATTCATTTAGCTGTCTTAGGCGTGGAAGGGATATATCACAAATAGTGACGTCTGCTCCCAGTCCGGCAGCCATTAAAGCGGCGTTGGTTCCCACAACTCCACCGCCCAAAACTAATACTTTTGCAGGTTTTACCCCCGGCACTCCACCCAGTAAAATTCCTTTCCCGCCTTGTGGCTTTTCCAGAAAGCGTGCACCTTCTTGCACAGACATGCGGCCGGCTACTTCACTCATTGGAATCAATAAAGGAAGGGCGCCCTGCCTGTCTACTACCGTTTCGTAAGCCATACACACCGATTTGCTTTTTATCATGGCTTCCGTCAACTGTTGGTCGCAGGCAAAATGAAAATAGGTAAATACCAATTGCCCCTCGCGCACCAAGCCGTATTCGCTTTCGATAGGTTCTTTTACTTTGATAATCATTTCGGCTGTTCCATACACATCTTCGATGGAGGGGAGTATATGTGCTCCGGCCTTTTCATAGTCTTCGTCAGTAAATCCGCTGTTGATACCGGCAGTGTGCTGGACATATACCGTGTGACCTCTTTGTACTAATTCTCGTGCTCCCGAGGGGGTTAACGATACACGATTCTCGTTGTTCTTGATTTCTTTAGGAATTCCTACTATCATAATCGTCACATTTAAGGGGTTTGAATGTATCAAAGGTAACAAAATGTCAGAAAAGTAGGTTCCTTGCTGCTCTGTTTTTTTTCTCTGTGAAGTATGTTTAGCAACACAAATTAAGAGGAACTTTTGAATTTATTTTGTAAGTTTGCACCTGCCCGTATGCAGGGGCGGAAAAGAACAAAAAAACAGATAGGAGAAAAATGACGATACGCAGTTATATATTGCTCCTTGCATTGGGAGGCTGTTTGGCTACCCGGGCACAGGAACATCCCGAAAAACCTTTTATTTCCCCCTTTGATTTTCCGTTGACTTTAAGCGGAAACTTTGGTGAGTTGCGTGCCAATCATTTTCACGGAGGAGTTGATTTTAAAACGCAGGGGGAGATTGGCAAGCCTATTCATTGCATTGCCGACGGCTATGTAAGCCGTGTGTCGGTTACGCCCGGAGGTTATGGGCAGGCTTTGTATATCACTCATCCTAATGGCTATACTTCCGTGTATGGACATATCTCAAAGTTCGCTCCGGCTGTGGCAAAGCTGGTGGAAGAATATCAGTATGAGAATGAGACTTTTGCGGTAGACTTGAAGTTTGAACCCGACCAACTGGCGTTTAAGTCCGGTGAGATTATTGCTTTGAGCGGTAATGAAGGATATTCGTTTGGTCCTCATTTGCACATGGAGATTCGTCGTACGGATACAGGTGAGCTGATAGACCCTTTGCAGTTTTATACGGATAAGGTGAAAGACACGACTCCGCCTCGTGCTTCTTTGGTGATGCTTTATCCTCAGCCGGGGAAAGGAGTGGTGAGCGGTTCTCCGAAGAAGAAAGCGATTCCGGTTGCCGCATTGGGAACTCCGGTTGAGGCTTGGGGAGAAATAGCAGCAGGTATAAAAGCATACGACTACATGGACGGTACGCATAACAATTACGGGGTGCGGTCTGTCGTACTTTATGTAGATACGGCTGAAGTGTTCCGTAGTACGGTGGATGGCGTTTTGCCTGAAGAAAACCGCATGATTAACGCTTGGACGGATTATGAGGAACATGTGAAGAAAAACAGTTGGGTGATGCGTTCACAGATACTTCCGGGAAATCCTTTGCGTATGTTACAGGCTGATGAGAAGGGAGGAGTCGTGACGATTGACGAGGAGAGGGATTATCACTTCCGTTATGAACTGGAGGATTTATATGGCAATAAGAACACATATCGGTTTGTGGTGCGTGGATGCCGGATGCCGATAGAAGAATATAATCCGCAAGCAAAACATTATTTGGAATGGGATAAAGGCAATGTGATACAGGAACCCGGAATGGAATTGGTCATTCCGCGAGGCATGCTGTATGAAGACATTGCATTGAACACTAAGGTGATAAAGGATACTGCTGCCATTGCATACGAATATCGGTTGCATGATGAGGCAGTGCCTTTGCAGGCGGGATGTACGTTGATGATTGGCGTGCATCGTTTTCCGGTGGAAGACACATCAAAATATTATGTAGTCCGTAAGTGGGGAAACAGGAAGGGTTCTGCCGGAGGGAAGTTTGATGACGGCTGGATGAAAACAACCATTCGTGAGTTGGGAACATATACCGTGGCTGTCGATACGGTTTCTCCGCGAGTCACTCCCCTGAACCGGTCTCAGTGGAAAAGCGGAAACATACAGTTTAAGATTGGTGATGCCGAGACAGGTGTGAAAGATTACAAGGTGATGATTGATGGTCGGTTTGAGCTTTTCAGTTTCAGCTCGAAGACAGCCCGGTTGTCAATGAAGTACCCGAAGCGTTTGAAAAGGGGAGTGCCCCATAAGCTGGAAGTGATCGTGACCGATTATTGTGGGAATGAGACGCGGAAAGAATATAAGTTTTAAGTAGAAAACAGAATAACACAATTAAAAAGTTATATAAATGAAGAACAAGCTAATTTTAGGAGCTGCCTTGCTGATGGCAGCCGTGACCGAAACACTGGCCTGTACCAACTTTATTGTTGGTAAAAATGCATCGACAGACGGTTCGGTTATTGTATCTTATTCAGCCGATTCATACGGAATGTTCGGTGAGTTATATCATTATCCCGCAGGTGTACATGCCAAAGGCACCATGCGTGATATTTATGAATGGGATACGGGTAAGTATTTGGGACAGATAAAGGAAGCCCCCCAAACTTACAATGTGATTGGAAACATGAATGAATATCAGGTAACGATTGGAGAAACAACCTTCGGCGGGCGTGAAGAGTTGGTGGATACTACCGGTATTATGGATTACGGCAGTCTTATTTATGTTGCGCTCCAACGTTCGCGCACGGCAAAAGAAGCTATTGAAGTGATGACTGACTTGGTTAAGGAATACGGCTATTACAGCAGTGGCGAGTCATTCTCTATTGCAGACCCCAACGAAGTATGGATTCTTGAAATGATAGGCAAAGGGCCGGGTGTGAAAGGAGCAGTATGGGTAGCTGTCAGGATACCGGATGATTGTATTGCAGCACATGCCAATCAAAGCCGGATTCATAAATTTAATATGAATGATAAAGACAACTGTCTCTATTCTCCCGATGTGATTTCGTTTGCCCGCGAGAAAGGTTATTTTGACGGTATGAACAAAGATTTTAGTTTTTCGGAAGCTTATAATCCTTTGGATTTCGGCGGGCTTCGTTTTTGTGAAGCACGTGTATGGAGCTACTATAATATGTTTAATAAAGCGGTAGGAGATACCTATTTGCCTTATATAAAGGGAGAGAGCAAGGAACCGATGCCTCTTTATATCAAGCCCGACCATAAGCTTTCTGTGCGCGATGTACAAAGAGCCATGCGTGACCATTATGAAGGCACGCCGCTGGATATCACTAATGATCCGGGAGCCGGTCCTTTTAAAACACCTTATCGTTTGTCACCGTTGACTTATAAAGTAGGCGACAAAGAGTATTTTAATGAACGCCCGATTTCTACTCAGCAGACTGCATTTACATTTGTGGCACAGATGCGTGCCGAACTCCCCGATGCGATAGGTGGTGTACTGTGGTTTGGTGCGGATGATGCCAACATGACAGTATTTGCTCCGGTCTATTGCTGTACGGACAGAATTCCCGATTGTTATAGCGGTAAAGAAGCAGACTGTGTAACCTTCTCGTGGAATTCCGCTTTCTGGATTTACAACTGGGTGGCCGACATGATTCGTCCTCGATACAGTTTGATGATTGAGGATATGCGTGCGGTTCAAAACAATTTGGAGGATACTTATGACAGTGCGCAAAGTGGTATAGAAAACGCTGCACTCAGCCTTTACGAGAAAGACCCGGTGAAAGCGAAAGAGTTCTTGACCAACTATTCTTGCATGACGGCTCAGTCGGCAGTTGACAGCTGGAAGAAGTTGGGAGAATTCCTCATTGTGAAATACAACGACGGTGCAGTGAAGAAAATGGCAAAGAACGGCTCTATCTTGCGACCGGAAACAGGAAACTGTGCTCCGCTGGTGCGTCCGGGTTATCCTCAGGAATTTTTGGAAGAGCTGGTGAAAGCTACAGGAGAGCGTTATAAAGTGACAAAATAAGAAGGCGTATCTTACGTTTGATAATAAAAAGCTGTCCGCATTACATCTCTATGGAGGTGTAGTGCGGATTTTTTTTCATGGATGCAGGCATGGATTCCATTATAATTTATTTCTTCAAAAGATAGGAATTGTGAACTTATTCTTTTACATTTGCGTATTATTAAAATATTAACTCTAATAAAGTAGATCACATGGAAAATGAAGAATTGATTCAGCAAGTGACTGAGAAAGCCAAGAAGTGGTTAACTCCTGCATACGATGCCGAAACTCAGGCAGAGGTAAAGCGTATGTTGGAAAATGAAGATAAAACCGATTTGATAGAAGCATTTTATAAAGATTTGGAATTTGGTACAGGCGGTTTGCGCGGTATCATGGGAGTAGGTAGTAATCGTATGAATATATATACTGTCGGTGCAGCTACCCAGGGATTGTCCAACTATCTTAATAAGAACTTTAAAGACCTTGAACAAATAGCTGTTGTGGTTGGTCATGATTGCCGTAACAACAGCCGTCTGTTTGCCGAAATCTCAGCAAATATTTTCTCGGCTAATGGTATCAAGGTATATCTGTTTGAGGATATGCGTCCCACTCCTGAGATGTCTTTTGCCATCCGTCATTTGGGATGTCAAAGCGGTATCATCCTGACAGCTTCTCATAACCCGAAAGAATATAACGGTTATAAGGCCTATTGGGATGATGGTGCACAAGTATTGGCTCCGCATGATAAAGGTATTATTGATGAAGTGAATAAGATTGCTTCGGCTGCCGATATTAAGTTTGAAGGAAACAAAGAACTGATTCAGGTGATTGGTGAGGATATCGATAGCATCTATTTGGATAAGGTGCATACTATTTCTATTGATTCTGAAGTAATTAAGCGTCAGAAGGATTTGAGTATTGTGTATACTCCTATTCATGGAACGGGTATGATGCTGATTCCGCGCGCTTTGAAACAATGGGGCTTTGAAAATGTGCATTGCGTGCCCGAACAGATGGTGAAGAGTGGCGATTTCCCGACTGTTATCTCGCCGAATCCCGAAAATGCGGAAGCATTGTCTATGGCTATCGATTTGGCTAAGAAAATTGATGCTGACATCGTGATGGCGAGTGACCCGGATGCCGACCGTGTAGGTATGGCTTGTAAGAACGACAAGGGTGAGTGGGTATTGATTAATGGTAATCAGACTTGTTTGCTTTTCTTGTATTATATCATCAAGAACCGCATTGCAATGGGCAAGATGAAGGACAATGATTTTATTGTCAAGACCATTGTTACTACCGAGCTTATCAAGGCTGTGGCCGACAAGAATAAGATTGAGATGCGCGACTGCTATACCGGTTTTAAATGGATTGCACGTGAAATCCGTTTGAGCGAAGGCAAACAGCAATACATCGGCGGTGGTGAAGAAAGTTATGGTTTCCTGGCCGAAGACTTCGTTCGTGATAAAGATGCTGTTTCTGCTTGTGCGTTGCTGGCTGAAATCTGTGCTTGGGCCAAAGACCGGGGCAAGACTTTGTTCGATGTTCTGATGGATATCTATGTGGAATATGGTTTCTCTAAAGAAACGACAGTCAATGTAGTGAAGCCTGGTAAGAGTGGTGCAGATGAAATCAAAGCAATGATGGAAAACTTCCGCGCCAATCCTCCGAAAGAAATCGGTGGTTCTAAAGTGATATTGGCAAAGGATTACAAGACTTTGAAAGCTACAGACGGTGAAGGTAATGTGGCAGATATTGATATGCCTGAAACCTCTAATGTACTGCAATACTTCACTGAAGACGGTACTAAGATTTCTGTTCGTCCTTCGGGTACCGAACCTAAGATTAAGTTCTATATGGAAGTGAAAGGCGAGATGGGATGTCCTAAGTGCTATGATGCTGCTAATGCTGCTGCAGAAGAAAAAGTAGAAGCCGTAAGAAAGTCATTGGGAATTTAATCCGGTTACAGCCATCTTGAGGCAAAAGATAAAAAAGGGTGCGTCAAAAGTAAAACCGTTTCGGACTTTTGGCGCACCCTTCATTTTATGCCTGTGCAGGCATGGGCTTACACGTACGTATGTGTGACCTTGTGCATTAGTACACGTAGGGCCACACATATATATGTGTGACCCTATGCGTACTAACGTGTAATCCGTGTCGTTAGAACTTGGTATATATGATTTGCATTTTTAATTCATTTCCTGCTTTGGTGCCGCCTTTCAGCTCAGCGCTCTCCATATCCAAGTTATTGCTTACCCCGATAATCGAATTGTTTGTATCAAAGTCCACCTTTACAGGTATCAGCACAACTTTATTCCAATCGGGATTCTTTTTAACCCAGTCCGGGTCACCGGCTTCTCCTTTTTTCTTTTCTTCGATGCAGTGAGTAATCAATTGGGCAATATTGGAAAAAGTATATTTATTACTGTTGCTGGTAAAACTTGTGATGAAAGAAGAGATATTGTCGGTAATCTTATTCTCCTCAAAGAACGAGTACATTTCCTTCTTTCTTACCATTAATAAATATTGGGGAATGCCCATTGCAAAACTGCTGTTGTTTTTTTCGTTAAAGCGGGTGAAAGAAAGAGTTGCAGCATTCAATGTATCATTCTGATGCGCTTCATATATTTCATCGACAGGCAATGTAGCTTCCGTATAGATTCCGGCAGGAGTCTTTATGTAAGTACAATTGTCTTTGTCCACCAATTCTTTCAATCTTTCGGAATTCTGGAAACGGTTGGCTTGAATAACTTCTTTTGTCGCAGCAAAATCAGCGAATGTATTTACCAAAGAGTCTAGCTTATTGGAAGAACTCTTAATCAATCTGCTGAAATGCATACGTAAGTCAAGGTTGTCAATATATAGAATAGTACCGTCACCATGTGTACAACGTACATAGATACCTTTTAAGACATTCTTGATAAATGCATCGGCATTCTTATAGTTGTTTTTATCTTCCTTATATTTCTCATACATAAATTTTCCCAGATTAGTGGGCAATTTTATGGTTTGAGTATAATATCTGCTGCTAAGCGTATCTGTGAGGTGGGCATCGGTTCCGCCTGCCGAATAAGCTTTTTCAGCGATAGGTTTGGCATTTTCGTTGTAGTAGTTGTCGGGATTTACATTCGTATAAAATGTGTTCAAATCTCCTTCCGGTATCACTTTGTCCAATGTATCAATTCTCATGCGCATGGAGTTTAGGGAATCTCCGAAAAATTTCGTATATTGGACAAAGAGTGTCAGTCCTGTGATCTCTTGTACAGCTTCGGGGAATTCAAAATCATCCGTACAGTTGAATTGCGCTATAAAGTCGGACGTGAATTCACCGAACTGAGGGTCGGTATAACGTCCCAGATAAGCAGTACTGGTACGTGCATATACGGAATCCGCTAAAATAGAACGGGTGGTGACATCATAGATTTTGCCTCCGGCCTGAATATGGTCTCCATCCGGAATAGTCGTATCACCGATTCCCGGTGTCGTATCATCGCAACTGTATGTAAGTGCGGCTAACAACAATGCGCATAAATATTTGATTTTCATTTTTGTAATCTATATTGATTTATTTCTTTTCAAACTCCCAAACTTCATCGTAGAAGTTATTAAAAGCGTCTGCATAAGTTTCGGGTGATTGGTAATCAAGGACAGGAATACCCGATTCGCGTGCGAATTTCATCACGTTCTCATTTACCTTTTCACTATTTTGAATTACACCGTCTGAATAGGCGATGGCCAATTTGCAGAGTTCTTCATAATTAGCCGGAGTTTTGATAATGTTGTCTACATCATTTCTTTCAATGCCTTTCAGCATCAATTTCTCGGCTAAATCACCTTGGAATTCCGATTTGAAATCATCTCCGAATACAGAGAATACAACTTTAGAATCTCTGAAAGACGGTTCGTCTTGATAAGCTTTTTTGATATAGAGGGGTACAAATGCACTCATCCAACCCTGACAATGGATAACATCGGGACACCAACGCAGTTTCTTTACTGTTTCCAATACACCACGTGCATAGAAAATAGCACGTTCGTCATTGTCCGTGTATTCTACTCCGTTTTCATCAGCTACCATTTGACGGTGCTGGAAATAATCATCATTATCAATGAAATATACCTGCATGCGGGCGGCTTGGATTGACGCAACCTTGATAATCAACGGGTGGTCTGTATCGTCGATAATCAGGTTCATACCCGACAGGCGAATGACTTCGTGTAATTGATTTCTGCGTTCATTAACATTGCCCCACTTCGGCATAAAAGTTCTGATTTCTCTGCCTTTTTCCTGAATAGCCTGCGGAAGATATCTTCCCATGCTTGCCATTTCGGATTCGGGAACGTAAGGGGTAATCTCTTGTGTAATAAATAAAACTTTATTTGCCTTCATCTTAACTTTTTGTTGCTCATAAACATTTTGCAAAGATATAAAAAAAATAGCTGAGAGAGGCAAAAATACACACTTAATAATTCCTTATGATTTGTTAAGCGTCTGATAATAAAGGAAAAAAGAATTGTTTTTCTGTCTGATAGCGAGCTGAAGTTGTCGTTGTTGGCATATCTTTGGCTGATAATAAAACGTTTTTTTTTTCGTTATCTCCAAAATAATGGTTTACTTTGCAGCCGTTTTAATTGAAACAGCTTAAAAAGAAGTGAGATAAAATGAAGTTAGTTCATACGATTAAAGAGCTTCAGTCAGAGCTTGATGCCCTGCGTAATATAGGAAAAACAATCGGTTTGGTTCCTACGATGGGAGCGTTGCATGCAGGTCATGCTTCATTGGTGAAACGTGCTGTTGCCGAGAATGATGTGGTGGTAGTGAGTGATTTTGTGAATCCTACTCAGTTTAACGACCGGAATGACTTAATTAAATATCCGCGTACGTTGGATGCCGATTGTGAATTATTGGAAAAGGTAGGGGCATCTTTTGTTTTTGCTCCATCCGTGGAAGAAATTTATCCGGAGCCGGATACACGCCGGTTCAGCTATGCTCCGTTGGACACAGTAATGGAAGGACGATTCCGTCCGGGACATTTTAATGGTGTATGCCAAATTGTGAGTAAACTATTTATGATAGTAGAGCCTGACCGTGCTTATTTTGGCGAGAAAGATTTCCAGCAGTTGGCTATTATTCGTGAAATGGTGAAACAAATGGAATTTAAGTTGCAGATTGTGGGATGTCCTATCGTTCGCGAAGAAGACGGTATGGCTCTGAGCAGTCGTAATGCACGTCTTTCATCTGAAGAAAGAGAATATGCATTGAATATATCACAAACATTGTTTAAGAGCCGTATGTTTGCTGCGTCACATACAGTGGCAGAGACTCAGAAGTTTGTAGAGAATGCTATTGCAGCTTCCAAGGGCTTGCGTTTGGAGTATTTTGAAATAGTGGATGGAAATAGTCTGCAGAAGATTGCCAATTGGGAAGATACGGAATATGCAGTAGGTTGTATCACCGTATTTTGCGGTGAGGTACGCTTGATTGACAATATAAAATATAAGGAAAAGCTATGATGATTGAAGTGTTGAAATCCAAACTTCATTGTGTTCGTGTGACAGAAGCTAACCTGAACTATATGGGTAGTATCACGATTGATGAAGATTTGATGGATGCCGCCAATATGATTGCCGGTGAGAAAGTACACATTGTGGATAACAATAACGGAGAGCGTTTTGAAACGTATATTATTAAAGGAGAACGCGGTTCGGGATGTATTTGTCTGAATGGTGCGGCTGCACGTAAAGTGCAGGTGGGAGATATCGTGATTATCATGTCGTATGCCATGATGGATTTTGAAGAGGCCAAGTCGTTCAAGCCGACAGTGGTTTTTCCTGATTCGATGACGAATCAAGTGTTGGGATGATTCTTTTAAAATATAATCATTTTTATTTTTTAGATGTATTAAATTAAAGTTTGTTGGAGGGTGTGTCGAAACTCTCATTTCGATAAAAAGGGAATTTTGACACACCTTCCTTTTCTTTTATGTCCTTACAAGGCTTTTTCTTTAATAAGTCCCATGCGGTAGGCTAAGAGCAGCTTTTTCAAATCATTGATTTGGGTAACTAATTCCCGGCCTTTGTCCGTATCCTTCACCATCATTCTCTGCGAGCTGAGCTCTACGATTTGTGTACTCGATTTAATATCCTGTCCTTCTTCTATCGCTTTCTGCATGGATGTGAAAGGTTCATGCTGGACTAGCTGGAAGCCGCGTGAATGATAGACCAAGGTATATCCGGCAATACCGGTCTCGGAATGATAAGCTCTGGAGAATCCGCCGTCTATCACCATCATCTTGCCATTGGCTTTAATAGGGTTTTCCCCTTGAATGGTTTTAACCGGCACATGACCGTTGATGATATGGCGGTGTTTTCCTACTACTCCAAACTCGTCTAAAAGCATATCGCATACTTTTTCTTCGTTGCGAAGAGTGTAGTAGTGTCCTTTTATCTCTTTATGCAATTCCTTTTCTTTCAGGAAATAGCGTTCAAAAGTAGCCATCTTGTTTTTGTCGAAGGCAGGAGAGTCTTTTCCGCTCCATAAATACCACACATAGTCTATGGCAAATTGCTTCTCTTCATTATCTTCTTCTGCAAAGTAAGCGGTGCGTATCAGATGCCCGACCTTTTCGAGCAGTTTTTTGCCTTTATAGGCTTTCCCGGCTATCATCACGTTTTTCAAGGTACCGTCTTCATTGAGGGGAACGGAAGCATGAAACAGCAGGTTGGAGTTGCTTACGGTGTACATGCATCCGTAGCGGAACAGGCAACGCATATGCTTTTTCAGTTTTTCGCTGCTGACGAATGAATGATGAAGCTTATTCATGATTTCTCTTTCTTCGGGAGTCAGCTTATAGGGGTCGGCAGGATCTACTGTCGGTAGGAAACTGTCTTTCAATTCATATTCTTTTCCGTCTAAAGTCAGTATATTCCGTTCGAAGTCGATGCGATGAAGCAACATGCGGTCATCCATTCCGAAATCGGGACGGCGTTTGATGATTTCCGCTTCCAGTTTGAATTGGATGATGCTGATGGCTTTATGCATTTGAGCAATCATGCGCAAGGTCTTTTCGTTGTACGTGCATTCCTGACCTTCTACTTTGGGACCGAACAGGCTGCACGAGTCTTCGGCATAAGTTTCCATGGCAAAGGTTGCCAGCGGCAGAAGATTGATACCGTATCCGTCTTCAAGTACGGACAAGTTACCATAGCGCATTGCCAATCTGAGCACGTTAGCCATGCAACATTCGTTTCCGGCTGCAGCTCCCATCCATAGAATATCATGGTTTCCCCATTGTACATCAAAGTTATGATAGTTGCAGAGAATGTCCATGATACGGTGGGGAGCGGGTCCACGGTCAAAAATATCTCCTAATACGTGCAGTGTATCGATAGTGAGACGCTGAATGAGTTGACAGAGTGCAATAATGAAATCATCTGCACGGCGGGTACTGATAATCGTACTTATAATGACATTGATATAAGCCTGCTTGTTGGGTACCATCGAACTTTCGTGCAGCAATTCCTGAATGATGTACGAAAATTCCTTGGGAAGTGCCTTCCGCACTTTGGAACGCGTATATTTGGAAGAAACATTTTGGCAGACGCGGACCAGTTGGTTGAGTGTGATGACATACCAGTCGTCTATATCTGTTTCCACTCCCTTGATAAGCTCCAGTTTTTGTTCAGGATAATAAATCAGGGTGCAAAGTTCTTTCTTCTCATTCTCACGTAAAGTATTGCCGAATATTTCGTTTACTTTTCGTTTGATGGCTCCCGAAGCATTACGTAGCACATGCTGAAAAGCTTCATATTCTCCATGTAAGTCCGCCAGAAAATGTTCTGTTCCCTTGGGAAGGTTAAGGATGGCTTCCAGATTGATGATTTCCGTACTGGCATCGGCTATGGTCGGGAAGCTGTGCGATAACAGTTGCAGGTATCGCATATCTTCTTGTATGGTTTCGGGGGTAATTTGATTATAAGCGTTCATTGTTATATTTTATAAAAAGAACATGAGTATTAATTGTGCAATAATGACACGGCTGAACATAGACAGCGGGTATACTGTGGCATAGCTCACTGCAGGGTTGTCACCGGGCAAAGTGTCGTTGGCATAATTAAGTGCCATGGGGTTGGCCATGCTTCCACACAGCATTCCGCAAGTGCTGCCAAAATCCAGATGGCTCATGCGCAGGGCAATGAGTGCCATGATTACGACAGGAAGAAAAGTGATGGCGAATCCTAAACCAATCCAGATTGCTCCTTCGGGGCGCATAACGGTCTCAAAGAAGTGGGCTCCGGCATCCAGACCCAGACATGCCAGATAGAGTGATAACCCTATTCCTCTCAACATCAGGTTGGCACTTCGGGTTGTATATGTAATCAGATGGAAACGTGGTCCGAAACAACCGATGAGAATACCTACTACGATAGGGCCGCCGGCAAGTCCGAGTTTGACAGGAGTACTGACTCCCGGAATGGCAATGGGAATTGAACCGAGAACCAATCCAAGCACTATCCCGATAAAGATGGCGGCAAGGTTGGGGTCTTTCAGTGTACGGGTAGCGTTTCCCAATACTTTTTCGACGTTTTCTATCGCTTTTGCTTCACCTACCACAGTGAGCCGGTCACCCAGTTGGAGGATTAACCCCGGAGTTGCAAGCAGTTGCACGCCACTGCGCATCACACGGCTGATATTGATTCCATAGCTGTTGCGCAGGCGTAGGGAACCGAGTTTTTTTCCATTGATTTCAGGGCGGCTGACAACAATGTGCTTGGAAATCAGCTGGCTGTCGATAGCATTCCAGTCAATGTCTTTTTTATTCCAATCCTGAGCTTCCTGCTCGCCGAAAAGGATAGTAAGGGTGGGGGCGTCTTTTTCGGTAGTGATGATTAGCAAGCGGTCATCTTCTTTCAAAACCTTTTCAGAAGTGGGAATGCTTACCGCGCCGTTTCTCCATAAGCGGGAGATGACAAATTTGGGATAACTCAGTTCGGCTACTTCTTTGATGCTTTTATTAAAAATAGCGGGATTGTGTACTTTAAAAGTAGCAATGAAAGTCTGGTTGGCATCTTCGTGCTCGTTTGTTTCGATATCCGATGGGCGTACAAAAAGCTTGCGAACCACCAGCATGGCAAGGATGACACCGACTACTCCCAGCGGATAAGTCACCGCGCAACTCAACGCTGCTCCATTGGCCGGTTCGCCAAGTTGTTTTAGAGTCTGTTGGGCGGCTCCCAATGCCGGAGTGTTGGTTGTAGCTCCACAAAGGATACCTACCATGTCGCTCATTGGGATTGTAGTGAGTTTGCTTAATATTACAGTCATCACCGTACCTATTAAGACCACTCCCATACCGAGCATGTTGAGTTTAACTCCTCCTTTCCTGAAAGAGCTGAAAAAGCCCGGACCTACCTGTAATCCTAATTCATAAACGAAGAGCACCAGACCGAAGCTTTCGGCATAATTCAACATATTGGAATCAATGGAGAACCCTAAATGTCCTGCCAGAATACCGGCAAAAAAGACAAAAGTCACTCCCAGTGAGATTCCGAATACATGAATCTTACCCAAGCCGAGACCTACGGCAGTAATTATCGACAGGATGACTACCGCTTGTAAAGGAGTATGCTCGAAAAATAGACTATTTAACCATTCCATGATGCAAAGATAACAAATACTAATTGTAATTATCCTAAATCCGTTTGACTATTTTCACCCAACCAGTCATCTATCAGTTTTCTTGCCAGACTGAGTTTTCCCGGAATTTCAGGCAGGTTATCTTTAGTATAAAAAGCTCCGGCATTTAATTCTTCCGCTTGCAGTTTGATCTCACCGCTTTCATAGTCAGCGGTGAATCCTATCATGATGCCGCTGGGATAAGGCCACGGTTGGCTGCCGAAATATTTCAGATTCTTGATGTGCAGTCCGGTTTCTTCCGCCACTTCGCGGTGTACGCACTCTTCCAATGTCTCTCCGGGCTCCAGAAAACCGGCGACAAGTCCGTTGAATGTGCCGCGAAAGTTACGGGCATGCACTAGCAGGATACTGTCTCCTTTTTGTATGCGCACGATGATGGCCGGAGAGATACGGGGGTAGAACTCTTGTCGGCATTGCGGACATTTCTTGGCAATGGGAGAGATTTGATGGGTGGGAACACCGCATGCCGGGCAGTAACGGCTGTTTTGGTCCCAATTTAATATCTGAAAAGCCTTGCCGCCCATTTGGTATTCTTGCAACGGCAGAAAATCAAAAGAAGCCCGAAGTCCCATCATCTGTCTTGCCGGACTTTCGGAACCCGGAATGGGGGTGTGCAGAGAATAGGTTTTGCAGGGAAGTCCGTTCATCTCTCCTATTGTGTGAATAGTGCTGCCGATAGGAACTGCTACGGGAGGTTCTGTACAGCAAGGCACATGATATCCGTTTTCTGTTTGTAAGATTAGAATTTGGTCTTTATAAAAAACAAACCAATTACAATTTTCTTGTTCCATTATCTTGTTTTATTGTCAGTCTAAAATCATCGTTAATTGTATTCTCTTTCTTTCTTTGTCGATAGTCATTACTTTTACTTGAACATGCTGATGTATCCTGACTACGGTGCTCGGGTCGCTCACAAATTCCCTGCATAGCCGGGATACATGTACCAAGCCGTTCTCTTTGATACCTATGTCGACAAAACAACCGAAGTTGGTGATATTGTTTATAATGCCCGGCAGTATCATACCTTCTTTCAAATCGTCGATGGTACGCACATTCTTGTCAAATTCAAATACTTGGATTTGCTGGCGGGGATCACGCCCCGGCTTGTCGAGTTCTTGCATGATATCCGTTAGTGTAGGCAGTCCGACTGTATCGGAGACATACTTTTTAATATCAATTTTGGTACGCAACTCTTTATTCTTTATCAAGTCGTCTACCGTACAATGAAGGTCTTTCGCAATATGTTCCACCACCGGATAACTTTCGGGATGAACAGCCGAATTGTCCAACGGATTCTTTGATTGTGGGATGCGAAGGAAACCGGCGCATTGTTCGAATGCCTTTGCTCCCATGCGGGGAACTTTCATCAACTCTTTCCGGGAATGAAAAGGACCGTTTGCCGTACGGTAATCCACAATATTTTGGGCAAGTGTGGGACCGAGACCTGAAATGTAGGTCAGTAAATGCCGGCTGGCGGTATTCAGATTGACACCGACCAGATTCACACAGCTTTCTACGGTTTGGTCCAGCGATTTCTTTAAAAGAGTTTGGTCTACATCATGCTGATACTGACCTACTCCGATGGATTTTGCATCAATTTTGACCAGCTCGGCCAGTGGGTCCATCAGACGGCGTCCGATGGAAACAGCACCGCGCACGGTCACGTCATAATCGGGAAACTCGTCACGCGCTATCTTGGAAGCCGAATAGATGGATGCTCCATCCTCACTCACTACAAAAACTTGTAATTCACGGTTATAGCTTTGTGAGGTGACAAATTGTTCGGTCTCCCGACTGGCGGTTCCGTTACCGATGGCAATGGCTTCTATGGCATATTGTTCCACCAGTTTGGCGATTTTCCGTCCGGCAAGCTGATATTCGCTTTTGGGAGGATGGGGATAAATCGTTTCGTTGTGGAGCAGGGTACCTTGTGCATCAAGACACACCACCTTGCAGCCCGTGCGATATCCGGGGTCTATTCCCATTACCCGTTTTTGTCCCAGGGGAGGAGCGAGCAACAGTTGCCTCAGATTTTCGGCAAATACCCGGATGGCTTCTGCATCGGCTTTCTCTTTGCTGAGCGTGGCGAATTCCGTTTCTATGGACGGTTTCAACAGGCGCTTGTAGGCATCACGGACAGCTTCTGCAACCTGATGTCCACATTCGTTATTACTGCGTACATACATCCGTTCGAGCCGTTCATTACATTCATTGTCGTCAGGGCTGATGGTCACTTTCAGCAGACCTTCCGATTCTCCCCGGCGGATGGCGAGCAAGCGGTGTGAAGTGCATCGTTTCAGCGGTTCGCTGAAGTCGAAGTAGTCACGGTATTTGACGGCTTCCTCTTCTTTTCCTTTTATTACTTTGGAAGTGATGACAGCCTGACGCGAAAACTGATTGCGCAGTTGGTTACGGGCACGTTCGTCTTCACTTACTTGTTCGGCTATGATGTCACGAGCGCCTTTCAGTGCATCTTCTTCGTCTTTCACTTCTCCTTTGACGAAAGAGCCGAGACGGTTTTCCAGATGATTTTCACGTTGCAGCATTAAGAGGGTGGCAAGCGGTTCCAGTCCTTTTTGTCTGGCTGCTTCGGCGCGTGTTTTCCGTTTGGGCTTATAGGGGAGATATATATCCTCCAGTTCGGTGGAATCCCAGCAGGATTCTATGCGGGTACGCAACTCTCCGGTCAGTTTGCCTTGTGTGTCAATAGTAGATAAAATGGTTTCTTTGCGTTTGGATAATTCGCAAAGTTTATCGTTGCGGTCTTTTATCTCACCGATCTGTACTTCGTCCAGCCCTCCTGTGGCTTCTTTACGGTATCGGCTGATAAATGGGATGGTGGCGCCTCCGGCCAACAATGATAATGTGTTATTTACTTGGTGTACGGCAACGCCCAGTGCCGTGGCTATCATTTTGCTGAATAATTCCATGTTTATTGTTTTCTATCGGAGTGCAAAGGTAATATTTACTAAGCAGAAATCCCTACTTCCGCAGAATAAAAAGAAGAAGCTGTCCGAAAAGGCGTTTTTTTTGTTGGTAGTGTGTCAAAACTAAACCGGGCTATTCCATCGTCAGCTGTAGGGGCAGGGTTATCCACGTTTTGACACATTTACAACCCCAATGGTCACGACTTTGGGAGTAAATGCACAAAGTAAACAGTTTTTAGGCGGACAAACCTGATCCCTGCCGGTAAAATGGCAGTCGACCCCCTACGGTTGACGATTGAACGGCTGTTTCTGTCAACGGTAGAATTGCAGTTCGCTTTTTAGCGAACGGACTTGGTGCTGCAAGGATTCTATCCGTTCCAGCATGTGGTGGATGGCGTCTATGCCTGCTACATTGATGGACAGGTCGTAGTATAAATGTGTATAACGCTCCAGTTCAGCCAGTTGCGACACCGGGATATAGCGTTCCTCGCCAATCACTTGAACGTTGATTAATCCGTCTTCTTCCAGTTCCACAATAAACGAAGGGTCTACGTGGCAACGGTCGCAATAATCATTGATAATTATTAAATCGGTCTGCATAATCCTTTTCTTTTTTAGTTGATACTATTCTTCAGTTGGCGGAACAACTCTTTCTGATGTTCAGTCAGGTTGGTGGGGATGGTGATGTTATAAGTCACAATCAGGTCGCCAAACTTCCCTTCTTCTTTATAAACCGGGAACCCTTTTCCCTTCAGGCGGACTTTGGTGCCATTTTGGGTTTCGGGTTTTACTTTTAGCTTTACTTTACCGTCCAGCGTGTCTACGGTTTCTTCACCGCCCAGCACAGCCGTGTAAAGATTGAGTGGAGCAGTGACATAAAGGTCATTGCCTAAGCGCTTGAACACAGGGTCGTCCGGTATGATAAAGGTAATATACAAGTCACCGTCAGGTCCCCCGTTAACTCCCGGTGCACCGTGACCACGCAACTTGATGGTTTGTCCGTTGGCAATACCGGCAGGAACAGTGATACGGATATTCTTGCCATTCACATTAAGTACCTGCTTATGTGTCACGGCAGCCTCACGCAGTGACAGTTGCAGTTCGGCATTATAATCCTGTCCCCGGAATCCGGCACCTCGTCTGCTGCCGGCTCCCGCTCCACGATGTCCGAACAACTCTTCGAAGAAATCAGAGAATCCTCCGGCATTACCGCCGAATCCTCCGGCATCTCCGAAACCTTCTTCACCGTTGGAAGAATACCAGTACGAGCCGTTACCGGAAGAACCGAATCCGCCGGTCCTGCCTCCAAAGCCTCCGGCTCCGTATTGTTGCTTTTGTTTTTCAAATTCATCGGCATGTTTCCAGTGCTCGCCGTATTCGTCGTATTTCTTTCGCTTTTCCGGGTCACTCAAAACTTCGTTAGCCTCATTTATCTCCTGAAATTTATCTTTGGCCGAAGGGTCGTTAGGATTTAGGTCAGGATGATATTTGCGGGCTAACTTTCGGAAAGCCTTTTTAATATCATCTTGGGTGGCACTTTTGTCCACTCCCAATGCTTTGTAATAATCGATGTAAGCCATATTGTTTTTAGTTAAATTTCGTCTGTAATGAAGGAAACAAAATACATGCCAATTAGTTGTGCTATAATTTATTTTATTATCTTTGCACCTGTATTTTTTAGATTTATTCTGAAAGAGAATGAAAAAAGTGATAATGATATACCGATTTCTACTGTTAGTCATGCTGATTACGGTTGGATTTCCACGTCCGTTAAAAGCTGAAGTGACTACAGACGGCACGATTCTGATTATCACTTCCTATAATCCTGAGACGCGTAGTATCTCTGACAACTTGTCTGCTTTTATGGACGAGTATAAACTGCGGGGAGGCAAGCGTCTCATTACGATAGAAAGCATGAATTGCAAGAACCTGTCCGAGGCACACCTGTGGAAAGAACGTATGGCTTCTATCCTTGAAAAATATGAACGTACTGCGGCACCTTCGCTGATTATATTATTGGGCCAAGAGGCGTGGGCATCTTTCATCTCTCAGAATTCGGAGATAGCCAAGAAAACTCCTGCCATGTGCGGAATGGTGAGTGCGAATACCGTTGTCCTGCCCGAAGACAGTGTGGATTTGGTGAAATGGTCTCCCGATAGCAAAGATATCTTTAAAGACTTTCCCGATTATAATATAGTTTCAGGCTATGTTTATCAGTATAATGTGGACAAGAATATTGAACTGATGCGTCGTTTTTATCCGAATATGAAGAAAGTCGCATTTATCTCGGATAACACGTATGGTGGTCTTTCCATGCAGGCCTTTGTAAAGAAGGAGATGAAAAAATATCCCGAGCTGGAGCTGATGTTGCTCGACGGTCGGACCAGCAGTTTTCTGGAGGTCAGTGAGAGAATACGTCATCTGTCGAATGATGTTTGTGTGCTTGTGGGTACGTGGCGCATAGACTGTACGGAAAATTATGTGATGGGCAACACAACGTATATGTTGCGCGATGCTAATCCTACGTTGCCGGTTTTTACTATTGCATCTGTCGGTTTGGGCCATTGGGCGTTGGGAGGTTATACTCCGGTTTATCATAAGGTGGGAAAAGAAATAGCCGGCGCCACATATAATTTTCTGGACGGTGAGACCGGCAGCGAGACTGGCGTTGTGCCTGTTCCCGGTAATTATGTGTTTGATGTGAAACGGATGCATCAATTTGGATTGGATTCTATTAATTTGCCTAAAGGTGCTGAGTTGATTAATAAAACTCCCGGATTTTATGAGCAATATAAATATTGGGTGATTGGAGTGGTTGCAGCATTCATGTTCCTGATAGCTTGTTTTCTGATAGCCGTATATTATATTGTCCGCATCAATCATTTGAAGGATAACTTGGAAAAATCCGGTGAGGAACTGTTGGTTGCCAAGGAGAAAGCAGAAGAGGCGAACAGATTGAAAACAGCATTTCTGGCTAATATGAGTCATGAGATACGTACACCGTTGAATGCCATTGTCGGCTTTTCCAATGTATTGGTCGGCGATGATGCAACAAGTGAAGAGAAAGCACAGTATTGTGATATTATTCAGAAAAACTCCGATTTATTGCTTCATCTGATTAATGATATTCTTGATATCTCTCGCATGGAATCGGGGCGTATTAAGTTTGTGGAAGAGGAGTGTGATGTGGTAGAGCTGTGCCAAACGGCATTGAGTACAGCGGAATATGCTCGTCGTACTCAGGCAATATATCAATTTCAAACTCCGGTGTCTTCGTTGATATTAAAGACGGATGCGCAACGGTTGAAACAGGTGTTGATTAATCTTCTTTCAAATGCCGGTAAGTTCACACCTTCCGGTTTTATCCGTCTGGCAATAAAGGTAAACAAAGAGGATAACTGTCTGGAGTTCTCGGTGACAGATACCGGATGTGGTATCCCTGCCGGTAAAAGCGAAAGGATTTTTGAGCGGTTTGAAAAGTTGAATGAGTATTCGCAGGGTACAGGTTTGGGCCTCTCTATCTGCAAGCTGATTGTGGAGAATTTGGGTGGTAAAATCTGGGTAGATAAGAACTATAAGGAAGGAGCACGATTTGTGTTCACTCATCCGTTGAATGAAAAATAATAGATGTAATATGAAATATTTAATATGTTTGGCGGCTTTGTTATGGGCCGGAATGAAGCTGACGGCGGCTGATAATGTGAAAGAGGTAGAGATAAAAATAATAGAGACGAGTGACGTACACGGTAATTTTTTTCCTTATAATTTTATAGAGAGAAAGGAGTGGAACGGGAGTCTGGCGCGTGTTTATTCTTATGTCAAGGAGCAGCGCAAGTTATATGGAGACAATTGTATTTTGGTAGATAACGGTGATATCCTTCAGGGGCAGCCCACTGCGTATTATTACAATTTCATAGATACGGTTTCTACTCATGTGGTAGCCGAGATACAAAACTTCATGGGTTATGCAGTGGGCAATATGGGAAACCATGATGTTGAAACCGGACATGCTGTTTATGACCGTTGGATAAAGCAATGTAAGTTTCCCGTATTGGGAGCCAACATTGTGGACAATGCCACAGGTAAGCCTTATCTGAAGCCTTACGAAATCATCAATCGTGATGGTGTGAAGATTGCCATTCTGGGCATGATTACTCCGGCCATTCCTTCTTGGCTGCCCGAAAAACTGTGGAGCGGTCTTCATTTTGAGGATATGCAGGCATCTGCCGCCCATTGGGTGGATATCATTCGGAAGAAAGAAAATCCCGATGTGCTGATTGGTTTGTTTCATGCCGGAAAATCAGGCAACGTACTTGGCAGTGTGGTGGAAGATCCTTCTATGGACATTGCTCAAAAAGTGCCCGGCTTTGATATCGTGTTGATAGGGCATGACCATGCCCGTGCTTGTACAAAGGTGGCTGATATAAAAGGAGATAGCGTACTGATAATAGATCCGGCAAGCAATGCGAATGTGGTATCTGACGTGACACTGAAAGTGAAATTGAAGAACGGGAAGGTGGTGTCTAAATCGGTTGATGGAAAGCTGGAGGATATGAACAAGTATCCGGTCAGTCAAGAGTTTATGGCACATTTCGCTCCGCAATATAAGGCTGTTAATGATTTTGTATCGCAGAAAATAGGAACGATTTCCAGAACGATTTCTACCAAAGATGCCTACTTCGGCTCTTCACCGTTTATAGATTTGATTCATAAATTGCAGTTGGATATATCGGGAGCGGATATTTCTTTATGTGCTCCACTCTCTTTTAAGGCTGAAATTCCCGAAGGGGAAATTATGGTGAGTGATATGTTCAATCTGTATAAGTATGAGAATATGCTCTACGTGATGGAACTGAGCGGCAAAGAAATTAAAGGATTTTTGGAGATGTCGTATGCCATGTGGACCAATCAAATGAAAAGCGCTGATGACCATTTGTTGCTGTTTAAGCAACCGATAGAAGAGGGTAAGCGTGCTAACTTTGAGTATTACAGTTTCAACTTTGATTCTGCTGCCGGCATTAATTATACGGTAGATGTGACAAAGCCCCGGGGCGAGAAGGTAAATATCCTGAGCATGGCAGACGGTACTCCGTTCGATATGGACAAGAGGTATAAGGTGGCTTTAAATTCTTATCGTGGTAATGGTGGCGGTGATTTACTTACCATAGGAGCCGGAATTGCAAAAGAGGACTTGTCTGAGCGCATTGTTTTTGCAACGGATAAAGATTTGCGCTACTATCTGATGCAGTATATCGAACAGCAAAAGAGCTTGCATCCGCATGCCATGCATCAGTGGAAATTCATCCCTGAAGAATGGACTGTTCCGGCGGCAAAAAGAGATTACAAGTTGCTCTTCGGAGAAGATAAAGAGTGATTTTGCAGGAATATAAAATAGAAGAACAATTATTTTTTCATCCGAGAAATTGAGTAAGAGAAGGTACATATTGGCTCCGTTGTTTTTGCTGGCACTGTTTCTGACGTACCAGGTAAGCATTACTATGTTTACTCACGTACATATCATTAACGGTGTGATGATTGTACACTCTCACCCTTCGTCGGACGACCACCATACACATACTGCGGGACAGGTGATTACCATCGCCCACATAGGCTCCTATCAAACGCCGGAACCGGAGGCAGGGGTAAGCAATGTGACTGTGGAGTGTCCTTTGCTGTATGTCTTGGGGCTGAATACGAATACTTTCCGCGCTGTTGCGCCTCACACGCATTGCGTTCACCTGCGTGCCCCTCCTGCTTATTGTTGAAATATTAAAATTTGGTATGAAAAAGACAATTGCCTTTTTCAGAAAGTTCGAAGTCTTTCGTCTGAAAGAACTTGAAGTTTTTTAATAAGCGATACAGGGAGCTTATGGAATCCTTTTATTTATAATTTAACTTATCGATAACTTGATAATGAAACAATATATTTTATTGCTCGTACTCATGGTGATGGGTGCGGGTATGACTGTACATGCTGAAGATGTAAATCCTGTGAAAGTTGGTAATGTAATTTCCGGCCACATAATAGAGAAAGGAACGGAAGCGAGTTTGCCTTATGCCACTATTTTGATTGTAGAAACAGGGCAGGGAACTGTGTCGGACGAGAATGGAGAGTTTGTTTTTAAGAAAATCCCGGCAGGAAAATATACGCTGCGCGTGCAATTGTTGGGCTACGAGACTCAGGAGAAGAAAGTAACCGTAAGCAATGATTTTACGGTGGATATTCATTTTCTGATGAATGATGACAGTATTTTGACCGATGAGGTGGTGGTTTCTGCCAATCGGAATGAGGTGAGCCGCCGTGTGGCGCCTGTGGTGGTAAATGTGATGAACTCCAAACTTTTTGAAACCGTAAACTCTACGGACTTGGCCAAGTCACTGAATTACCAGTCGGGACTTCGTGTGGAAAACAACTGTCAGAACTGCGGCTTCCCCCAAGTGCGTATCAACGGACTGGAAGGACCTTACTCTCAAATTCTGATTAATAGTCGTCCGGTGGTGAGTGCATTGTCGGGTGTGTATGGGCTGGAGCAGATTCCGGTGAATATGATTGACCGTGTAGAAGTGGTGCGCGGGGGAGGTTCTGCCTTGTTTGGTGCGAATGCTGTGGGCGGCACTATCAATATCATCACGAAAGATCCGGTAAGCAATTCATTCCAGGTATCTTCCACTCTGTCGAACATGAATGGCAAAGTGTGGGAACAATATATGGGGGCCAATGCTTCGTTAGTATCTAAAGATAACACCTACGGCATTGCCCTTTATCAGTCATATCGCAACCGCAACCCCTATGATGCGGATGGAGACGGATTCTCCGAATTGGGGAAGCTGAATATGAATACCTTTGGCTTGCGTACTTATTACCGTCCTACTCAGTTCAGCAGAATCAGTTTGGAATATCACACGACGAATGAATTTCGCCGGGGAGGAAATAAATTTGATTTGGAGCCTTTTGAAACGGATATCACAGAACAGACCAAGCATGTGATTAACAGCGGAGGTCTGAGTTACGATATTTTCTGGAAGGAGTACAAACATAAACTGTCCTTCTACTCGTCTGTTCAGCATACTGACCGTAACAGTTATTATGGTGCACAGCAGAATCCCGATGCATACGGCAAGACAAAAGACCTGACTTGGGTTGTCGGAGGTATGTATGTCGGTAACTTTGAGAAAGTTCTCTTCTCACCGGCCACCTTTACCGCCGGTATGGAATATCAAAACAACTCTTTGCACGACATCATGTTGGGCTATCACCGCGATATGAAACAAGACGTGCGTATTGCCGGCGGATTTGTGCAGAACGAATGGAAGATGAACCGCTTTATTCTGTTGGCAGGCTTCCGTGTGGACAGTCATAACCTGATTGACAATCCTATTTTCAGTCCGCGTGTGAATCTTTTATATAAGCCGACGGATAAGTTTCAGGCTCGTTTGACCTGGTCTACCGGTTTTCGTGCTCCGCAGGCATACGATGAAGATTTGCATGTGACCGCAGTGGGAGGCGAAGGCGTACTGATAAAGTTGGCGGATGGATTAAAGCCCGAACATTCCAATAGCTTCAGCGGCTCTGTGGATTGGACGGCCAATATCGGGCATTGGCAGACTAACCTTTTGCTGGAAGCTTTCTATACAGGGCTCGACGATGTGTTTGTGCTGGAAAAGATAGGACAGGATGAACAGGGGAACACCGTTAAAGAGCGTCGTAATGGTAATGGAGCCCGTGTATATGGTGTCAACCTGGACGGAAAACTTGCTCACGGACGGGATGTGGCTTTGCAAGTGGGCTTTACGGTTCAGCGCAGCCGTTATACCAAATACGAGAATTGGAGTGAGGACGAAAATGTGGAGCCGACCAAGTTCATGCCACGTACTCCCGATTATTATGGTTATTTTACTTTGACCAGTGCTCCCTTCAAGAACTTTGATATGTCGGTGTCGGGTGTATATACGGGGCGTATGCATGTTCCTCATTTGGCTCCTGACTTTAGTGTGATACCCGAAAATTATGAATACAGTTATATCCGAAAAGACGAGTTGGTGCATACTCCCGATTTTTTTGATTTAAATCTGAAACTGAACTATACTTTCGTACTGAATGATCATATCAAATTACAGTTGAATGGCGGTGTTCAGAATCTGTTCAATGCTTTTCAAAAAGATTTGGATAAGGGAGGTTTCCGTGATTCCGGTTATTTCTATGGTCCCACACAGCCACGGACTTATTTCATAGGAGTGAAGATTACGAACTAGAAGAAGGACTGTCCGGTTGATACTTGGGCAGGAAAAGACGGGGATGCCAAAACGTTTCTGATGCAATCTGTTATCAATGTTTTGGCATCTTCCGTTTGTTATTTGCCGGCAGCAGTCATGGATTACTCTTGTTCCATACCCAGATTACTGTATGTCTCGGTTATCTTGAATTCTGCATCCGGGTAATTGTACAGAGGGAAGCGCGGCTCAGTTTCCCCTTCCGTGTAATTCCATATGCTGTTATATTCTTCCGGATTTTCACCCATTTCCCGAAGTTGCAACATATATTGGTAGATGGATTTGTTTTCTTTGATGAAAACCTTTTCCATTTGATGAATAATGGGACTGTGTTTACGTGTGTGGTCATGGTCAAACTCCAGAATACGTTTGCCGTCCGGTGTAATGCCTACCATCACAAAAGTCATGCTTTTGCCTATTCCGGGCAGATTGAGCACACTCCGGTCTGTTGCTACGAAAGGTATGTTTTTCTCCGTGCAGAACTTTTTGACGGCTGTTGCCCGGTCATTGTTACTTCTCAGCAGGGTCAGAAACTCAGTCTCATCTTCCTTGTTAAGCTTTCCCAAGATTTTCTCTTCGTGCTGTTCCTGCAACGAACGGCTGTTGGGAGTGAAGACAGCATGATTTTCTTCAAATCCTTTGACGGAGAATGTATAGTAGCAGATAACTCCCAGTTCATTCAATACTTTGCGCAACTTGGCTGTATGCCCTCGGCGTGATGCTGCCACATTGTACACCAATTGATTGGTAATGGTCCATCCGGCAGCCAGAATTTTGCGGATGGCTTCTTTGGCTTCGGGGGTTACTTCCAGAGGTGTCTGGAAATGAGTCTGTATCAAGAATTGCTTGATGCCTATGGCGGACGCTTTGGTTTTGAATTCTTTCAGAATATCCATCAGCTCTTCGTTGATGCGCATGGGCAGATAGACCGGCAGGCGGGAACCGAGACGGACACGTTGCAATTCTGCATACTTTTCTCCTTCAGGACGTTTGAGGTTGGCATTCCTTTTGCGTACCGCCATTTTATATACAGCCTCCAATATGTTGCGTAATGTCTTGTTTTGGCTCATCAGTGCATCGCCTCCCGTAATCAGAATATCTCTCAGTTGGGTGTCGTTTTCAAAATATTCCATCAGTTTCCGCAAGCGTTTGTCCCAACTTTCCTTGGGCTTCAGTTCCTCAAAATTAAAGTTCAGGCGTTCACTTTGAAAATCATACATACGTTGGCAAGACGCACATAGTCCTCCGCAAGCGCGTCCCATAGAATCGGGAATCAGGATGGCTACTTCGGGATAACGGCGATGAATGTTATGTCCGTCGGGCACCAGCCATCCGGCGGCATTTGGTTTGCCGGCTTCCACCACATCCTCTTTTTCCCATGCATGAATTTTCCCATAGGTGTTGATTAATTGTGGTGAATATAGGATATAGCTGCGTATGGCAGCATCATCATATCCTTTGCCGGTCGGGTTTAATAAAGAAAGATAGTAAGGGGTGATGAAAAAAGGCATTCCTTTTTTACGTGCCTGCTGATACAATTGCATTGTTTCTTCCGAAAGGGAGTTGCCCAACATCTTGTTCAGTTCCGTGGGGCTTTTGATGGCGAGGGCTAGATGGAAGCGTGCTTCGTTCCACCATTGGTTGACCCATTGGCGTTTTTCTTCATCATTGATTCCTTCGGGAAACACATACCGGCTGGAGGGGGCATGACGGTTTTCTATCTTTTTAATGAGCAATGAGATGATTCGTTCTTTGTTTGCATTGCGTATGGCACGCACATCTTCGTTCAGGCCACCGGGCCAACGTTTCATCCATTGACGTATCTGTTTTTCATTCGGAATGTTGTTGGGAACATGATAGAGGCGTAGGAACTGTTGGTATAAATCCAACCATAAATCAACGGAAGTCTCTTCATCGGTGATACGGTTTGTCAAGAATTGCCAAAGCAGTGAGATGGTTTTTATCTCTATTTCTTTTTCTGTAGATAATTCATATATCGTTTTGCTGTCATTTTCAATCAGTCTTGCAATGTTTTTAGCGGCAATAGGGTTTTTAATGTGTGCAGATAATAAATAATCATTTAGTTTATTCTTGAAAATAGTCTCATTCCGGCTTTCCGCAGCCAATGAAGTGAGTTGGGTTAATCTTGTTTCGAATAGAGTTTTTACATCTTTGTGGGATAACATCTTATTCTTTTGTTTCATAAGCAGTGTGATTTGTTTTTAGGGTTAATACTCGAATAATAGAACGCTCATTATGAAAGTTACTTTAATGGCAACTTTTGTTGTGGCTAAGATACAAAAAAACAGTTGTTGTGCAAGCTTAATTGCAAAAATAGATATTACCTGAGAAGAAATATCTTTGAGGAAGAAGCGGAAAAAACATCCCCGGACAAGCAGACAAGCCGGTCCGGGGAATATCGGTTATAAGAATATGATTCTCTTTTGCAGGATGGATGCTATTTGTTGTTTTAGCAGCGGTGCATTGATAGGTTTGGACATATATCCGTCGAACCCGTTTTCCAGTACTCTTTGTTCGTCCGATGCATAAGCAAAAGCGGTTATGGCAATGATAGGCACATCAGCAGATAACTTTCTTATTTCTTTTGTTGCTTCGTAACCGTCCATTCTCGGCATATTGATATCCATTAAGATGATTTGGGGCTGGTGTTCCTTAAACTTTTCTATTGCTTCCTGACCGTCCCAAGCATGAATAAGAGAATATTCTTTCCGTAGGATAGACTGGAACAACCGATAGTTACTTTCGTTATCTTCGGCTATCAAAATAGTCAGTTTATCTTTTTGAACGGTAATCGGTTGGAATTCTTCAGCCTTTTTTTCGCTCAATCGGGCCGGTTGATAAGGAATGGTAAACCAGAATGTAGAACCCTTCCCTTCCTCGGATTCCACTCCTATCGTTCCATTCATGTGCTCTATGATTGTCCGGCAGATGGAAAGCCCCAGTCCTGTGCCTTGTGCAAAAGAGTTCAATTTGACGAAGCGTCCGAATATAGAATCTTTTTTATTGGCAGGAATGCCGCATCCCGTATCTGTGACATGGAAGTATAGCATTTTATCGCGTATCTCGTATCCGAATGTGATGCTTCCTTTTTGAGTAAACTTGATGGCGTTTGTGAGGAAGTTATTGATAACCTGCATGAGCCGGTTTTTTTCCGTACGGATGAAACATGAGGAGAGGGGAGTTTCCGCAATGAGCTGTACCCCACTTCCTTCCATCCGGCATTTGGTGATGTTCTCCACTTCCTTTATCATATCATTGAGGTCTATATTTGAGTAACTGAACTCCAAAGTTCCGGCTTCAATTTTGGATAAATCTAATATATCACTGATAAGCTGTAATAACAGTGTATTATTACTCTCAATAATATTGATATATTCCTGTTTTTCCTGTTCCTCTTCCGTTGAGGCAAGAATATTGGAGAATCCGATAATGGCATTCAGAGGAGTACGGATTTCATGGCTCATATTGGCCAGGAAAGCAGATTTGAGTCGGTTGGATTCTTCTGCCCGGTCTTTAGCCGACATCAGTTCCTCTTCCATCCTTTTCCTGTCTGTAATAACTAAGGATGAGCCGACCAGGGTGAGTGGCCTGTTCTGCTCGTCTCTTGTCTCTATTGTAGCCTGTGCTTCCACCCAATCAATTTTTCTTCCGTTCTTTCCTTTGTTCAGTACACGGTATTCTTCTTTGACTTTATTGATTTTTCCTTCTATCAGATCGTGAAAAGCCTGCATAACCCTTGGACGGTCTTCTTTGATTATTTTAGAGAAGTATTGTTCATCCGATACACTCAACTGTTCTTCCTTGATTTCTCCCGGCATGGCAGTCATAATGATTGGACGATTGATGTCGCATAGAATGGAGTGTTCTTTAAGATTCCATTTCCAGGGTATGATATTGGCTATTTCCAGTGCCAAAGATAATTTATGGTTAGTCGAACTCAGCATTTGTTGTGCATTATGCAACTCCGTGCTGTCAAGACAGAACATGTCAATCGTGTCTTCTTCTAAAGACGGGCTGAGCACGATATCATAGAAAGTGTCTACGTCTTTAAAGTAATAAGGAAATGTGATGGAGCGCTTTTCTCTTAAAGCTGTTTCCATAAAATGGGTAAATTCTGTCATGGATTCAGGAAATAGCTCGGACCCCTTTTTCCCGATTATATTTTCTTTTTTCCTGAAACAAGTTTCAAAGAAACGGTTAACGTCACAAAAAATTGTTTCAACAATATTCCCGTTTTCATTTCTAATCACTTTCTCTTTCATATAGAGAATAGGCATATTGTCGATAAGGTTTGTATATTTGATTTGGTTTTCGAATTCTTGCTTTTGAACCCTTCTTAATTCTTTCAACATTTGTATGCGTTTTTGTTGGATAAGGGCTATCAGCAAAAGTGTGATGAATATTCCTGTGATAACCCATATATATTTCTTCAGGAAATTTTCCGGCTTATCATAAAATATGCTGTTTTGAGGGCATAATTTAGGGTTGAGTCCTTTATTGACCAGCGTCGTATAATTAAATGTGGGATGAGCATCTGCAGGAACAAAGAAAGGAATTTCCCTTGCCGGCTTTCCATTAAGTATTTGTGAGACATTCCGGAGCAGTTCATTGATAAATATCTTTTCATTATACATATATCCGCCCACCATGCCTCCGTCGTCCATACCGGCATAGCGGATAGAGAACAGGGGAGAAGAAATGCTGGAAAGGCTTCGGTATGCGTTTATCAACATTTGTTGTGAGGTTAAGGTTTCCGCAAACCATGTGGATACTAAAACTCCGGTTTCTTTGTCGGCATTTCTTAAGGCATTATACAATTCGGGTAGCGTATAATTATAAGAGGAGATAAATTGATATTGGAGATATGGAAAATCCCGGGCTATAATATTCTTTAACTGCTTGTTGTATTCAGGGTTAGGATAAATGCCGTCTCCCAAAAAAATAAGTTTTTTCATATTGGGAATCATGCGCGTCATTAGTTTTACGCTTTCTTTCAGATAGGCCGGAGTATGCATGAAGGTGATATTGTAATCATCTCTCAAACTGTCTACATGAATTTTATTTTCAGGAGTTGTCACATCTTGTTTTCTGTAATATTCTTCTGTATATATGTATGGGTCGGAATCGCATACTAAAATAGACACGTCTCCCCACATTTCCTTTATCTCTTCTCTGAAAATCATACTCATACTTCCCAGCAGGACCAACAGCTTGGGAGGAGTTTTGCCATACTTGTTTAAAAGCATTTGTGGAAACCTGTCTACCATAACAGAATCGTTTACCATAAAAAGATTTAGGTGCTCAATGTATGCATCAATATCTTTTAGTTCGGATATTTTATGCATGATAGGAGAGGTGATACTGTTACTCCAGGGGGCGGATTCGTTATAACTGTTTAAGATGAGTACATAATCATATTGCCTATGATCCCTGTCAGAGGCTTTGGCAGAATATGTACCGGCAAAAAGCAGACAAATGCAGATTGTCAGTGTTTGAAAGAATTGCCTTGATGTGGCTGTGTGTTTATTATTCATAGCAGAAAATAGACTCTTTATGTTATACTCTTTATCAGACTTCTTACAAAAGTAAAACAATATCAGACAGTTATGTATAAAAACTCCCTTATTAACAAATATTAATTTCACGAGTAAGTTCTCACAGAAGAAGATTTTTTATGATATTTTGAGCAGAATGGGAAGTTTGGCTAACTTATACGGTGAAATTGCTATTTTTCAGGCGATGAAAAGCGATTAACTTTGCAATATCAGAAAAAGATAAAAAACAGATAAATATGAAATTAATAAAATCAACCATTACCGCCCTTGGCTTGTTATTCACAGTAACCGCTTGTGCAGGCAATAAAGAAAGTAAAAACCAAAACATGAAAGGAGAAAATATGGAAATTGTTCATTTAACCAAAGCAGAGTTCTTGAAGAAGGTATATAACTATGAAGCCAATCCCAATGACTGGAAATATGAAGGTGACAAACCGGCTATTGTTGATTTCTATGCTACATGGTGCGGCCCTTGCAAGGCATTGGCACCCGTATTGGAAGAGTTGGCAAAAGAATATGCCGGAAAGGTTTATATTTATAAGATAGATGTAGACAAGGAAGAAGAATTGGCCGGTGCATTCGGCATACGAAGCATACCGACTTTGTTATGGATTCCTCAGAGTGGAAAACCGACTGTAACACAGGGAGCATTACCGAAACCTGAACTGAAAAAGATGATTGACGACACTTTATTAAACTCTAAATAAATGTTCTCGTAAACAAGTGGAGAAGATAGGGCATAAATCTTTTGCCCTGTCTTCTTTTTTATTTAAATAAGTATGCGTATATTTATACCGACAATAAACTATGAATTATGGAATATCGTTTTAATACACCGCTCAATGGCAATATAGCGATGACGTATCATTATCATGAGGATGCTGCTCTCCGGCGTGATAAAAGCTTGTATAAATTCGTATGGGTACAAAGTGGCACGCTGGATATAGAAGTAGACCATGTGGTAATGCACCTTGAAAAAGATGAAATAATATCGCTGACTCCTTTGCATCATGTTGAGGTAAAAAGAGTGGAAGGTGAGTACCTCACTTTCTTGTTCAACAGCAATTTTTATTGCATTTACGGACATGACAAAGAAGTGTCATGTAATGGTTTCCTGTTTCATGGTTCGTCCCACATCATGCGTTTGCAGCTCTCTGCGGCCCAGTCGGAACAATTGAAAAGCATCATTGATATATTTGCAGGTGAATTCGGCATAAAAGACAATTTGCAGGAAGAGATGCTCCGCATTATTCTGAAACGTTTTATAATCACTTATACCCGCATTGCCCGTGAAAAATTAGACGTGGGACAAGATAAAGAAAAGAGCTTTGACATTATCCGTCGGTATTATGTGTTGGTAGACAATCATTATAAAGAAAAGAAACAAGTGCAGGACTATGCCGAAATGCTCTACCGCTCTCCCAAAACCTTGTCCAATCTGTTTGCCGCCTATGGGTTGCCTTCTCCGTTGCGTATCATACATGAGAGGATAGAAGCCGAAGCCAAGCGTTTGTTGCTTTACACCAATAAGAGTGCGAAAGAAATAGGTGAGATATTAGGCTTTGAAGACTTGGCTGCTTTCAGCCGTTTCTTTCGAAAAATGGCAAAGGAAAGTATTTCTGAATACCGGAAAAAAGAGAAAGAAGGAATAATGGCAAACTAAAACGGTATAATTGCCATTTCACAGGGAGGAAAATCTGCCGACCTTTGCAATGTAAGTTAAACCCTTAAAAATTAAAGCAAATGATGGCAAGATTAAATTCCCTGTTTACTGCATTTCTGACAATTGCAGCTTCCACTCAAAAGTTAGGTATTAACCTGATTCGCGTGGCAATTCTGGTGATATTCGTGTGGATTGGTGGTTTGAAATTCTGGAACTATGAGGCCGAGGGTATTGTGCCTTTCGTTGCCAACAGTCCTTTTATGAGTTTCTTTTATACTAAGAGTGCTCCCGAATATAAAGAGTATAAATTAAAAGAAGGTGAGTTTGATGAGGCCAAGCATCAGTGGCATGAAGAGAATAACACCTATGGCTTTTCTCATGGATTGGGCATTTTGATTATGACCATTGGCATTCTTACCTTCTTGGGTATTTTCTCTCCGAAAATCGGTTTGATAGGTGCAGGTTTGGCTATTATAATGACATTGGGAACGTTGTCCTTTCTGGTAACGACTCCCGAAGTATGGGTTCCCGATTTGGGAAGCGGTGAACATGGTTTTCCCTTGCTGACAGGTGCCGGTCGTTTGGTTATTAAAGATGTGGCTATCCTGGCAGGTGCATTGGTGGTACTCTCGGATTCGGCCCGGTCAATATTAAAACAACAAAATAAAGGATAATCCCCCACTAAAAACAAGTAAGATTATGAAGCAGTATGATGCAATAATAATAGGCTTTGGCAAAGGCGGTAAAACACTGGCTGCTGAGTTGGCCAAAAGAAATGAAAAGGTGGCTGTTATTGAGCGTTCCGATGAGATGTATGGAGGTACCTGCATCAATATTGGATGCATTCCTACAAAAACATTGGTTCATCAGGCAAAGCTGGCTCCGGTAAAGGCGTCGTGGGAAGAAAAGAAAGCCTATTATGCTCAGGCTATCGCTGAAAAAGAAGAGGTAACCTCTTTTTTGCGTCAGAAAAATTATCATAATCTGGCAGACAATCCCCATATTACGGTTTATACAGGTATTGGTTCTTTTGTAAGCACAGATGTGGTGGAAGTGGTGATGCATGATGAGATCTTGCAATTGCAGGCTCCCCGGATTTATATCAATACAGGTGCGGAGACTATTATTCCGCCTATCGATGGAGTGAAGGATAATCCGTTGGTATATACCAGTACTTCCATTATGGAACTGAAGGATTTGCCCGAAAAGCTGATTATTGTGGGTGGCGGTTATATCGGTCTGGAGTTTGCGAGTATGTTTGCTTCGTTCGGTTCGCAGGTAGTGGTGCTGGAAGGCAATTCCGAGTTAATCTCCAGAGAAGACAGGGATATCGCATCCGCTGTGAAGGAAACTTTGGAAAAGAAAGGCATCGTATTCTGTCTGAATGCCAAAGTGCAATCAATCCGTGAAGGGAAAGTAGTCTATCGGGATGCGGTTAGCAGTGAACTGCATTCATTGGAGGCTGACGCCGTATTGTTGGCGACAGGGAGAAAACCGAATACAGCCGGATTGAATTTACAGGTGGCTGGAGTGAAGGTAAACGAGCGTGGCGCTATCATTGTAGACGGGCATTTAAGGACAACCAATCCCAATATACGTGCGATAGGGGATGTGAAGGGCGGTTTGCAGTTCACTTATATCTCATTGGACGATTACCGTATTATCCGTGAAGATTTATTCGGCAATGGCGGACGGAATCTGAACGACCGTGAACCGGTGAGCTATTCTGTCTTTATTGACCCTCCTTTGTCGCGTATCGGATTGAGTGAAGAGGAAGCCGTGCGGAAGGGGTTGAATATTAAAGTCAACAAACTTCCTGTAGCGGCTATTCCTCGTGCACGGACTTTGGGAAATACAGTCGGCCTATTTAAGGTGGTGGTAGATGTAGATACCGATCAGATTGTGGGATGCACTCTGTTCGGCCCTGAATCCGGCGAGGTAATCAACAGTGTGGCCATGGCAATGAAGACCGATCAGCCTTATACATTCCTTCGCGATTTCGTCTTTACACACCCCAGTATGAGTGAAGCGTTGAATGATTTGATGAACTTTTAATTGAATATTCTCTGTTAAATAGTAAGCATTCGGTTAACCCCGTCTTGCGATGTCTATAAACAGAAAGAGATGTCTCCTGAAAATTCCAGCTTTTCTCTGAAAAAGTCCCTATTTTTACGAGACATTTCTTAGTTTTTATGAGATTCTTAAATAAATGATTCTTTCCTTATCGTGGTTCTCATCTTTGGCAATAAATCCATATATTCACTGTGCTATATATTGATTTTAAGGTATTTCTTTATCTGATATTTAAATGTACATATGAAATTATTCGTTTATACTAAAACCTTTTCAGCATCAGTGTGGCATAATCGGATTTCAATATCAACTCTTTACCGTTGGCTTTCACCACTTCAAACTCCGTATCCAATGCATTGATGCCATAAGGGAGAAGCTCCTCCACCGTGACATCCTTTTTATCATCGCTTGTGCCTTTTCTCCCTTTGAAGTCTCTCATCCGCACGTTTCCGTTCTTCTCATGCTCAAACCGGCCTATGACCGGTTTGAGCGTAGTGCCGCTCTGTTTGGCTGCTATCTCCACCACCCATAACCGGATGCTGTAATAAATCCGCTCGCACACATGCACCTTGCCATCGGCCGCCGTTGTAAACTCCAGCAATTCCCAGTGCCCTTCCATGTCACTGTCGATAGCCTCCTTCTGGCATCCTCCCATGATGAAGCCCAAAAAGAGAACAACCACCACTCCCGATAAAAACTTTAATCCGCGTGTATTTTTCATTTTCCGAATCCTCCTGTTTTTCTCACTGTCAACATGGCCCCCATGCTGTTACCCAAATAATTTCCCCTATCCATGGCAAAGGCAAGCGTAGCGCTCCAGCCCGTCCACTTCCGTGGGCAGTAACTTACTTCCACCATACTGCTGAACTGCTTTCTCACTTTGTCCAGCGGCATCGGATAGGTGCCCCAATGCCGCACATACGATGCCAGCACGCGGTAGTTCCATTCACTGTCCGGTTCTCCGCAGAAGCCTATATGATGCGCTTTTACACGGGTACTCTTAAACAGCATCGTTCCGTCGTCGTTATATACAGATCCCGGAATCAGTCCGTTGCCCATACCCATTCCCCAATGCTGCCATGCCAGATATTGGCCGTTATTGAAATAATTGTCACCACCGCTTATCTGGAATTCGGGAAACGAGCCGGCTATCCCGTCATACAGAATCGGTCCCGTCTGATCCTTCGTACTGAGACCTTCCCACAGCACCCGGCTCACCCACCGGTTCCGGGGCAATGTCACTTCTAGTCCCAACTGTCCGTCTTTCCACATACCATACTCCATGAACATCTGCGAATGGTCCTCGAAGAAATGCTCCATGTAAGCCCTTATCTTCCAGTCACCGGCATAATAAGAAAGTGCCGCGTTCCAGCTTCCGCTATGGTTTCCCTCCACATTCTGCATCGTACTCTCCTGGGCAGGCACCAGCGCCTTGAAGAAACTCTTCAGACCGGCCGGATACTTCTTTAGCAGCTTGATACTTCCGTCCGCATTCTTCACATACCTCTTTCCCCCGAACTGTGCAATGTCCAACAATCCTATTTCCAGCTCCAGAGGCAGCTTTTCCCTGTTGCCGAACCGCAGCATCAGTGATTTGCTGTGATACAACACATCCTTCAGAAACGGTTCGTCCGCTCCGGCAAACTCTTCCTGCCAATTGCCATCCGTGCACAGTCCGTAAGCAATATGTCCTTTCAGTGCCAGCCAATTACCTGTAAACGGCACCGTCAGATACTCCGGCAATCCCACCCTCACCTGCGGAATAGGTCTTGCATTCGCACCTTCCACCATCATGCCGCTGCTCAGCCTCACATCCTTTTCCAGCGGGAATCCGTTTCTCTCCTTACTCCCGATGCTCATCTTTATTGCCTTCCATGCAACATCCATATAAGCCTGTTGCACAAAGAAATCCGCAGTCAGATTCTTTCCTCCTGCCAGGTCTGCACCCGCCTGCACCCTCCATCCGTGTTGCCATTCCTTCTGCCATTGCACACCGGCACGCAGGTAAGCACTTTTGGGCTCTTGCGAAGACAGTCCGTAACGATTGGCGGTGAACCACAACGGAGCATACCTTCCGTCGGCAACCGAGACAGAAGTTTCCACCCGATAAGAAAACGGAGTAGATGCTTTCTGTTCCTGTGCAGACAGGCAGATTGGGATACAGAAAGCTAACACAGATAAACCAATTGATTTACAATACATTCGCTGTATAAATTACTATTTAATATGATTAATGACTTATGAAAAAGCCCAAAGTCCTCCCTTAAAACTATAAAAACAGCTTCATACGAAGAAACAGGTTATGAGGTTATGGCTAAAATATCAAGGCAGGCAACAAAAAAGGTAAAAGTGTAACAGAGCGTAAAGCTTCTCGCCACTGATCGTCGAAAGACATGGCATCGAAATAATCGTTCAGGGTGTCTATACTTACACAGCACTAAATTTCATATCCTTTCATAGCTTCATTTCGTATTAATACAGTAACATTGCTTGTTACAAATTTGCATAAACAATTCCGACCGGACAAAGGTTTGCAGACGAAATCCAACGAGAAAATCCTAAACGGATAATTGATTTTATTATCTCAAATGAGGGTGGAGAATAACAACAGAACATCAAAATTGAATGCCAACACATTGAAACTTTGCAGTAATAAACTGAGGGATTTTCCACATCATCTTCATCACCTTGGTAGGGATAGGAGAAAATCCATGTGCGCGATACAGCCGAATATCCTCATGCCACATCGCTTTCCGCTTTTCACTATCCGTACTTAATCCTCCCATACGCATACGCACAATATATCTCTGCAGATAGTCCACTTTCAACCTGCTCTTGTATAAATAACGAACCAACAAGTCGGTATCCGCAGCAATTTTATAACTTTCATCATACAAACCCTCGCGCAACATCACATCCTTGCGAATATAACAAGTAGGATGCAAAGGAAGCCACCCGCACTTCACTTTCCAACGATGATAACTTCCGCCAATCCAATTACGCACCACACGATTGGTATCGTTGCAATCCACAAAAAGTCCGTCACCATATACAAAGTCGGCATCTGTCTTCTCAAACCGCTTTACAATATCCGATACCACATGATTGTCAAAGAAAAAATCATCCGAGTGCATCAGACCGACAATATCCCCGGTAGCTGCGCGGATACCTTTATTAATAGCCTCATACATTCCCCGGTCGGGTTCGGAAATGATTCGTGCCACCCTACCTTCGTATTGGCGAATAATCTCAGTCGAACCGTCTGTTGATGCTCCGTCCACAATGATATACTCAATGTCGGGATAATCTTGTGCCAATACAGATTCTATGGCACAACGAATTGTCCCCGCGCGATTGTAGCACGAAGTAATGATAGATACTTTCATAATGTGAGTGTGTGAAAAAAATAATTAACTAGGAAACCACTTGACCAGTTTTAAACGAATCAGCATTTCGTTAAATAATTATCTTTGAGATAGTTTTTTATCGCCTCTTCATTATAATTGAAGCGTTTCTTGATTTCATAAATTTTGGCATCAACCAACATTCTATACCAAAAGCCTTGTAATATGTGCCAAATAAAGCCTTCCTTGCCATCTAGGAAGCCGCCTTTCAAAATATATCGCCATACAAAATTGATGAAAGGCCGTACGAACAGCGGTGACTTGATGTACTTGATTTTAAGCCAACGTTTACGTTGTTCCTCTGTTCCGAAAAACTTAGGAATAACCTCTTGTGCTTTAGCATCCAAACCATATTGCATCATCAGCATATCCACCATTTCACGAGTAGCATATCCATTATGCTTATCCGTCCACCAGGTTAAGTCATTCAAGTTAGCGTCTACCTGATTTCCGTCATCAACCGTAATAGTACCCCCATCGAAGATGCGAATATGCTCATCCATCCATCGATTTTCGCAATCACCGTGTCCACGACGAAACACCTTCAAGTGATAACTGGGATACCACCCTCCATGCAATAGCGAACGATTCATAAAGTCAATGCGCTTGCGCACATAGACACCATTGACATTATCTTCGCAAACTTTCAAGGCTTTCTTCATAGCCTTTCCCAAATCGCCCTCCAAAAACTCGTCAGCATCAATACGCCAAATCCATTCAGACTGGATATTACAGTGATATACACCATAATTGAACTGCGTAGCATAGTTTTTCCATGGATTTTTATAAACTTTCGCACCTAATTTTTCCGCTAATCCGCAAGTATTGTCAGTACTGAACGAATCCACAACGATTACTTCATCACATACTCCTTTTAAGGAGTTTATACAACGCTCAATATGCTTAGCCTCGTTCTTAGTAAGAATAAGAGCGGCTATCGTGTTGTTATTCATTTGTTAAAAAGTTATGCACTCATACATAGTGCTATTATTTAATAAGGCGAGAGCCCTCCCCATCAGAATTTCAGAAAGCCCCATTCGGTCGGAAAGACAAGCCATCAGGAGACAAAGACCGACAACTAGTAGTGTGCTGACCAACGCCCACAGCATGCCCGAAACATCGAAAGCAAAAAAACGCACATACAGCTTGGTACATACCGTAAAAAACGAAGAAAACAGCACGATGCACAGCGAATTTTTACCCAAGAACGTAACACCTTTCAGCAGCTGAGGGGGGGGTAAAACGATAGACTCCGCACAGTAAACTCATCATGGAAAGCGTAAGTGCCACCCCCGGTAACGTAGCACGATGAAGATTTGTGCAAGTCAACGTAATCAACACCACAGGCGCCGCTGCCACCAACGACGGCTTCACTACCCGAAGCAATGCGCCCCCATAGCGTCGCAACGCCCACCCTATCAGAAAATAGGCCACATTATAGGCTTCCAATCCGTATACCACCAAGCTAAGCGCGCACAACGCACTTCCACCTAGCATCACCGTGTTCCACGCGTTCAACCTCAGCCTGTTCACCCCATAGCATACCGCCATGCAAATGAGCAGTGTATGCAAGTACCAATATGTACCCACCGGTGCCACGGCAAGACCTTTCAACACGGTAATAGGAGAGAGTTCGATGTGATTGTTCGTCCTCATGTAGCTTCCCAGCACTCCGAGTGCCACCAGATACACCACCTCAAACACCACATAAGGCACGGCAATACTCCGCAGTGTCTTCCCGAATCCATGCCAATCCTTTTCAGCATTAAACAAAAAACCGGAAATTACCAGAAAACCGGACATGTGGAAAGTGTACACCCACTCGGTAAGCGCAACGTGACGCTCCACAAAATATGAAAGATGAAACAACACCATCAAGGTGATTAATACCCCCTTGACAAAGTCCAATTCACTAGAACGGAGCTTCGTCGAGGGAAGAAGAGGTGAGGCTGATTGATTGTTCATAAAATCTTTTAGTTACTTTTGATTTCTCTTTTTTTAATAAATCTGGAAGGATTGCCACCCACTACTGTCCAAGGGGCTACATCCTTTACCACCACTGCACGTGCAGCACATACTGCTCCTTCACCAACAGTAACCCCTTGCCCAACAAACGCTTCTGCGCAAACCCAAGCACGATCTTCAATTACAATAGGCGCTTCTGTCTGATGATGATGTGGGTCGGTAATGTCATGACTTGCCGTGCAGAGAAAAGCACGTTGGCTCACTGTAGCGTTACGCCCAATATGAATGGGAGCTGCATTGTAACAGTCCACTCCTTCCGCCAAACATGCATAATCATCCATCGTAAGTAACCAAGGCTGAAACACACGAGCAGTTGCATAGACAGCTGCGGTCGATGCTATTTTTGCCCCAAACGCACATAGCAGCATACGTTTCCATCTCATTGCCATAGAACGAGGAAAAGGACGAGCAAAACAAGTCCATGTGAAAGTCCACACCAACCGTCGCAATTTATTCACTTTTGAATAAGGAGTTTGAAACTCCATTAAATCATTACCCATATAATTGACTTATACATTTTTACAAATAATCTCTTTCATTATATCTGCCAGTTTACGCTGTCCGCTTTTACTGAGGTGAATACCATCGCGATAATCCTGAAATGTAAAGCCATAATCCAATTCCCGCACAAGAGTAACCTTATTCTTTTCAGACCACTCTATAATCTCTTTTCCTTGCTCATTGTATTGACCCAGCTTCAGTTCTTCTTGATCAGCATGCAGATATACAACCAAGGGAATAGAAGCTTTATCAGACATGAGCTTTAATTCATCAAAACCAGGATTAAAAACTACTCCATCTTTCTTTATACCAGTACCATCTTTCGAAATTGCACGAATCACTTTTTGGTCAGGGTCAGGCTCTATCGTTTTCTTCCGTGGCAACACTCGCGGTAGTATATACCGCTCTAGCAACTCAGCCCATGCCAACGGATATTGCTTATCAGGATACGAGGGATGCACACCCACTACCGGTTGATGGTCAATGTTATCGTGTGCATCATGGCTTGCTCACAACTAGGAACATGGCCTTTGCGCCAAACAGCCCGTTTTCTCTTAAATAAGCAGCACAATTATCCGGCCCCCAGCTTCCAGCCGATATGTTCAGCATCTGCATACCGGTTTCTTTCGTAAAGAGGGAAGTTGCAATGTCATCCTGATCTACTTGTACGCCTCCAAAAATTACCGAGTCACCCAGCCCTAGAATTATAACTTTCGTTGTATCAGGCTCATCACTTCGCTGTGAATATGAATTATAATGAATATGATTGCCAAAACGCATTATATCTTGATTGGGCTTGGCTATATATTCATAACTGTCGGAAGCTTTATAAAGAGGTGCTTCCGCAAATCCGTAAAGGCGCAAACCTATTTCGCCTAACAAGAGAAGAGCAATACTACCCCCCCTATTTGGTAGATTAGTTTCATTTACTGTACGTATTAAAGTAATGTATGATATAGTCAGTCCAATTGGCTTCTTCAACCACGCTACAATATGTGTTGTCAATCAGTGTCTTATCATATCCTTCGAATCCATAGGGAGAAGAAATAAAAGGAACACCTTCGTTGAAATAAGTCAGGAGTTTTATTTTTACTCCACCTCCCAAAATGTCAGGATTAACATACAATGCTTCATTCCTCATGGGTAGACCATCTCCATGATAATAACCATGACCAAACACCTTTCGTGCTGGAGAATTAAACTGCTTGGTGCCGCCACCATACAAATGTAATTCCGTATCGGGATGAACGGTTTGAATCTCTGGAAGGACTTTCTCTGTCAGCCATTTCACTGACAAGGTCTTGTGGCTCTCCAATCCGCCAAACCATATCAATTTATGTGCTATTCGGATAGGCTTGCGGTTCTGTTCCATCAAGTCCATATCGGGTTTAAAGTCCCAAACCTCATAATCGCTTTTCGACATGATAGCCTGATAGAAAAGCGCATCTTCTTCGGTGATAAACACTTTTTGCACATTCTCATCTTCGAAAATAGCCTTCTCCAATTTTGATAGGATGCGCAGTTTCCCTTCAAAACGCCAATCAGTCTTGATTTTGAGAATTTGGTTGCGAACAAGAATACGGAAAAAGAGGTTGTGGAATCTCACGGTCAGTTTCTTCTCAGGATAAAGTTTCCGTATGGCACGATAGAATATTACTTCATCACAGAAAATCTCCTCGAACTGTTGACCTTTGAGGAATTCCAATTCATCCTCACTGAATTCTTGTGAGAATCGGCCTTGCATCATTCGGCTGATAGCTTTCATCGATTTGATGGAAACCGGCTTGAAGAGGTGAGCATTCTTCCGAGGAACCCAATTTGGCAATGTGTCTTGATTCCAGACTGTCACATCGTTCTCATTAGGTTTCAGACGTTTGTAGTCTGCCAATACGGCAATATTGTACCCTCCTACATTGGTAGGAGCAGCAGGAAAAAGATATAGATTCATTGTTTTTTTCTTATGCCAATAAGGATTGGAGTATAGTTCGTAAGTACCAAAGAAACAAAATACAATAAGCTCCACAGAATGATATGCCTAATTATTAAGGTTGCCCAATATGGCATAATTGGTTCAAGTAAAGATGAAAAAATAAACTTCAAGCTCATATTAATGATACTCGAAAAGCCCAATACAACTATAGAATTCTTTCTAGCCCAAAGCAGAAAACATTTGAGCGGATTCTTAACAGATAATAATTCAAGATGCTTGGATAGTAAAAATATCATCAATATGCCTAAGCAAGATTCTGCCAAAGTAAAAGGGGATCCCCAAGAATTTGTATTCATATCTAGTCTCGGAACGATAAAAGATAAAACTATAAATAAGATTAGAACAGACAATGTTAGCTTCCACGTTCCTTTGATTGCCATTATCCGATATCTAAATTTATATCCTATGACTATAAAAATCAAGGCAAGACCACAGACTTCTAATCGGTAAGGCAAATGTATTTGATATAAATACATCAAATAACTAGTGATTGAGAATATTACAATTGCTCCCTTGTAGTAAATGTTTGTTAAATATTTTTTTATGACATAGAACACAAGATGCGAAATGAATAGAGTTTGAAGAAACCATATGGGGCCAACATTGCCTCCTAATAGTAAATCTATTCCGGAGAAAGGTAACCCATAAATCAGGAGATAGACTATATAACATAACAAGAAGAACGTATATGGGATTACATATTTCATTGTTTCTTTTACAAAAAAATCTCCAAAACTCCTATTAATGCTAGTTACAATAAATGCACCAGACAACACAAAAAACAGAGGCATATGAAAAAGATAAATGGTTTTGGATAGAATGTGAGGAAGAGTAGTATGCCCTATCACCATCAAAAATATACCCATACCTTTTGCTATATCAATCCAATCAATTCTTTCTCCCATAGATTGTCTTTTTTGAATTTTTCAACAACTTTGTTATTCTTTTTTGATTAGCCATCACAAATAACAGAAACCCTACTTGTGTCCAGTTGGAATAATTGTAAGGATGCATACTGTTGAATACCTGCAAGGTACTAGGCATACAGATGAATGCAGCGCAAATTAACATATAATTCTTAGTCGAAACCTTCCATAATGTCTTCAACGGCAAAAAGAATACATAATACATGAAAGTGCAAAAGCCGTAGATGCCAAAATCCAAATAACACTGCAAGTAAGGCAGATCGGACCAAAATGTAAAATAACCTGATCCGAATAAGTAGTTATACCATTGAAAATTTGTTGAAATGTAATCCACAATCATTTGCCTTTGCTCATATCTAGCAACTGCAGACCCACCACTAGTATCCGAACCTGTAACCATATCATTGATGCCATTAATAAAACGTTCCCACATACGAGTTGCCATTTCGTTAATTTCTTTATTTTGAAAAAAGACTATTGAGACTCCAACAACTAAGGCAATTATAAACATCACTCCATTTAACGAAATTATTTTACTCCATAGTTTATACTTCCATATATAGAAGAATAGGGACATGAATCCAATAAAAAAGAACGAACGTTTTCCTGTATGAAATATGCAATAGAAATCAAGTATAATGGCTGTCGCGATTACATACTTTTCCCAGTTGTTCCTTGCACGTACGAGAAATGACGAAATAATGTTCATAGAGCATACATTTGCCATAGTGATAGGCTCAAGTATATTGGTCCCATCCTGATATGCAAACAGTGATCTCATTTGAGCTGCATAAATGCCAGTAATAATACAAAACAGGAATAAAAAAGAACATATCAAAGACAATATCCAAACTGTTCTCACTATCAAATCAATATTTAAAAGCTTATTAATTCTGGTTGACATTAGTGCAATCATCAAAGCTAATGCAAAAAAATGGAAATGTATGTACCGAAAGTTTTCCGTAAATTGCATTGACAAAAAACAGATTAAATGAAACACAATGACTCCCAAAAAGGCTTTGCTGTATGAAGGAAATTTAAACTCGAATAGATTGCGATATGAAACAATAAGAAGTACACCCATAAGCATAAGAATATTCGACCAAGAGCTATTTGAAATAAAATAGTTCATGTACATACCCAAAGGTGCACCAATAATAATGATAGCTAACCCTAGTGCTCGTAGGAACTCTCTATTTAATAGATTTATAAACATAACTTAGACAAATATACTTGAATTGTTTAACTCGTACTTCAATCTACTTTTTCTTGTTCCAATTACCTTTGCAGGTACTCCAGCTACGATAGCCATCTCTGACACTTCTTTTGTTACAATAGATCCAGTAGCAACTACAGCACCTCGGTGAATGTGCACTCCAGGTAGGATTGTGACATTTGATGCTATCCAAACATAATCTTCGATAATAACAGGTTTAGCCAATCCGGTATGATAGTCATCATGGGGGTCGTGCTCAGCAGTCCAAATGCGCGAATCTTGAGCAATATCCACATTGTCACCAATAATAATAGGGCAGGAACGTCCATCAAGTAATACATTCTTGTTAATCAAAGTATGATTCCCTATATGAATATGCCGAGGGCTCCGCATAGTTACTTTTAAGCCAATATAGCTCTTGTTGCCAATGTGAGATACCATTCGATAGATCCCCATTCTCAGCATTGTCAATGGAATTCGTTTTATTATGGAATTGAATATGTCCCATAATTCGATTGATAGTCCTTTTATTCCCATTCTATTAAATTTTAATGCCATGAATATGGCAGTTCTCTGCAAATTTCATATCACTATCACTGTCGCCTACCATCACGCACTTCTCTGGTTTTACATCAGGATAGTCGTGAAGAATTTCTTCAAACATACCATTGTTCGGTTTCCGACGATTATCATCTTCAGTAAGAGCTGTACAGTAATATATTTTATCTATCCGGCCACCATGAGTTTTGATTACATCGTGCATCTGAATGTGAATCTCTATCAAATCAGTTTCACTCATAACCCCCTTTCCTACGCCACGTTGATTTGTGACAATAAATATATGATTGAATTGCTTATTCCAAATGGCCAACATATCTAAGATATCAGGCATAAAAGTGAATTCATCCCAGCATTTCACATAATCATTTGGCCGTAATACATTTATCACACCATCGCGATCCAACAATAAGGTATCGTAATCCGTCAGATTCAAATCTTTCAACTTCATAAGTTAAAACAGTTTTTTAAAATCCTCATTTGCTTTTTTATAATCAGAAGGAATGCCTATATCAATAAAATATCCACCAAAATCAAATGCGTAAAGGTTTCCTTTAGTTACACCTTGTTCCAGTACTACGGTCTCGAATGAGAATTTTTCTTTAGAAGGCCATTCCATAGCATATCTGTTGATAAAATATATACCCCCATTTATCAATCCTTTTTCACAATGTTGCTTCTCACAAAACGCCTTTACCTTATGATTAACCATATCGATAAGAACACGACCATACCGATCAAAATTTCTCATGGGCTTAAGTGCTAATGATACTGAGGCTGATGCTAATCTATGCAGAGTATAAAATTCATCTAGATTCACGTCAAAGAAAGTGTCGCCATTAAGCACTACGACATCATTAGATTGGCATTTACTAAGAGCTAGTTTAATTCCTCCACCCGTTCCTAGAGGCTCATCTTCTACTGCATAGATAATCTCGAAAGGAAACTCATCTTTTACGTCATCTATCCACTTATAAATAACTTCTCGAAGATACCCCACAGATAGGACTACTCTATTAATATCGTATTTTGTAAGATGCTTTAATAAATACCACAAAAATGGTTTATCAGCTACAGGAGCCATACACTTAGGAATTTCATTTCCTATTGCAGAACGAAGCCTAGTACCAAGACCGCCCACTAATATAATTGCTTCCATAAATTTATTGTTGCCCATACAAAATCTTTTTTCATTTCATATTTTCTTTAAAGAATGTGTCTTCAAGCATAAGACACAAACAATGATACACTGGCAAATGCAGTTCTTGAATCATAAATGTTTCTGTTTCAGGTACGCGAATGCATACATCTGCTAGCACAGATAATTTGCTTTCCTTCATACCAGTGAGACCTATGACCTTCAACCCACGAGCTTTTGCAGTAATTGCAGCATAAACTACATTCGCACTGTTTCCCGACGTAGATATACCCCAAAATACATCTCCCTGTCTTCCATACCCATTCACTTGTTGGGCAAACACCAACACGCTTTCCGAATCATTCATAAAGGCTGTAGACAAAGCACTATGTCCAGTCAATGCAATAGCAGGCAAAGCTCCTTGAAGATTTTCTGCTAAATACTGTCCCATCTCGAGGTTGATTGCTTTCATTGCTTCTGCCTGTTCTGCAAAGACCTTACGTTTCTTTAGGAACTCCTTCATTAGTTCGCCAACGATATGTTCGGAATCTGCAGCAGAGCCTCCGTTACCACATACAAGGAGTTTGCCATTAGCTACATAGCTATCACGAAGAATTTCGAAAGCAGCATATATATCAGCTTTACAATTTCCTAGACTAGGATATCGTTTTATTAGTAAATCTATTTGTTCCATAATCATACTCTATCGCTCGGGTAAATCTTCCATCCGTGCGCACCACCTTCCGTAAATTGGAAAGGCATCACAAAGCCATCGAGTTTCCCCAATGCATTAATAACTTCTTTTTTACGTGTAGGCTCTACCATCAGCATCACGAATCCGCCACCGCCAGCACCGCTCACCTTGCCAGCCAAAGCCCCAGCGGGAATCGCTACATCAAACACCTCTTGAATCATAGGATTAGTAATCGCATCGGCCATTTTCTTTTTATTTTCCCATGCCTCACCTAAAATTCGAGCAAGCTCTTTCATATCCCCTTTAAGTAATGCCAACTTCATGTCTATAGCACTCTGTTTGATGCGGTGCATGGCTTCAATGGCTGTTTGATTGCCCGATGACGTATTTTTTTTCTGTTGGTCGATAATGGCAGCACTGCTACGTGAAACATTTGTGAAGTAGAGTACCATGGAAGCTTCCAGTTCATCGACAATCCAACGCTTAATCTTCAAGGGATTAACAATCACTAAGTCGTTTTGGAGAAACTCCATATAATTGAAACCACCAAAAGCTGCTGCATATTGGTCTTGCTTACCTCCCGAGAGTTCTAAGTCCTTACGCTCTATCTCATAAGCCAATCTGGATGTCTCATAATCGCCCAAAGGCAGACTTTTCCATTCAATGAAAGCCTTAAGAATACATACTACCATGGCTGACGATGTGCCCAAACCTGAACCGACAGGAGCATCGTTGTAAGTTGTAATCTTGAAACTACAAGGAACGATGCCAAATTCCTTCACCACCCGATTATACACACCTTTGATAAGATTTGCCTTACCATCAATTTCTAACGATGATAAAACAGGATAGCTCTCATGGCAATGAGCGTCATCACTATCTATAGAGATTAAACCATCATTAGTTTCTTCAATCGTACAATATGTATAAAGATTGATGGTAGCGTTCAAGATTAATCCACCATAAATGTCGCTGTAAGGCGACACGTCACTTCCACCTCCTGCTAAGCCCAGTCGAAGAGGTGCTTTACTTCTTATTATCATATCTGGTTTTTATTTACCTTTTGAATTTTTCAACATGGTATTTTTGATGTAATCACATATTCTCTTCCCCACATTTTGGATAGAATAATGAAGTAAAAGCTCATCCTTTATCTTTTCCAGCTTTTCTTCAGAAGGAGGATTTGTGAGTATTTCACTCATTTTACTAGCCATTTCATGTTCGTCACATGGATCATCCAACTGATAAAGCAAACCTCTGGTTACTTCACCTAATGAATCTTTAATGGATGTGAGTACCGGTGTTTTTAGTATGGCTGCTTCCAAAGGTGGACTTCCAAAACCTTCTCTTAACGATGGGAAAACAAACAAATCAGCATATCTATAGTAATTAGTCAGATCTGCTTCTGAACAATTTTGCACTAAGTTTACTTTTTCCTGAATATTGTTCTCTTTCAAAATGGGTTCGATAACATTATCCCAATAATTATTCCGTCCTCCTACTACTACCAATTTGTAATCTGACATTTGGGAATGGATGAGCGAATATGCCTTGATTAGGGTCGCAACATTTTTCATTTCGCAAATTCTTCCCACATAAAGTATGTATCTATCTTTGAAAAGTCTCTCCCGTTCATCCGGATACATCGATACGGAATTTCCTAATGAAATCACTTTTGATTCCACATTGGGGTAGAAACTGAGTATCTGACTTCGAGAAAATTCTGAGATAGTGACTATCTTATCAGAGTTTTTAACTACAGTATCATCAATAATCTGATGAATCTTCAATAAAAGCCCCTTTGTATCCAATCTGAGCTGCAAATCATGAATAACCGAAATCTTGAATGGTTTTACCTTTAAACAAGTAATCTCATTGCCCCAAGGACAAAACACAGCTTGGCAGCCACTCTGATTGACTTTTCTACGAAAGTCATAAGATAGATATATCGTTCTAATCATCGGGTACTTGAGCAATGCCTGGCTTCCTATTGAGATTGTTTTAAACTGAGGATACCATTCTCGAATCTTGTTTTCCGAAACGATATTCAAAAGCAATATATAGTCGTCACTTTTCCCTTCCTCTACAATATAATCCAGTAGTCTATATGCATATTTTGATACACCGGCATATAGATTGAATCTGATGAAAGATAAATCTATTATTATCATTGTTTGCAAATCTTCTGTTTGATATTCCATATTACATCCAGCCCCAAGAATCTGAAAAGAATACTTTCTATCCTATGCAATCTGTATTGTGAGTGTTGGAGAATATAAATAAGCGTCTTCTTGTTTTCGATGATGTATTCATCCAATCGCTTTCGGTCATTTTTTTCTAGCTGTGAATAATATTGAGCAGCAAAATTAAATGCCCTTCCAGCATGATAACACAATACTTGATATTCTGCTTTGGATAGTAGCTTGTCTATCCAGAATTTACGAAGATTCATACAAATCCAAAGCATAGACCATGCGTGTTTGTAAGTAGTCGCATGCAAAGTGGAACTCATATTCTCTTGCTCATAATAATATAAATACCTGTCGGATACAAAGATGTTATCTGTGCTTAGAAAAGCCCTGATATTGAAATCCAAATCTTCAAATATCAAACCCTCAACAAAATATAGGTTATTATTACGTAAGAAGTCAACATTATAAATGTTTCTCCATACAGAGAATTCTCCGCCGATGACATTTAACAACTGACAGCCGTTTACCACTTTGTTCTTACAACCAATCATAGAATCTTGCATTCGGTCATCATATCTGTACTTAAACCCAAAATAAACGCAATCATAATATGAAGTTTCGATGACGGAATTTAAATATTCAATGGCTTCTGAACAGATATAGTCGTCACTATCCACAAACCAAACATATGGTGTGCGAACAAGGCTTAATCCGGTGTTTCTAGCTCCAGACAATCCTTTGTTCTTCTGACTTATTATCTGATAGTTATGGTATGGAGCCAACACTTGCTTAGCAATATTGATTGATTCATCGGGACTCTCATCGTCAACAACTATCAGTTCGAAGAGCGATTCATCTGTTTGATAAATGCTCTCCAAACAACGTTGAATATATTTTTCTACCTTGAAAACAGGTACAACAATTGTAATGTATTTATTCATTCTTCAATCTTTTTGTAATTTTATTCACAAAGTTGTCTATCATCTTCGGACGAGATCGATAAAGCCGTTCACAGAATCCCATGCTGGTTTTGGTGATAAAGTAGTCGGAAAATACCCAGTAGTCTTTGTTGTCTATTTTCTGGGGAATGTCCATTCTCCTTTTCTGCATGTGGACATACATGGTTTCTTCCTCTACAAAAGACAAATGCTTTAAACTAAAATAGCATCGCTTCAGCGAACCATTAGAATACCGATAATGCAAGAATAGCAGATGCTCAGTATTTACATTTTTAAACCCATAGTAGCGCCGGGGTATCCATAGATCATCATAGTCTATGTGAGTATAGATTCTGTCAGGACAATGAGCAATCATCATATCAGAAGTTCCACCTAAGCCAGTTTCGTCAAAGCGAAAAGAATCCGGATGAGATAATACCTCCTGATAATTCAGAAATCCATTGAATTGTTTTTTGAAAAAGAAATTCATCTCTTCACAGTTTCTTATGAAAGTGAGGTGGCCGCAATGCAGAATTCGGTCGTATTTCTTAAATATATCATCGTTTAAGTGTGCCGATATTCTACCCATAATCAAGTCCGTATCACCAAACCCCCAAAAATCATACCCGGCAGTATAATCGTCAAAAATAGCTCCGTAGCAAGGTTTATAATCGCATAATTTGTAGGGCTTATCTATACACACATCGAAATCGAATTTAGACTGGATTCTTAGCTGCATTTCTTTCCATGACATCTTTACAAAACGAATGTTCCGATAAGAGGGATAGCTGGCAACGTCAGCATCTGTAAAAAACAGAAAGTCAATATCTTCATTCCTCGAAATGCTGTAGAGGTATAAATCAAAAAAATTGGAAAACTTGCCGAAGTATGGAATAATAATCAGTTTTTTCATTTCTTTATCAGGTCTTTCTCATTTAAAATACCATAGGTTTCAACCAATTTCGGATGCACAGTAGTTCCGGAAATTTCTATGTCAAGTTTGTAATCAAACGAGGTGATGGTACTTGAACAGACAGTGATAGCCCTATTGAATTTGATGCCAATAATACTCAATAGCTGAAAAGGCAGAGGCTTTTCAAACACCATAGCACTAGGAAAATATTTGCCATAGTCAATTTTGTCCCGCGGATGTGGCTTAATGAGAACATCTGCAATGTTAGTACCTTCCAACATCTTCCGATAAATTGCAATCTGTTCAACTTCAGTAATAACACCATCAGATGAGAACGGTTGGGTAATCAGCACGGTCTTTTTTGCCTTAGCAGCATCAATATCGGCTTGACTTAATGAATACAAATGCTTAATATAGTTTTTCTTCACATCAGAAGCATTCTTCCATAAAGCAGACGGATTGATTTTTGTGATTTTCTTGCCTTCACGAAAATCATGATAATCATCGGTAGTGACTATCATTTCCTCACACAAGCTGTTAGAACCAATTTCAGCACGATACACCGGAGACAAAACAGCTTTCAATATAAAATCCTTCAGAGAATGAGATTTTTCCCAAAAAAGTTTGTCGCTTTCATATTTTCCACAGTTCACATAAGTAGACCATATGATGGGGCCATCCTCAATACAGGTGTATCGCCTATTGCCAATCAAGAACCACGATAAAGGGATATGGTCATGTCCCCATATTTTAGCTTTTTTCAAGAATGGGAATCTGATTCCGGACAAAAGCCTCAGTGTGACAAACCGATAAAGCTTTCCGCTTTTGAAACCTTTGACATTGGGTACATAAGTAACCTGTTTGAGATTCTTGATAATGCTCTCTGCTATACCTGAACTAACAAAATAATAAGTCTTTTCCAGCTGATCATCATCAATAATCAAAGAATATAAGAACAGAGTATATACAGAATCTACAATACATACATTAGAAATATTTTTTTGCATGAGGAATGATTTTATTTATTATTGTTCGAAGCGTATTTTTATTGGTGATAAGGATAATAGCTATATAAAGGAACGATATAAAACACCGGATTATACCATTATCATAGATGGAACAACAAATGCAGGTTGCTAAAAATAGTAGCATCACAGAGCAGACAGCCGATAAGTTCCTATGCTGTACAATTCTGTTTGCATAGTATAATCGTACGGCAAAGATGGTGATTTGTGCCATGAGGATAGAACCGACTGCTCCCCATATCATAAACTGAGGAATTAACAGATAATTCGCGATAAGACTAACCGAGGCTCCCCAAATGGTAGAATAAAAATAGAACTTGCTTTGTTTTGATGCTGCAAAGTTGGCCGCAACCAATGGAGACAGTGCACCAAATACTACAGAACTGATTAATAGAGGTATATATAAATGAGCGTCATAAAATTTTTCATCCGCCAAAATACTGATAAGGATATTGCAAAATCCAATTAATGTCACACCGATTACTGTATAACTGCAAATAAACAACAATAGCATCTTATTATAAAATCCTTCATAACTATCTGTTCCAAATTGCTTTACTACTGAAACTTGCCACGATGAAGAAAACATGCCCGACATGCTATTAAGAAAATTGGGTATTTTTTGAGCAACAGCCATTATTCCAACACCATACAGTCCCGTGTAATTTTCTACCATAGGTTTGTTAAGTGCAGCAACAAGCCACCACATGATGCCATTGGGAATAAGTGGAATAGAATATCTCAACATTTCAGCTATTTTATAGTATTGGATTCTACTTACATCAACATACTTCCACAGCTTGTTTATAACGATATTATAAAGGAAGCAAATCATATTTGAGAGTGAAAAAGCCAACACATATCCTTCTGCTTTTAGCAAAGGAATAAGAAGAAAAGATAAAGTACATGAAGAAAGTGTATTGATAAAGCCAGTTATACTATATGCTTTCATTTTGTCAATAGACATGCAAAAATTCTGGGTATATCCTTGAAATAAACTGGATATTAGCAAAATGCATAAGTACCACTTACTGGACTTTACACTATTTGGAATAACATCATCGGGCACATAGCTAATGAATGGTAATAGGGAAACAAATATTACTGAAACAATACCGATAAAACAAAAGCCACTGGTGAAATAGCTTGTCTGTTCTTCATCATTTTTATTTGATGGTAGAACAAAAATTGCATCAATTATACATGCTCCTACAATAACAATTAATAGAGCAGAGTATATTTGAAGCAAATCGACCAAACCAAATTCTTCAATTGATAGCCATCTGGTGTATAAAGGCAGCATGAGCACGCTAATAATCTTACTACCTGAATTGCCCAAAAGAACATATCCTGTATTTTTTAAAAAATGAGTATATATACTCTTCATAAAGATTGGTGGCACTTATATAATGAAAGATTACTTTTTATCTCTTTACTCTACCCGAGCTATTCCCATTCATTAAATTTAAAACTTCATCAACCCCCATCTGGTTATAGTCACCTTTTATAGTATGTTTCAAAGCAGATGCAGCTACAGCAAAATCCAATGTCTTTTGACAGTCTTCATTAAAACTGAGCAAGCCATAAATCAGGGCTCCCATAAATGAATCCCCCCCACCTACACGGTCCACTATATCGGTAATGTCGTATCGGTGTGACTGATAAAGCAAAGTACCATCATACATTACTCCTCCCCAAGTGTTGTGATTAGCATTAATAGCGCCTCGGAGAGTTACTACCATCTTCTTGCATTTAGGGAAACGCTCCATCATCTGGTTGCAAACGGAAAGGAATGCAGACTGATTGATCTCGCCTTGAGTGCTGTCTGCATTAAAGTTCTGAGGTTTAATGCCAAACACTTTTTCGCAGTCTTCTTCATTTCCAAGGATAATATCACTTCCTGCTACCAATTCGGGCATTACCTCTGATGCTGATTTACCATATTTCCACAAGCTACTACGGTAGTTGATGTCACAAGAAACCGTGATATTCATTTCGTTAGCGACTTTAATCGCTTCCAGACATGCACGAGCGGCATTTTCTGAAATAGCGGGTGTGATACCTGTCCAATGAAACCATGTAGCGTCAGCAAATACTTTCTTCCAATCGATACTATGCTCAGGAATGGTGGCAATTGCAGAATCTTCACGGTCATAGAACACTCTCGAAGGGCGGGCATTACTGCCTGTTTCAAGATACAAAACACCTATTCGCTTGCCACCACGAAGAATTTTGTCAGTTCCTACACGATAAGATAGTAGTTCCCTGATGCATTTATCTGCAATGGGATTCTCAGGCAAACGCGTTATATAATCTACCGGGATACCATAATTGGCGAGAGATACTGCCACATTAGCTTCCGCACCCGCGAACGACATGTCAAGATGGTTGCATTGCGTAAGCCGAAGGTAGTCAGGTGCTCCCAATCGGAGCATAATCTCTCCGAATGTGATTACTTTCTTCATTGATAAAGCTGTTTGTAAATCATTTCGGCAAGGGCGAAGTCATCTTCCCAATCGATATCAAACGAATGAATCTTGTCCAATTCGTAAAGTAAAGGACGTTCACCGATGCGGTCATGGAATTTGAGATAATTCTCCTTGCTGTTAATATAAAAGGCATGATTGATTTCGTAGAGCGGTTCCAAATCTTGAGTACGTGGCCATTTAACTATGCTCCTGTCATAGTTGACACATTTATTTTCGCGTTCTGACCATAAGAATTGCTGAATCTTGGTGACACTCAGCAAGCTGTCATTTGCATCACCATTCAATACTGTCTTTTCATAATAATCCAAAGCGTTATTTAATACTTTTACATCAGCAAATGGTGCTGTGGCATGTACCCAAAAGATATGTTCTGCGTCAACAATTGTAGGAATGTAGTTTATGAAATCCTCAATAACTGTTGATGAAAGACATAATCTTTCTGGGCGTTCTATAACCACGATACGTGGATTATTGAATGATTGTGCAATGGCAATGGTTTCAGGATCATTCGTGGAAACAATGATATTCTGAACTCTTTCAACTTCCAATAATTGCTGAAGTTTTATTTTCAAGATACCACCTTCAACACCTGCAAAAGTGCGTGTGTTCTTGTTTACTACTCTCTCACTGCCTTTGCGAGTGGGAAGGAAAAATGCGATTTTGTCCATGCTTATAAGAATTGGTAAATTGACTTTATGTTTAAATTCTTGTAAAGAGAGGGAGTCAAAGAATTCAGGATGGCTTTATTTGACTTCATAAACTCTTCAAAGAGTACTTTGTTCTCATTGGATAAAACCATCTCTTTTTCAGAAAGAATTTCACCTTTATAACCATCATAACCCACGACAAATACTTCTGTAGCACTGAGTTCAATACAAGCCTGAAGAGCTACGGCTGTGCATGAATCCTTGTAGTAACTAGTGAATGAGATAGCCGGAAGTTCGAATGTAGTATCCTCTGCGAACGATGGTACTTCTGTTCCCATTACTCTAGGGTAGGGAGATAATAAGCAAATGCCATGATAGTCTTCCTCTGACAGATTCTTCTTCATTCTTTTGGCTTCATTGCCAATCAAACAATATATTTTCCGGTTAGGTACACTCTTGTACAAAGAAGCGTGCCGGGCTGTTACGAAAACGATAGGCATATCCGGGTTTGCAAGTATGAACTCCTCAATAGCATCAAAATGCTCCACACTTGAATTTCCACCTCCAACAATCAGTACTTTAGCAGCAGTATTGGATTTCAGCATGGGATATCGTGCATTGTCCTTCACCTTATTCTTTTTATTTTCAACAGCTCTTACGATACTATTAAAACTATAAGCCCGGTTGACAACCCAACTCATCACCTCTTTTTGAGGTATAGAGTTTGCACCGGCAATCATATAAGGAAGATTGGTTCCCCATTTGTGTTCTTCGTACAATGGCATAAAGGCAGTGATCACCTCGCCCAACACATTGAAATCGACATCCAGACCTTGTTTGTTAAGATAGGTAAGGAGCAATTCCATATTCAGATTACCGGCACCGCGGCCCATTCCGAGGATGGTGGCATCCACATAGTCCACACCACATTCGATAGCTGCCAACGTATTAATCAAACCAAGCTGCAGGTTGTTATGACCATGAAAACCAATTGGACAAGAGGTCATAGATTTTACTTTTTGGAAAATTTCTTTAACCTCCCGTGGAGTGACTCCGCCAAATGAATCGACCATACAAAACAAGTCGGCTATACCATCCAATTGATTCAGCTTGTTTAGAAAGCCATCATATTCATGCCATTTCGACATATACATCGTATTGAAACCCACTTCGAAGCCCATGTCTTTAACGGCTTGGGCCAAGATTAAAGCTCGGTCGAAATTACTGGGGTCAATTGCTAAACGCACCATATCAGCCAGTCCTGTAATAGGAGTTAAAAGGGCTGGCAAATCGTGTGGTGTGGTGTTCTTTTCATTGAGCATGACTACAATCTTCTTGCTACACTTTTCTTTTATGTGCTTGAGGACTGAGATTGGTGAGTAACCAAACTTGCCTAGATATTCTTCGGACGGGTTATTACGATAACCTACCTCTAGGTAATCAATTGGTAGCTGGTTCATCGCATCAATATAGGCATCTACTACATCGGCTGAGAAATCCCAGTTTGTGTAGTATCCACCATCCCTAAGGGTACAATCTAAAATTTTCAACATTCTTATTCTATTGTTAATCAGAATGCATCAGTGCTCTTTATTTATCCAACAAGTCTTTTTGTTCTATATACAGCTTCGTGTATAACTGTTCAGCTATATAGAAATCCAGTGGGGTATCGATGTCAATTGCTTCTATCTCGGTAGTAACAACAAACTGAGGATTACGCCCAATAATATTTGAATTCTTAATAAGGTCTTCCTTGCGAACTACCGTCACACCAAAATTCAAGGCTACCACATCTGGAAGATTTTGAGAATTGGGTGCATGTGCTAGATCATAATTCATAGGCTTACCATCTAACCAAAGAAATTCTTTAACAGATGACACTGTTGCTAAACAATCATAACCCGAAGTAGAAAGAAATTGGTTGATGCACTGAGATACTGTTTTGGGTTTAACAAAAGGTGAGGTGCAAGGGCAATATACAAAGATGTCAGTGTCAGTCACTTCACCCAAATGACGAAAGAATTCACTTCCGGAACACCGTGAAGAAGCATAATACTCTTCACGACGATGGATATTTACCCCCCCCATAACTTTCGTTAACAATTCGAATCGCTTCTTCAGAATTGGTATTCACCACAATGGATGTCAACTCTGGAACTTGAAGCAGATTCTTTATCTTCAACTCCATGAGATTGGTGTTGGCAAACGCACGAAGATTTTTATCCTTGACTCTTTGCGAGCCTGTGCGAATAGGGATTACTGCTGTAATTTTCATTATTGGTAATTGTAGAATTATAAATTAATATTGTTACATTCAGTTGCTCAATTTTCTTTCGATTACTCTTATTCATTGGCTGCAAATTTATTTAGTTCACAATAACAGGGAAGCAGTAATCTTTTATCAACACACCAAACTTTCTCTTTACTAAATCCTTATACTTCTCTATTTTTTAATTCAATCTCATTCACTATTTTATTAAAGTCACACAGCTCTCTGTTTTCTCGATATTTAATTGTTGATTCCCAGTGTTTTATTTGTATGATTATAAAAAAAAGTATAAATTATTGATATTTCACCGCTTCCACAAACCCCACCGGCATATCCACTCCGGCGCATCCCAGCATTTCCAGTCGCACTACCACCTTGCTGCGTCCGTCCACGTTCACCAGTTCTCCTTCCATTCCCGCCAGAGGGCCTTTGATTACCCTCACCATTTCACCGGGAGCCAGTGGTGTGCTGCACATTTCCACCGCCTCTTCGCTATAGTCCAGCATAAACTTGAAACGCTCCATCTGCAGGTCGGGAATCACGGCAGGTGTATGTTCGCCCCTCAGCACCATGTAGCGGCTCACCGACGAGAGTGTCAGCACTTCCGCACGTTCCTGCGGTGTGGCGTGCACAAAAATCATCATCGGAATCACCACGCGTGTCACCTTCTGACGACGGTGCGCCCATTGGCGAATCTCCTCCTGCACGGGCAGGAAGTTCTCGATTCCCATTTTCGTGAGACGCTCGGCAGTCTTTTTCTCGTGACGGGAAAGCACGTAGGCTACATACCATTTTTTCATTCTATATCAGTCAAGGGGGGAGTGGAAAGGAGGGGATAAGGTGCGCTACGCGGTCGTCAGTGTAATCTCACTGCCGATCCCTCCTTGTTATTCTCTGCAAAATTAGACATTAATTTACGAATTACAATATTTTGTTCATAAAAACTCAAATATTTAACATTGTAATTGCGGATTTTTATATTTTTGCTCCTTTTTAATTTTTAAATATTTTAAGAATATGAATAAAAAGAAGATTTGGAAACAAATCAGGACAGATGGAACAAGGTGAGAAGTGTGGAAAAAGAGTTGGAGGAGCTGGAGCGAGACATTGAGAATGTATCGTTCCGACAGCTGGCGGAACTGAAGCGGATGTGTAGGAGGGGCTATAAAATATTCTCCAATCAACAAGAAAAGAAGAAGAAAGGGGAAGATTGACCGGCAAAAGAAAAAGAGGCAGGAAGAAGATCGATTGACCTAAAAGAAGGAAGGGGAGGAGTGATAACGGAGGATGTATGTAAGCGTCTCCGTGAGTCTGTATGGCTGTCCTTCTGGGGCTTCTTATACCGTTGGGGTATAAAAACGAAGCATCATGGATTTAAAAGAATACAGATTGGGAACAATTTGGAAAGGTTCCCTTGGAATATTGTCCTTACTGTTAAAAAGAATAAATAAAAAGAAGAATGCCAATTGTACACTTTAGTTCTGCCGGCTGTTTGTTAGGATGCTGATAAACAGTAGGTAAACGGTGGGTGATTTGGCGTAAAGTGTAATATTTCGTCAGTTTTAGATGTCGTACTTTCGCACATTGCAATTTTGAATTGCAGGCGAAGGGCAACGTTTTTTCCCTATCTTAAATTAAAACCCCATTTTAACATGGATTTTAATGATTTGTGCTCTTTCTATTTTAACGTGCGCGAACAGCGTTGCATTGAAATGTCACTGGAAGAGTTTGTAAATTACATCTGCAACGGACGATGGAAATCGACGGTCGAGATGTATCACCGCCTAATGGCTGAGGGCGATAAGAGTAAAGCCAAAGAGTTGAAGAACAAACTGCCCGGCCTGGTGGTGGCGGGGTATTGCGAGGGAAGCCATGCATTGAAGAACCGCCGCACGTGGAGTGGGAATGCCATGTTTGATGTCGACCATACGCAGGGACGTACACAGGAGTTCCTGCAGAAGCTGAAGGCGGTGCCGTGGGTCGGGGCAGGTTGGCGAAGTGTATCGTACGATGGTCTGAAAGTGGTGGTGCGTATCGAGGCTGCAACAGTCGAAGAGTATGTGCAGGCTTATGCGGTGGTGGCGTGGCATATCGGCCGCGTGATTGATTTTCCGTGTGACATGAGTTGCAAGAATCCCACTCGTCCGTGTTATGCGTCGTATGACGAGGAAGCCTTCTGCAAGCCCGCTTTCGAGCTTTTCCCTTGGCGGGAATTCCTCAAGGAGCATCCCGATAAAGCGATGCAGATCATGGAGGAACTGAAGGTGAGACCTGCCGCACCGGACAGCACGACAGGAACTGCTTCGGAATCTGCTTCGGAGCCTGTCTCGGAACCCCCGTCGGGCATCCTGCGCACCTTTTTTAATGACTTTCTGGCCCACAACGCTTTCATTCCCGGAGCAAAGAATGATTTCTTGCTCAAATTGGGACGTATAGCCCGATATAAAGGACTGTCCGATAGTGAGTTGAGACAACTGGAAGCGTTGGCTGTGGAGCGTCTGAGCGATGCCGGGTGTCCGCCCGAAGATATCATCCCGAAAATGGATGCCGGATATCGTTATGTGGATAAAACTAAATTGTCTGATTATCAGCGTAATAATGCTAATGGTTGGGACCACAAGGACCAGGGACCATCTTTATGCTTTCCCGGTCCCGTGGGAGAGGCTGAAAAGGCTGAGAATGAGAAGCTTGAAGCGGACAAGCTCCACAAGAACGCTCCCCGCTTTCCGAAGTCGGTGTACGACGCTCTTCCCGACCTTCTTGTCCGTGGCTTGGAAGCAGCTCGAAGCAGCCGTGAAAAAGACCGTCTGCTGCTGGGGATGCTTGCCAATCTGAGTGCTTGTCTTCCCGGTGTGTGGATGAATTATGCCGACATGTGCTACACTCCTCATTTTTATGCGATGAGCCTTGCCGGTGCGGGGCGCGGCAAGGGGATTGTGACGCTCGGCTCTATTCTGCCCGATGCCGTTCAGCGCTATCTGGAAGACAAGAACAAGACGGTGCAGTCGGAGTATGACAAGAAGCAGTTGGCATGGGCGCTGGAAGAGCGTTTGGCCATTCAGGAGAAGCGTGTGCCCGACATCGACAAGCGTCCCGAGCCTCCGGTGAAGCGCATGCTCAAGATTTCGCCCAATATTTCGAAGAGTCAGTTGATTATTGCGCTTGAGGAGGCCGGTGCGCAAGGGGTGGTGATTAATGCTTCGGAGCTGGATATGCTTACCAATGCCATGAAGCAGGACTGCGGAAAGCATGATGATGTGCTTCGTGCCGCTTTTCACCACGAGGAGGCATCGTCTTATTATAAGACGGATAAGCGCATGGTGGTGGCGCATGTTCCTCATCTGGCATTGTGTCTTACGGGCACTCCTTCTCAGCTTCACCGTTTCATTTCGTCGTTGGAGAACGGTATGTACAGTCGTATGGCTTTTTATATCGGTGAGGGACGGTGGAAATGGATTTCGGCAGCTCCCGTGGAGGGCAGCACCGACCATGTGAAGCTGTTCAGGAAATTGAGTGAAGAGGTGCTTCGTATGTTTGTCTTTTTGTCCGGTTCGCCCACCGAGGTGTGTTTCACTCCCGGGCAGTGGGAGGAGCATACGCAGCGTTTCAGCAACGTTCTTCAGGAAGTGGTGAGTGAAGATGATGATTCGCATGGGGCGATTGTGTTTCGTCACGGGTTGATAGCGGCCCGCATAGCCATGGTGCTGACGGCGTTGCGCAAGTGTGAGCCGATGTGGAATGTGCAGCAGTGCCGGTGTACGGATGAGGATTTTCATACGGCAATGGATATGGTGAAAGTGTTGTTGGAGCACAGCTTGCTGTTGTCTACCACCGTGTCTGCCGTGGAGTCGGGCAAGGAACCCAAGCCGATGAAGAAGTTTTATCGCATACGTTCGGTACTGGCAAAGCTTCCCGAAAGCTTCACTTATACGCAGTTGAAGGAGGGGGCCGTGGAACATGGAATACCTTCCAGTTCGCTTAAAAGATACCTTGTCCGTTTGCTTGAGATGCAAATCATTGAAAAAGAGGATGGTATGTATCGTAAACTCTGTAAATCCTGGTCCGGAAACTCATAAAGGTGGGCCCTGGTCCCAGTGGTCCCAAAGTTAGATGTCATTATGTTGATAATCAGTATGTTGGTTGTGAATCATATTGGAAATAACCGCAACCACCGGGAAGGCACCTGTGAAAGCCTCCGCTGCACCGTTTTTTTGTTGGTTTGAGTGGGTGGATTTCTATGGTGTATGTGTGGAATTCAGGGCAGACCCGTGTGTCCGCCCGATAGCATTCACCCTGAAAAAAGACCTTGATGTTCTCGAAAAACATCAAGGTCTTTTTCCCAAACATAATAGTCTTTTCCTGAAAGACGGAAGAGTTTTCCGGAAACACTTTAGTGCGTTTTTATGCTGCTTTTCTTTCGCAGCTCTCTTTTCCGCTAAGGCTCTCCCAGGTATTTCACAATGATTTCCACCTCCTGTTTCAGGTAGCAATGGCGGTATTTGTTGTAGCCTGTGGCATTGAGTTCTTCCGTCAGGCGGGGGATACGCCGTATCCATCGATAAAGGTTCTGCAGGGCGGCTCCGGGTTCGCGTCCGGGGCAATAGAGCGACGCCAGTTCCGCCTTGTCGTAAGTGCGGATGGCGAATGTTTCTTCTTCTTTCTTCATTATTCTTACTATGATTATTTATTGTTCTTTAATGTAAATATAACAATAAAATCTCTGATTATCAAATGATTAATGAAGTTTGTTTCGACATGCTCCGTTCTTTTTTTTGAGGGGGAGGAGTTCCTTGTGGAGTAGATGGAATCTTCTCCGGCGGAACTCCGAATGGTCTCTGTTTTTTAAGTCTTTCTCATGGAAGATGAAGAAAGTAGGTTACAGAGATTCGATTTCTGTAAGGGAAAGGCCGGTGACTTGCATGATTTGCTCAGAGGTCATTCCCAAGGATTTCAGGTTGCGGGCCGTTTCAAATTTTTCTTCTCGACGTCCTTTCTCAATTCCTTTCTCAATTCCTTTCTCAATCCCTTTCTCGATTCCTTTTTCAATTCCTTTCTCGATCCCTTTCTCAAACCCTTTCTCGATTCCTTTCTCAAACCCTTCTTCAAACCCTTCTTCACTTCCTTTCTTTGCTGCATAGTCGATGGTAGCCAAATAATCACGATAGGCGTTTACACTGTTTTCATAGCGCACACGGTCTTCTTCGGAGAGAGAATGAACATCAACAATCTCTTCCAACTTCTCAAATACGGCTTTCTGAGCTTTAAAAGGCATACGATTTAATGTTTCCATGTTATTTAATACAAATATCCAACGTTCAAAATCCGTTTCGCACTCTGTTTCTGTCTTATTAAACAGGGGTAATGCGATAAAGATTTGCCTCAGTTTATCCGAAAACAATTTTCCGGTCTCACGGTCTGTCAATATAACATCGGTGCGCAACTTATGGTTCTCGTCCAACAGGAAATTGATGAAGAAGACTCCGTACACCGCTTTTATATCGAACTTCCAACTCTCTCCCTTCACGCCCTGACGGACAATGGCATGGGAAAGATAATACAGAGCACGTTCCTTGAAATAAACCTGGGAGCGGTTTTGCATCTCCACAATTATTTTCTCACCAGTGTCCGTAGTGCAGTAAATGTCGTAAATAGCAATACGGTCTCCCGGATACTCAGGCAACTGCTCATTGTTCAGAAAGGTAAGGTCGGTTATCACCCGTTCGCCCTCCAACAAATCATTTAAGAACTCGATTAGCAACTCCTTGGATACTTCCTGGCCGAATATTTTCTTGAAGCCGTAATCGGTGAACGGATTGATAAACTTTCCCATTATGTTTTTCTGTGTTTCTATAACGGACAAAGATAATGATTTATATGGAAAAGGCATTCGGTGCAGTCTGTTTTTTTAAGAGTGAGGTCGATGTTTCTCAAATGCTCTTGCTGAAAGCAAGTTTTCAAGACCATTCGTTACCTTTCTCCACCAATTCCGACGAAGCCCGACAATGGCTTCTCTCACCGTCGTATCTTTGTCATGTAATCACAGAGTAACCGGTGCTTGAGATTTCGAAGTTATAAGTATAAATCATTAAAAATTAGAAGATTATGTCAAAGTCAGTATCTTATTCGGTTGTACCCCGTAAAAACCCGCAGGAACCCGAAGCGGGAGTACGTTTCTATGCCCAGGCTCAGGCCAGCGGCGATGTCACAGTCCGCGAGATGTCGGAACGAATTCAGAGAACCTGTACCGTGACACGTGCTGATGTGGCGGCAGTGCTCACGGCGTTGGAAGATGTGATTGTGGAGGCGCTGAGTGCAGGCGAGATTGTGCGTCTGGCGGATTTGGGCACGTTTCAGATTGGTGTGAGCGGCAAGGGGGCCGATTCGGAAGACAAGTATGATGTTTCCATGATTAACAAGGCGCGTATCAATTTCCGTCCCGGACTGGCGTTGAGCGGCATGCTGACGGCGCTGTCGTTCAGCAAGGTGAACAAGTTGCCTAAGAAGGAGGAGAAGAAGCCTGAAGAGGAAGTCTCCGGTGTAAACGAGGGCTAACCTCTGAGGGTGTGTCAAAACTGAACCGGTCTGTCAAATCGTCAACTGTAGGGGGAGGGGCTGCCTGCCCTTACCAACGGTCACGACCTTGGGAGTAATACACAAACAAGCTGTTTGGAGTGGGCGAACCTCGTCTCTACCGATGAAATGACAGCATTATAAACGTTTTGGCACATCCCTAAAAAAAAGTTTCGGAATAGAGTTTTAATCGTTTGAAAAAGGAGGAAATATGAAAAACTTGATTATTAAGATTCTGGAGTGCATCATGCTGCTCCTCAGAGCCAAGAGAAGAAAGAATGAGAGAGATTAACCTGATTGTAGTCCACTGTTCCGCCACACGTGCGGACAGGGACTTTACTGAAAACGACTTGGAGGTGTGTCATCGGCATCGCGGATTCAATGGGGCGGGTTATCATTTCTATATCCGCAAGAATGGGGATATTAAGAATACGCGCCCCCTAGAGAAGCCAGGAGCACATGCGCTGGGCTACAATGCGCACAGCATCGGTATTTGTTATGAAGGCGGACTGGATGTCCGTTATCGTCCCGCAGATACGCGTACCGAATGGCAGAAACACTCTTTGAGGGTGCTTATCCGAACGTTGTTGATGGATTATCCCGGCTGCCGGGTGTGCGGACACCGGGATTTGAGTCCCGACCGCAACGGAGACGGACGCATCAGCCCCGAAGAGTGGGTGAAGGAATGTCCCTGTTTTGAGGTGACAAGTAAATTGTATGAGTAAAATATTTATATGATTTGTCCGTAGATAAATGAAAATCCCTTCCCTTTGTGTTAAATAATTAACATTTTTGGGAAGGGATTTCTAGTTGTCTATTATGTAACTAAAAAATAAAGTATTATTTATTTACTTTTTTTCATCGTATCCGTAACCGTAGCCATAGGTTCTACCATAGCCGTATTTGCCATACGTGCCGTATCCGTACTTTCCGGTTTTGATGTTTACATCATTGATGATGGTGCACAGGTTGGGCAACTTCTTATGGTCTTTCAGTTCGTTGATGAACAGATAGCCTGCTTTGGGTGTATAACCGGCACGGCATACGTAAATACTCATGTCTGCCACGCGCGAAATCAGTTGGGTGTCGGTCACCATACCGATGGGAGCGGTATCGAGTATCACATAGTCGAATTCCTTTTTCAACCGGTCGACAGCCTGTACCAGCGAGTCGCGTGCCACCAGTTCGGTCGGGTTGGGAGGGATGGCACCGCCGGGCAGGATGTACAGGTTGGGGGTGACATTGGACTGTTGCAGCAACGACATCAGGTCGGTGTGTTCCGGGTCGGCAAGGTAACGGGTGATACCGTCTTCCTTATGCGACATCTGGAAGGCTTTGTTCAGTCCCGGCTTGCGGATATCCAGCCCCACGATGACCACTTTCTTGCCCAGCAGGGCAAAGCTGATGGCAAGGTTGGCAGCCACAAATGATTTTCCTTCGCCACTGGTGGTAGAAGTGATTAACACCACCTTCTGATTGTTGCCCAACATATACTGCACGTTGGTACGGACATTGCGGAAGGTTTCGGCCATCATGTCGTTCTGGTTTTCGTGTACCACCACCGAACCTTCTTTCGGCATATTGTCTGATGCGGGAATATCGCCGATGATGGGTACGGTAGTCAGTTTCTCTACGTCCGAACGGTCTTCTATCTTGTATCTCAGCAGTTCGATGATATAAATGATGCCCACCGGGATGGCGATTCCCAAGACGAAGGCAATCAGGTAGATGAGTTTGCCTTTGGGAGAGACGGGGAGCAGACCTGCCTGTGCTTCGTCCACGATACGGGCGTTGTTGGCGGTAGAAGCCAGCGTAATGGCGTTCTCTTCGCGTTTCTGCAACAGCATGAGGTACAGTCCCGCCTTGATTTCCTGTTGGCGCGAGATGCTCACCAACTGGCGTTCCTGACCCGGTGCGCTGGTGATTCGTCCGGCGTATTTTCCTGCCTGGCGTTCAAGGTCGGCTTTGGTAATCATCAATCCTTTCTGCACACTCAGGATGGTGGTCTGCACGTTGCTGCGCATGGCACGGATGCTGGCGTCCAGGTTCACCACCACGGGGTTGCTTTCCGATGAGGTGCGGAGGAGGCGTTTGCGCTCCAGCAGCATTTCGTTGTAGCGGTTGATGAGTTCGGTCAGGCCGGTGTCTGTCAGACCCACGTTGACCGGCAATACCTCGTAGGCATGGTCGGGGTTATTGGCATACTCTGACAGGAATTGCACCAGACGGAGCTGGGTGCTGTTTTCGGCACGTTTCTTTTCGTATTCGGAGTTCTCGCTGAGTGCCAGTTGAGCGTCACTCTTCAGGTCGGTCAGTCCGGCGTCGCGCTTGAAGGTTTCCAGCTCTTTTTCGGTGGTTCCCAGCTCTCCGTTGATGATTTTGATACGCTCGTCGATGAATTCGGCAGTCTTGCTTGCCACTTCGTTCTTATCGTCGTTGGCATCACGGTTATAGATTTCTATCAGCTTGTTGATGAAGTCCACGCCGCGTTGGGGACTGGTATTCTGTAAAGTGATTTGGGCAATGGTTGTGGTCTTGGAGGTCGGTTCCACGGAAAGCGCATCGGCATATCCGTTTGCCATGATGCGCGGAGCTGCCACGGTGACGGTGATTTCCTGTTCCTTTTCAACGGTTGCCGAGTCGCCGGGAGTAAAGCTGAACGTACCGTAAGGGGTAGTGAGCAGGGCAGGAAGTTTGTCGAAATCCTGTTTGAATTCCTGTTCGTCTATTTCCGTGCTGACACTCAGCTTTCCTCCGGGTTTCAGTACCACTTCAAGCACTGCTGCGCCATTGGGCAGTTTTTCTGCCTCTTCGGGGGTGAGCCACACTTTTACCGGTGTGTCTTTGTAAAGCTCTACAGGGCGGAGGTTCTCACGGGTTCTGTAGTTGATATACAGGTCCAGTTCCTCCACTACCTTTTTCAGCAGGGTGCGTGAGTGCAGTACTTCCACTTCATTGTCGAAGTTGCTGGTGGACGAGTAAAAACCGAGGTCTTCCAAATCGCCCAGTCCGGTGCCGGCGCTGCTGTTTTTCTTGTTGTCTTTGATAATGACAGAGCCGGTAATGCTGTACACCGGTGTGGTGTAGTGCAGATAAATCCATCCTCCTATCAGGCATACCACAATGCTGGCAACAAACCATTTCCAGTGGATGAGGTATTTGAAGAAGAGGGCTTTGTAGTCTACCTGCTCTTCTTGTTCGGTATAAAGATCGTCGTATAAATTTTCTTTCATAATGAAATCGGGTTGTTTTATCGGGAAATAGTAACAATAAGGCTGGCAAGCGACACGAGTGTACCCACTACGGAGAACCAGATGGTGGTACTGTTACTGATGCCGGCGTTTTTGGCCTTGGTCTTATTGGGGGTGACGTAAATCACATCGTTTTGCTGCAAGTAATAATAGGGAGACAGCACAATGCTTGCATCGTTCAGGTTCAGAGGGATGATTTCACGGTGTCCCTGTGCATCTTCACGGATGAGCTTCACGTTGTCGCGTTGTCCGTAGATGGTCATATCGCCTGCCATGGCAAGTGCTTCAAACAGGTTTACTTTCTCGTTGGTGATAACAAAGCTGCCGGGTTTGGTCACTTCTCCCATCACGGAAATTTTATAGTTGGCCATGCGTACATTGACGATGGGTACTTCCGTGATGTAGGTTTTCAGCTTCTCTCTGATGAGGTTTTCGGCTTCGCTCTTGGTGAGTCCGCCGATGTGCAGGCTGCCCAGTACGGGGAAGTCGATATTGCCTTTGTTGTCTACCAGATATTGCTGCAATACGGGTTGGCTCGTCAGGCTTCTGTTTTGATTGCTGACGGCAGTGGCTACGGTCAGGTTGAATGGTGCTGCTGTTTCCGGGTCCGTAGTATTGACTGTGATGGTCAGCAAGTCCTTGGGCATGATGCGGGCATCATAGAGGGGAGTATTCTGGCCGGAAGTGTCCAGATACTCGGATGCTTGCAAGTATGGAACTTGTTTGTAGGCGGAACAGCTTGCCAATACGAAGGCAAGAAGAACCAGCAAGGCATAATTCATTTTTTTCATTTGTCTATTCGTTTTTTATGTTTTGTCTTTTTGGTTAATAAGCTTGTTTGTCTTTGTGGAGCACATTTGCCACGGTTTTATAAATAATGTAGAGGTCGAGCATGAATGTCCAGTGTTCCATGTACCAGATGTCTGCTTTTATGCGTCCTTCCATTTGACTCAGTTCGCGTGTCTCTCCACGGAAACCGGTCACTTGCGCCCAGCCTGTGATGCCCGGTTTGATAAAGTGGCGCACCATATATTTATTGATAAGCTGCGAGTATTCTGCCGTATGTTTCAGCATGTGGGGGCGGGGACCGACAATGGACATATCGCCCAGCAGCACGTTGATGAACTGGGGAAGCTCGTCAATGTTGGTCTTGCGCATAAAGTTGCCGAACTTTGTCTTGCGGGGGTCGTTTAGCGTAGCCTGTATCTTGTCCGCATCTTTGTTCACTTTCATCGAACGGAATTTATAGCACCAGAATTCTTTGCCGTTCAGTCCGTTTCTTTTTTGTTTGAAGAAGATGGGACCCGGCGAGGTAATCTTAATCACTGCGCTGACTATCAGGAAAATGACAGGGAACAGGGTGCAGAGGAATAAGAGTGAGAAAAAGAAGTCGAAGGTGCGCTTTATCAGCCTGTTTTCAAAACTGCTGAGAGGCTCTTCGTGCAACCGCAGGATAGGCACACTGCCTATCAGACCGAAGCTCATGCGGTGGTGAAGGTAGTTGCGCACATTGGGCACACTGTAGAAATGTACCAGATTGTTTTCGCAATAATTGATGACCGGCAGAATGCAATTGCCCATCGAGGATGGAAGACTGCAATAAAGCTGCTCCACACGATGCTGTTTCAAGTAGTCGATGGTTTCTTCGGGCTTGCCCAGATAAGGACAGGAGACCGGGAAATTTTCGTTGGGTACGGAATCGAAATAACCGATTACACGATATCCGCTAGTGGGGTCGTTGGTCATCTCATGATAAAGTTCCGTCATATTTTCTGTACTTCCCATATAGACTGCCGTGCGTGAGTTGCTTCCGCGTTTTCTGTATATTTTAAGGCAGGAACGGAAAGCCAGCCGGTAGCAAATAAGGCAAAGGGTGAACAACAGATAAAAAAGGATAAAAAAAGGATGGGAGTATTGACCGAAATCTGCCAATGTGAAAGTAGTCATGGACAGCAATATGAAATAAAACATATTGAGCAGATTGTGTTGCACAACCTGGTCGGCACGTACGCCGCGACGGTGCAGGATGATGCCTCTCGAAATGGTGCAGGCAAAATAGCACAAGCTGAAAAGAACCAAAATCTGAGGCAATGTTCCGTCAGATACTTTTTGTTCCAAACAGGTAGTCCATAATATATATTGTAAAACGAAAAGGACATCCAGAATGACTAAATCCCCAATAATGACTGCTGATTTTAAGGCTTTGTTAAATCTTTGAACCTGTATCATAATTTCACTCTTTATAAAATTCTTTTCTTATGTCTTTGAAGGTCGTTCGGAGTAGTAATAATGCTGTGTTAGATAATATTTTTTATCAAAATACTATCGCGAACGGTTGTAATTATATATATTGGCATAATCCCTTTTTTGTGGGGACAAAGTTATACATTATTAATTGTAATAACAAATTCTTCTTTGCTTTTTTTATATAAACGTTAATATTTTGATAATATTAAAAAATATTCTTTAGTACTTAGAAAATATAGAAAAAGTCTTGTGTTATAAAAGAAAACGGTGTTTTTATTTCATCGAAATTCAATTTATTCATAGATAAACGCTTGGAAGGCATTTGCTTTTTTACTTATCTTTGCAATTAGAAACTAACCATATAAAAACATGTTAATAGACCTATTAAAATCCTCTTATTTTTCGCTCTTCCTCATTGTGGCGTTGGGCTTTATGTTGGGAAGAATCAAGATTAAAGGGCTGTCGCTGGATGTGTCGGCTGTTATTTTCATTGCGTTGTTGTTCGGACATTTCGGTGTGATTATTCCCAAGGAGTTAGGAAACTTCGGTCTGGTGTTGTTTATCTTTACGATTGGTATACAGGCAGGCCCGGGATTTTTCGATTCTTTCAGGAGTAAGGGAAAGACACTGATTATTCTGACCGTACTCATTATTCTGTCGGCCGGACTGACGGCAGTGGGACTGAAATATGCGTTTGACATAGATACGCCCAGTGTGGTGGGCCTGATAGCGGGGGCATTGACCAGTACTCCGGGACTTGCGGTGGCTATCGACAGCACAAATTCGCCTTTGGCTTCCATTGCCTATGGTATCGCTTATCCGTTTGGTGTCATCGGTGTGATTCTGTTTGTGAAGTTGTTGCCGAAGATTATGCATGTGGATTTGGACAAGGAGGCGCGCAGGCTGGAAGCGGAGCGTCGCGGCAGTTTCCCCGAGCTGGGTACTTGCATCTTCCGTGTGACAAACCGTGCCGTATTCGGACGTACGCTGGCACAGATCAATGCGCGTGCCATGACAGGGGCAGTGGTGTCACGTGTGAAGCATGAAGAAAAAATTCTGATGCCGACAGCCGGAACGCTGTTGCAGGAAGGAGATTATGTGCAGGCGGTGGGCAGCGAAGAGTCGTTGCAGCAGTTTGCGGTGCTGGTGGGCGAACGCCGGGAAGGGGAGTTGCCGCTGGACCATACACAAGAGATAGAGTCATTGTTACTGACTAAGAAAGATATGATAAACAAGCAGTTGGGCGATTTGAACCTGCAACGAAATTTCAGTTGTACGGTAACTCGTATTCGCCGAAGCGGTATCGATCTTTCTCCGTCGCCCGAACTGGAACTGAAGTTTGGTGACAAACTGATGGTGGTGGGCGAGAAGGAAGGACTGAGAGGTGTGGCACGCTTGCTGGGTAACAATGCCAAGCAGCTGTCCGATACGGACTTTTTCCCTATTGCCATGGGTATCGTGCTGGGCGTGTTGTTCGGCAAACTGAATCTTTCTTTCCCCGGCGGGCTTTCTTTTTCTCCGGGATTGACGGGAGGCGTGTTGATGGTGGCATTGGTGCTGAGTGCCGTAGGTAAGACAGGACCTGTCTTGTGGTCGATGTCCGGACCTGCCAACCAGTTATTGCGCCAATTGGGTTTACTGCTGTTCCTGGCAGAAGTGGGAACATCGGCAGGAAAGAACCTCGTGGCTACGTTTGAAGAAAGCGGTATGCTGCTGTTCGGAGTGGGAGCAGCCATTACCCTTGTGCCTATGTTGGTAGCCGTTTTGGTGGGACGACTGGTGTTTAACATCAGTCTGCTGGACTTGTTGGGTACCATTACGGGCGGTATGACGAGTACACCGGGACTTGCCGCCGCCGATTCGATGGTGGACAGCAATATTCCGAGTGTGGCATACGCTACGGTATATCCGATTGCCATGGTGGTGCTGATACTCTTTATCCAGATTATCGCTTCTGCGGTATACTAGGAGATAAATAAAAATAAGATATGAAGGTTTTTTTTACGTTATTGTTTGTCTGGCTCCTCGGAAGTACGGCCTTGTGGGGACAGCCTGCCGATGTGGTATGGAACAGTCAGAGCCGGAATTCATCCGGCTCCATGCCTTGTGGCGGAGGAGATATCGGTATGAATGTGTGGGTAGAGGATGATGATGTCTTCTTCTATTTGTGTCGCAGCGGTTCGTTTGATGAGAACAACACGCTGCTGAAGCAGGGACGTTTCCGTATCCGGCTTACCCCCAATCCGTTTGCCGGCAGGAGTGATTTCCGCCAGACGCTTCATCTGGAAGACGGATATGTGTCCGTCACTACTCCGGTGGGGCAGATGCATATTTGGGCGGATGTGTTCCATCCTGTGGTGCATGTGGAGGTGGAAACCAAGGAAGTGACCTCCATGCGTGTCAGTTATGAAAGTTGGAGAACGGCAGACCGGGTGATGAGTCGCGAGGAAGGACTACAATGTTCTTATGCGGGAGAGTGGCCCGGAACGGTGGTCACCGCACACGATTCCATCCTGGTAGGAGAAGAGAACCTGACTTTTTTTCATCGAAATGCCTCGCATACCATTGTCGATGCTGTCATAAAGCAGCAAGGCCTGGAAAGCGAGGCTTCTCATTTATATAACCCGTTGAGAAATCTGATATTCGGAGGCCGCATTGCGGGTGATTTGATATTCAGCGGCACACGCCGGGGGCATTATTGCGGAACGGAGTATGAGGCATGGACATATAAAAGTAGGAAACCCGCCAACAGACAGTCTTTCAGAATCACCTTGCATGCGGTACAGACTCCTGTTGTGTCCGATTGGGAAGCCGGACTGGAGAAAACGGAAAAGGAACTGCATGCGGCAAAGGACAAAGAGGCGAGCCGCCGATGGTGGAATGAGTTTTGGCAGCGCAGTTTCGTGCGGGCGGAAGGAGAAGCGGCTCGTGCGGCACGCAACTATGATTTGTATCGCTATATGGCAGCTTGTAATGCATTCGGACAATGGCCGGCGAAGCCCGACGGAGGGCTGTTTACGTTCGATCCTTCGACAACGGGAGGTGAATCGCAACTCACACCTGACTACCGAAGGGGAGGGGCGGGTACGCTGACGGCACACGAGATGGCACTGGTATATTGGCCGATGCTGAAAAACGGAGATACCGACCTGATGAAGACCCTGTTTGAGTGTTATCGCCGTCTGCTGCCCACGGCGCAACTCCGTTCGCAGGTGTATTGGGGATATTCCGGGGCTTGTTTCAGTGAAGAGACGGAAAACTTCGGCTTGGTGAATCCGGCGGCGTACGGACTGAACCGTCCCGAAGGCTTTGATAAAGGGAGGGAATATCATCCTTCTTCGGAGTATGAATGGGACGGTGTGCTGGAGACGTGCCGCATGGTGCTGGACGCTGTAAGCTATGACAGTATGGGCATCAGCCGCTACATTCCCCTGATAGAGAGTTCGCTGAATTTCTTTGATGTTTATTATCGCGGCACGGCTGCCCGCCGGGGATACAGCGATTTGGACGGAAAAGGCAAGCTGGTTCTGTATCCGGCTTCGGCAGGGGCAACCTATAAGATGGCATATAATCCGTCGTCGACCATTGCCGCACTCCGTTCGGTGCTGGAGGCCTACGGACGTAAACCCGATATGCTGGCGCGTATTCCTTCCATTCCTTTGCGGACGGAGGAAGGAAAAGAGAGGATTCTTCCGGCTGAGGTGTGGGAACGGACAGGTGAGGCAGGTACGCCCCAGTTCTTCCCTGTCTTTCCGTGGAGAATATACGGAGTGGGCAGGGAAGGATTGGAAACAGCCCGTAACACGTATCTGTTTGACAGGGATGTGCAGAAGTGTCGTGCGCAGACCGGGGAGAAGCTGGACAATGTGTGGGCTGCCTGCCTGGGACTGACGGAACAGGCGTCCGAACTGACTTTGAAAAGACTCTCCGACGGTCCTTATCGTTTCCCGGCTTTCCGACAGACTAATGACGCGTGGACGCCTGATTTGAATGAAGGGAATGCCGGTATGATGGGGATGCAGGAGATGCTGTTGCAGGAGGTGAATGGAAAGATTTTGCTTTTTCCGGCATGGCCTCGCGGATGGGATGTGCACTTCAAACTGCATGCTCCGGGGCAGACCACCGTGGAAGCGGAATGGAGAGGTGAAAAACTGGTGAAGCTGACGGTGACTCCCAAAGAGCGGGAAAAAGATGTGGTAAACTGTTTGTAAAGCAGCATAAAAATGAAAGAAGGATGGCTTATTGCCATCCTCCTCCCAAAGCTTTATATAGTCTCACCATGGTGATTTGTTTGTCTCTGACGGCATTGCTCAAGCCAATCTGTGCGTCAAAATAACTACGCTGCGCATCGAGCACATCCAGATAGCCGATTACTCCGTTGATATATTGTAATTGCGCCAGTTCCATGTTTGTTTTGGAAGAGCGTTCCAACTGCAACCGTGATTCATAGATTTCCTTTATCTTGTTGAAGTCGACAATCGCATTACGGGCATCCTTGAAAGCAGTCAGTACGGATTTCTCATAATTGTAACACTCTTGTTCATAAGCGGCCTTTTTAGCCTTTACGATGGCGCGGTTCTTACCCATGGCAAAGATGGGACCGAGCAGATTGGCACTCAGGTAGTGGATGGGTGATTTCAGCAAGTCGGACATCTCTCCGCTTTCCAGCCCGTATTGAGCAGTGAGCGACAATTTCGGAAACATATTGGTATAGGCGATGCCTACAGCGGCATTGGCAGCTATCAGCCTTTGCTCTGCCTGACGCACATCGGGACGGCGTTCCAGCAAAGTGGACGGTAATCCGATGGGAAGACTTTCAGGCAACTTCACTTCATCGGGCATGATGGAACGTTCTATCTGTTTGGGATATTCGCCTGCCAGAAAAGCAATGTCGTTTTCCTTGATGGAGATTTTGCGTTCCAGGTCGGGGACCAATGTGGCAGTACGGGCATATTCCACCTGTGCCTGCTGGTAGGACGTTTCGGAAGTGAGACCGCCTTCAAAACGGATTTTGGCGAGGCGGACACCTTCTTCACGCGCATTTAAGGTTTGCTTGACAATAGCCAGCTCATTATCGAGTGCCACCAGTTCGAAGTAAGCCTGAGCTACTTCTGCTATCAGGCTCATCTTCAGTGCACGCTGTGCCTCTATGCTTCCCAAAAAGTCAGCCATACTTTTGTCTTTTGCCCAGCGGAGGTTACCCCACAAGTCCACTTCCCAGCTGACAGTGGCTTTGGCTCCTGTCTCGGGGTCGTTGCTGTATTTGTCGCCTCCATAATTGGAAGCCTCCTTCTGAGTGTACACACTTCCGTTCAGTTGCGGAAAGAGATTGGCAAAGTCAATTCGTTTCATGGCAGCCAGTTCTTTGACACGGGCGGCAGCCATCTTGATATCTTTGTTGTGCTCCAGTGTCTTGTCTATCAGATTTTGGAGTGTGGTATCGGTATAGATTTCCCACCACTGCATTTCGGCAATGGTGAGCGTATCTTGTTGGGTAGAGTCCAGTTGCTCCGGCAAGTTCAGTTCGGGACGCGTATAGTGTTTCCCTATCTGGCAGGAACTGAATGTGAGTGTTGCCGCAGTTATATATAATAATGTAGATTTCAATTTCATAACTCTTCAATTATTAGCGTTTCATTTTTGCTTTCATCTTATAAATCAGGACAAAGAAGAACGGTACCAGCAAGATACCCACTGTTACGGCGCAAATCATTCCGAAGAATACACCCGTACCGATGGCTTGGCGGCTGGCAGAACCCGGACCGCTGGCGATAACCATCGGCAACATACCGAGGATGAATGCCAGTGAAGTCATCAGGATAGGGCGGAAACGGAGTTCGGAAGCATGCATGGCTGCCTGAACCACATCAACGCCGCGGTCTACTTGTTCCTTGGCAAATTCCACAATCAGGATGGCGTTTTTGGCTGCAAGTCCTACCAGCATCACCAATCCGATTTGGAAGTAAACATCATTTTCCAGTCCGCATCCCCATACGCCGAGGTAAGCGCCCAAGGCAGCTACCGGAAGGGAGAGCAATACGGCAACCGGAACCATCCAGCTTTCGTATAGGGCGGCAAGGAACAGGAATACGAACATGAATACCAGTGTCAGTACCAGACCTGTTTGCCCGCCTGCTTGTTTTTCCTGGAAGGAAAGTCCGCTCCATTCCACTCCGATATTGTCGGGAAGGTGTTCGCGGGCAATTTGTTCCATGATTTCCATAGCCTGACCGGAACTGTATCCGTCGGCAGCCTGGCCCTGAATCACGGCACTGTTGAACATATTGAAACGCTTGATGCTACCCGGACCCGTGGTGTAAGAAGTAGTACCCAGTGAGGTCAGCGGTATCATGGCATTGTCTGCACCGCGCACAAAGAACAGGTTGATGTTCTCTTTATGCTCGCGGTAGGGAGCTTCTGCCTGGATGTACACACGGTAGATACGGTTGAACATGTTAAAGTCATTGACGTATACAGAACCTGTGTATGCCTTCATGGTGGAGAATACATCTGCCAATGGCACACCCGAAAATTTCACTTTATCACGGTCTACATCGAAGTAGAGTTGGGGAATATCTGCTTGGAGGGCAGATGACAATCCCGACAGCTCTTTGCGCTTGGAAGCGTAGTACATCAGCGTATCCGCCGCATTTACCAGATTTTCGAAGGTTGCTTCTCCGCGGGCTTCAAGCTGCATCTCGAAACCGCCCGAGCTACCCAGACCGGGAATCACCGGAGGAGTGGAGAGGTAAACCTTGCACTCGGGATACTCGTTCAGGCTTTTCTTGACTTGTGCCATGACTTCGTCAATGGTCTGCTCGCCGCGTTCTTCCCACGGTTTCAGGATGACTGTGAGTTCGCTGCGTGCCTGGCTGCTTCCCACACGGGGACTGCTTCCTGCCACACTCTGCACATATTCTACGGCAGGTTGTTGCATCAGGTAGTCTACAGCACGTTCCGTTACGATGCGGGTGCGCTCCAGTGTAGCTCCTTCGGGTAATTCCAACTCTATCTTAAAATATCCCTGATCCTCGATGGGGAGGAAGCTGGTGGGGATGATGCGGTGGATGAGCAGGATGGCGATGAGCACAACACCAAAACTGCTGAGTACCCGGCGCGGATGCTTCACAAGGCGTGAAATGATTTTCACATATTTATGGTTGCCGACAGCCAGCCAGTGGTTGATGCGGCGGAACACGACATTCGGTTTCTTGTTGGGGTCCTTAGCCTTCATGATGAGCGAACACATCACCGGGCTCAGGGTCAGCGCCACTACGGTAGAGAGCAATACGGACACAACGATGGTCACGGTGAACTGGCGGTAGAGCTGTCCGGTGATACCTCCCAAGAAGCTGACCGGGACGAATACCGCAGCCAATACCAGTGAAGTGGCGATGATGGCGCCTGTCAGTCCTTCCATTGCTTTCTTGGTGGCCTCATAGGGAGACAGGTGCTCTTCTTCCATGATGCGTTCCACGTTTTCCACCACCACGATGGCATCGTCTACCACAATACCGATGGCAAGTACCAGCCCCAGCAAAGTAAGTATGTTCAGCGAGAAGCCAAAGATCAGCATAAAGCCGAAAGTACCGATCAGCGAGATAGGCACGGCAACCAGCGGGATGACTGTTGCACGCCAGTTCTGCAAAGAGAGGAATACCACGGCGATAACCAGTATCAGGGCCTCGAACAAGGTCTTGTATACCTCGTGGATAGACTCTGAAATATAGGTGGTCATATCGAAAGGAATTTCATAGCTCATCCCTTCGGGGAAGTTGCTGCTGATTTCTTCCATTGCCTCTTTTACTTTCTGGGCTACTTCCATGGCATTGGCTCCCGGCAGCATATAGATGCCTAATACGGCAGCATTTCCATTGTTGATGGCACTTTCCGTGTTGTAGGACTGTGCTTCGAGCGAGATGCGTGCTACATCGCGCAAACGGATGATGGAACCGTCGGCATTGGCGCGGACAACGATTTCCTCAAACTGGCTGACGGTGGACAGACGACCTTGTGTGGTGATGGGGATGGTAACATCCAAGCCTTGTACAGGCTGTTGTCCCAATACACCGGCTGCCGATTCGCGGTTCTGGTCTTTCAAGGCATTTTGCAGGTCGGCTACGGTCAGACCGAAGTTAGCCAGCTTGTCGGGCTGTACCCAAATCTGCATGGCATAGTAACGGCTACCGATGTTTGATACACGTCCCACACCGGGAATACGACGGATCAGGTCAAGCACATTCAGGGTAGCGAAGTTACTCAGGTAGATTTCGTCAAACTTAGGGTCGGTCGAGGTGAGGCAGATGGTCATCAACTGGCTGGCTGCCTGTTTTTCCACCGAGATGCCGTTTTGAATCACTTCGGCAGGAAGGCGCGATTCGGCCAGCTTGATACGATTCTGGATTTCTACGGCTGCCAAGTCGGGATCGGCTGAGATATCGAAAGTGACGGTAGCCGAGAAACCTCCCGAGTTAGAACTGTTTGACTCCATGTAAAGCATGCCCGGGGTACCGTTCAGCTCCTGTTCGATGGGAGTGGCAACCGCCTGCGATACGGTCAGGGCGCTTGCACCCGGATAAGAGGCGCTGATTTTGACCACCGGCGGAGTGATTTGCGGGTATTGGTCGATGGGGAGCATCGTAAGTCCGATGATACCCACGATGACAATCAATATAGAGATGACAGCCGAGAATACGGGTCTGTCTATAAAGAAACTTACTTTCATAATGTTTTTTTATTTGGAATGTGTAACTTCCCTTCTTTTACAGGGTTTCTTCCGGCTTTTTGTCTTCTGCGGCATCACTGACTTTGACTTTCATGCCCGGATTTAATTTGTGGTATCCTTCGGTAACAATCATTTCCCCGGCAGCGATACCTCTTTCTACCACTACATTGTTTTGGAATTCGGGGCCGAGTTCGACAAAACGTCTCTCTACAGTGGAGTCTTTGCGCATGACATAAATATAGGCTCCGCCTTTTTCGATAATAACAGATTTCAGAGGAACGACATCGGCATTTTCTCTTACGTCAAGCAGAAGTTTTACTTTGGTAAACTGTCCCGGAAGCAGTACACGTTCGGGGTTGGGCATCTCGGCACGAACGGAGAATGTACCGGTACGGGGGTCTACCTGCGGTTCGGCAAAGTCTACCAGTCCCTTGAAAGGATAGACGGTGTTGTCGGCCAGTGTGATAGTGATATTGGGCTGCCATGAACGGGTAGAGTCTTTACGGCCGAGCTCTACGTTGCGCTCTTTACTCTTCAGATAGTCGAGAGCGGTCATGCTGAAATCCACAAGTACTGTGTCACTCTTTACGACAGTGGCCAAAAGAGATTTGGCACCCGGACCGACCAGTGTTCCGAGGTCGACATGGCGTTCACTGATGTGACCTGCCAGCGGAGAACGGACGATGGTATAGCCTAACTCCTGCTCGGCTTGGTCGAGGTCTGCCTGACTCATGGCAACAGAGGCTTCGGCCGTTTCAAAAGCAGCGATGGCATTATCCAAATCCAACTGGCTGGCAGCGTTCTGCTCATATAGCGGGCGGATACGCTCCAAGTCACGTTTGGCTTTCAATGCCTGTGCTTCATCCTTCTTCAACTGAGCACGTGCTTTGTCGGCTTTGGCACGATATTGTTCCTGATTAATAACAAAAAGTACTTGATTTTTTGTGACATAAGTTCCTTCGGCAAAAAGCATCTGTTCGAGGTAACCTTCTACACGGGCACGTACTTCGACAAACTGTTGGGCACGTATACGACCTACATACTCACCATAGATTTCAACGTCTTCACGTGTGACCGGTTCTATGGCTACTACCGGGGTTTCCTGTTGGTGCGCCGGCCGACGCGATACTATAAAATAAATACCTAATACTAGTCCAATACCTATGACTGCAATTGCTGTTCTCTTTTTTTTCAGCTTGATTTCTTTGTGTGTAAAAAAATGTCTCATACCTTAATTTGTTAATGTTAAGATGCCACAAACAGAACTACAAGCAGCGTGCCACGGGACTACTCAGTATTTTTCTTTATTCATAATCAGAGGTTTAGGCATTGAACAGCCGATGAATAAAATGTGGAATTGGTGCTACATGTGTAGAAAAAATCCACAATCGTCCTGTCATTCAAATAAAGAAAATCTAGTCTTGCTTTTGTGGTAAACTTAATTTCGCTGCAAAATTAATAAAATGATTGCTAATATGAAATATCTTGAGCTAGTTTGTGTGAGTAAAGAAGAGATGGCCTGTTTCTTCCATCAAATGTCGGATAGCCGCAATGGGGTGATAAAGAAGCATGCGGGGACCTGCATAACGCATTACGCTTTGCATTCGTTGGCGCATTTCGGGCTTGTAGCAGTGGACGGTGCATAAACGGCAGGTGGATTTTTTTTCTCCGAAAGGACAATGCTCCAGACGGGCATGGGCATATTTTAGTAAATCCTGACAAGCGGGGCACAACTCCCGGTTTCTTTCCTTCCTTTTGCAATAGAGGCGAATCATCAGTTCTACTATTTTCTTTTCGCGGGTGATGCGGCTCTTGATATGTGTCATGTAATTGAGGTTGTCTGTTTAAATGTGGTTACAAAAATACATATAATTGTGGAATATCATCTATCTTTACGCACGATTTACAATACTTATACTTTATGGCAACTTCTAAAGAGATGACATCAGGGCGGCCGTTTCCTTTGATTTTTAATTTTGCACTGCCGTTATTATTGGGAAATTTGCTTCAGCAGACTTATTCATTGGTGGATGCTGCGATTGTCGGACAGTTTTTGGGTATAAATGATTTGGCTGCTGTGGGAGCCGGTACTTCGGTGGTTTTTCTGATTCTTGGCTTTTGCAACGGCTGCTGTGGGGGATTCGGCATTCCGGTGGCACAGAAGTTCGGTGCGAGGGATTACGGCACGATGCGGCGGCTGGTGTCGGTCAGTCTGCAACTAGCCGTAGTAATGTCGGTTGTGATAGCGATTGTTACCAGTCTATTCTGTGCAGATATTCTGAAGGTGATGCGTACTCCTGAAACAATTTTCCGAAATGCGTATTATTATCTGCTTGTGACTTTTATAGGAGTGCCCTGCACGTTCTTTTATAACTTATTATCCAGTATTATCAGGGCATTGGGCGATAGTAAAACACCTTTTTGGTTTCTGTTGTTTTCCACAGTACTGAATGTGTTGCTTGATTTGTTTTGTATCCTTGTTTTGGATTGGGGAGTAACAGGTGCTGCCATTGCTACGGTCATTTCACAAGGAGTGTCGGCGGGATTGTGTTACTTCTATATGATGCGTAAGTTTGAAATACTGAAAACTACTGTTGCCGAACGTAAGTTTCAAACGTCACTGGCTCGTACCTTATTATATATCGGTGTGCCGATGGGGTTGCAGTTCTCCATAACCGCCATTGGCAGCATCATGCTTCAAAGCGCTAACAATGCATTAGGTACAGCATGTGTAGCGGCATTCACGGCGGCCATGCGTATCAAGATGTTCTGTATGTGTCCGTTGGAGAGTCTGGGTATCGCAATGGCGACGTATAGCGGGCAGAACTATGGGGCAGGAAAGCCTGAGCGAATCTGGGCGGGTATCAAGGCTAGCGGATGGATGATGTTGGTTTACTGCGCTTTTGTGTTTGTGGTACTCCTGTTGGGAGCAAAGACCTTTGCCTTGCTATTTGTAGAAGCATCCGAACTGGAGATTCTGAAAGATACGGAACTGTTTTTGCATATATCGGTAATCTTCTTTCCGGTATTGGGACTGCTTTGCATTCTGCGCTATACCATTCAGGGAGCCGGATACACTAACCTTGCCATGCTTTCGGGGGTATCGGAAATGATTGCCCGCACGCTGGTCAGTCTGTTTGCAGTACCGGCATGGGGATATTTTGCTGTTTGTTTCGGTGATCCGACTGCATGGGTTTTTGCCGACTTGTTCTTGATTCCTGCCTTTATCTACGTATATGGAAGAATCAAACGGATTGTTCCGCCTTCGGTTGGGGCAGCCACTGTTGCGTAAAGTCGGCTTTCACCTCGATAGTTACTTTTTCCTTGCTGACAGGATGGGTAAACTCCAGAGACTCGGCGTGCAGATAAAGTCTGTCGGCCTTGCTGCCGTAGAGTTCGTCGCCTTTGATAGGGCAGTGTAGTCCGAAGGAATGTGCCGAATGAACTCGCAGTTGGTGAGTGCGCCCGGTGAGTGGGTAAAAGGCGACAAGTGTTTGCGATTCTGTTCGGGCAAGCACCCGGTAATGTGTGATGGCAGGCTTTCCATGTTCTTTATCCACTATTTGACGGGGACGATCTAAAGGATTTAGGCATAAGGGAAGATCAATCGTTCCTTCCTCATCAGACACTATGCCTTCCAGAAGAGCGGTATAGCGTTTTTTGATACTGCGGTTGCTGAACTGGGCTTGCAGATTTTGATGTACCTCTTTCGTCTTGGCAATGAGCAGAAGACCTGAGGTGGCCATGTCCAAGCGATGGACTACCAACGGACCGGTGGCATCCGGGTACAGGTGGCGTATGCGACTGTAAACGGAATCGGCTGTTTCTTTTCCGGGCACGGATAACATACCCGCAGGCTTATTGACTATCAATAGATAATCGTCTTCATAGATTATATCGAGCACCGTTGTCCGGTGATTGTCTTCCAGCAATGGATTTTCTTCTACTTCCAGCCCTTGAAGCATGTGACCCAGGATGGGTTCGCACTTTCCTTTGCAAGCCGGATAATAGTGACCGTGATGCCGTATCTCCGCTTTTGGGGAATCGCCCCACCAAAATTCTGCCATAGCCACAGGGCGGTAATGGTGGAAATAGGCGTATTGCAATAGCTTAGGAGCGGCACATTCGCCGGCGCCTGCTGGGGGAATCTTATGGACGGTGTGCGCAAAGATGCTGCACAGATCTTTCACTTCTCCGCGGGCGTTCAGCAAGCGGAATTGTTCAAACAATTGCTGTTGCAAAGTGGCGGAACGGCTTTTGCGTTCATTCTTTAATGCTTCTATTTGAGAAACGTATGTGTCCGTTTCTTTTTGCAAGGAGGATAGGTGTTCTTTCAAACTACGTTCCAAACGCTTCAGTTCGGCCTTTTGAAACTGGCTTTCTCGGATCATGGCAGCCTGTTCGGATTCACTCAGTTGTTCCGTCTGACGGCGGCGGTCGCGCAGTTCTTTGGCAGCCTTCAGTCTGGCTTTGGCTTGTGAAAGGAGTTGGCTGCATCGTGCTGTTTCTTCTTCCAATGCTTGCCGGCATTTCTGATAAGAGGTATCCTCTTCCAGCTCACGTATGCGGTGGTTGATAGCGGAGATATGTTCTTCTTCTTTCTTGAAGAATCCGTCCGGTTGGAGTAAATCGTAGATGGGAGGAACAAAATAAGGATGGATATTTTTTCCGGCCAGAATGCCTGAGAAAGCAGCCAGATAACCGATTTCGCCCTCTGTGGTTTGCACAATCAGTACGCCGAACATTTTGCCTTGCTGCAATTCATCTTGCCATTGAGCCTGATGCTGTAAATAGACTTGTACTTCATCAGCCGCCATCACACACAGGGGGTGAGGGGTGTAATGAAAAGGATAGGTAAACTTGTCCGGCAATGCAATGTGAGCAATGGAGCGGGTGAAATGATGCAGCATATCTGTATTTCGTTATTTTCTATTTTGGGTGCAAAGATGAGTATTTGTGTCGAGATAACAAAAATTAAATTGGAATAATCAATATGCATCCTTTCTTTGTTTATTTTTGTATTACCTGCTTGAGTGGGTAATGAAGTGATGTATAAAAGTTAAATAAAGATGAACAGAATGAGAAAATTATTGTGTCCGCAGTGCAAGATATCCGGTATGTATGTGAAGAATGCTACAGGGGAGAGATTGTTGGTTTATGTATCTGATAAAGGGGAAGTTATTCCTAAGTATGAGGATGTATCGACAGAAGGTTTTGATATGAATGAGGTGTTTTGTTTGGGATGCTCTTGGAGTGGTGATCCACGCAAGTTGGTAAAAAGATAGTGGGATATGGAGATGAAAATTGTGTTTATAGGTAACAGCTATATGACTTATTGGCCGTTCGAAATGTATTTCTTTCACAGGAAGACACATACGGTACGAACATTTATGGCACGGGAACTGTTATAATATATGTAATAGTAAGCATAAAGTAGAGAGTGTTATGATGAATATATTGATAGTCAGTAATAATGATGCTTGTCGTAGCAGAATGGCTATGGAAATATTGACTTCTTTTGGAAGAGGAATGAAAGTCTTTACGGCAGGAGTGTTGCCGGGAAATGGTATTCCTGATACTGTTTTCAGTGTGATGGAACAAAATGGGTATCATTTGTCCCACAAAAAGCCTGTGGATGTGGAGCTGTATTGTCATCAGCCTTGGGATTATGTGGTAACACTTTGTCGGGAAGCGGAAGAAAGCAGGAAAGATTTTGATAATGTGGTGAGAAATTGGAAGCATTTTTTGTATAATGATCCTTTTCAAGCTTATTATAATGACGAGGACTTGGTGGAACAACAGGTGGCTGAAGTATATGATTTGATGCACAGACAACTGTATGAGTTCTACCGGGATGAACTGAGTGAGCAGCTTTTGCCGAGATGCCGGTGTGGAGCCAATACCTATTGCCGTTGTGAATAAGGACTATTCATGGTCTGCCGGTTGCCATTGATGAAGTTTCATGTTTACACAGCCGTTGGCTTTGAGAGTAACTCCTTCTTTCTCTAACAATGCTTTTTGTTCTTGCCATCCTGGAACCAATCTTCCTTGGCTGTTAACAACACGATGGCAGGGGAGGTACCATTCTTTGGGGGCATGAAACATGGCCCAACCTACCATGCGTGCATATTGGGGTTCTCCTGCCAGATAAGCGATTTGTCCGTAAGTCATGACATAGCCGACAGGAATCTCCTTGACAATGCTGTATATTATTTCATAAAATTGAATTCTATCCACTTTATTTTATTTTTAATGAAGAATGAAGACAAAGGTAGTGTTATTTTTACTATTTTTGCCCTTATGTTAAAGAATTAACCTTATAAATAAAGAATAATGGATAAAGTAATAATTAATTCGTATGAAGATTTTGAGAAATTAGTGGGACAGGAAATAGGTGTTTCTGACTATGTGGAAGTTTCTCAAGAACGTATTAACCTTTTTGCCGATGCAACATTGGATCATCAGTGGATTCACGTGGATACAGAACGTGCGAAGGTGGAAAGTCCTTATCATAGCACGATTGTACATGGTTATCTTACCCTTTCTTTGCTTCCGCACATGTGGAATCAGATTATAGAAGTGAATAATTTGAAGATGATGATTAACTATGGAATGGATAAGATGAAGTTCGGCCAGGCTGTCTTGTCGGGACAAAGTATCCGTATGAGAGCAAGCTTGCACTCTTTGCAGAACCTGCGTGGGGTAGCAAAAGCTGAAATCAAATTTACTATCGAGATTAAAGACCAGCCTAAAAAGGCATTGGAAGGTATTGCAATCTTTCTATATTATTTTGAGTAATCACGATTCTCAGGCATGGATTCATACGAATAAATTTACTTTTTTCGTATCATCCGTGCTTGAATAGTATTCATTAGTAAGTTGGATTTTGTTTTGGCACACTTTCCCTGTCCAAAAACTTTTAGAATACTCTTTTTACTACTTGTAAACACATTCTATCCGATTTCCATCCGGGTCTAGTATTACACTTTCAAAATATCCGTCACCCGATGTTCGGGGCTCGCTTGCAATGATATATCCTTTGGTACGGAGTAATTCCGTGGTTTGGAGTACTTCTTCTTTGCTGTCGAAGGAAAAGGCAAAATGAGTTAGCCCTTGTCTGTTTTCCTCTATAGGGGCATGTTGGATATCTGTGCGGCTCATCAGCTCCAAAGTAGCACCTCCGTTAAAAGAAATAAAATAAGACTCGAATCCCTTTTGAGGATTAATATACTTTTCATTACTTTTCCCTTTAAAATAGGTGGTATAGAATGTTTTTAACTCTTCTAGCCTAAAGGTCCAGATAGCAAGATGATGTATGGTCATAATTAAATTAATATTATTGGATTATTTGTTTTATGGTTTCAAAGGTAATATAAATACTATAATAAGTTATCGTGTGGTGCCTGTTTTTTTAGTTTATTCTTTCTATAAAACAGGATTAAACCGTGAGTATATTTAAGACTTTTCTTGTGTTCGTATACGCGCTTTTAATATAATAATGTATATTCCATTTCCTTCCTGTTCTGTTGTTTTCAAAAAGTCTTTGTTCTGTGTTGTTGT
>ERZ773143.8-NODE-8-length-208529-cov-19.618873_pt1 | contig 208529 bp, 189 predicted proteins | sample MGYA00580852_ERZ773143 | MGnify/ENA primary metagenome ERZ773143 (study PRJEB29015, sample SAMEA2737853) | human gut metagenome | biome: human gut; feature: human-associated habitat; material: faeces | place: China | collected 2012 ... | reverse complement strand
TAAAACTAAAAGGACTTAGTCCTGTAGAATACAGAACTAAGTCTCAATTAGTAGCTTAATTAATATGTCCAATATTTTGGGTGCATATCATCTTCTATATCAAATTTTAAATTAAAATTTATAAAAAAGAATGTCTTTATTTTATATATTACATATTTTTTACAGGAATAGGACCACGTGACATAGTGAGTGTACCGGTTCTAGCTACTTCGATTACTTCATAATCTGCAAGCATTTCACAAAGGGCATCAATTTTTGTATGGTCACCAGTTAATTCAATAACGAGTGTTTCGCGATTGATATTAACTATTTTTGCACGGAAGATATTTACTATATTTACAATATCATTTCTAGTTATAGGGTCAGCTTTTACTTTTATCATCACAAGTTCACGATTGATTGAATCAATATGAGTCAAATTAACGATTTTAATTACATTAATGAGTTTATTGATTTGCTTCATAACTTGTTCTACTTCATTTTCACTATCAGCAGTCAAGACAAAGCTCATTCTAGTAACATGTTCTTCTTCTGTATAGCCTACAGATAAGGTATTGATATTAAATGAACGTCTGCTGATAAGGGAAACAATATGGCTCAATACTCCAGGAGTATCTTCAGCTAATAGTGTTAATTGATATTTCATTGTTCTGCCTCCAATACCATTTGATCAAGTCGTCCACCAGCGGGAACCATAGGGAATACATTTTCTTCATCAGGAATTAATATATCAATGAGACAAGCGCCATCACTATTGATGTAATTAGCTAATTGTTCATTGAATGTAGTTTTATTATCAATGCGATAACCATTTACACCCATAGCTTGAGCTAATTTTACTAAATCAGTTTTACCTCTCAATACAGAATGAGAATAATGATGATTGTAGAACATACGTTGCCATTGAGCAACCATGCCAAGCATATGGTTATTGAGTACTACTACTTTTATATCTAAATTATAATCAGCAACAGTAGCAAATTCTTGACAATTCATCATAATACTACCATCACCAGTAAATAAAACTACTTTTTTATCAGGATTTGCAAGTTTAGCACCAATAGCAGCAGGAAGACCAAATCCCATAGTACCAAGTCCACCAGAAGTGATAAATTTGCGAGATTTTTGTAAATTGTAATATTGTGCTGCCCACATTTGATGTTGACCAACATCTGTTACTACAATAGTGTTTTCATCACAAATTTTACTGATATTAGTGATAATATTTTCAGGCATGATTAAATTTTCATCATCACGATATAATAAAGGATTGAAATGTTTCATTTCAAAGATGTAATCACGCCAAGGTTTATATTGCTCTTTTAATTGTGCACCAATGATAGAAAGTTTAGCTGTGAACAAAGGTAAAGACCAACGTAAATCACCGACAACAGGATAATCTACATGTACATTTTTATTTATTTCCGCACTATCAATATCAAAATGAGCGATTTTGGCATTAGGGGCAAATTCAGAAACTTTACCAGTAACACGGTCATCAAAACGAGCACCTAAAGCAATTAATAAATCACATTCCATTACTGCCATATTTGCTGTATAAGTACCATGCATACCTACCATGCCTAAGGATTCTAATTGGTCGCATGGAATAGAACCTCTACCCATAAGGCTTTCAACAACAGGAATGCCAGTTATTTCAGTTAATTGTTTGATATACGCAGAAGTATTTGAAGAAATAACGCCACCGCCGACAAATAAAATAGGTTTTTCAGCAGTTTTTACAGCTTCGATTAAAGTATCAATATCGTCTGTATTGCCATCTTTTTGTAATTTATATCCACGAAGATTAACTTCTGTAGGATATTCAAAATCTATTTCAGCTTCAAATACATCTTTAGCAATATCAATGACAACAGGGCCAGGTCTACCAGTAGAAGAAATATGGAATGCTTCTTTAAATACTCGTGGTAAATCGCTAACTTTTTTTATTAAGTAATTATGTTTAGTTACAGGTGCTGTAATACCACATACATCGGCTTCTTGGAAAGAATCTTTACCGATTAGATGAGTAGCAACCTGTCCTGTAATACAAACGATAGGAATAGAGTCTATATTAGCTGTCGCAATACCTGTGATTAAATTGGCAGCACCTGGACCAGATGTAGCAAAACATACTCCAACTTTTCCACTAGAACGAGCATAACCGTCAGCAGCATGAATAGCACCTTGTTCATGTTTGGTTAGAATATGAGGAAATTTATTTTGATATAAAGCATCATATAATGTCAAAACAGCACCGCCAGGGTAACCAAAAACAAGATTTACATTTTCTTTTTTCAAACATTCAATAATTGCTTGAGCGCCGTTTATTCGCATGAATTTTTCCTCCTTTATATATGTAATCAAATATTTTGATAAAAAAAGAGATGCTTTGCAGCATCTCTTTTTGCTTTATATATCGCCGCTATTAATTGTTGATAAGTTTATTGGAATCATTCCAGCTATAAAGTTTACGAAGTTCAGCACCAACTTTTTCGCATTCATGTTCAGCTGCACGTTTACGCATAGCAAGGAAATGTGCACAACCAGTTTGGTTATCCATGAGCCAATCTTTAGCAAAAGTACCATCTTGAATATCGGAAAGAATTTTCTTCATAGCTTTTTTAGTATCTTCTGTAATGATTTTTGGGCCAGTGATATAATCACCATATTCAGCAGTATTGGAGATAGAATAACGCATACCAGCAAAACCGCTTTCATAGATAAGGTCAACGATAAGTTTCATTTCATGAATACATTCAAAATATGCATTACGTGGGTCATAACCTGCTTCAACTAATGTTTCAAAACCAGCTTGCATTAAAGCGCAAACACCACCGCAAAGAACAGCTTGTTCACCAAAGAGGTCAGTTTCTGTTTCAGTTTTGAAAGTTGTTTCAAGAACACCTGCTCTAGAGCAACCAAGACCATTTGCATAAGCAAGAGCTAAATCTAAAGCGTTGCCTGTAGCATCTTGATATACAGCAACAAGACATGGAGTTCCACGACCTCTTAAATATTCGCTTCTAACTGTATGACCAGGAGCTTTTGGCGCAATCATAGTAACATCAACATCTTTTGGTGGAACGATTTGATTGAAATGAATAGCAAAACCATGAGCGAACATGAGCATTTTACCAGCTGTTAAATTTGGTTCGATAGATTCTTTATACATTTTTGCTTGTTTTTCATCATTGATAAGAACCATGATAACATCTGCTTGAGCAGCAGCTTCAGCAGCTGTGAAAACATCAAAACCTTGAGCTTCTGCTTTAGCCCAGGATTTACTTCCTTTGTAAAGACCTACAACAACATCTAAACCAGATTCTTTTAAATTTAACGCATGTGCATGACCCTGGCTACCATAGCCGATGACAGCAATTTTTTTACCTTTTAATAAGTTAAGATCACAATCTTCTTGATAATAAATTTTTGCCATAATAAAAAATCTCCTTTTGTATCTTTTGTATTAAAAAATACTTTATAAATTTATGCAAACATGCATTAATATAATAAAAAAGTTCATCTCTTAAAAATATATATGAAATATATTTCTAAGGGACGAACTTTTTAAATCCGTGGTACCACCCAAATTTTGCTAATAATAGCAACACTCAGAATACATTTATAATAATTAATCGATAACTAGAATATACAAATGTATTTTCCAATAACGAGGAAAAGCCGTTTTGACTTACTAAGTATAATTACTTTTCAGTCAAAATCCTCCCAGATGATGTTCACTATAACATCACACTGATTTGCACCAACCATCAGCTCTCTGTAGCTTTTTGCTATAAGTTACTTGTCTGTTCATAGAATTTATTATATTTGATTTCATGTTTACAACTTTACGATATGTATACATTAAACTATTCTGTTAAATTTGTCAAGTGTTTTTTATTTATTAACTTTTTCTATTTAACTAAAAGCATGATTATTAAGGCTGTTTGTAAATTGTAAAATTGTAATTAATATTGAATGAATTTTAGTAGTTATTTATATTAAGGTATTTTAAATATGCTAGAATGAAGTTAATAAAGTAGTAAATTTATTAATTTAAAAATTTGAGAAGAAATTATTTTATGATTTATTGGTCGAATGAAAATGGTGAAGGCAGTTTTCAAAGTAAATTTTTTCAAGATGATGAATATAAGCATAAATTAAGTATTTATATAAATGACGATAAGTTAAAAGAATGTGCTGAAAAATGTGTAGAGTCTTTGAATAATCTCACAGATGGTATGATAGATGAAATTTGCACACAACTTTGGGAAAATGTAAAAGATGAATTTACATTACTAAAGATAAATGATGTTCGTGAAATCTTGAATTATTGTTGGTTTGAGGCTTTATATGTGGATATGATAAATGATGATGATGAAATAGCTTATGCTGTCGAAGGTGAAGGCGATTGGGGTACAGAAGTTGGTTTTGTTATAAGAGATAATAAAGTAATTTATGCAGGCGTTGATTATCTAGACTATATAAAAAATGTATGAGAAAAATTTAATGATTAAAAGCATAAATTTAACTATAGATTTTAAAATTTTTATGATAAATATTTTATCTAAGTAATAAATTTTAGTAATAAAGATGTAAATATAAAAATTTTTACAATTATCGTGCTATAGTGTTATAATTATGCTTAAAATAATTAAATTTGTTAAAGAAAGGTTTGAAGTTATGGGGGCTTTAAAAGAAATTCAACCGATAAAAACAGGATTAAAAGGAGAAATTTTAATACCTGGAGATAAATCAGTATCACATCGCAGTGTAATGTTTGCTGGTCTTTGTGATAGTGAAGTAAAAATCACTAATTTTTTACATGCAGCAGATTGTATGTCTACTGTTAATTGTATGAGAGCTTTAGGTGTAAAAGTTAAAGAATTAGATGAAAATACTTTGATTGTAAAAGGTAATGGTTTTCATGGACTTCAAGAACCGCAAAGTATAATTGATGCTGGAAATTCAGGCACAACACTTCGTTTAATGATGGGAATATTGGCAGGTCAAAAATTTTTAACTACTTTTACAGGTGATGCTTCACTTAGTCGTCGTCCTATGGGAAGGGTAATTAACCCATTGAGCCAAATGGGGGCTAATATTGTAGGAAGAAAAGAAAATAAATTATTGCCTATAACTGTAATTCCTGCAAAAGAAAGTTTACAAGGTATTGATTATCAAATGCCAATGGCTAGTGCGCAGGTGAAATCTGCTATTTTACTCGCTGGCATGAATGCTGAAGGCAAAACTACAGTAACTGAGCCATATACTTCTAGAGATCATACAGAACGTATGCTTGAAGGTTTTGGCGTAAAATTAGAAAAATATGGCACAAGCATAACAATTAGCAAAGTGGAAAAAATGACAGCTCCAAAAAAAATTCATGTACCAGGTGATATTTCTTCAGCTGCTTTTTGGCTTGTAGCTGGTTCAATTATCGAAGATAGCGATATTATTTTAAAAGATGTAGGTATAAATGAAACACGTACAGGAATTATTGATGTATTAAAAGCTATGGGAGCTAATATTGAACTTTTAAATGTTCGCGATGAAGTAGAACCTATTGCTGATATTCGTGTGCGTTATGCTAAATTACATGGTACAAGCTTTGGTGCAGATATCATGCCTAGACTCATTGATGAAATTCCTATTATTACTGTAGCTAGTATGTTTGCAGAAGGTGAAACTATTATCACAGGTGCTGGCGAATTACGTGTAAAAGAAACAGATAGATTGCAAGTTATCACAGATGAATTTAACAAAGTTTGTCCATGCATAAAAGGAACTCAAGATGGTTTAATTATCACTGGCAGTCAAAGAAATAATTTACAAAAAGTTGTATGTAATTCTCATGATGATCATAGAATTGCTATGGCACTTGCAATATTAGGAGCTAGTGGTGTAGGTATTGAGATTGAAAATAGTGAATGTGTAAATATTTCCTATCCAACTTTTTATGAGATATTAACTCGTTTTGAATAATTTACAAATTTTATATAGGTGAGAATGATGAAGAAATCTGTAATTGCTATTGATGGTCCAGCGGGAGCAGGTAAATCTACTATAGCGAAAATGGCAGCTAAAAAATTAAATTATATTTATATTGATACTGGTGCGATGTATAGAGGTGTAGCTTGGCTTGTATTGCAAAAATATCAAGTGCCTGTAAATACAGCACAAGTTTTATCTGTAATTGAAGATATTAATATACGATTGGCTTATGATGATAATGGAAATATGCTCATTTTTGTAAATGAACAAGATGTAAGTACAGCGATTAGAACACCAGAAGTAACAGCTTTAGTATCACAAGTAGCAGCAATTAGTGAAATTCGTCAAAAAATGGTAGAGCTTCAACGTAAAATGGCACAAGATGGTTCTGTATTGATGGATGGTAGAGATATTGGAACATGTGTACTTCCTAATGCTGATTTAAAAATTTATTTGACAGCTTCTGCTGATGAAAGAGCAAATCGCAGAGCTAAAGAAATGAGAGAAAAAGGCTATGATGTAGATGTAGAAGAAATAAAAAAAGATATTATAGCTAGAGATGAAGCTGATATGCAAAGAGAAGTTTCTCCATTAAAAAAAGCAGACGATGCTATTTTATTAGATACAACAAAAATGACTATTGATGAAGTTTTACAAGAAATTATAAGATTAGCTAATGCTTAAGGCTATTTTTGTGAATTTATAATTTGAGGATTTTTAATTATGTTATATGGATTACTTAGAATAATATTTACATTTATTTATTCTGTTATTTTTCCTACAACAGTCAAAGGAAAAGAAAATATACCTAAAGAAGGAGCTGTAATTTTAGCTGCTAATCATTTAAGCAACTGGGATCCTCCACTGGTAGGAACATTCATACCTCGTCATTTGGCTTATATGGCTAAAGAAGAGTTGTTTAAAGTGCCGATATTGAAAAATATTTTAGAAAATGTGCATACTTTTCCTGTAAAAAGAGGTGCTTCAGATAGAGCTGCAATAAAAACAGCATTGCAGATGTTAGAAGCAAAAGAGTGTATATGTATGTTTCCTGAAGGTACTAGAAGTAAAGATGGAAAATTACACAAGGGTGCACCAGGAGTAGCACTCATTGCCGCAAAATCAAAAGCGACAGTTATTCCTGTAGCAATACAAGGAACATTTAAATTAAGACCGTTTAGAAAAATAACTTTAATTTATGGAAAACCTATGACTTTTGAAGCAGAAAAAGTGGATAAAGAAAATTTACAAGAATTTACTGAAAAAATAATGCAAGAAATTGCGTCAATGCTAAAAATAAAGTAGAATAAAGATAGCATAGTATGGTATACTATATGGTAAGCTTAGTAATATAATTTTTGATGGTGATAAATTTTGGAAGTAATTTTAGCTGACGATTATGGATTTTGTTATGGTGTAAAAAGAGCAATAAAAACTGCTAAAGATAATATTGATTTATCAAAAAAAGTTTGCACTTTAGGACCAATAATTCATAATCCGCAAATGGTAAAATCATTAGCTGATGAAGGTATCGGAATAGTAGAATCAGTTGATGAAATGGAGAATGGGAAAATAATAATTCGCTCTCATGGTGTAGGTCCAAGCATATATGATGCGATAAAAGCAAAAGGGCTAGAGCTTGCAGATGCTACTTGTCCACATGTTAAGAAAGCTCAAATGTCAGCCAAAACGCTAGCTGATGAAGGCTTCAAAGTTATTATTATAGGCGAAAAAAATCATCCTGAGGTAAAAAGTATTAAAGAGTGGGCTGGTAAAAATTCATTAGTTATTGGCTCACAAGAAGAAGCTGAGAATATAGCTTTTGTATCCAAATTGGGTATTGTAGCGCAAACAACATTTTCAGCAAAAGCCTTTAGTGAGATTGTTAATATTTTATTAACTAAATCTTATGATATCAGGATTTTAAGAACAATTTGCACAGCCACAGATAAACGTCAGTCTGCTGCGATAAAATTATCTAAAGAAGTAGATATGATGATTGTTGTTGGTGGTCGCAATAGTGCTAATACAACTCGATTAGCGCAATTATGCACCGAGCATTGTGTAACACATCATATAGAAACGGTTGATGAATTACATGATGATTGGTTCAATAATATTAAAAAAATTGGTATTACAGCAGGTGCATCTACACCTGACTGGATTATCAAGGAGGTATATGAAAAGTGCAAGACATGGCAAGCTTATTAGCAGAAGAATCTATGAAGGAATTTAATCCACATGAAGTTATAGAAGGTACTGTGGTTTTAGTTAACCGTGATGAAGCGTATGTTGATATCGGTTATAAAACAGAAATTCCTATCGCAAAAAAAGAATTGGCTTATCCAGAACCAGAAGCTGCTACAGATGTAGTTAAAGTTGGTGACAAAATTAATGTATATGTAGTTGCTTTAGGCGGAGAAAATGGATTAATTCTTTCCAAAACTCGTGCAGACCGTTTAGTTGCATGGGAAAAAGTAGAAAAAGTTAAAGAAGAAAAACAAATCATTGAAGTAGAAATTCTTCAGGTTGTAAAAGGTGGTTTACTCACTACTGCTTTTGGTCTTCGTGGATTTATTCCTGCTTCTCAGATTGCACTTCATTTTGTCAAAGATTTAAATGAATTTGTAGGTCAAAAAGTTGAAGTTGAAATTATGGAAGCAGACCCTAAAAAACAACGCCTCGTTCTTTCTCGTCGTAGCGTTCTTGAAGCACAACGTGAACAAAAACGTGAAGAAGCTTTAGCAAGCATTGTTGAAGGTGAAAAACGTACAGGTGTTGTAAAACGTTTAGTAGATTATGGTGCATTTATTGATATCGGTGGTGTTGATGGACTTGCACATATCTCTGATCTTTCTTGGGATCATATCAAAAATCCAGCAGACGTATTATCCGTTGGTCAAGAAGTAGAAGTTTTAGTAAAAGCTTTTGACCCAGAAACAAAACGTATTTCTTTAAGCATTAAAGATACTGTTCGTGATCCTTGGTTCGATAAAGCAGAAAAATATCCAGTAGGTTCTTATGTAAAAGGCAAAATCGTAAAATTAACAGATTTTGGTGCATTTATGGAAATTGAACCTGGTTTTGATGGTTTAATTCGTATGCGTGAACTTTCTCCAAAACACATTACAAAAGCTTCTGAAGCTGTAAGTGTTGGCGATGAAGTTACTGTAAAAGTTATTCATGTAGATATGGATAATAAAAAAGTTGCTCTTAGCATTACAAAAGTGCAACAAGACGCTGAAAAAGCTGAATATCAAGATTTCTTAGCAAAACAAGATAACACAGCTGTTACAATCGGCGACGAAGTAAACGAATAATTATTTAATATTTAAATGCAAAAAGAGTGGTGGAAATCATCACTCTTTTTTTCTGACTTGATAAATTGTATAATTAACATAAAAATAAGATAAAAGAGGTGATTTGATTGGCTAAAGGCGGTATCATATCGGCTATACATCAAGGAAGTTTAGCTGAAGAATTAGAATTAGTACCTGGTGATAAAATAATATCTATAAATGAACAAGAATTGACAGATATTATTGATTTAAGTTTTGCTTTAGCAGATGAAGAAATTGAAATGTTAATAGAACATGAAAATGGAGAGCAAGAAATAATTGCTTTTGATAAAGATATGGATGAAGAACTAGGAGCAGAATTTGAATCAGCTGTATTTGGTAAAATTCGCCAATGTGCTAATAATTGTTATTTTTGTTTTGTGGATCAAGTAGCTCCTAATATGCGCGATTCCTTGTATATAAAAGATGACGATTATCGTTTATCTTTCCTTTATGGGAATTTTGTTACCATGACGAATATGGGACCTCGTGATTTAGAGAGAATACACAGATTGCATTTATCACCATTGTATATTTCTGTGCATACAACTAATCCAAAACTTCGTGGAGAAATGCTCAGGACAAAACGTGGTGAATTAATCATGGAACAATTGGCTAAATTAAATGAGGCTGATGTGGAATATCATACACAAGTGGTATTATGCCCAGGGTTAAATGATGGTGCGGAATTAGATAGAACAATTCAAGATATCATCAGTATGCAGCCGTGTGCAAAAACTTTAGGTGTTGTACCAGTAGGTCTTACTAAATTTAGAGAAAATTGTTATCCACTTAAAACATTTGATGCACAAGGTGCTAAAAAAGTCATCGAGCAAGTACGTCATTGGCAAGAAAAAATGCGCAAACAAACAGGTAAGAATTTTATTTATTTAAGTGATGAATTTTATCTGTTAGCTGGTGAAGCATTGCCAAAAGCTGAAGAATATGATGGTTTCCCACAGCTTGATAATGGTATAGGTCTTACACGTAATTTCATTGAACAATGGAAAGAAACAGAGATTAATCCAAATAATTATCAAAAACCTTTAAATTTAGATATTATCTGTGGAAAATCAGCAGGAAAAGTAATTAAAAATTTAGTTGATGAATTGAATATAGATAATTTAAATGCCAATGTATTAGCTTTAGAAAATGAATTTTTTGGTCATGAGGTAACTGTTACAGGATTATTGACAGGTCAAGATATTATAAAAAATCTAAAGCAGAATAAAGCTAATAGAGATGGTATTATTATTCCAAGCTGTGCACTTCGTGAAGGTGAAGATATTTTCTTAGATGATTATACTTTAGAGGATATTAAAAAAGCTTTTCCTGATGAAGAAGTTAAAGTTGCTAGCGATGCCATCATGTTAAAGAATTTGTTGGCTGATTGGCATAACATAAAATGTGAACGAAGCAAAGCTATTTATACATGGCAATCAAATGCTAGCTATACAAAATAATGATGACGGTATATAATAAATGAGTTTTGCAAAATAATATTATTGATGAGGTGAAGAATTTGAGTAAACCAATAGTAGCTATTGTAGGACGCCCTAATGTAGGTAAATCTACGTTTTTTAATCAAATAGGTAAAAAGAGAGTATCCATTGTTGAAGATTTTCCAGGTGTTACTAGAGATAGAATTTATATGGACGCTGAATGGTTAAATCATCAATTCACAATGATTGATACTGGCGGGATTGAACTTGAAAATGACGGGGAAGGTAAAATTTTAGCTTCCATGCGTCAACAAGCACGTTTAGCAATTGAAGAAGCTGATGTAATTGTATTTATGGTTGATGGTCGTACAGGAATGACTCATGATGATGAAGAAATAGGTCATATCTTAAGAAATACAAGAAAACCTGTTATTGTCGCTGTAAATAAAATTGACAGTCCAAAACAGCATTTAGATGTATATGAATTTTATAATTTAGGACTTGGCGAACCAATCGGTATTTCTGCTGCAAATGCTTTGAATGTAGGCGATTTATTAGATGAAATAGTAGCTAATTTCCCTAAAGATTTAGAAGATGATATCGAACATGATGAAATTCGCATTGCCGTTATCGGTAGACCAAATGTAGGTAAATCTTCTTTAGTAAATGCTCTATTAGGTCAAGAACGTGTAATCGTAAGTGATGTAGCAGGAACTACTCGTGATGCCATTGATACAAAATTTGATGATGGCAATACACATTTTACTTTGATTGATACTGCTGGTATGAGACGTAAAGGTAAAATTGATATGCCTATTGAGCGTTATAGCGTAATGCGTTCTCTTCGTGCTGTAGATAGAGCAGATGTAGTTTTAATGGTAATTTCTGCACCAGAAGGTGTAACAGAACAAGACAAAAAAATTGCAGGTTATGCTCATGAATCTGGTAAAGGTTGTATCATTGTTGTTAATAAATGGGATTTAATTGAAAAAGATGATAAAACTTCTTTGCGTTTTACTGAAGATATTCGTGATGAACTTGGATTTTTACAATATGCACCAGTTTTATACACTTCTGCACTTACAAAACAGCGTGTACATCGCGTAGTTGACCTTGTAAAATATGTAGCTGAACAACAAGCTATGCGTGTACAGACAAGCGTATTAAATCAATTAGTAATGGACGCTGTTTCTATCAATCCACCACCATCTCATAAAGGTAAACAATTAAAAATTTACTTTATGACTCAAGCTGATATTAAACCACCAAAATTCTTGGTATTTGTTAATGACCCAGAATTGATGCATTTTTCCTATTTGCGTTTCTTAGAAAACAAACTAAGAGAAAGTTTTGGTTTTGAAGGAACTCCTCTTAAATTAGTAGTTCGTGGAAGAAAAGAGGAAGATGATGAATAATGGAATTTAATTTTCTTATAGTAATAATCTGTAGTTATGTCATTGGTTCTATTCCAAGTGGCTTGGTTTTAGGAAAAGGAATTTGGCATGTAGATTTACGTGAACATGGTAGTAAAAATATTGGTGCTACTAATGCTTGGCGTACTTTAGGAAAATTTCCTGGATTTGTCATATTTTTAGCTGATTTAATAAAAGGCTTATTAGGTGTGTATCTAGGCATGACTTTAGTTGGTAGTTCTATGGCTATGATTTTTGGTGGTATATTAGCAATAGTAGGTCATTCTGCCTCCATATTTTTAAAATTAAAAGGTGGAAAAGGCGTAGCAACAGGACTTGGTGTATTGATTATGTTGATGCCAAAAGTATCTGTTTGTGTCTTTTTTATTTGGCTTATAATTGTAATGATTAGTAAATATGTATCACTTGCTTCAATCGTTGCAGCAGCGTTTGTACCAATCTTAGCCTATGCTTTTGATATGCCTATAGAGTTTGTCATTTTCGGTATAGTAGCAGCTATATTTGTTATTTACCGCCACAAAACAAATATAGTACGTCTTTTAAATGGAAATGAAAATAAAATAAAAGCAGGTCATAGATAATTTATCTAAAACTTAATAATACCCTTTGCTATTATGGCGATAAAATGATATAATGTCTGCTATAAAAAGAATATTATCCATTGTAAAAGTACGGAGGATTTAATAATGACAAAAAAAGATTCAGGATACTATTTAGTAAAAGAAGATATTTTACCTTCTGCAATCAAAAAAACAATCAAGGTAAAAGAAATGTTACGTCGTCATGATAATATGACTATAAATGATGCCGTTTCTAAAATGGGTTTAAGCCGTAGTGCTTATTATAAATATAAAGACTTTGTTTTACCATTTTATGAAGCAAGTATCAATAAAATTGTTTCTGTTTCTTTTGTTCTTGATAATAAACAGGGAGTACTTTCTAATGTGTTAAATATGATTTCTGAAGATAAAGGAAACGTATTGACTATTAACCAAGGTATTCCTCTTCAAGGAGTAGCAGTAGCAACAATTTCTATTGAAACTAAAAATATGAATATTGACCTTGAAGCATTGCTCGATAAATTGCGTCTTGTGAACGGCGTAAGACGTTTAGAGGTTATTGGTCAAGTTTAAAAGTCTAGTCTTGAGAGAGGGATATTTATGGCAAAGAAGATAAAATTAGGTTTATTAGGTTGTGGTACAGTAGGTACAGGTGTTTTAAAAGTTTTACAAGAAAATTATCATGATATCAGAGCCAAAATTGGCAATGATATCGAAGTGAGCAAAGTTTTAGTTCGCAATTTAAACAAAAAACGTGATTTTAATGGAGATGTTGTTTTTACAGATAATATTGATGATATCTTAAATGATGAAAGCATTGATATTGTTGTAGAATTATTAGGTGGCATACATCCAGCACGTGAATATATGTTAAAAGCTATGGAAAATGGCAAACATGTAGTTACTGCAAATAAAGATGTTTTAGCACAGTTTGGTAAAGATATGTTTGAGGCGGCTGAAAAACATGATGTAGATTTTATGTTTGAAGCAAGTGTAGCAGGTGGCATACCGATTATCACTCCATTAAAACAATGTTTAACTGCGAATAAAATCACAGAATTAATTGGTATTGTAAATGGTACAACTAATTACATGTTAACTAAGATGACAGAGCAAGGTATGGATTATGATACTGCATTGGCAAGAGCTCAAGCTAAAGGTTATGCAGAAGCAGATCCTACAGCCGATGTCGCTGGTTTAGATGCCGCTAGAAAAGCAGCAATTTTATCTTCTATTGCATTTAATACACGCGTAAGTTTAGAAGATGTAAAAGTAGAAGGTATTACTAACATTACACCAGAAGATATAACTTACGCTAAAGAATTAGGCTATATTATAAAATTATTGGCTATAGCTAAACATACAGAAGATGGTATAGATGTTCGCGTTCATCCGACATTTATTGATAAGGATCATCCATTGGCTTCTGTTCGCAATGTGTTTAATGCTATATTTATTCATGGTAACGCTGTTGGCGATACTATGTTTTATGGTAAAGGAGCAGGTGAAAGACCAACTGCTTCAGCCGTTTTAGCAGATATTATTGATGTAGCACGTGATATGGGTAAAGATCGTTTTGGTAAAATACGTTGTACTTGTTATGAAGAAAAGAAATTATGCCCACCAGATAAAGTTTTATCAGGATATTATATTCGCTTATTAGTTGAAGATAAACCTGGTGTATTAGGTGCGATTGCTACAGCTTTTGGTGAAAGCAATGTAAGTTTATATTCTGTAATTCAAAAACGCAGAGTAGGGGAATTTTCTGAAATAGTAGCAATTACTCATAATGTAAATAATAATCAAATTGAAGACCTCAAAGTTCGTTTAAATAATTTAGATGTAGTACATGAAATTTCTAATATTATCCGAGTAGTAATGTCTCAGGAGGCTTAATTATGAGTGATTTTGTCAAAGTAAGAGTTCCAGGAACTACAGCCAATTGTGGTCCTGGTTTTGATGTTATGGGTATTGCCTGTAGTATTTATAATGAATTAGAATTAAAACTCTTAGAAGAAAAAAATTTATGTATAGAAATTTATGGAGATGGAGCAACAAATATACCATGTGATGAAAGAAATATGGTATGGCGCTCTATAGAAAAGTTATTAGTTAAAGCTCACTTGGAGAAAAAATATCAAGGGGCACATATAAAAATGACAAATAATGTGCCACTATCACGTGGTCTTGGCAGTAGTGCAACTGCTATAGTAGCGGGATTATTTGCAGCTAATGTATTTTTGAATAATAGATTTTCTATACAGGATATATTTGAGTTAGCTACTGAGATTGAAGGACACCCTGATAATGTAGCACCTGCTTTATTTGGCGGAATAACAGTCAGCACAAAAACTGATTATAAATTAGAATATGTATCTTTTATGCCAAATTTTGATTTGAAAATGGTAGTGGCTATACCTGACTTTTATTTACCAACTAAAAAAGCTAGAGCAGCTTTAAAACAAGAAGTGCCATTAAAAGATGCTATTTTTAACATTGGTCATACAGCTATGATTATTGCAGCTATTTGTCAAGGAAAAATAGAAGCTTTAAAAGGTGCTTTTGCAGATAAATTACATCAACCATATAGAGCAGATTTAATTCCTGGTATGTATGATGTATTTGCAGCAGCAAATTCTAAAGGTGCACTTGGTACAACTATAAGTGGAGCAGGCCCAACACTTATTGCTTATACGATAGAAAATGGTGAAGAAATCGGTAAAGCAATGGTTGAGGCTTTTGCAAAACATAATATTAGCTCTAAATACTTAGTATTAGATATTGATAATAAAGGTGCTATGGTAATAGAATAAATTAAAATAAAACCCAGTAGATATTATATCTAACTGGGTTTTTTTATAAGTAGGTGATTTAAAATTATGAATGAAATAGAATTTTCACAGAAGATAGATGATTTAGGTGGCACTTTATATATTGTAGGTGGTTGGGTGCGCGATAAAATACGAGGTGTTATTCCTAAAGATAAAGATTTTGTCATTTGTCATGTAAAAGAAGAAGATTTTAAACAAAATTTTCCAAAGGCAAAAAAAGTAGGAAAATCTTTTCCTGTGTATTTAGTAAAAATTGAAGACAAAGAATGTGAAGTAGCTTTTGCCCGTAAGGAAAGAAAAACAGGTATAGGTTATACAGGCTTTATTGTAGATTATGATGAAAAAGTAACGATTGAAGAAGATTTATATCGTAGAGATACGACTATGAATAGCATAGCTTACCGCGTACGTGATGGAAAAATAATTGACCCATATAAAGGACGAGAAGATATTGAAAAAAAATGTATCAAAGCAGTATCACATCATTTTAAAGAGGACCCTGTAAGAGCGCTTCGAGCTGCGCGTCAGGCTTGTGAATTGAATTTTAAAATCAATGAAGATACTGTAAATTTGATGCGAGCATGTAAAGAGGAAATAAAATCGGAGCCACAAGAACGCATTTTTAATGAATTGCAACGTGCATTAAAAACAAAGAAACCTTCAGTATTTTTCCGCAGTTTAGTGAAAGCGGATTTATTAGAAATCTTATTTCCAGAAATCTATGCCTTGATAGGGAAAACTCAACCTGTAGCATTTCATCCAGAAGGTGATGCGTTTGAGCATACTATGGAGATTGTGGATTTAGTTGCTGGTATGACTGATGATGTCGCAGTGCGTTTTGCAGGTCTTGTGCATGATTTGGGCAAAGGTGTAACGCCAAAAGAAATGTTACCTCATCATTATGGACATGAAGAAAAAGGTTTAGCCGTATTAAAAGCATGGAATAAACGCATGACGCTTCCTAAAAAGTGGCTGCAAGGTGGATTATTTGTCATCAAAGAACATATGCGAGCAGCTAGACTAGGAAAAGTAGGAAAAATTGTCGATTTTTTATTGATTGTAGAGAAAAATCCTTTAGGCTTTGCTGGCTTTAATTGTGTGATTTTGGCAGATAGTAAATCATTACCCTATTATTTAGCAGATTATCATAGTTATCTCCAAAAAATTCATAGTGTATCTATGAAGAATTGTCCATCAAATTTGAAAGGCAAAGCGATTGGTGATTGGATAAGAAATGAGCAAATTAAATTATTTAAGCAGAATATAGAAGTAGAAGCTTAGAAAATTTTACAAATATTTAACATTTCTCATATTTAATTTTCTTATTTTTATACTATAATATTATTAAAGGCAAAATTAATCTATTATTGAAGTAGATAATAAATAAAATTTATAAATACAGCATTCTAAGTTGTGAAACGAAGAATGCTATTATTTTTGTCTATTTTAGTAAAAAGATTGTATTTTGTAATATTTTTGTAAAATAGTGAAGGAAAAACGAGGGGATATATAGAATTTAGCATAAAAAAATATTATACTTAAAACAGAGTAGGAGGGATTTAGATGTATGGTATTGTAGATATTGGTTCAAATACAATGCGTCTTGTTATTTATAAAGTAGAAGGTGGTAAACCAAGAGTACTTTTAAATAAAAAAGAAATGGCAGAATTAGCATCATTTATTCAAGATGGTATGATGGTAGCAGACGGTATCAATAGAGCTTGCTATATCTTGGATAGTTTTAATTTATTAGCTAAAGATTTAGGTGTAAATAATTTACATGTTTTTGCTACTGCATCTTTAAGAAATATTTCTAATAGTCAAGCAGCAGTTAGTGAAATTGAAGATAGAACAGGATTAGCTATTAATTTATTAAGTGGTGCTCAAGAAGCTGAATATGATTTTGTTGGTGCAGCTAGAACTATTGATTTAAAAAGTGGTTTATTAGTAGATATTGGTGGCGGTAGTACAGAATTAGTTATGTATAATAATATGCAAATACAAAATTCTATAAGCTTACCAATCGGTTCTTTAAGCATGTATACAAAATTTGTAAAACATTTATTCCCAACAAAAAAAGAACGCAAAAAAATTGAAGAATGCGTAAGAGAAATGATAGTTCGTTACGATGTAGACCAATGGGGCGATTGTCCATATGTTTGCGGTGTAGGTGGAACTATTCGTAATGTAGATAGATTAAATAGTTATTTTTATGATTTAAGTAAAAATAATCGTTTTGTCATTGCTGAAAATTTAAATTGGATGGTTAAAAAACTAGAAAATCGTGAAAATAAAAAATTAGTACCTCGTGAAACTTTAGAAACATTATTAAAAGTCGTACCTGAACGTGTGCGTACAATTATGCCAGGTATGATAATCTTAAATACTATTGTTAAATATTTTAACGTACAAAGCATTTATGTAAGTCGTGCAGGTGTACGTGAAGGATATTTATATAAGCAAGTATTAACTAAAGAGGGAGAACAGAATGCATAAAAAGATAGATACATCATATACACAAAATAGAGAATTATCATGGCTTCGTTTTGATGATAGAGTATTAGAAGAAGCTATAGATGAAAATGTGCCTCTATATGAAAGACTAAAATTTATAGCAATTTATGCTAGTAACTTAGATGAGTTTTATCGAGTACGCGTAGGTAGTCTATATGAAATGGCTTCTGTGGATACAAATGGTTTTGATAATAAAAGCTTTATGACACCAAATCAGCAATTAGATAAAATCTTTGTAGCTACAAAACAATTAAATCAAAAAGCTGATAAAATTTTTGCGACTGTAGAAAAACAGCTTAAAACATATGGCATTGAACGTAAAAAAGTAAAATCTTTAAATCAAAAAGATAAAACTTATGTTAAAACATATTTTGACAATCAAATTAGCCCATTCTTATCTCCACAAATTATAAATGTAAGACATCCATTTCCTCATTTATTAAATAAAGCGTTATATGTAGGTATAATTTTAACACGCAAAAAGAAAAAAGTTTTTGGAATTATTCCAGTACCTAGCAATTTACCTAAAATCGTATATATACCAAATAAATCTAAAATTCGCTATGTGATGACAGAAGATATCATAGCTACATATGCTGATAAAATTTTTGATGGCTATGAAGTAGAAAATACAGCAATTTTATCTGTTACTAGAAGTGCAGATATTAGCTTAGATGATGAGCGATTAGATTTAGGAGAAGATTTCTTAGAACATGCACGTGAAGTCTTATTGAAAAGACAAAGACTTGCACCTGTTCGTTTAGAAATAGAGGGCAATATAGATTCAACAATGATGAAATATGCCACAGAACAATTTAAAATCACATCAAAACAAATTTTTATCTATAAATCTCCTATCAATAAATCTTATATTTTCAGCTTAGGTAGTAAATTTAATGAAGAACAGAAAAATAGCTTGATGTATCCACCATTTGAACCATCTCATATCTGCTGTGTTCCTGAAAATGTTAGTGTGATGGATTATGTGGCAAATAATGATGTAATGTTACAATATCCATATCAAAGCTTTGATATTTTCTTAAAATTCATTAAAGAAGCTGTAACGGACGAAAAAGTATTTGCTATAAAGATTACTTTATACCGTGTAGGAAGTCATAGAGCCCAATTGATGAATTATTTATCAATGGCAGCTAAAATGGGTAAAGATGTAACTGTCTTGATGGAACTTAGAGCTCGTTTTGATGAAGAGAATAATATAAACTGGGCAGAATTTTTACAAGATGCTGGCTGTAAAGTTATTTATGGTATGGAAGGCTATAAAGTTCATTCCAAAATTTGCTTAGTTATGAAACAAGATAAAACAGGCATAAAATACTTTACACAAATAGGTACAGGTAACTATAATGCTTCTACATCTTCTTTATATACAGATATTTCCTTGATAACTAGCAATGAAGATATAGGTAAAGATGCTGTAGAATTTTTCCAGAATATGGGTATTGATAATCTCTATGGAGAATATAAAAATCTATTAGTAGCACCTGTTAGTCTAAAAAATACTTTATTAGATTTAATTAAAGAAGAAATTGAAAAAGCTAAAGCTGGAGAAGAAACAAGCATTTTCTTAAAAATGAATTCTTTGACAGATAGACAATTAATAGATGCATTAAAAGAAGCTTCTCAAGCTGGCGTTAAGATAAAAATGATTATTCGTGGTATTTGCTGTATTTTACCAGGAATAGAAGGAAAAACAGATAATATTGAAGTTATAAGTGTAGTAGGTAGATTTTTAGAGCATTCTCGTATTTTCTGCTTCGGTACAGGCGAAAATATGAAAATGTATATAGCTTCTGCTGACTGGATGACTAGAAATACAGAAAATCGTGTAGAAATAGCAGCACCAATTTATGACCAAAAAATAAAAAATAGCATTTATGATACTTTACGCATAATGTGGAAAGATAATCTTAAAGCTAGAATTTTATGTAGCGATGGAACATATAAAAAGCCTGAAATAAAAGAAGGCGATGAATTGATTGATTGCCAAAATTATTTGCGTCATGAATATAAAGTTGGACGAAAAATAAAACTTTAAGCTAAAAATAAAACCTCCACTATTGAAAAACAATAGTGGAGGTTTTTTATATTTCAATTTTATTTTTTGAAAATAGTAGATTTGAAATAAACTATAGCCCAAAAGATAGTGATGATGACACCAGCAGGATAAGTAATGCTAGTTGGTAAACCAAAACCTTCAGGAGCTTGGAGAATATAAGTGAAAGTAACCATAGTCATAAAAATGGCAGGAATTACAGCGATATAATGTTGCCAACCACCTTTATTTTGTTTCCAAAGATACATTGCACCAGTCCAAAGAGCAATCATAGCTAATGTTTGGTTTGCCCAAGAGAAATAACGCCAAATGATATCAAAATTCATTTGAGATAAGATGCCACCGATACCAAGAAGTGGAATAGCTAAAGCTAAACGTTTTGTATAAGAAACTTGATCGATTTTGAACCAATCAGAAAGTGTATAACGAGCGCTTCTAAATGCAGTATCACCAGAAGTGATAGGACAAGCGATAACACCAATCATAGCTAAAATACCACCAACAGTACCTAATGTACCAAAGGATACATCATAAACAACGCCACCAGGACCTGCACTAGCGATAGCAGCAGCTAATCCACCAGTTGTTTCATAGAAAGCGATACCAGCAGATGCCCAGATAAGAGCGATAATACCTTCAGCTACCATAGCACCATAGAAAACAACGCGACCATTTTTTTCTTCTTTCATGCAACGAGCCATGAGTGGAGATTGTGTAGCATGGAAACCAGATGTAGCACCGCAAGCAACAGTGATAAACATTAATGGCCAAATAGGTAAATCTTTTGGATGAAGATTTTGAAGTGTCATTTCTGGCATTTGCCAGCCACCGAGGATAATACCACTAGAAACACCAACTGCCATGATGATTAGGCAAGCACCAAAAAGTGGATAAATTTTACCAATGATTTTATCGATAGGTAATAAAGTAGCTAAGAAATAATAAATGAGTACAACTACTAACCAGAAAGTAACATCTAAAGAATCAGGAGTGAGTTTGGCAAGAAGTAATGCAGGGCCTGTCATAAATACAGTACCTACTAAAACTAAGAGGATAACGGAGAAAATACGCATTACAGTTTTCATAGTATCGCCAAGATAGATACCTACGATTTCTGAAATACTTTCACCATTATGACGAAGGGAAATCATACCAGAGAGATAATCGTGAACGGCACCAGAGAAAATAGTCCCAATTACAATCCAAAAATAAACAACTGGACCCCAGAGAGCACCTGCAATGGCACCAAAAATTGGACCAAGACCTGCAATGTTTAATAATTGAATCATAAAAACTTTCCATGTTGGAAGTGGTATGTAATCTACACCATCGTTATGAGTTATGGCAGGAGTAGGTTTTAGTGAAGGAGCAAAAACTTTTTCTACAAAACGACCATAAATCATGAAACCTACAATAAGAGCGATTAAACTAATAAAAAAAGTAATCATATAAGGATACACCTTCTTTAGGAAATTATAAAATTTTAAGATAGCTCCGGAACTATGCTTAATAAACTAAATAAAATTTAATACTTTGTTAAAAAAATAACTTGCATTCATTTATTAAAATATTAATATTATTTATTGTACAAATAAATTTATAATACTTTTGTGTAACTTTGTCAAGTGTTTTTACAATTTTTTAAAAATTTAAATTAGAATTTAAAATTAAAACGAGTATTTCATTCAAATTTGAAAAAAATACTCGTTTTGTTAAAGCATTATTTATAAAGTTTTTACAGTATTTCTAAAATAGTTTCCTTGACTAATTTTTCAGGAACATCTTTTTTTATACATACTTTGCCGATATCTTCTAATAAAACCCAATTAATTTTACCGTTAACAGTTTTTTTGTCATGGAAAATATCTTGATAAATTTTTTGAGCATCACAATTTTTAGCTTTAAGTGGCAAGTTCATATTTGCAAGTAATTGACACATTTTATCAACTACATCTTGAGAGATTAAGCCTAATTTAAAACTTAATTTACTAGCGCCAACCATGCCGATAGCTACTGCTTCTCCATGATTATAAATAGCATAATTAGTTTCTTTTTCAATAGCATGACCTAAAGTATGACCAAAGTTTAAGATGGCACGAAGACCAGCTTCGCATTCATCTTTAGATACTACATCTGCTTTTATTTCACAAGAACGTGCAATGATATGAATTAGGGCTTCTGGTTTCAATTGAAGAATTTCTTGTTGGTGCTCAGTTAAATAAGTATAAAAATCATGGTCATAGATAAAGCCATATTTAATGACTTCGCCTAAGCCTGTGGAAATCTCCCTAGTAGGTAAAGTTTTCATCATTTTTAAATCCATGAAAACGGCTTGTGGCTGATAAAAAGCACCAATTAGATTTTTGCCTAGAGCATGATTTACAGCGACTTTGCCACCAACACTAGAGTCAACTTGTGCAAGTAAGCTAGTTGGCATTTGAATGAAAGGCACACCACGCATGAAGGTAGCGGCAATGAAACCAGCTAAATCACCAACAACGCCACCGCCTAGAGCAATGATAGGAGATTTGCGGTCAAGACCATGTTCAATTGCTTGTGTATATAGTGTTTCTGCAACGGATAAAGATTTAGATTGTTCACCAGCTGGAATGATGGCAATTTTGGCATTAAAACCAGCTTTAGTGAGTAAATCTTTGACGCTGTCTGCATATAATGGAGCAATATTTGTATCAGTGATGATTAAAGTTTTTTGAGAATATTTTTGTGCTTTAAAAAAATCAATGATAGTTGTTTCTAGATTATGACCAATATAGATATTATAAGATTTTTCATTGAGATTTACGGGAACAATGCGCATTATTTCACACCCTTTAAGTATTTCATAATGATTTCGACATTTTGCAGTGGTGTTGTATCATCTGTTTTTATGATTAAATCAGCTTTTTTGTAAAATGGAGCACGTTTAGCCATAAGTTCAATAATAGTTTTTAAACGTTCTTCATTGCTTTTTTTGGCAAGTAGAGGACGTTTATCATTTCCAGTGCGTTTTAAAATAGTATGTGGCATAGCTGTCAGCGCTATAACGATACCATTTTTGCGAAGCTCTTGCATATCAGCTTCTTTAGTAGCAACGCCACCGCCTGTAGAAATTACTTGATGACTTTTTTGTGCTAATTTTTGGATAGTAGCTGTTTCACGTTGGCGAAATATTGCTTCGCCTTCTTTAGCAAACATATCTTTTATTTTTGTTTTGTATTCTTGTTCGATAGCTGTATCTGTATCTACAAAACTATAACCTAAACGATAAGCTAATAATTTACCTGTAATAGATTTTCCACTGCCCATAAATCCTATAAGTACAATATTAGATTTCATTTTAATCCTATCCTTTTATTCTTTCGTTATAAGCTTGTAAATTTTGAAGGACATCAACCATGCAATCACTGCCGAATTTGTCAATCATAGCTTTAGTGATAGCAAGTGCAACCATAGCTTCGCCAACTACAGAAGCTGCTTGAACAGCACAAACATCACTGCGTTCTTTACAAGCTAAAACTTCTTGTTTACTTTCAATATCAATGGAATGAAGTGGTGTCATAAGTGTAGGAATAGGTTTCATACAAGCGCGAACAATAATAGGCTCGCCATTACTCATACCACCTTCGATACCACCTGCATGATTTGTTTTGCGATAAACTGTTTTATCTTCATTATAGAACATTTCATCATGTAATTGACTGCCTGGATGATTTGCATAATCAAAACCATCGCCGATTTCAACGCCTTTGATAGCTTGAATGGACATCATGGCTCCAGCAAGTTGCATATCGAGGCGTTTATCCCATTGAATATGACTGCCTACGCCGATTGGCATATTTTGGACTACAACTTCAAAAGTTCCGCCTAAAGTATCACCTGCTTGACCAGCATCACGAATTGCTTCGCGCATTTTATCTTCTGCTTGAGCATCGTTGCAGTTTAAATCGCTATCATTAGGTTGTAAATTAGCATAATCAATATTATCTGTATTAGCTTTTACACCACCGATATTGATTACATGAGATACGATTTTTATACCACAAGCTTCTAAAAATTGACGAGCAACAGCTCCAGCAGCCACGCGAGCAGCTGTTTCCCTAGCACTAGAGCGTTCTAAAATGTCGCGGATATCTTCACGATTATATTTTTTGATACCAACATAATCTGCATGACCTGGGCGAGCAGCTGTAACTTTAGTCCATGTAGGTGTACCCATCACAGACATGCGGTCAGTCCAGTTTTCCCAGTCTTTATTCACTACACGCAAAGTAATAGGGTCGCCCATTGTTTCGCCAAAACGTACACCAGATAAGATATCTACTTTATCCGTTTCTATAGACATACGACCACCACGACCATAGCCTTTTTGACGGCGTGCCATTTGTCTATTTATTTCATCAAGATTTATTTTAAGACCAGCGGGAATTCCTTCAACTAATGCTGTTAAGCATTGTCCATGAGATTCTCCAGCAGTTAAAAATCTAAACATTATGTTCAACCCCTTATATTTTTCATGTTTACAAGTTATCAATAGATATTATAACTAAAAATAGAAAATCATGCTAGAAAAATATTATTTTGTTGACAAAAATAAACAGGTCTTGACACTATTGCTAAAATTTGTGAAAATGAATGTATATTATGCCTTTTTGAGGTGAGTCTGATGTATGACAAAGTAAAAGTAACTTATTTATTAAATAGCGGTTTTATTTTAGAAATAGGCGATTGCGCAATAATTTTTGATTATTATCAAGATGAAAAAAATATAGTGGACAAAATTATTCAAGATAAAAAAGAAGTTTATTTTTTTGTATCTCATGTTCATTATGACCATTTTAATCCTAAAATAAGTGAGTTTAAAGATAAGGTAACGAAATATTTTATCAGCTATGATGTAGTAACTGATGTATTGCCTAAAGAGAAGACTATTATTTTAGATGAATACATGACTTATGATGATAAAAATATACATGTACGCTCATTTAGTTCTACTGATGAAGGAATTTCTTTTTTTGTAGAAAAAAATGATTGGAAGATTTTCCATGCAGGCGATTTTAATTGGTGGCATTGGAAAGGCGATACAAAAGAAAATAATGCATTTGCTAAAAATGGATTTGTAAAACAAATGATGCGTTTATCTGGTTTGAAAATGGATATAGCATTTTTCCCTGTAGATAGTAGATTAGAAGAATTTTTAGATTTAGGTGTAACTGAGTTTTGTAAAGTTACGGAAGTTAAAAATTTAATTACTATGCATAATGTAGGTAAAAAAGATTGGATAATACCAGAAGATTTTCCTAATAAAGAGAAAATGAACTCTATTTGGTGCCCTAAAGTTTCTGGAGAGAGTCATTTTATCACTAAATAAAATAAGTATGATGGAGAATAGATGAGATGAAAAAATTTATATTTTTATGTTTATTAGCATCTGTATTTACCTTATCTTTATTTACAAGTAATGGTATTGCAGAGCAACAAATAAATTCTAATGAACAAATAGGAAAGGAAGTTCAATCAATGAGTAAAAATCGTATTGCAGTATTTGAAACAAATATGGGTACTTTTGAAATTGAATTATTCGAAGATAAAGCACCAATCACAACAGGTAATTTTATCGACTTAGCAGAACATAATTTTTATGATGGTTTAATTTTCCATCGTGTAATTGATGGTTTCATGATTCAAGGTGGAGACCCTAATGGCAATGGTACAGGTGGTCCTGGTTACACAATTAAAGATGAATTCCACAAAGATTTAAGACATGATGGCCCTGGCGTATTATCCATGGCAAATGCTGGCCCTAATACAGGTGGTTCTCAGTTCTTCATCACTTTAGATAAAACTCCATGGCTTGATGGTCATCATGCTGTTTTTGGTAAAGTAGTAAAAGGCATGGACGTAGTGGAAGCTATTGGTCATGTACAGACTGATTTTATGGATAAACCTATCGAAGATGTAGTTATTAATAAAATAGAAATCAAAGATGCTGAATAATGAATTGTTATACGTATATGGTACAATGCAGTGATGGTACTTTATATACAGGTTGGACAAATGATTTAAAAAAGCGTCTAGAAAAACACAATGCCGGCAAAGGTGCTCGCTATACACGTGGGCGTTTGCCGGTTAAATTAGTTTATTATGAAGTTTTTGCCACAAAAAGCGAAGCTATGAAGCGTGAAGCTCAAATAAAAAAATTATCACGCAAGCAAAAATTATTATTTATAATTAATCCCTAATGATTTAGTATGGATTTTATGATATACTAAAATAAGATTTGAATTAAAATTGAGCAAAAAGATTTTTCATTTAGGAGGATTATAATGGCAAAGTCTATTACTGAAGTTTTAGGTATAAAATATCCAATTATTCAAGGCGGTATGGCTTGGATTTCTGATGCAAAACTTGCAGCAGCTGTTTCTAATGCTGGCGGTGCAGGTATTATTTCTTGTGGTGGTAGAACTACAGAATATGTTCGCGAAGAAATCCGCAAAGCAAAACAATTAACAGATAAACCATTTGGTGTAAATGTAATGCTCATGGCACCAAATAAAGATGAAATCGTAGATGTTATCTGCGAAGAAAAACCTGCTTTTGTTACTTTGGGTGCAGGAAATCCAGTTCCATATTTTGCAAAATTAAAAGAAGCAGGCATAAAAGTAATTCCTGTAATTCCAAATGTAAAACTTGCAAAACGTGTAGCAGCTGCTGGTGCTGATGCTATGGTAGCAGAAGGTATGGAAGCTGGCGGTCATATTGGCGTATTGACTACAATGGCTCTTATGACACAAGTAATTCCAGAGATAAAAGATATTCCAGTTGTTATGGCTGGTGGCTTCGGCGATGGTCGTGGTTTAGCAGCAGCTATGCTCATGGGTGCTGGCGGTGTACAGATGGGTACTCGTTTCTTAGTAGCAGAAGAATGTTCTGTTCATGAAAATATGAAACAAAAATTAATTGAAGCTGTAGATACAGATACTATTGTTACAGGTCTTACTCTTGGTGGTGCTGTACGTGGTATTAAAAATAAATTCTCTACAGAATTTGTACAAAAAGAAAATGAAGGTAAAACTTCTAAAGAAGAACTTATTCGCATGGCAACAGGTACAAATAAATTAGCAGCTGTTGAAGGTGATGTAGTAAATGGTATGATGCAGGCTGGTCAATCTTTGACTGTTTTACAAAAAGTAGAACCTGTAGCTACAATCATTGAAGATATCATGAAGCAAGCTCGCGAAACATTATCTGCTGCAGCAACTATTAAACTTTGATATAAATTAATTTAGTGGCGAGTATATCAAGGATTTTATCCTTGGTAGTATCGCCACATTTTATATAATTTTGTATATATATTGGTGATGATTGAGGAAAAATAAAATCTTAAAGGAGTTTTTATTTTGAAAAAATTATTATTAGTGGTTTTGAGTTTGATGACAATGATGGTGTTTACAGCTTGTGGTAGTGAAAAGACAACTACAAGTCAAGAGGATAAAGCAAATTCAGAGGATAAAATAAAAATTGTTACATCTTTTTATCCAATTTATATAGAAACTTTGAATGTTACAAAAGGAATTGATGGGGTAGTTGTAGAAAATATGACTAAACCACAAACAGGTTGTTTACATGATTATCAAATGACACCAGCTGATATGAAAAAGTTAGAAAATGCAGATGTGTTCATAGCTAATGGAGCTGGTATGGAATCTTTTTTACAAGATGTAATTGATAATCAGAAAAATTTAAAAGTTGTTGAAGCTGCTAAAGGCATCGAATTATTAGCAGATGAACATGGAGAAAATCCACATGTTTGGGTTAGTGTATCTAATTGCATGACACAAGTACAGACAATTGCTGATGAATTGAGTAAATTGGATCCTGAACATGCAGATGCTTATCAGAAAAATGCCAAAGAATATATTGCTAAATTGGAAGATTTAAAACAAGATATGCACAATCAGATTGATAATTTACCACATAAAGATATTGTTACATTCCATGAAGCATTTCCTTATTTTGCTAAAGAATTTAATTTAAATATTGTTGGTGTAATTGAACGTGAACCAGGAACAGCGCCAACACCTAGTGAATTAGATGAAATTATTGCACAAGTAAATGATTTACAGGCAAAGGCTTTATTTGCAGAACCACAATATTCATCAACAGCAGCCAAAACGATTGCCAATGAAACAGGAGCTAAAGTTTATACCTTAGATCCTGTAGTAACAGGAGAAAATGATCTTGATGCTTATATCGAGGCTATGAAACAAAATGCACTTACATTACAAGAGGCATTAAAATAAAATAAAGGGTGAAGTATGAATGATAAAGGGTACAGGTGTTGATATCATAGAAATATCAAGAATAGAAAAATCCTTAACCAATGAAAAATTTGTCGAGCGCATTTTTACAAAAAAAGAACAGGAATATTGTAATTCCAGAAAACAAATGGCAGTTTCTTCTTATGCAGCTAGATTTGCAGCTAAAGAAGCTGTAGTAAAAGCGTTAGGTACAGGTATATCTGGTGGAGGATTGTGGACTGATATTGAGATATTACCAGATGATGATGGAGCACCACATGTAAAACTTTATGGATATTTTGCATATATAGCTACAAAAAGAAAGATATATAATATTTTTATCTCTTTGAGTCATTGCAAAGAATATGCGGTAGCTCAAGCTATTTTGGAGGGATAATGATAATATGAAAATTGCATCTGCTGAACAAATGAGACAAATTGATAATGAAGCGATTAATCAGTTTGGTATACCAGAAATAGCTTTAATGGAAAATGCAGGGCATGAAATAGCAAAAGAAGCTATGAATTTATGCAAAGATATAGCTATAGCTAGACAGAGCTATTGTATTTTAGCTGGTTGTGGTAATAATAGCGGAGATGGCTTTGTAGCAGCTAGACATTTAATGAATAATGGTGCAAAAGTTAAGATTTTTATTTTAGGAAATACAGAACATTTTACACCATCTGCTAAAATTAATTACAATGTTTTAGTAAATATGAAAGCTGAAATATACCATATTGTTTCTGAACGTGATTGGAATCGTTTGCAAATATCAATAACTTTTTCTGATTGTATTATTGATGCTTTGCTAGGTACAGGTATTCATGGACAATTACGAGAAAACATTAAAAAATGTATCCAAATAGTAAATACTTCGAATAGACCTGTTTTATCAATAGATATGCCAAGTGGTGTTAATGCTAATACAGGAGTAGTGGAAAGTGATGCTATTTTTGCCACTACTACAATTACTTTTGGTTTACCAAAAATTGGTTTGATTATGTATCCTGGTTGCAAACATACGGGTAATATAATCGTAAAAACCATTGGCATACCAAATGATTTATTGACTAAAGAAGATATAAAACAAGAAGCTATAGATGAAGCTTTTGTAAAAGCACATTTAGCTTCAAGAGCAGATGATGTATATAAAGGTTCTTGTGGAAAAGTTTTAACTTTGGCAGGTTCAACAGGTTATACAGGCGCTGCTTGTTTATCTAGCCAAGCTGTATTAAAAATAGGTGCTGGCATATCTACACTTATTTCTGCTGAAAGTTTATATGATATTTTATCCATGAAAAATACAGAAGTAATGGTAAAACCATTGCCAGAAATATTGCCTGGCGTGTTAGGCGATAGTGCTATGGAAAATATAAAAGATATAGCTAAAGATTTTGATGTAGTTTTAATGGGACCTGGACTTGGTAGAAATGATGAAACATGTCAAATGGTAAGAAAATTAGCTATTGATTTAGATAAACCTTTAGTATTAGATGCTGATGCTATTTTTGCTTTTAGCCAAGCACCTGATGAATTAAAGAAAATAAAGCAAGTGCCAATACTCACACCTCATTTGGGTGAAATGGCAAACCTATTGCATATCACTATTTCAGATTTAAAAGATAATCTTTGGGAAATAGCTAGAAAAGCAGCAGAATATTTTAATGCAATATTTGTGTTGAAAAGTGAAAAAACACTTGTTGTTTATCCAGACGGAAATATATTTGTAACTACAGTTGGCAATGCAGGTATGGCAACAGCCGGCAGTGGTGATGTTTTAGCTGGTACAATAGCAGGTATTGTAGCTGAAAAATTAGCTGGAAAAATGTCAGCGCCGGTAGGCGTTTATTTACATGGACTTGCTGGTGATTTAGCTGGAGAAAATGGACAGGCTGGTTTAATAGCAGGAGATATTTTATTAAATCTGTCTAAAGCTCGTAAACAAATAGACAATAAATAAGGTACTAATTGAGATAATATTTGTAATAAAGGGCAATAGTTCACTATTTTGGACATATAGTAAAATTTATTGCCCTTATAACAAAAATTTAGCTTGATTTTGTAAAACTATTTTGCAAACAAATAGTAAAAAAGATGTATGCTTATTAAAAATATGTTATAATGAGCTTAGTTGATAGGAAAATATAGGATTTTTAAATAAGCAAGAAGCTTAAGTCAAGACAGTTTGTTATACTAGAAGTAATTTTTATAAAAATCAATGATATTAGCAATTTCTTAATATGTTGGAGGAAACATATTAAATATAAATGGCTACAAAGTCGCGTTAGTCATATTTTATTTAGAAAAGGAGTTGAAAGCCTGAGGCAAGAGCGCAATTTATTATTTAATAAATTTCTTGTAATGGTGTATCCGCTGAGAAGAAATGAGATTGTAAAGCGTGGCGATATATATTATGCTAATTTAAGCCCAGTAATTGGCTCAGAGCAAGGTGGACTACGACCAGTACTCATTGTACAAAATGATATTGGTAATAAATATAGTCCAACTATTATAGTAGCTGCAATTACTGCCAAATTAGGTAAGACACATATGCCTACACATGTTGATTTGCCTGCAAAATACTGCAACTTAGAACGAGATTCTATGGTATTGTTAGAACAATTACGTACTATTGATAAATCTCGATTGAGTAAGAAAGTTACCACGCTGGATAAAAATTTTATGCAGGAAGTAAACAAGGCATTAATGATTAGTTTAGGGCTAGTTAAGTTCTAAAATAAATTGATTAAAAAAGTAAAACGAATTGTCTATACATAAAAAATTTTATATAATAGTTGATGTATGCGGAGTGCTCCTGATGATTTTAAGGAGCACTTTTGCTATATAACTTAATATCAAATTAAATTGGTGAAAGGTTGATAGAATGAAAAAGATTGTTGCCTTATTGATGATTTTGTGCAGTTTATTTTTATGGGGTTGTGGAAAAGATAATACTATACAGTCAGCAGATAAAGACGAAGCTTTAAAAATAGAGATGTTAGATATCGGTCAAGGTGATGCAACGCTTATACAAACAAAAGAACAAACTATCATGATTGATACAGGCGATATTGATGAGCGTGATAATTTAGTTAAATTATTGAAGGAAAGAAATATTACAACTATTGATAAATTAATCATAACTCATCCGCATGCAGACCATTTGGGTGGAGCTTATGCAGTATTTAAGAATTTTGAAGTCAAAGAAGTTTATGATAATGGAGATCCTACAACAACACAAACTTATAAGACTTATTTAAAAAATATAAAAGAGAAAAAAATAAAATATCAACAATTATCAGCAAATGATGAATTAGATTTTGGCAGTGGCGTAAAATTTAAAGTTTTTAGCCCTACAAAACAGATGTTAAAATCTGGAGATGATTTAAATAATAATTCTTTAGTTGGTCAATTAAAATACAATGATTTTACAATGATGTTCACAGGAGATGCTGAAAAAGAAGCTGAAGAAAATATGGTGAAAACATATGGTAGTGAGCTCGCTTCATTAGTATTAAAATCTCCTCATCATGGCAGTAGAACATCTTCAAGTGAAGCTTTTCTAAAACAAGTAGATGCTAAAACTGTATTGATTTCTTTAGGTGCTGGTAATGAATATGGACATCCGCATAAACAAACTATGGAACGTTATAAAAAATTAGGTATGAAAGTATATGAAACAGATAAAAATGGTTCTATTACTATAACAAGTGATGGTAGTAAAGATTATAAAATTACTACAGAAAAATAAAATATAAATAAAATCGAGGCAAAGATATGATAAGTGCTGTTATTGATAGATTTGAAGAAGATAAAGTTGTATTATTAGTAGGGGAAGATGAACAAAAAGTTGTTTTTCCTAAGAATTTGTTAGATGAGAATTTAAAGGAGGGAGATTATTTATCTATAGATATTAAATATGATGAAGTAGCTACAAAAAAAGCTGTAGCAGAAATAGAAGATTTATTAAAGTCCTTAAAAAATGATAATAAATAAATTAAAGAGGTAGTAAGAGTGTATAATTTATTAAAAAAGGTAATTTTATGTTCAGTTGTTTTGTTGCTCATAGTCATACCAAATATTTCTTTGGCTAAAAGTAGTGTAAATGTAGAAAAAATTTCTCATAATCTTATGACTTCAGAGCAAGGAGATACGTATCTTCATATAGAAATAAATACTAATAGAGAAGTAAAAAACTTTTCTATTCAAGAAAATCCTAATAATAAATATCAGTTGATTTTTAATATAGAAGATGCTCAAATAAGTAATATATCAAGACAAAAAAAATTAGATGGAAATATCGCTAAAAAAGTATTTCTACAAGAAAAAAAGGATACAGTTCAAGGAAAAATATATTTACAAGAAGAAGTAAATAATAATTATAAAATATATAGTTTAGGCAAAAAAGGTATAGCAATCGATATTTTTAATAGTATAGTAAATACTCCTGTAGCTAGTGATGTAGCTTTGAGTAATGTAAAAAATAAAATAATTACTATTGACCCAGGTCATGGCGGTTCTGATGCTGGAGCTGTAGGACCTAATGGATATACAGAAAAAGAGGGAGCTTTTGCTATATCTCAAAAAGTAGCTTCTATTTTAAATCAATCAGGAGCTAAAGTGGTTATGACTAGAGATAGTGATGTCGATGTTTATGGTCCAAATGCTTTTGCAAGAAATGAATTACAAGCACGTGTTGATGTAGGAAATAATGCAAATTCAGATATATTTGTTAGTATTCATTGCAATGCTTTTGTAAATCCTGCTGCAAATGGCACACAGACATTTTATTATGGTTCTAGCTATCAAGGACAAAGATTAGCACAAAGTATTCAAGAAAAAATGATTGAAGCTAATGGCTTGCGTGATAGAGGAATTTCCACTTGTAATTTTTATGTAGTAAAACATTCTTATATGCCAGCTGTACTCATTGAAACAGCTTTTATCACTAATTATGATGAAGAAGCTTTATTAAGTGATGATGAATGGCAAACAACAATGGCAAAAGCTATAGCAGAAGGTATTAACGAATATTTTAGCAATTAATTAATATAATTTGAGAGGCGAAAAAATAATGAGAGTAAAAATAAAATCTATAAAAGGTTTATTAGCAGTTTTAGCAATATCTATTTTAACAATTACTTCTGGTTGTACAGAACAAGGTACGAATTTAGAAAAAAGTTCTTCTAGCTCTGTACAGGAAAATGTAAATAAAGAAGTAAGTTCTTCTAGCACTAGTGCAAGTGATATGGAACAAACAAACGAAAAGAAAGTATCTGGTGTTACAATTTATTTCCCTGATGCTAATGGTGAAAAATTAATTCCAACACAAAGACAGATAAATTTAAATCGTGAAGATAAATATAAAGCTGTTGTACAAGCATTAATAGATGGACCTATTTCTGATAAAGAAGGTATCTATATCATGCCAAAAGATACACAAGTTTTATCGGTTAAAGTAAATAATAATATTGCCACTGTTGATTTTAATAAAGCATTTAAAACAAATTTCACAGGTGGTTCTACTGGGGAATTGATGTTGATTGGCTCTATTGTAAATTCTTTAACAGAATTCAAAGATATAAAAGCAGTTCGCTTTACTGTTGAAGGAAAAGTATTAGAAGCATTAGATAATCATTTAGATTTAACAGTACCTCAAGAACGCATGGGAGATTTGTTATAAAAAATAAAACATAAGAAGGTGTTTTTTTCATGTTAAAAACGTTAGAAAATGATATTTTACGCCTCACTGTAGATACTCATGGTGCTGAAATTCATAGCCTTGTAGCTAAAGATACAGGTATTGAATATATTTGGCAGGCTGACCCTAATTACTGGCAAAGACATGCGCCAATCTTATTTCCTATTGTTGGTAAATTAAAAAATGGTCAATATGAATATGATGGAACTGTTTATCGTATGCCAGGTCATGGTTTTGCTCGTGATAAAGAATTTGAGTTTAGCGGACAAACAGAAAATTCTTTGGAATACACATTGACTTATGATGAAGATACATTGAGAATGTATCCATTTAAGTTTAAATTGACAGTTACCTATACTATTAATTTTGCAGAAGTAAAAGTTTCATGGAAAGTAGAAAATCTTGATACAAAAGAAGATATGTATTTTTCCATTGGTGCTCACCCTGCATTTAATTGTCCAATTGGCGTTGAAGGCTCTTTTGATGAACATGAACTCGAGTTTGAACAGACAGAAGCTAATCCATTGACTTCTTATCATGTAAATTCTGCAGGAGTATTTGATGGCGGAGTAGCTCCAGTAAAACTTGTTTATGGTAAAGTATTGCGCTTAAACCATGATTTATTTATTGAAGATGCTCTAGTATTTAAAAAATTATTTTCTGAAGAAGTGAAATTAACTAATACAGCAAATAATCATTTTGTAAAAGTTAATTTCAAAGGTTTTCCATATCTCGGCATTTGGACAAAACCAGTGAAAGCACCATTTTTATGCATTGAACCATGGTATGGTTTAGCTGATAGCACTCAAAAAACAGATTTTTCCAATAAAAAAGGTATATTGCATTTAGCACCAAGTAAGCAATTTGATGCTTCTTATACTATTACTATTGGATAGTCTATAAATTAAATAAATAAAAAAGGAGCTTGGATAAGAAGATATATGACGCTTTTAGATGAAGTTTTACAGGCAAATCAAGCTTATCTTGAACATACACAAGAAGTGAATACTTGGAGTAAATATCCACAAAAACATCTAGCTATTGTTAGTTGTATGGATACACGTTTGGTTGAATTGTTAGAGCCAGCACTTGGTATTCGTCGCGGTGAAGTCAAAATGATAAAAACGGCAGGCAATACAATAACTAGTAAATTTGATGATGTAATTCGCAGTTTGTTAGTTTGCATTTATCAATTTGATATCAAGGAAATTATGGTTATTGGTCATTATGGTTGTGGTATGGCAACAGCTACTTCAAAAGAATTGATTGATACTATGATAAAACGTGGTATTGATGGAAAAGCTATTGATAAAATAAAAGATGAATTATCCCAATGGATTGATACATTTCACAATCCTAAGGATAATGTGGAAAAAAGCGTAGCAAGTATACATGAAAATCCATTAATTCCTAATGATATCCCCGTACATGGTTTAATCATTAATCCAGATACAGGAAAAGTTGATGTGGTAGTAAATGGTTATTAAGGATAGATAAATAAAATAGAGTATAGCTTATCGAAAGAAAAGTTATACTCTGTTTTTATTTTGTGATAGTCTTAAATATTTATGATATAATTAATAATAATTTGTGGATATTAATAGCTAATGGAGGTTTTTTTATGAATAATATAATCAAAATATGTATAATTTGTACGTTACTTAGTTTCTTGCCCTCGATATCTACAGCTCAAGTGTCTAGTGAATATATGGGAGATAAAAAACAAACATATAGTTTAGCTTATCCAGTAGTAGATATAGAGGATAAAAAGATTGAAGACAAAATAAATGAAGATATTGAAGCACAGCTTGAAGATTTAAAAGAAAAAATAGAAAAACATGTATATAGCAAAGTTGATATGACTTATTATGAAAAATATGAAGATGATAATATTATTTCTTTGATGTTTTATGTGAATAAGAAAAAGAAATTCTCTAATAGTATGGAATTAGAAGGTTATACTATCACATATGATAAACATACTGGTGAACGTGTACCTATGAGTAGATATCTAAATATCAATTTAGAACAATTGCAAGATGCTTTGAATAACAGCCAAGCTTATGCAGTTGATGGTTTGGATAATGGTGTTAATTTATCAAAAAGAATACCATATGTAAGTCATAATTATTTTATTTGTCATGATGGTTCAATAGGTTTATTATATCAAGCTGGCGATTTGATGGAAGTGGAAGCTGGTGCTTGTAAGATTGTAGTATCACCAGAAACTATTGCCAAAGTAAATGAACTAAATAAAGCTAATGAATAAAAATAAAATATAAAGTGGGTGATAGTGTCATGGAAGATTATGGATTATTAGCCATTTTAGTTTTTTTAATATTTTTGTTGACAGTAGGTTTAATAATAACAAAAAAAGTAGAATTTGTACGTGCTTTGCCAGCTTTTGGTATAGTTACAGCGATATTAGCTGGCACTCCCATAACAGGCAGTGAATATAGCATTGCTGATTATGTTATTGTAAAAGGAGCTACGACTTTAGCTGAGCCGATGTTTATTTATATTTTAAGTGTGATGCTAGCAATATTTATTGTAGAATTTAAATTAGATGAGAGTATAAATCATTTATGTTTAAAGTATTTGCAAAATAATTTAAAAGGTGTCTTATGGGTAGTAGCTATTTTGACAATAATCGTTTCTAGTATAATAACAAATTTTAGTTCGATGATTTTAATTGCGATTATATTTATTCCTATTTTGTTAAAAATAGGATTTAATAAGCAAGGTTCAGTCGTGCTATTATTATTATCTAGTGCGATAGGTAGTTGTTTAAATCCTGGATATCATATTTTGTACGCTAATTTATTGTCATGGAATATTGATAAAGTAAAAGATTTTTATTATATCATGGCAGTTGTTGGCATTATAGCTTTAGTTTTTTATATTTTCTTGAACAGTAAATATGTTAAAGATATTGAAAGCATAGATTATGAGCAGAAAAATATAAAAGTAAATTGGCAGGGATTATGTACTATTTTCATACCGTTTATAGCTGTTTTTGGTTTTAAATTAAATATTGAAACAGGTTTAATTTTAGCTTTATCTTATGGCTTTTTAGCTATGGGCTCCAAACAGCCATTTATGAATATGTTGGAATTATTGAAAGTTAGTATTTATAAATCTACGAGGGTTATTATTTTATTATCAAGTGTGGGAATTTTTATGCATGCTGTGAAGACTCCAGAAGTTGTAGATTTAATGGCACCGTTATTATTGCATTTAATGCCAAAATCGCCAACGCAATGTCTATTATTTTTCACGATATTATCACCACTTGTTTTATACAAAGGACCTTTCAACTTGCAAGGTATGGGAGCAGGTCTAAGTGCTGTGATAATATCTTCAACATCTATGAATCCTATGGTATTAGGTATGGCACTATTATCGTTGAATAATTTGAGAAAAATGATGGACCCTTTAGATGTGCAAAATATAGCTTTGATGCAATATGTAGATGTGGATACTAATTTAGTTATCAAGAAAATTTTGCCTTATGCTTTGAGTATAAATTATATTATGTTGTTTTATGCCTTAGTAGCTGTTGTATAAAAATAATAAAAAATGCCTTCTTAAAGTTTTTAGCTTTAGAAGGCATTTTTATTTTAAGCGTCTTTTAAGAAAGCGCTATATCCTTTTTTAGTTTCATAAACATCAATTTTGCTAGTGATTTCCCATGGGGAGTGCATATTCAATACAGCAACACCGCTATCTATTACTTGCATACCATAAAGAGCCATGATATAAGCGATTGTTCCGCCACCGCCTAAGTCTACACGACCAAGCTCAGAAAATTGAATAGCTACATTATTTTTTTCCATGATGGCACGGATATTGCCGAGATATTCAGCATTAGCATCATTAGAGCCAGATTTTCCACGAGCTCCTGTGAATTTATTAAATGCCATACCATGACCAAGGTAAGCGATATTTTTCATATCAAAAGAACCTTTATACAAAGCATCATATGCAGAAGTTACATCAGAGGATAGCATTTTGCAATTAGCAAGACAACGTCTTAATGTTAAATCGCTATATTGACCAAGTAAATTCAAAACTTCAGCTACAGCATTTTCAAAGAAGCGAGATTGCATACCAGTAGCACCTACAGAACCGATTTCTTCTTTATCTACGAGAAGACAGCAAGATGTGCGAGTCATATTTTTAGTTTCAAGCATAGCTACTAAAGAAGTATAAGCGCAAACTCTATCATCTTGACCATAAGAGATGATCATACTACGGTCAAAACCAGCTTCTCTAGCACGACCAGCAGGTACTACTTCAAGTTCAGCAGAAAGAAAATCTTCTTCTTCGATACCGTATTTTTTGCCAACGATTTTTAAAACATTTGCTTTTACAGCATCTTTTTCAGCGCCATCAAGAGGAACAGAGCCAACTAAGATATCGAGGTTTTCACCTTCAATGACTTTAGCTGCATTTTTTTGCATTTGTTCTTGTGCTAAATGAATTAATAAATCTGTTACGCAAAATACAGGGTCATTATCATCTTCACCGATATTGATATTAATAATAGTTCCATCTTTTTTGGCTACAACACCATGGATAGCAAGTGGAACAGTAACCCATTGATATTTTTTGATACCACCATAATAATGTGTATCCATATAAGCAAGTCCACCATCTTCATAAAGTGGATTTTGTTTGATATCAAGGCGAGGACTATCGATATGAGCACCTAGAATATTCATACCATTTTCCATAGGTTCAGAACCGATATTGAATAATACAACAGATTTATTCATACATACGGAATAAACTTTATCACCAGCTTGAAGTGTTTCTTTATTAGTGATGATATCTTTTAAATCTCTATAACCAGCTCTTTGAGCTTGGAAAATAATTTCTTTTACACATTCACGTTCTGTTTTGCATTTACTTAAAAAATGACGATAGTTTAAGCAAAGTTTCTCTAATGCTTTTTTTTCAGAAGCGGAATAATTATTCCAAATATCTTTTTTAGCATTTTTTAATGCTTTTTTATCTTTTTTTTCTTTAGCCATATATAAACACCTCTTAAATGATAATTATTATATGCATAACAATTTTATTATAGCAAAGATTAAAATAAAATTTAATTATTAATTGAGATTTTTTATAAAGATACAAAAAAAGGCTAGAATTTTCTAGCCTTTATTTTATTTCAGTGATAAATTCCCAGTCTTTGATATCTGTTATGCCAAGACCATTATTTTTATTTAAAATGATATGATTTTGTTTATAGGATATACCACCAACTATAGGGTCTGTGGCAAGTAAATCAGCTGCATCTAAATCTGCTTTAGTGATGATGGATTTACCACCAGCTAAACTAGCAGACGCTGTAATGCCTACTTTAGACTCAAGCATACAGCCCATCATACATTCAACGCCACAAATTTTTGCCATGTCAGCGATTTTTAAAGCATTGTGAATACCGCCAGCTTTCATGAGCTTGATATTGATTAAATCGCAAGCTCTTTTAGCGAGAAGTTTAAATACTTCATATGTGCCAAAAGCTGATTCATCAGCCATGATAGGAGTATCTACATTATCTGTTACAAATTTTAGACCAACAGTATCATGAGCGATTACAGGTTGTTCAATGAGTTCAATATTTAAATTTTTATCTTCAAATTGGCGAATTAGGCGAACAGCTTCTTTAGGTTTCCAACCTTGATTGGCATCTAGGCGAATGTTTATTTCATTGCCTACAGCATTTCTAATGGCAATAATGCGTTTAAAATCCAAAGCTGAGTCGTTGCCAACTTTGATTTTTAAATCAGTATAACCATTATTTACAGCTTCAAGCGCATCTTGAGCCATGATTTCAGGTTCGCGTAAGCTAATTGTTAAATCAGATTTTATATCTGTGCGATAGCCACCTAATAATTTATATAATGGCAAATTGCACATTTGAGCGAATAAATCATAAATAGCGATATCTATAGCAGCTTTAGCAGAAGAATTATGAAGCATTGCTTTATCAATTTGATTGCAGATAGTTTCTAATTCGCAAATATTTAAGCCAATTAATTTAGGTGCAATGATATCATGAATGGCAGAGACTACAGACGCTTGACTATCTCCAGTGATGACAGCAGTTGGTGGAGCATTGCCAAAACCTATATTGCCTGTATCAGTGATTATTTTTATGATGATATCTTCGGCAAAGTCAACACGGCGCAGGGCTGTTATAAAAGGTTTTTTTAAGGGAATTTTAACTTTACCGATTTGAATTTGTATGATTTTCATAATGAATAAGACCTCAAAATATGATTATTTTTCAAATAGCACATCAATAGCAGTCATTGCCATAGCTTTAGCACCGATTAATGCTTGTTTCTTCGCATATTCAGAACCACTGGCATTAGCAAATTCTAAAGTGTGAACAAATAAATTATTGCCAATGCAAATAGTAGGTTGACAAGTTCTAGTAACATGACTGACATTGCCTACATCAGTAGAGCCATCAGCAAAATCATCAGGAAGTAGAGTATATTTTTCACCAAGTAGAGAGAAATTTTCTTGATAATATTGATTTAATAGTTTATCACTGCGCAAGTTTTTATAAAGTGGCTCATAGTGATACATTTTTAACTGTGTTTGATGTTTTAGCGCTATTTTTTGTGCTAATTTTTTGATTTGTGGAAGCATGACTTTTTCTAAATAATCTGTATCAAGACTGCGAATAGTAGCTCTTAGTGTAGCTTTAGCTGGAATGATATTAGGAGCTATGCCACCATCTGTGATAATTGTGCCAATGATATTAGGTTTAGTGAAGCTTTGTTTAAGTTTTTTAAATTCTTGATAAAAATCTACAAGTGCATCTAAAGCATTGATACCGTGATATACAGGGTCAGCGACATGAGCTTCTTTGCCTAGAAATGTTATTTCTAAAGGGTGAGTAGCAAAAGATGTGCCACCGATAGTTGTTTTATCATCAGGGTGAATGATTAAGCATGCTTGTAAATCATCAAAATAACCATTATCAGCAATGTTTAATTTAGCGCCAATAGTTTCTTCAGCAGGACAGCCAAAGATTACTGTTTGGGCAATTTTATCTGTTACAGTATTGAAAGCTAATCCAGCCCCTAGACTCATCAAAGAAATGAGATTATGACCACAGCCATGACCAATATCAGGAAGGGCATCATATTCAGCTAAAAAGCCGATTTTTTTATCTCCATTTCCTTTAGTAGCAATAAAAGCAGTAGAAAATGTGTCTTTGAGAATAGGCGTGAATATAAATTGAAATTCTTCTAAAAGTTTTTTGAGATAATTTACCGCTTTTATTTCTTGCATGCTGATTTCAGGATGTTGATGAAGATAATCAGCAAGTTTGGATAAGACGGGTTCGAGTTTATCAATTTCTTGACAGACTAATTGTTTTAAATCTTGTTTGTACATAAATAAAATCTTTCTAAAAATAAAATTAATTGATGAAATTAATAGAATTAACGTAATTTGCAGTGAGCTTCACTGATGAAAAAATTAATATTATCGTCAGTAATATTAATAGTAGCATTTACACCTAATGGCAAAAATGCATTTGTGCGTTCATGCCCTGCTGGGAAATTATAAATTGTAGGAACTTTGGCTAAATTAGCATACTGCTCTAAGACTTCTTTAACAGTAAATTCATAAGGTTCTTGTTTATTTGGTTGGCAATGAGAAAAATTGCCGAAGATTAAACCTTTGATGTCTTTTAGTAAACCGTTTTGCCAAAGTTGACGAAGCATGCGGTCGATAGCATAAGCATCTTCACCGATATCTTCTAAGAATAAAATACTATTTTCCCCTTTTAATTCATAAGGAGTACCGCAAAGAGAAGTGATAACGCTTAGATTGCCACCGATTAATTTACCAAATGCTCTACCTGGATAAAATGATTCTAAATCGTGTTTTTTAGGTAGCGGAAAAGCACCGAGTGGAACAGACATGCGAAGACCACGACAAAAAGAAGAAATCGTATATTGCGTAGGTTTTCGTGATAAAGTTTTGAGCATAGGTCCATGAATAGTAACAAGTCGGCTATTTTGTCCAATGGCAGTATGAAGAGCTGTAACATCGCTAAAACCTATTAATAATTTTGGGTGTTTGCGGATTAAATCATAATCTAATAAATCAAGAATACGTGTACAACCATAACCACCACCAAAACATAAGATAGCATCAACTTCATCATCAGCAAAAAATTTATTGAGTTCACTTGCTCGCAATTTATCAGAACCTGCGAGATAACCTTCATTTGTTTTTAAAGTTTTGGAGATTTTTGTTTTATAACCCCATTGATGTAAAAGTTCAATGCCAGGAGTATAATCAAAATCTGCACAAGCAGTAGCTGGCGCTATGATGCCAATACAACTACCAATGCCAAGAATTTTGCCTTTGTGGCGAGTCTTCATCATAAAGGAAGCCTCCTTTATTCATAAATATTATTAATAAATCTAATTATTAGAATAGCATTTGAATAAGTATGAGTCAATTAAATGTTTTGACTTTATTGAAAATATAAAAGAAAAAACCATTATATTTAAATATATAATGGTTTTACTTATAAGATTTATTTTTCGGAAGCTTTTTCAGGGGAATTTTCGATATATGCTTCTTTAAAATCGATAGTGCCTAATATTGACCAGCGATAATTTTTTACATAAGGTTGAGCTATATAAGGTTGAGTAGTGTAATAAATCGGTAAGACAACAGCATCGTCCATCAAGATTTTTTCAGCTTCATGCATTGCTTGCATACGAATTTCTTGATTGTTTGTATTTTGAGCTTTATGAACTAAATCATTATAAAGTGGATTGTGATATTGACCATCGTTATTTTCATCAAGATATACGTCCATAAAAGTCATAGGATCGGCATAATCTCCAATCCATGAAGCACGGGCTACTTGGAAATTTCCTGTATTTCTAGCATCTAAATACACTTTTGATTCTTGATTTAAAAGTTCTACATTAACATTTAGATTTTCTTTCCACATAGCTTGGATTACTTCGGCTACAGCTTTATGCATTTCATTTGTATTATATAAAATAGTTATAGGAGAAAGACCTTCGCCATTTGGATATCCAGCTTCACTGAGTAATTCTCTTGCTTTTTGTGGATTGTATTCTACGAGATTACCACCTTCACGGCGAAAATCTTGTTTAGTTACAGGATTAGTAAGCCCAGGAGGAACCCAAGCATAAGCTGGTTCTTTGCCACCTTTAATTACATTGTTGACAAGTTTTTCTCTATCCACAGCCATAGAAAAAGCTTTACGCACTAGAGGATTATCAAATGGAGCTTTTTGTGTATTGAAACTATAATAATAAGAGCCTAAATAAGGACTCATCTTGAATAAGCCTTCTTTAGTCAAGCGTTCTTGTTCAGAGATTGGCGGTTCTACAGTGATATTAGCTTGACCACTTTCTACCATAGAAACGCGGGTGGATTGAGATTCACTGATAGGCCATTGCATATTTTCAAGTTTAACTTTATCTTTATTCCAATATTTATCATTTTTGACAAATTGTAATTGATTAGAATGTATCCAATGAGTTAAAACGAAAGGGCCATTAGAAACAATTTTATCATTAGCTGCCCAGATTTCAGGGTCTTTTTCAACAACATGACGTGGTACAGGATAATAAGCATGAAAGGCAGTTAAATTTAAAAAATATGTGATAGGTGCTTTTAATTTTACATATAGAGTTTTATCATCTAAAGCTTTTACCCCTACTTGGTCAGCAGATACTTCTTGTTTGAAAAAGGCTTCACCATTATTTAATGGATACATCATATAAGCATTTTCAGAAGCTGTTTGAGGGTCAAGTACACGTTTCCATGCATATTCAAAATCATGAGCAGTAAGAGGTGTACCATCATTCCAGAGAAGATTATCACGCAAATGGAATGTGTATTCTGTGCCGTCTGGAGAAATATCCCAACTTTTAGCTGCTGCTGGTTGAGGTTGTTCATGTTCATCTAAACGAGTCAAACCTTCAAATAAAGCAAGTTCTACATTTGATTCAGCGAGAGCTGTACTTTTAGCAGGGTCTAAAGTAGATGGTTCGCTTTCTAAAGCATAGCGAACAGTATCATCAGTCATAGCTTCATCACTACAACCACTGATGAGGAAACTATATACTATGAATATGGAAATTAAAATTAATTTAGGTGAAATAATTTTAAACATATAATCAGTCCTTTAATGATTAAATAATCAAATTTATTTTTGTGCTAGATAATTATAAATATATTGCCCTAATTTTCCTATTTCACGACCACCGATAGCATTTGATTTTAAATTAGAAGCAAAAATAATAATACTATAAGTGCCAAAATCTGCTTCTAAAATACCACCATCATGTTCGACAAAATCAAGCATACCTGTTTTATGATGGAATATGATATCTTCATCCCAATAATAAGGAATGCGGTCTCTAAATTGTTGGCGAGCTAAGATTTGCCATGCGATATTAAACCTTGCTAAATGACGATTATCATAGATATGACAAAGTAATTTATGGTAATCATTTACAGTTAAATAATTTTCTCTACCTTGCTTACTTGCTTCAAAATCCATCATATAACGTTGAATTTTTGTCTGTTTTAAATTTAATTTATCAGCATAAGCTTGAATATTATACATACCTAATTTTTTTATGAGAATATTTGTGGCTAAATTATCACTAAGGACAATCATTAGACTAGCAAGAGCTTTGATACTGACTTTTGTATCGCTATCCATTTCTTGTAATGCGCCACCACCTTCAACATATGGTACATAATCAATAGAGATTTTTTCATTAAAATCTAAATCACTAGCGCATAATGTAGCTAAAATAAGAACTTTAATCATACTAGCTGATTTATGAAGGTGATTTCCATTTAAGCAAATTGTTTCTTGGGAATTTTTCAGATTGCAGATTAAATAAGACCAATCTCCATCTAATTTTTGTACATAATCATTTAGATAATTTTGTAATTTATTCATGATAACACATCTTTTCTGTATAATAATTAAATTATTATCTATTATATCATACTGTACACAAGAGCCAAAATACGTGATAAATACCTGCTATAATGGAGTTTGGAAATACTGTATACAGTATTTAATTGTAAATTTGTAAGAAATATCTATGCAAGATAAAAATGACGTGCTATAATGATTTACGTTAAATACAGAAAAGGTATATAAGTAAAATTTATATACCTATTTTATTTTTTTTATTTTATGATTTGTGAATAAAGATATTTCTATCAAGGAGTTGTGGTTTAATCATGAGTTTAAAAAACGCATATTTACAGAAAGTTTACGACAAAGTAGTAGCTAAAAATCCAAACGAAGCAGAATTCCAACAAGCAGTTTATGAAGTTTTAGAATCTATTACACCTGCAATTGAAAAAAATCCTGCTTATGAAAAAGCTAATATTATTGAACGCATGGTTGAGCCTGAACGTATGATTACTTTCCGTGTAACATGGGTTGATGATAATGGTAACGTACAAGTAAATCGTGGCTATAGAGTACAATTTAACTCTGCTATTGGACCATACAAAGGTGGTCTTCGTTTACATCCTTCCGTATGCGCTTCTGTAATTAAATTCTTAGGTTTTGAACAAGTATTGAAAAATTCTTTGACTACTCTTCCTATGGGTGGCGGTAAAGGCGGTAGTGATTTCGATCCAAAAGGTAAATCTGATATGGAAATCATGCGTTTCTGCCAAAGCTTCATGACTGAACTTGCAAAACATATCGGTGCAGATACTGACGTTCCTGCTGGTGATATCGGTGTTGGTGCTCGTGAAGTTGGTTACTTATTTGGTCAATACAAACGTCTTCGCAACGAATTCACTGGTGTATTAACTGGTAAAGGTTTATCCTTCGGTGGTTCTTTAGTAAGAACTGAAGCAACTGGTTATGGTTTATGCTATTTCGTTGAAGAAATGTTAAAAGATAGCAATACATCTTTTGCTGGTAAAGAAGTTGTAGTATCTGGTTCTGGTAACGTTGCTATTTATGCTGCTGAAAAAGCTATGGAATTAGGTGCAAAAGTTATTGCTATGAGCGATTCTAATGGTTATGTAGTAGATAACGATGGTATCAAACTTGATGTTGTAAAACAGATTAAAGAAGTTGAACGTAAACGTATTAAAGAATACGCTGAACGTGTTGAAGGTGCACAATATCATGAAGGTTGCAAAGGTATCTGGACTGTTAAATGCGATATTGCTCTTCCTTGTGCAACTCAAAATGAAATTGATCTTGAATCCGCAAAAGCTCTTGTAGCTAACGGTTGTAAAGTTGTTGGTGAGGGTGCAAATATGCCTTCTACTATTGATGCAATCAACTATTTCTTAGACAATAAAGTTCTCTTTGCTCCTGCAAAAGCTGCAAATGCTGGTGGTGTTGCTACTTCCGGTCTTGAAATGAGCCAGAACAGCGAACGTTTAAGCTGGACATTTGAAGAAGTAGATGCAAAATTACATTCAATCATGGTAAATATCTACAAAAATGCAGCAACAACTGCAAAAGAATATGGCTTTGAAGGTAACCTCGTAGTAGGTGCAAACATTGCTGGTTTCTTAAAAGTAGCAGATGCTATGCTTGCTCAGGGCTATGCTTATTAATAAGTAATTTAAAATATAGAATAAAGCAATTAAAAGTGCAGAAATTTATTTTCTGCACTTTTTTATTTTGTAAAGCTGTCGTTAATCAATAAAAGTTTATAAATATCAAAAATAAATTCTTATTTAATAATTATTATTAATATGATATAATTAATAGTATAAAACTAGGATTTATAAATGATTTTAAATTTGATAATAATATAAATAAGGAGGATATATTTTGTCTGATTTTATAACAGTAAAAGGAGCGAGAGCTCATAATTTAAAAAATATAGATGTAAAAATTCCTCGTGATAAATTAGTAGTAGTAACAGGATTGAGTGGCAGTGGAAAATCCTCATTAGCTTTTGATACGATATATGCCGAAGGTCAACGTCGTTATGTAGAATCTTTATCTGCATATGCTAGACAATTTTTAGGGCAGATGGATAAACCAGATGTTGATTATATAGAAGGACTATCTCCTGCTATATCTATTGACCAAAAGACAACAAGTCATAATCCTCGTTCTACAGTAGGAACAGTTACCGAGATTTACGATTATTTGCGTTTATTATTCGCTAGAGTGGGAAAACCTCATTGTCCAAAATGTGGCAAACCTATCACTCAGCAGACAGTAGACCAAATGGTAGATAATATCATGAGTTTGCCAGAACGCAGTAAATTATTGATCATGGCACAAATCATTCGTGGGAAAAAAGGCGAACATAAAAAAGTATTAGAACAAATTCGCAAAGAAGGTTATGTGCGTGTACGCATTGATGGCGAAGTTATAGATATTAATGAAGAAATCAATCTAGAAAAAAATAAAAAACATACGATTGAAGTTGTAATCGACCGCTTGATTGTGCGTGAAGGCATTGAACAACGTTTAGCAGATTCACTTGAAACTGCTTTAGATATAGGTGAAGGAATTGTCTATGTACAAGTGGTTGATGGTGAATTATTGATGTTTAGTCAAAATTTTGCTTGTATAGATTGTGGTATCAGTCTGCCAGAGATTGCTCCTCGTATGTTTTCTTTCAATAGTCCATATGGGGCTTGCCCAGAATGTAGTGGACTTGGCAGTCATCAACAATTTGATATTGATTTAGTAATGCCTAATAAAAATTTAAGTCCAGCAGAAGGTTTATTTGCACCATTATCTAAAAATCCAGCTTCTTATGCTATGGTACAGATTGAAGCTGTATTAAAAAAATATGGTTATACTTTAAATACTCCATGGAATGAAATTGATAAAAATATTCAAGAGTATTTGATAAATGGTTCAGGTGAAGAAAGATTTAATTATTCATATGTGAATATGTATGATGAATATAAAGAATATTTTTCACCATTTGAAGGTGTAATGCCTATGCTTGAGCGTCGTTATAAAGAGACTAATTCAGATATAATGAGAGAATCATATGAAGCATATATGAGCACTACACCATGCCCAAAATGTAAAGGGGCAAGGTTAAAACCAGAAGTATTGTCTATCACTATTGGCGATAAAAATATAAAACAAGTAACAGATATGACTATCGCTGAAGCTAGTGAATTTTTTAAAAATCTTAAATTCACTGAGCGTGAAGAAATCATTGCTAAACAGATTATGAAAGAACTTCATGCTAGATTGGGCTTTTTACTAGATGTAGGGTTAGAATATTTGACATTATCTAGAGCAGCAGGCACTTTATCTGGTGGGGAAGCTCAGCGTATTCGCTTAGCTACACAGATTGGTTCAGGTTTAGTCGGTGTATTATATATTTTAGATGAACCTAGTATAGGACTTCATCAAAGAGATAATAATAGATTGTTAGCTACATTAAAACATCTTCGCGATTTAGGAAATACATTGATTGTGGTAGAACATGATGAAGATACTATGTATGCAGCAGATTGTATTATTGACATAGGGCCAAAAGCAGGAGCTGGTGGCGGTGAAGTAGTAGCTCAAGGAACTGTTGAAGAAATCAAGCAAAATTTAAATTCAATAACAGGGCAATATTTAAGTCGTAGAAAATATATACCAGTACCAAAAGATAGAAGAAAAGGCAATGGCAATTTTATTGAAGTTGTTGGTGCTAAAGAAAATAATTTAAAAAATATAAATGTAAAATTTCCATTAGGTGTATTTACTGTAGTAACAGGAGTTTCTGGTTCTGGAAAATCTACTTTGGTAAATGAAATATTGTATAAAGGTTTAGCAAGTAAATTATATACAATAAAAGGAAAACCAGGTAAACATAAAGAGATAAAAGGCATTGAAAATATAGATAAAATCATAAATATTGACCAATCGCCAATAGGAAGAACACCTCGCTCTAATCCTGCGACATATACAGGTGTATTTGATAGTATTCGTGAATTATTTAGCCAGACTAATGAAGCGAAGATAAGAGGATATAAGCCTGGTCGTTTTAGTTTTAACGTTAAAGGTGGACGTTGTGAAGCTTGTCATGGTGATGGTATTATAAAAATTGAAATGCACTTTTTACCAGATGTATATGTTCCATGTGAAGTTTGTAAGGGAGCGAGATATAATCGTGAAACTTTAGAAGTAAAATATAAAGGAAAAACAATATCTGATGTACTCAATATGACAGTTGATGAAGGCTGTGTATTTTTTGAAAATATACCTAAAATCTATCGCTACATGAAAGTATTACAAGATGTAGGACTTGGTTATATTCAATTGGGACAGCCAGCGACAACATTATCTGGCGGTGAAGCACAGCGTGTAAAATTAGCTTCTGAATTAGCTAGAAGAAGTACAGGTAAGACTTTGTATATTTTAGATGAACCGACAACAGGACTGCATACAGCAGATATTCATCAACTTTTAGATGTATTACAGCGATTAGTTGATGGTGGAGATACTGTAGTTGTTATTGAACATAATCTTGATGTGATTAAGACAGCAGATTATTTAATTGATTTAGGTCCTGAAGGTGGTAATCGCGGTGGTACTATTGTAGCTAAAGGAACACCAGAAGATATAACGAAAGTAAAAGCTTCATACACAGGGCAATATTTAAAACCTTTACTTGAAGAAGGAAAAAGATTAAATAAACGAGATGCATAAAAATAAAGACCTTAAGCCAAATGACTTAAGGTCTTTATTTTTTAGTATAAAAGGGGTTAAAAAGCACTATATAAAGTATATAGTGAGGAGAATAAAAGCATTACAAATATAATGCGATTAAACATTTTTTGAGAAAGATAAGGGAATAATTTATTACCAATCCATAAACCAATGAAACAAAATGGTAATAAATAAATTGATTGTTCTATTGCGAAAGTAAAGTCAGTATTTCCCATTAAAAAGATAATAATTGCACTTATATTAGTAATAGCAAAATAAGCGATACAAGTAGCACGCATGGAAACTTTATCACGATTAGCATTTGCTAAATATAAGATTAAAGGAGGGCCACCCATACTAGTGGCAGTCGTCAAGATACCGGATAACACACCGGTAATACCTGTTTTCAATGTAGTTTCTGTAATCTTCTTATGATTTAATTGCATGATTATCAAGAAAAATAAGATAATTAAACTTACAAAAATTTTTAATATATTATTAGGAGCAATCTGAAAGATTAATAAACCGAGAGGTTGTCCAAGTAAAGAACCTATAAATAAAATCAAAAGAAAACGATAATCTACATTTTTTCGCAGTGCAATAGCAAAAAATATATTGATTACTACACAAATAACTTGAAGAATTAGTACTACTTGTTTAGGATCGTAAACCATTAAAAATAATGGAGTAGAAACAATTGATAGTCCAAATCCTGTCAAAGATTGAATTAGTGTAGAGCCAAAACCGATAAATATAGCTAATATAAGATTTAGATTTATATCGGACATAATATACACCTCATTAAATATTTAATTATATCTTACAAAATATATTTTATAAGATTAAAATATAAAAGTCAAATATTATTTTCTGAATATATCTTGAAAAATATATTTGACAAAATTTATTTTATAAGATAATATATAACTTGTAAAAAATAATATTGAGGTGATAAAAATGATGACAGTTTTAGAAAATCATGAATTGATTGCCAAGATATCTAGTCATGGTGCGGAAGCACATAGTTTGTATGATAAAACAACTAAGACAGAATATATTTGGCAAGGCGATAAGACATATTGGTCATGGCATGCACCGATTTGTTTTCCAATTACAGGTAGGGTACATAATGATGAGTATATTTTTGAAAATAAAAAATATGCATTAACAGTTCATGGTTTTGCTAGAGATTATGAATTTTCATTATTAAAAAAGACTGAAAATAGTGTTATTTATGAATTAATTTATAATGATGAAAGCTTAAAAGTATATCCATTTAAATTCTCTTTACAATTAGAATATGTATTATCAGAAAATGGATTACAGGTGAATTACACAGTAAAAAATCTAGAAGATGTAAATAAAGATATATTTTTTGCTCTAGGTTTACATACTGCTTATAATTGCCCATTAGAGAAAACAGATGATTTTGAAGATTATGAATTGATTTTCGAACAAAAAGAAACTGCTAAAAGACATTTTCTGAGTAACGGAATTATTAATAATGAAACAGCAGATTTATTAAATGATGAAGATACTTTAGCTATAAGCAAAAAATTATTTGAAAAAGATTTAATTTTGTTGAAGCAAATTAAATCAAAATATGTTACTTTGAAGAGTAAAAAATCTGGTAAGTTCGTAAGAGTATATTTTAATAATTTCAATAATGTAGGATTTTGGACAAAACCACAGGGGGCACCATTTGTTTGCATTGAGCCTTGGAATGGTTTACCAGATGTAAAAGATAAATATGTAGATTTTTCAGAAAAAGAAGAAATTTGTAAATTAAAATCAAATGAAGAATTTAACTGTAGTTACAAAATAGAAATTAAGTGATTTCTATTAAGATAAGTAAACATTTAATAACTAAGGGGGAGTAGTTATAATGAGTAGTTTAGAACAAACTGTTTCAACTACAAAATTAAAGTTGAAGGAAAAGATTGCTTATGGATTAGGAGATGTTGGTAATAACTTTTTATTCGATTTAGGGCAGATATATTTATTAAAGTTCTATACAGATATATTAGGTTTGCCAGCTATTTGGGCAGGTTCTATTTTCTTAGTAAGTAAAGTTTTTGATGCTTTTGCCGATATGTCTGTGGGTACAGTAGTAGACTCAGGTAAATTTAGCAGTAAAAAGTTAGGTAAATTTAGACCATTTATGATTTATGGACTTATACCATTGGGATTAATGACCGTAGTTTGTTTTACCAATCCAGATTTTAGTGTTACTGGGAAATTGATATTTGCGTATGCATCATATATGTTATTTGGTTTAACATATAGTATCGTAAATATTCCATTTGGTTCTATTGCTTCTGTAATGACACAAGATCCATTAGAACGTTCACAATTAGCAGCTTTCCGTCAAGCTGGTAGTAATACAGGTTTGTTGATTACAACAGTTGCATTTATGCCAATTGTGTTGTTATTTGATAGTGAAGAAACAGGTTATTTCGTAGCCGCTTGTGTTTTTGCTATAATGGGTGTTTTAGTTACATTATATTGTGCTTTAAATATTAAAGAACATGTAAAAGTAGATAGAAAAGTTCATGAACGTGTTCATTTAGGAACTGCATTTAAATCTATTTTGAAAAATTCTCCATTATTAATTTTATGTTTAGTAAACTTATTCACATTCTCAGCTTTCAACGTAAAATTGGCTGTACAGGTATATTATTGCCAATACATTTTAAATGATATGACAATTATTCCTTATATGGGCTTCTTCAGTATTGGTTGTGTATTTATCGGTGTTGCTTTAGTAACTCATATGGTAAAATGGCTTGGTGGTAGAAAACAAACATATATGTTTGGTTGTGCTGTATGGGCTGTTGGTGATATTATCAACTATTTATTTGTAACAGATCCAACAATGTTTATCGTATTCTCTTGTGTTGCTTTCTTTGGTAGTTCTTTTGTAAATAGCTTAAACTGGGCTTTAGTAGCAGATGCTGTTGAATATGGTGAATATAAAACAGGTGTAAGAGCTGAAGGTATTGTATATTCATTCTTTACTTTCTTTAGAAAATGCTCTCAGGCAGTAGCTGGCTTTGTACCAGGTTTAGTATTAACAATGGTAGGTTATGTGCCAAATGCTGTTCAATCTTTAGAAGCATTAGAAGGTATTAGAGGCTTGATGTTTATCTATCCAGGTGTACTTGCTATTGCAACTATTATTGTAATGGGTTTCTTCTACAAATTAAGTGATCAAAGATTTAGAGAATTATTATTTGAATTACAAAAAAGAAAAAGCCAACAAGCTAAGCAATAAACTATAGAAAAATAGAAAAAATATCTCCTTACATTGAAAATATACATTAAAAATATGTTAAAATAGAAAAAGTATTAATTAAGAGTATTATTGTGAGGAGAAAAAGAAATGGCTTTTAGTAAATCAGCGCCTATTCAATTACATTATCAATTAGCAAATGAATTAAGAAATTATATACAAAGCGGTTCTTGGAATATTGGAGATTTATTTCCTACTGATAGGGAAATTATGGAAAAATACAAAGTCAGTGCAACAACTGTTCGTAGAGCAGTAAAACAGTTAGTTGAAGAAGGCTGGATCGAAAGACAACCAGGTAAAGGAACTTTTATCAAAAAAGAACCAATAAAAGAAGAATTAGGTAAATTGACAGGCTTTTTCGAAGAAATGACAAATAAGGGATTTGTGCCTAAAGCTGAAGTTTTAGATATCATAGAAGTTGATGTAGATGAAGCTTTGTTGAAAAAATTTCCTGAAGTAAAATTATTAAATGAAGAAAAAGTTATGTTAATAAAGAAATTGCATAAAATAAATGATAAAAAATTGATTTATGTTAATAGTTTTTGGAAATTAGAATATGGTAAAGAATTAGCTAAATATGATTTATCTAATACAGGTGTATATGAAATTGCTGATAGATTTTTAAATGTACAATTGACTAAAGCGGAAGAAACAATTTCAGCGAAAGCTGCATCTAAAGAAGAGGCAACTCTTTTGGATATAAAAAAAGGAGAGCCTGTATTGTTGATGGAACGATTAAGCTATCAAGACAATGTTCCTATAGAATATGCATATAATGTTTATAGAGCAGATAGATATCGTTATAATATAACTTTGCATAAAAATCAGATAAATAAAGAAATAGTAATTGGTTAATCAAATGGTATAGGTCTTCTAAAAAAAAGGAGACCTATACTCTAAAATATATCTTGAAAAATATATTTCAATGAGTATAATAATAGATAAGGATAATTTTAATTTTGTTGAAAATGATTTAAATATGATAAGGTGGTAATAATATGGCTTTAGTTACATTAAAAGAACTTTTAGGAAATATAAAAGATAAAGGTGCTGTAGGTGCATTTAGTACATATGATTTATTTACAGCTCAAGGAATTATAGCGGGAGCGGAAAAAGTTAACATGCCAGTTATTTTAATGATTGGTAGCGGTCCATTAAGTAAACCAGGTAATTTCGAAGTAGGAAAATTGATGGTTAAATTAGTTCAGGAAGCAAAAGTTCCAGCTGCTGTATTCTTAGACCATTCAAAATCTTTTGAATTATGCATGAAAGCTATTCAATTAGGTTTCAGTTCTGTAATGATTGATGGTTCTCATTTACCATTTGAAGAAAATGTAGCACTTACTAAAAAAGTAGTAGAAGCTGCTCATGCAGTAGGCGTATCTGTAGAAGCTGAATTAGGAGCTTTAGCAGGTATTGAAGATGGTGAATCAGTAGCTAATGCAAAAGTTACAGATCCAAAAGATGCAGCTAAATTTGTAGAATTAACAAATGTAGATGCGATGGCATTATCCATTGGAAATGCTCATGGATTATATAAAGGTGTTCCAAATTTACATTATGATGTTTTAGAAGAAACTGCAAAATTAATTGATACTCCACTTGTATTACATGGTGGTACTGGTTTAAGCAAAGAACAATTTGCAAAATGTATTGATTTGGGCGTAAAGAAAGTAAATATTGGTACAGAAATTAAACGTTCTTTCATGGATACTTTCACTAACTTACATTTACAAGATAAAGAAGCATATGATTTTGTAAATATTCCACAAAAAGCAAAAGAAGCAGTAGCAAATACAGTAGAACAAAATTTAAGATTTTTTGCTGAAGGCTGGAAATCTGAATTGAAATAAGATGAGGTAGATTTGAGATGACAGTTAGTATGACAACAAATAAAAAAGTAAATAAGATAGCTGTTGTACAAACTGGAGGTTGTAGTGCAGTTATAAATTCCACTTTAGCTGGTATTGTTGAAAATGCTAAAGCAAGTGGTTTAACAATATATGGATTATTAAATGGTTTTGAGGGTTTATTAAATAATAAAATTATAGATTTATCAGTTTTGACAAAAGAACAGATTGATAAATTAAGAAATACTCCAGCTATGTTTTTAGGTTCAAGTCGAATGTTTTTGACTAAAGAAATTTTTAAAGCAATTCCTCAAAAATTAAATGAATTAGGAATAGATGCTTTAATAATGATTGGTGGAAATGGAACTATGTATGCAGCGAAAGTAATTCATCAATCAGCAGTAGAACAAAATATAGATTTAGTAGTAGTTGGTTCACCAAAAACAGTAGATAATGATATGTTTGGTATTGAATATAGCCCAGGTTTTGGTAGTGCTGCTAAATATATTGCGCAATTAGTTAGAGATATAAGCGTTGACCTTGAATCTATGAAGACATTTGAACAAGTTCGCATTATTGAAGTTATGGGACGTTCTGTTGGGTGGTTAGCAGCTGCTAGTATGCTTGCTAAAAGAAGTGAAAAAGGTGCACCACATTTAATTTATTTACCAGAACATGATTTTAATGAAGCTGAATTTGTAGAAGATGTAAAAAAAGTATATGAAGAAAACGGTTTTGTAGTAGCTGTTATTGGTGAAGGTATTCATGATAGCGAAGGAAATCCAGTCGGTTCAAATCCATTTGCTGATGTAAAACAGGCAAGCAAAATTTATGGTGGAGCTTCCACTTATTTAGCATCACTTATCAGTGAAAAATTAAATTTAAAGGCACGTGCTCAAGATTTAACTATGGCACAGAGATGTTTTGGTGCACTACGTTCAGATATTGATGAGCAAAAAGCTTATAAAATAGGATTTGTAACTATTGAAGCATTAAAAGATAATCATGATAATGAAATGATTTGTTTAGCAGATAATAATGAAGATTATTATACTATTGCTTTAGAAGATGTTGGTGGTAAAGAAAAGAAAGTGCCTGATGACTTTTATGATGCTAAAAATAAACAAATGACAAAAGACTTTAAAGAATGGATTATGCCAATTATTGGCAATTTTGATGATAAGTATTTATCTTTAAGTGATATGAAATAAAAAAAGGACGTGTATATATTATGGCAATTAAGGCGGTATTTGTTCCATTAGCAAGAACTACTTTTTATATGCCTAGTGCAGAAGAAAGTTTTAAAAACTCTGTAAATGTTTTAAAAAATATTTTTGAAGATATAAAAGTACCAGAAGCTTTAATAACTGATCCAGCTGATTTAACAGCTTATTTAGATGAAGTAGATAAAGCAGATTTAATTATTTATCAATGTACAACATTTATCGGCTCAGAGTTTATGTATGAATTAATGCGTAAATTTAAATGTCCTGTGATTATTTGGGCAATCAGAGAACCATCTATTGATGGAACAAGATTAAAATTAAATTCTTTAACAGGAGCATTTTCTGCTGGTAATAGTGTGTATACACAAGATAGAGATTTTGATTTTGTCTTTGGTAATCCAGATGAACAATCTGTAATCGATGAATTTACAAAATACAATAAAGCTATAACTTTAATCAATGATTTAAAAGAATTAGTTATTGGTGTAGTTGGTAATCAGCCAGCAGGTTTTGGCTTTGGTGCTATTAATGAAACTGATTTAGTAGGTGCATTAGGTAGCAGAGTTGTTCGTGTAGAAGCAGCAAGCATCATGGAAAAAGCTAAATCTTATACAAGCGAAGAGCTGGCAAAAGATTTAGAAGAATTAAATAGCCGTACAATAAACGTAAATATTCCACAGGAAAATATGGAAAAATATGCAAGACTTAGAAAAGCTTTCCAAGCTTTTGTTGATGAAAACAAAATAGGCGCATTAGCTTCTCGTTGTTGGCCTGATTTCTTCACTGGTTTTGGAGCTCCTGTTTGTGCAGTATTGTCCATGTTAAATGACAATAATATTCCATCATCTTGTGAAACTGATATTGGCGGTGCTATCAGTATGTTTATCGGCAGTAAATTAACTAATACTGCAACATATTTTGGTGATCCAGTAGCTATTGATGAAGCTTATGATAGTATTGTTTATTGGCATTGTGGAGCAGGCGCAAGTTCTTTAGCAAATGCGTCTTGTGGTGCTAAATTAGGTGTACATCCTAATAGAAAAATTGGCCCAGTAATGGATTTTGGTTTAAAAGCAGGTAAAGTTACTGTTTTAAGATTGGGTAAAGATAAAGATGGTTATAGAATGTTCATTTATAAAGGTGAAGCTTTAGATGAACCACAAAAATTCTATGGTACATCTGTAACAGTAAGACCTGAAAATGGTAATGCAGCAGCATATGTTAAAAACTTCGTTAAAGATGGTTGGGAACCACATTTTGTTATTGCTTATGGTGATATCGTAGATGAAGTAAAAATTATGTGTAATCTTTTGAAAATAAGAGTTTTTGAATATTAATTTTGAACATTATAAGAATAGGGGTAAATAAAATGAAAATCGGATATATTGGATTAGGCTTAATGGGTGGCCCTTTAGCTAGAAATTTAATTAGAGCTGGTAAAGAAGTAAAAGTTTTTGATTTAAATGAAGAAAGTATCAAAAGAACTTTAGCAGTAGGTACAACAGGTGTGGGTGTAAAATCTGCAGATGAATTAGCTGATTGTGATGTAGTATTTACAAGCTTGCCATTGCCTGTGCATATTAAATCTACTATGATTGGTGAAAATGGTTTATTAAATAAAATGAAAGAAGGCAGTGTTTATATTGATGTAAGCACTATTGATCCACAAACAGCTCAAGAATTAGAAGACTTTGCAGCAGCAAGAGGCATTGGCTTTATGGGTTGTCCACTTGGTAAAGGTCCTGCTCAAGCAGAAAAAGCAGAACAGCCTATTTTTGCTGGTGGTAAAAAAGAAACTTTTGAAAAAGTAAAAGAAATTTTAGAAATCGTTGGTAGCCCTGTATATTATATGGGTGGAGCAACTCAAGCATATGCTTTCAAATTAATTAGTAATATGGTTGGTATGACAAATTTAGCTGTATTATCCGAAGGTATGCGTCTTTGTGAAAAAGCTGGTATTGAAGGTAATTTATTCCAAGAATTATTGGCAGAAACAGGAGCAGATTCAGCTCAGCTTCATATGAGAGGACCTTTGATGCTTGCTAATGATTATGCAAATCGTTTTGGTGTTAAACTTGCATTAAAAGATGTTCGTTTAGGTTGTGAAATGGGCGATGCATGGGGATATAGTGCAGAATTTACAAAATTGGCAAAATCTTATTTTGAAAAAGCTGATAATGAAGGCTATGGTATGGAAGATTGCGTAGCTGTATATAAAGTAATTAAATAATTGTTCGATTAATTTTACGATAAAGAGGTAATTATAATGAGAAAAGCGTTTATTTGTCCAACAAAATATGTTCAAGGTGAAGATGAACTTTTAAATTTAGGTTATTTTGTATCTACTTATGGAAAAACAGCATTATTAATTGCTCATCCAGATGATATTGCACGTGTTCAAGATAAATTAGATAAAACAGCAGAAAAATTCGGTGTAAAATTTGTAACAAGCTCTTTTAGTGGTCAATGCTCTAGACAAGAAGTAGCTCGTTTACAGGAAGTAGCTAAAGAAAATAAATGCGATTGCACTATTGGTCTTGGTGGCGGTAAAGCTATCGATACAGCAAAATGTGTAGCTCAAGGTGATGCTTTGATTATCGTACCTACAATTGTAGCAACTGATGCTCCAACTAGTCATTCAGCTGTATTATATACTCCAGATGGAGCTTTTGATGATTATGCATATTTCAAACAAAGCCCAAGTGTTATTTTGATTGATACAACAGTTATTGCAAATGCACCAGTACGTTTCTTAGTTTCTGGTATGGGTGATGCTTTATCCACATATTTTGAAGCACGTGCTACTACAAGAGCTTTTGCTAATGTAAATGCAGGTCTTCCTTGTGGATATCGTGAAGGTCTTTGCGGTCCTGCAAAATCAACAAATGCAGCATTTATCTTTGCTAAAACTTGCTATGAAATGTTGTTAGAAAATGGTGTAAAAGCAAAACAAGCTTGCGAATGTAAAAAAGTAACTCAAGCTTTAGAAAATATTATTGAAACAAATGTTTTATTATCTGGTATTGGTTTTGAAAGTGGCGGACTTGCAGCTGCTCATGCTATTCATGATGGTTTAACTATTCTTGAAGGTAGTCATAAATATATGCATGGTGAAAAAGTTGCATTTGGTACAATTATTCAGTTAGTATTAGAAAATGCACCAACAGAAGAATTACATGAAGTACTTGATTTCTGCTTAGCAGTAGGTCTTCCTGTATGCTTAGAAGATATTGGTGTGGATACTATTACTGATGAAGAATTAATGCAAGTTGCAGAAAAATCTTGTATTCCAGAAGAATCCGTACATTCTATGCCATTCCCTATCACTGTAGATGATGTTGCAGCAGCTATTATCACAGCTGATAAAATTGGTAAAGAATATAAAATGAAAAAAATGTCTAAATAATATTTAGAAATAAGGGTGCGAACATGAAAAAAATAATTAATACACCAGAAACAATTGTTAGAGAAATGTGTAAAGGGTTTGTTTTAGCAAACCCTACACTAGAATTTGTAGAAAAATATAAAATCGTAAAGAAAAAAAATATAGATAAAAATAAAGTAAGCTTAATCAGCGGTGGCGGTAGCGGTCATGAGCCAGCTCATGCAGGTTTTGTCGGTAAAGGCATGTTAGATGCGGCTGTATGTGGTGATGTATTTGCTTCTCCATCACAAGTACAGGTATACCAAGCAATTAAAGCTACAGCAAGTGATAAAGGCACATTACTTATTATTAAAAACTATAGCGGTGATATGATGAACTTCCAAAGTGCTGCTTATTTAGCAGAAATGGATAATATCACTGTAGATTATGTAAAAGTTGAAGATGACATTGCAGTACAAGATAGCTTATATACAGTTGGTCGTCGTGGTGTTGCAGGTACTGTTTTCGTGCATAAAATTGCAGGTGCAGCAGCTCAAAAAGGTTTAGAATTAGCAGAAGTAAAAAGAATTGCACAAAAAGCTGCTGATAATGTTAGAAGCTTAGGTTTTGCATTTACTTCTTGTACTGTACCAGCAAAAGGAACACCTACATTTGAACTTGCTGAAGATGAGATGGAATATGGTGTAGGTATTCATGGTGAACCTGGTATAAGACGTGAAAAAATTGCAACTGCTGATGAATTAGCTCATCGTATGGTAGAAGCATTAGTTGATGATTTAAAATTAGCTGATAATGATGAAGTTGCTGTTTTAGTAAATGGTTTTGGCAGTACACCATTAATGGAATTAAATGTATTAAATTACGCTGTAAATAAAGAATTAGCTAACAAAAACTTAAAACCTGTACGCATTATTGTTGGCAATTACATGACAAGTATAGATATGGCAGGAGCGTCTGTTTCTTTATTGAAATTAGATGAAGAATTAAAATCTTATTTAGTAGCACCTGTGGAAACACCTTCTTTAAAAATCAATGAAAATGAAGAAGATGTAGATATGAGTCTTGTTGCTAAACAAGATGAAAATAAAGTAGTAAAAGAAGTTTCTTTTGATGTAGAAACTGATTTAGCTTATGCTGATGTAGTAGATAATAAAATTACTTTAAATAATATGATTTATATTATTGATAAAATGAGTGAAATTATTATTAGAAATGAAGTACCATTCTGCGAATTAGATTCTCATGCAGGTGATGGTGACTTCGGTATGAGTGTAGCTAAAGGTTTTAAAGAATTGAAACGTCAATGGCATGAAGTAGTAGCTCAAGGAAAAGACATCGGTGCATTTTTAGAAGCTTGCTCTATGGTTATCATGGAACATTGTGGCGGTGCTTCTGGCCCTGTTTGGGGATTTGCTTTCAAAACAGCAGGCAAAGTTGCAGAAGGTAAACAAGAATTGACTGTAGCAGAATTTGCTCAATTATTACAAGGTGCTGTAGATGGTATACAAGCTGTAGGCAAAAGAGCATTCGGTAGAGGTGCTGTAGTTGGCGATAAAACATTGATAGATGCATTAGTTCCATGTGCAGATACTTGGAAAGTAGCAGTAAAACAAAACTGTGATATGGAAAGTGCATTTGTTGAAGGTGCAAAAGCTGCTGTAGCTGGTGCTGATAGTACAAAAGAAATTATAGCTCGTATGGGTAGAGCAGGTACTGTAGGTGAAAGAAGTATAGGATATCCAGATGCTGGTGCATATGCTTTAGGCGTTATCTTCACAGAATTAACAGATAGCCTTAATTTTAAAAAATAAGGAGAAAGATTATGCAATTAGTAAATATTGAAAATGGTTTTTCTTTAATAGAAAATGATAAAGTAGTATTTTCTCATACAATAGATAATCCAGCTATCTTTATCGGTAAAGGTAAAGAAAAAATGGATATTTATCGTGGTAACTTTGATATAGAAGATTATGTAATTGAAAGATATCCATTAAAAAATGCTAAAGTTGATGGTAATAAAGTATTATTATCAGCTTATAATGATGTAGTTGAAATTGAATTAAATATTGAAACTAAAGATAATTATGCAAAAGTAAATATTAAAGCTACAAATGATAATGTAAATCGTATTTGGATTAGAATTCCAGCTCAAAAAGAAGAATTTGTTTGGGGCTGTGGGGAACAGATGTCTTATTTCAATTTGAGAGAAAGACATTTCCCTCTTTGGACATCTGAACCAGGTGTTGGTCGAGATAAAACAACAGAAATAACATTTTTATCTGATAAATATAATAAAGCTGGTGGCGATTATTATAATACTAACTATCCACAACCAACTTTTGTATCTTCAAGAAAATATGCTTGTCATGTAAACAGTACAGCTTATGCAGATTTCGATTTTAGAAATGAAGCATTTCATGAATTACAAATTTGGGAAGTTCCTGAATCTATAGAATTTTTCACAGCAGATACTTTCTTAGGTATTATTGAAGAATTAAGTGATAGATTTGGTAAACAGCCTAAATTAGCAGATTGGTTATATGATGGTGTTATTTTGGGATTAAAAGGCGGAGAAGAAAATACATTCTCTCGTATGGAAAATGCTATAAACCATGGTATTCCAGTTGTAGGTGTATGGAGTGAAGACTGGGCTGGTGTAAGAGAAACATCTTTCGGTACAAGAAATTTCTGGGATTGGAAATGGGGTAAAAAACGTTATCCTAATTTAGATAAAAAAATCAAAGAACTTGAACAAAGAGGTATTCGCTTCTTAGCATATGCTTGTCCATATCTTTGCACAGATGGAGATTTATTCCCAATTGCTGAAGAAAGAGGATATTTTGCTAAAAATTCTAAAGGTGAAACAGCACTTGTAGATTTTGGTGAATTTTATTGTGGTATCGTAGATTTCACAAATCCAGAAGCAGCAGATTGGTTTAAAGAAGAAATCATTCAGAAAAATATGCTTGATTTTGGTGTACGTGGCTGGATGGCTGACTTTGGTGAATATTTACCAACAGATGATGTTTATCTTGCAAATGGCGTAGATGCAAAAATCATGCATAATGCTTGGCCAGCACTTTGGGCAGAAGTAAATGCTAAAGGTGTTGCTGAAAGAGGCTTAACAGATGAAGTAACATTCTTCATGCGTGCAGGTGGTACAGGTACACAGAAATATTGTCCAATGCTTTGGGCTGGTGACCAATGCGTAGATTTCTCTCGTCATGATGGCTTGAATACTGTTATCTGTGGTGCATTGTCCTCTGGTCTTTTAGGTAATGTATATCATCATAGTGATATTGGTGGTTATACAAGCTTATTTGGTAACCGCAGAACTAAAGAAGTATTTGATCGTTGGGTAGATATGGCAACATTCACATCTATGATGAGAACTCATGAATGCAATAGACCATATGAAAACTTCCAATTTGACCAAGATGCTCAAACAATGGCTCATTTAGCTAGAATGACAAATATTCATCGTCATTTAAAACCATATTTAAAATCCTTGTCTGAAGAAGCTAGTCAAAAAGGCTATCCAGTACAAAGACCATTATTTGTTCATTTTGAAAATGATATAAATACTTATGCTATTCAAGATGAATATATGTTTGGTCCAGATATGTTGGTAGCACCTGTTCATAAAAAAGATGTAAAAGAATGGCAGGTATATTTACCAGCTGGTCAAACATGGGTAAATATTTGGAATATGCAAGAAATTCAAGGTGGTCAAAGTATTACAATTGATGCTCCAATTGGAAAACCACCAGTATTCTTCCGCAAAGGTAGTGCATGGACTGAATTATTCAATGGTGTAAAAGAAATTTGATAATAGAATAGACAGCTTATAGAAATATAAGCTGTCTAATATTTAAATAAGCTATAAATATTTTTGTAATATTTTTTATTTTCAATATTTATATTGAGCAAGGAGAGAAGTTATTTATGAATAAAAAAATGTTAACATCTACACTTAGTGCGATGGTTTTAAGTGGATTGATTACAGGAACAGCATTAGCAGCACAAAATCCTTTTTCTGATGTTCCAGAAGATAGTTGGGCATATGATGCAGTAAGTCAATTAGCAGCTGACGGTATTATTGATGGATATCCAGATGGTACATATAAAGGTCAAAATACAATGACTCGTTATGAAATGGCTCAAATTACAGCTCGTGCTATGGTAAAAACTGATTTAGATAAAGCAGATAAAGCTTTAGTAGATAAATTAGCTGCTGAATTTGCTGAAGAATTAGATAATCTAGGTGTTAGAGTTAGCGATTTAGAGAAAAAATCTGATAATGTAAAATGGTCAGGAACTGTAAGATATCGTTATACTGATGTAGATAAAACTAAACCTAGTGGAAATAGTGAACATAATTTATTATTCCGCATAGAACCTCATGCATATATTGGTAATACAGGTTGGATGGCACATTCTCGTGTGGAATATTTAAGCGATATTGGTAATGATGAAAATTTTGATGCTACAGTAGATAGAGCATGGGTAGAAGGTCCTGCTTTAGGTGGAACATGGAAATTAGGTAAATATCCAATTTTACCGATGAATGGTTTATTATTAGATGATAAAGTATCTGGTGCAGAAGTAATCTTTAATAATGATAATTTAAAAACTACAATTCAAGCTGGTCGTTTTAATACTGATAGATCTGCAGCTAATCCAGATATGGATAAAACTACAGCAGATTATTATGCTGTACAATTTGATTATGCTCAAGATAAATGGACAGGTCAGGCTGGATATTATTTATTTAAAGATTATTTCAAAGAAAAAACTATTAATTTAGGTGATAAAACTTTATCCAGCGCAGATTTTGATACAGATGAATTGAGTCTTTGGAATGTTGGTTTAGGTTACAAATTTGATGATAACTTTAAAATAGCTGGAAATTATGCTGAAAATATAAAAGGCGAAGGCTATAATACAACAGGAGATTTCACAGTACAAGGTGATGAATCTAAAGCTTATAGTGTTGAATTAACATATAAAGGCTATGATACAAAAGATCCAGGTTCTTGGGATGCATTTGTTGCATATCGTTATTTAGGTGCAATGGTTGCTATTGGTCCAGTTTATAAAGGTGCTTGGACTGACCAGAAAGGTATTGAATTTGGCGTAGAATTTGTACCAGCTGAAAATGTATTAGCAACATTAAAATATTTTGATGGTAAAGATATTTCCACAGATCAAGATGCAAGTAAATTCTTTGGACAACTTGAATTACAATTTTAATTAATTTGAGGGGGTAAAAGATATGAGTAATACAGTTATTACCATTAGTAGACAATATGGTAGTGGTGGTAGAGAATTAAGTGAAATTTTAGCTAAAAAACTAGGCGTAAAATTATATGATAGACAAATTATTCATATGGCTACAGCGATGTTAGGCATTGGTGATTTAACAGATGAATCTTTACGCGAATTAGAAAATAAAGTATTACCACTTTCTTCTGCATTCATGCCATTTTATTCTTTTGGTTCTCATGCTGGCCCAAATGTTAATACTGAATTGTTTTTAGCAGAATCAAAAGTGATTCATCAATTAGTTAATGATGGTCCATGTGTTATTTTAGGTCGTTGCGCAGATTATATCTTAAGTGAACAAGAAAATCATTATTCATTTTTTATCTATGCTGATGACGATTATAGAGCTAGTAGAGGAAAAACAACTTATGCTGGAAAATCCTTGAAAGAACTCAATGCAGAAGATAAAAAACGCGCAGAGTATTACAAGTACCATACAGGTAGAGTGTGGGGAGACCCTAAAAACTACGATTGTATAATCAACACAAGCAAAATGCCTTTAGAAAAAGCAGCTGATTTGATTATTAATTATATAAAAATTAGACAGAATAAAATATAAAAATGAAAACACACCTTTAAATCATCTTTAGTTTAAAGGTGTGTTTTTTATATGTGAAAAAATAAAGACATATATCTTATAAATATATGTCTTTATTTGAATTAGATATTAAATTTCAAGATTTTTACCGATTAAACCAATGCAACCGCCTCTTGTAGCAGGTTTACTTTCAGAATGGCAAATTAGCCATTTATTTCTAGCGAATAATAAACGATTTTCACCAGTTAAATCAGTAGGAATTGTTTCTAATGGTAAATTAGTATCTTTGATAAGTACAATACCACAACGGAATTCCTCGTTATTTTGACGAGATGGAGCAAAATGAAGTGTAGTAGCATATAATTCTACAGCAGTACCTGCTGGAATGAAGAATTGCTCTATTTTGCTTGTTTCATAAGTATTATTATCATAATTGATATCTTGTTGAAGACCAAGCATTAAAATAAGGTCTGTAGCAGCTATATCAATTTCAGAACAACGATGGTATTCAACAGCATTTAATTTATTATTACGACCATTGCAATAACCAAATTCAATAGGAACATCGCCGTAAACTTCAGTCTGTAATTGTTTAAATAAAGGAAGTTTTTCAAGGTCAGGATCAGAAGCAACATAAGCAGTGCCTTCTGGAATACTATCTTTTTTTAACATTGTTTCAACAAATTCTGTAGTATCAAGATTTAAAATTCTACCATATTTTTTGAAACTTTCATCAGTAATATTTTTCATAAAAATCACCTTCGCACAATTAGGAATTATAATAAATTTAAAATTATTTTATTTGTAAAATATATCTTACAAAATATATTTTACAAAATTATAAATAATTTGTCTAGTTTTATTTTTGAATTTATTAGAATATAAAAATAAAAAAACTTAGATATTAGATTTGTAGTAAATCCATATCTAAGTTTTAATTTAAAGTAATTTAATTAATTCAGTGATAACAAAATTTAAATCTTCTTGTGTATGACTAGCTGATATAGCAAGACGCAATCGGCTTTGGTTTTGTGGGACTGTCGGTGGGCGGATAGCAGATAAAATAATATGTTTTTCATAGAGCTTTTGAGCTATTTGTAGAGCTTTTTCATTGCTATGCACAATGATAGGCACGATAGGAGTAGTTAAGTTTATATCTATGTTATTTTCTCGTAATAAATTTTGTACATAAGAAATATTATCGTATAATTTATCAACTAAACTATTATCATTAGCGATTAAGGACAATGCTTCAAGGCTACTTGCTATATCTGCTGGTGTCAATGCTGTAGAAAAAATGTAACTGCGAGCCTTGTTGATGAGATATTCAATAAGAATTTTTTTGCCAGCGACAAAGCCACCTTCCGAAGCAAGGGCTTTGCTTAAAGTGCCTAACTGAATATCAATTTTTCCTTGTAGGTGAAAATGTTCTACACTGCCATGACCTTTGCCCAAGACTCCTGTAGCATGAGCATCATCAACCATAGTTAAAGCATTGTATTTATGTGCTAAATAAGCGATTTCATCTAAAGGAGCGATATCGCCGTCCATACTAAATACGCTATCAGTAACGATTAATTTCGTATTAGAATATGGCAAATTTTTTAATATATTTTCTAAATCTGTCATATTTTTATGACGATAAATTAAAGTTTTAGCTTTGCTGAGTCGGCAGCCATCAATTATGCTTGCGTGATTTAATTCGTCGCTGATGATGTAATCATTATTATTAGTCAATGCACTGATAGTGCCAACATTAGCCATATAGCCAGTATTAAAGACCAATGCTTTTTCTGTAGATTTAAATTCAGCAAGTGCTTGTTCTAATTTGGCAAATAAAATATGAGAGCCAGATATCAAACGTGAGCCACCAGAGCCTGTGCCGTATTTTTCGATAGCATCAATAGCAGCTTTTTTCACTTGTGGGTGATGTGTAAGCCCTAAATAATTATTAGAAGCCATCATCAAAAATTCTTCATTATCTTTTAGAACTTTAGTGGCAGAAATGGGAATATAAGTTATAGGTTTTCGATATAATTGCTGTTGATGTAAAATTTCTATTTCAGTTAAATATTTATTTAAATTATCTTGCATGATAAACTCCATTTCGATTTATAAATTAATACCTACAAGTACTGGCTGTCTTTCAAGATAATTTTGCAAAGCTGTGATATCTACAGGTGTTTTTACAAAAAATACTCGACCACCTTGACTGCTATGTAGTGGTTTCATTTTAGTAATGCGGTGATAAATATTATTGGCAGATACATAACCGATAATATAATTAGGGTCATCAGACCAACATAATTCTCCTACGATATTTGGTGCGGATAAAACTTTACTAGCTAAGACGAGAGCTTCTTGTACATGATTGTCTGTATAGCCTAATTCATCAAAATGTTTTTTTGCTTGTAATGTATCTTTAAAATCCATGCGACTGACGCGAATTCCTCTCATGCCTGTATTATCCAAGCGTTTTCCAGTAGTGGCATCAATTAAAATAGCACCACGCATATTTTCTTGTAGTGATAATAAAGATGATATAGCATTATCTATGGCTATTTTAGAAATACCTGCATTGGCTAAAAATTCACAAGCATTTTTATGTCCATCACTTACATCAATAGCTGTATACGTTTCCATCTTAAGCATGGGAATAGTTATGATGTCTTTAGGTTTAACTTCTTCAATAGTAAGGCGGATAAAATCTGCTCTGCCTTTTTCATGAGTTAAAGCTCGTTGAATTAATTTTTCTGTGATTGTAGTTAAATCTTGTGTTGTAATCAAACGTTCGGCACCGGAAATATGATGACCACCATGTTCATGGGCTCCACCTTGAGCTGAACGCATACGAATACTATAGAGCATAAATATTATCTCCTTTTATGAATTATTTTCTTTAAGATATTTACCAAAATAGGGGAAGCTATAGCAGTGAAGATAAGTCCAGGAATGGTAAATAAAATCATGGAAAATGTCAAAGCTCCTAGATTGCCTAGAAAGAAAAATAGACTAAATCTAGCGATGAGTGAAGCGATAGGGCCAGCAAAAATTATCATATAAAGATGATTTTGAGCTAAATATAAAAGTAGACCAACAATTAGACGAAATTGCATGGCAATAGCTACATTTAATATATTTTGTGTACCTAAAGCTAAACAGATTACACTAGATAGAATTCCACTGATGATATATTTTTTAAAACCAAAGACACTACAAATAGCTACAGCCAGTGGAGCTGATAATTGGAATTCAATGCCAGGAATGATATTAGGAATTTTGATTGAGCCTAATATAGAAATCATGGCAACTAAAATAGCGATTTCACAAAGTGTAGAAGTTTTATATCTCATATCGTCAACCTTTCTATAATTTTAGTTAACATTTTAAAGAAAGATAAGATATTTGTCAAATAAAAAAACAGATATAGATTTCATAAGAAAAATATATCTGTAGATTAGTTTTGTTTAATTAAAGATTTTTTTTAGTTTTGTAAAAGGAATGGTCAATAATCCTAGGGCAAGTAAAACAGTGAATAGACCGATTAAAGATAAGATAGTAGGTATTTCTTGATAGAAGAAAATACCAAAGAGCATAGCAGCTATAGGTTCACCAGAGGCTAAAATGGCAACTTTGCCAGCTTCGACATAATTTAAAGCTACAGTAAAGCAAATATATGGCAATACAGAAGTAAGCAAAGAATGTAATAATAAAAATCCACTCATAGGCGCTGGGGCAATTTGAATGATTTCCCAAACTTTTAGCCAATCAGTAAAAGGCAGTAAAGCTATGCCAACAGCCATTAAGCTATAAATTGTAACTGTGAAAGAATGATAGCCTTTAAGCATAGCGATTTTGGAGAATATACTATATGTACCGTAGAAAAATGCACCTAAAGTGCCAATGATAATACCGATGGTAGTCCATTTCATAGCACCGACTTCTTCTAAGACGCCACTAGATAAGATACAACCAATCAAAGCCAAAATAGCACAAACAGTTTTTTGCAAAGTGAGTTTTTCTTTGAATAAAATACTAGCTAAAATCAATACAAATATAGGGGCAAGGCTCAATAAAACAGCAGATAAGGATAAGGTTAATTCATTTATGGCGAAGTTATAACAAAGATTTAGACCTAACATACTAAAAATACCAGCACAAATAAAAATCCATAAATCCTTTAATTTGATTTTGAGTAATTTTTTGTCTAAGCATAGTAAACCGGCAATAATAATGATAATAGCAACAATGATGCGAGTTTCAACAATAGAAACACTATTTAGACCTAATTCGCTAAGTTTTCGGACGAAAATCCCCGCAGAACCCCACATTATGCCCGACAAAATGGGAAAAATTTGAATCCATTGCTTCAATTTCATAAAATAACGCTCCTAAAATAAATTTCATATTTTAAGATTATACTATGTTAATATTTGACTAACAATATATTGACTTTAAAGGAATAAATTAATGAAATGTAACCATAAAAAAAAGAGCTTATTAAAGATTTTTCAATCCATAATAAGCTCCACAAAAATTATACATTAGATTAAGATTTAATTAATATATAGGTTTTGATTTGAAGACATAAGTGTATTTATGTCAGAGGTATAATAATAGCCTACAATATATTATTAATATTATTGTAAACTATGTGCGCTGTGATAAGATGCTTCTTCTTCGTCATCTCTTTTAGTAATAAGTCTATAAGTGATGAGATTTGCTAAGAAGCCTAAACAAATAATCCCTAAAGTTAAAGCAGTAATTGTTGGATTATTTATATAAAGGGAAAGAATAAAACTTGCAATAGCTACCAATAAAGCACGAATAACAAGAACAGTTTTCATAATGAAATTCCTCCTGATTTAAAAAATATATATAAAATGTTGTATAATTTTTTTCGTGAAAATTTATTTCGGTTATTATTATAACGCTTTATAATCAAGAGTCAATGAATTTGAAGAAAGTTTATATCTTAAAATTGTTGTCAAATATAGCTATTTTCAAAAAATTTTTTAATATATAAAAATAGGCGTATTATTTGCGCAAAAAGATAGAATTTAATATTATAATAAAGATTATAAGTATAAAAAATAATTTATGGTGATAGATTATGAGTAATTTTGATTTTTTAAAACAAAAATTTCCAGTATTAGCAAATTTAGGTGGTTTAGCAGAAAAATATTTATATACAGACCCTAATTCTTGTTTAATTAAATTAGGCATGATAGGGGAAACTGTTGTAAATTTAATTTTTGAATATGATAACATAAAAAAACCAACAGAAGATAAAGCGGTAAATCGTATAAATATTTTAATTCGTGAAGGTTATATTGATGAACAACTTAAAAATATTTTACATGCTTTGCGTAAAGCAAGAAATAAAGCTGTTCATGAAAATTATGAAAAGCCTTGTGGTCTTTTATTAGAATTTGCCTATGTGCTTAGTGAGTGGTTTATGCAAACTTATGGAGATTATAGATATGAACACAGACCATTTATTTTGCCTAAAAAAGAAGATATTTATTATACAAATATTGAAGAAAACGAATTACAACAATTAACACAATCTGCATTGCAAACAGCTTCTAAAGCAAAAATTATTAAAAGAGATAAACGTTTGAATTTAATAAAATCGGCAACAGATAGATTAAAATTAACAGAAGAACAGACAAGATACATCATTGATGCACAACTAAGAGAAGCTGGGTGGCAAGTAGATACAAGAAATATTCGCTATAGCAAAGGCTCAAGACCACAGAAAAATGTAAATATGGCAATAGCGGAATGGCCTACAATGACAGATAAAAAAACTACAGGTCATGTAGATTATGCATTATTTATTGGTTTAAAACTTGTAGCAGTAGTAGAAGCTAAAAGTATAGATAAAGATATTTTATCGGTAATGGATTATCAAGCAAAAGAATATGCTAGTCAAATTATAATTGATGAAAAATATTTAATTAGTCAATATGGTGATTATAAAGTTCCTTTTGTATTTGCGACAAATGGTAGACCGTATTTAAAACAGATAGAAACAGCTTCAGGTATTTGGTTTAGAGATTTACGCAGTAGTTTAAATTATCCTGTGGCTTTGAGAGGTTTTAAATCTCCAGAAGGACTTAAAGAATTATTGCAATTAGATATAGAAAAAGTAAATAGTGAATTAACAAATTATAATCAAGGCTTTTTAGTAGATAAGCAAGGTTTGAATTTGAGATATTACCAAGTAAATGCGATAAAAGCAACTGTTGATGCTATAGTAGCAGGCAAGAAAAATATTTTATTAGCTATGGCTACAGGTACAGGAAAGACTCGCACTATTTTAGGCATGATATATCTATTTTTAAAGACAAAGAGATTTCACCGCATATTATTTTTAGTGGATAGAACGAGTCTAGGTGAGCAAGCTTATGAAACTTTTCGTGAAGTAAAGCTTGAAGAATTGATGACTTTAGATGAAATCTATAATATAAAAGGGTTAAATAATAAACAGATAGATAGAGAGACTAAAATACAGATAGCAACTGTACAAAGTATGGTTAAAAGATTGTTGTATCAAAATGATGAAGATGGTGAAAAATATAATAAAATGCCGTCTGTTAGCGATTTTGATTTAATCATTGTAGATGAAGCTCATAGAGGTTATATCTTGGATAGACAAATGAGCGAAGAAGAACTTTTGTATAATAATCAACAGGATTATATCAGTAAATATCGCTATGTCATTGAATATTTTGATGCTGTCAAAATAGGGCTTACAGCTACACCAGCACTGCATACTACAGAAATTTTCGGCGAGCCAGTATTTACTTATTCTTATCGTGAAGCTGTTAATGATAGATTTTTGGTAGACCATGATGTACCGCACAATATCCGTACAAGATTATACAATGAAGGTATAGTCTATCATAAAGGCGATAATATGTTACTTTATGATACAGCTACAAAAGAGGTAACAAATGTAGCTTGCTTAGAAGATGAAGTTCATATCGAAGTGGATAAATTCAATCGTGAAGTAATCACCGAAGATTTTAACCGCAAAGTTTTAATCGAAATCATAGAGAGTATCAGTCGAAAAAATAATCAAAAAGATGAAGATAAGCAGGGAAAAGTATTAATTTTCGCTGTTGATGATAATCATGCAGATTTAATCGTAAAAATCTTAAAAGAAATTTGCCCTGATTATAATATTCCTAGTGATACAATTATCAAAATCACTGCTAGTGCAGGTCAAGGCAATAAAGACCGTATTTTAGAATATATACGTCGTTTTAAAAATGAAAAAGATCCTTCTATTGTCGTTACTGTAGATTTGTTGACTACAGGTGTTGATGTGCCGAAGATAGATACTTTAGTATTTTTACGCAGAGTGAAATCTCGTATTTTATTTGAACAGATGTTAGGCAGAGCAACTCGTCTATGTCCGCAAATTGATAAGACTTGTTTTGAGATTTATGATCCTGTAGGTGTATATGAAGCTTTAGATAGTGTAAATACTATGAAACCTGTTGTGGTAAATCCTAATATCAGCATAGGAGATATCATCAATAAAATAAAAGAAGATAATGGCATATATACAGCAGATGAACTGAAATATAAACAAAATCAATTAGAGCAATTAGTCGGTAAATTAAATCGTAAACAGCAATCTATGAGCGATAAAAAGAAAAAAGATTTCAAAACAATGACAGGTAAATCAACAACTGATTTTATTGACGAATTGAGAGCTTTGCCAGTAGAAAAAATTAGCTCTTATATACAAGAGCATGAAAGCTATTTTACTTTTTTACAAGAAAAAGATGCTTGTCATGGCAAGACTCGCATTATTTATGAGGGTGAAGATGAAGTAGTATCTCACACTAGAGATTATGGAAATACGCAAAAACCACAAGATTATATAGAGAGCTTCACTCAATATTTAAAAGATAATATGAATGAAATAATGGCTTTGAAATTAATCTGTACAAAACCTAGCGATTTAAAACGTGAAGATTTAAAAAGATTATGCTTAAAACTAGATAGTAATGGTTTTAGTCAAACACATTTAAATACAGCTTTAAACCAAATGACTAATCAAGAGATAACAGCAGATATCATCAGTATAATTCGTCAATGTATGCTTGGCAGTGCTAGAGTTAGTCATGAAGAACGTATAAAAAAGGCTATGGAAAAATTGAAAGCAAATCATTATTTTTCTGTAAGTGAAGAAACTTTCTTGAAAAGTATAGAGAAATATTTATTGCATGAGTCTGTAATTAATAAAGAAACCTTTGATACCGATACAAGATTTGTAAAAAAAGGTGGTTTTAAAACTATTGATAAAAAATTTGGCGGACATTTAGCAGAAATTATAGTAGAATTAAACCAATATTTATATGAAGATGGAGGAAAAATAGCTTGAACACACAAGAGATAGTAGCAAAACTTTGGAATTTATGTAATGTACTAAGAGATGACGGTATAACTTATCATCAATATGTAACAGAACTCACTTATATTTTATTTTTGAAAATGGCAAAAGAAACAGGTGTAGAAGCAAATATTCCTGAAGCATACCGCTGGGATAATTTAGTAAATAAAAGCGGTATTGAGTTAAAAAATTTCTATAAAGAATTATTAGATAAATTAGGCACTAATACTACAGGCAGAATTAGAGAGATTTATCAAGGTTCAGCGACTAATATTGAAGAACCAAAGAATTTAGAAAAAATAATTAAAACTATAGATGAACTTGATTGGTACAGTGCCAAAGAAGAAGGTTTGGGCAATCTTTATGAAGGTTTACTCGAAAAAAATGCCAATGAGAAAAAATCTGGAGCAGGGCAATATTTTACCCCTCGTGTACTCATTGATGTGATTGTAGAGCTTGTAGCACCACAAGCAGGCGAACGTTGTAATGATCCAGCTTGCGGAACTTTTGGCTTTATGATTTCTGCAAATAATTATGTAAAATCTCAAACTGATGATTATGATGATTTAGATGAAGAACAAAGTGATTTTCAATATAAAGAAGCTTTTACAGGTTGCGAATTAGTACATGATACGCATAGATTGGCTTTGATGAATGCAATGCTTCACGATATTGATGGCGATATCATGCTTGCTGATACATTATCCAATCAAGGAAAAGCATTAAAAGATTTTGATGTAGTGCTTGCCAATCCTCCTTTTGGTACGAAAAAAGGTGGCGAACGTGCAACACGTGATGACTTCACTTATCCTACGAGCAATAAACAGTTGAATTTCTTGCAACATATTTATCGTAGTTTAAAAGCCAATGGCAAAGCTAGAGCAGGTGTTGTACTTCCAGATAATGTATTATTTGCTGACGGTGATGGCGAAAAAATCCGTGCTGATTTAATGGATAAATGCAATCTGCATACAATTTTGCGATTACCTACAGGGATTTTCTACGCTCAAGGTGTAAAAACGAATGTATTATTTTTCACACGTGGCAAAACTGATAAAGATAATACAAAAGAAGTGTGGTTCTATGATTTAAGAACGAATATGCCTTCTTTTGGTAAAACAAATCCACTCAAAAAAAGTGATTTTGCTGATTTTATCAAAGCTTATACAGCAGAAGATAGACATAAAATACAAGATGAAAGATTTTCTGTATTTACAAGAGAGCAAATTGCCGAAAAAGGCAATAGCCTTGATTTAGGCTTGATAAAAGATGATAGTATCTTAGATTATGAAGACTTGCCAAATCCTATTGATTGCACAGAAGAAATGATTGCAGACTTATCCGAAGCACAAGCCTTGCTTAGTGAAGTTGTAAATGAATTAAAATCCTTAGAAATTGGTGAGGCTTAAAATGGCAAAGAAAAAACAAATAGAGTTAACCATAGAAGAAAAATTGCAAAATGCCTTAGTACCAAAAGAAGAACAACCATATAAAATACCTAATAATTGGTGTTGGACATATTTTAAAGATATTTTTTATATAGAAAATGGATATGCTTTTAAAAAAATAGATTATAAAAAGGAAGGAATACCTTTAGTAAGAATATCTAATATAGAAAATGGTATAGTAAACATTAATGAATGTATTTATGTTAATAAGTTAGAAAAGAATGAAGAAAAATATGTTATAGAAAAAGGTGATTTGTTAATAGCTTTATCGGGAGCAACAACAGGAAAAAATGGCGTTTATTATTTAGATGAAATAGCATATTTAAATCAGCGTATAGGAAATATAAAAATAAAGAATAAAGAAAAAGTTCTTAATGAATATAGAAATTATTATATAGCTTTAAAAAATGAAGATATATTAAATTTGGCATATGGTGGAGCGCAACCTAATATTAGCCCTAAAGTTATAGAATTTATATCAATACCTTTACCACCAATAAAAGAACAGCAAAGAATAGTAAATAGAATAGAGTTTTTATTTGCTAAATTGGATAGAGCAAAGGAATTAATAGAAAATACTTTAGCTCAATTTGAACAAAATAAAATGGCAATACTGCATAAAGCTTTTACTGGTGAATTAACAGTAAAATGGAGAAAAGAAAATAATATTAATGAAAAAAATTTTTTTAATAAAGTTAAATTAAAGAATGTCATAAAATTAATTTCAGGTAGAGATGTTAGTGTAAGTTTATGTAATGATAAATCTATAGGAATACCCTATATTTTAGGTGCAAGTAATATAAAAGATAATAAATTTTTTATTGAACGATGGATAGAAAATCCAGTAGTAGTATCAGAAAAAAACGATATATTACTCAGTGTAAAGGGAACAATAGGAAAGCTTTATTTACAAAAAGAAGAAAAAATAAATATTAGTAGACAAATAATGGCATTAAGAGCTTTAAATGAATTAAATACGCATTATCTATATTATTTTTTATTGAGAGAATGTGAACGATTAAAATTTGAAGGAAATGGATTAATACCAGGAATTTCAAGAAAAGATATTTTAGATTTAAATATTTTATTACCTACTCTTGAAGAACAACAGGAAATTGTTAATATTTTAGATAGATTATTGGCTAAGTATAATAAAATAAAAAACTTAGAACAGCAATTAGAAAAAATAGAATTACTAAAAAAAGCAATACTAGCAAAAGCTTTTCGTGGTGAGTTAGGCACAAATAACCCTGATGAAGAAAGTGCTGAAAATCTATTAAAAGAGATTTTAGCTGAAAAATAATTTAAGAAAGACTATCTCAAAAAAATGAGATAGTCTTTTTTGTAGATTTAGTAGATAACTCTTTTTATGTTAAAATAAGTGTACTAAATAAAATAATAAGAGGTAATCATGGAGAATATGAATAAGAATATTGCCTATGAGCATATAGATTTTTCGGAAATAACGAAGGTGCGTTTTTGTACTTTGGTGGAAAAATGCAATTATATACCTAATCATTGGCATCAATCCATAGAGTTTATTTATCTAATCAAGGGAGAAAGATTGGCGACTATAGAAAATAAATCGTTTTTGCTTCATGATGGTGATTGTGTTTTAGTCAATGCAAATGCTATTCACTCTATGAAATTGATGGAAACAAATACGATTATTTTGTTGCAAATTCCTATAGATTTTTTAGAGCAGTTTGTACCAGATATACAAGAGATTATATTTGTACTCAATGACAGTAAAAATACACCAAGAAAACAGGAATGTTTAAATAAGGTAAAATCTATATTATTGGAAATGAAAAGGGTTTATGACGCAAAGGAAGATGGATTTTTATTGAAGTTTAATAGTTTATTGTTTTCGTTGTTGTTTGAATTGAAGACTCATTTTAGTGTGAAAATGATGAATGTCAATGTAGGTCAAAGGAAAAAAGATTTAGCTAGATTGAATATAATTTTGAAATATTTGCAAGAGAATTATAAGCAAAATATAGCTTTAGAGGATATAGCAAAATTGGTACATTTTCAGACGAATTATTTTTGTAGATTTTTTAAAAAGCATATGGGTGTAACTTTTATCGAGTATCAAAATCAAGTGAAATTAGCTTATGTTTATCGAGATTTAATCAATACAAAAGATAGTTTGTCCATGATTTTATCAAGACATGGTTTTAATAATTATAAATTATTTAGGACTTTGTTTAAAAAGCATTTTGGCGATACACCAATGAAGGTGCGTAAACATATTGTTGAGCAAGATTGATAGTTGGTTGGTGGTGAAGTGATGAAAAATTATTTTAAATATTTTTTGAGTATATGTTTTATTATCGGTTTATGTTTGCATAGTGAATTTGTTTTTGCTGAAAGTTTGAAGGGTAATGCTCTAAAACAAGGAGATTGTATAGGTATAGTAGCACCTGCTTCAGGTATTGAAGATATGAATATAGATGACGCTATCAATAAATTGCAAAATTGGGGTTATAAGGTGAAATTATCACCGAATTTGTATCAGCAATCAGGATATTTAGCAGGTAGCGACCAAATGAGAGCTAATGATTTAAATAATTTTTTTGCTGATGATGAAGTTGATGCGATAATTTGTCTGCGTGGCGGTTATGGTAGCGGTAGAATACTTGATTTATTGAATTATGAAATGATAAAACAGCACCCTAAAATGGTGATTGGTTATAGTGATATAACGGCATTGCATATGGCATTGATAAAAAAAGCGGACTTAGTGCCAGTGCATGGGGCTATGGTTATAGATATTAATGACAATGGCTATAATTATACAGATAATCAATTAAAATTAGGTTTGGCAAATGAAAGTTTGGGGGCGAATAATGAATTTGTTTTGCCAAGTAATCATAAATTAAAAGTATTAAAAGAAGGTTATGCTAAAGGTAAAATCATTGGCGGTAATTTATCTGTATTAGCTTTTTTATCTGGCAGTGAATATCAGCCGAATGGTGAAAATAGTATTTTATTCATTGAAGAAGTCGGTGAGGACTCTTATGTAATAGATAGATGTTTTCAGCAATTATGGCAAAGTGGAGTGTTAAAGCAAGTGAAGGGCTTAATCATTGGTAATATGCGAAGATGTGAACCAACAGAGCCGACACAATTTGATTACTCTGTAATGCAGGTAATCAAGCAATATGCAGATAAAGCCAATATTCCTGTAGTCTATGATATGCCAGTAGGTCATGGAGCGATAAATGGATTTTTGCCTTTGAATGTAGAAATAACACTTGATGCAAATACAGCTAATCCGCAAATAATTTTTAATGAAAGTTATGTAAAATAAAAAAGAGTAGTTTGATAAATATAATATCAAACTACTTTTTTTGAAGATTTTTATAAAATTTCTTTTAATGTATCAATAGATGATTGTGGTGTTGCCCAGCTAGTAGCAAAACGCACTACTGTATGTGTATCGTCATATTTTTCCCAGAAGCTACAGCTGATTTTTTGGCGGAGTTCTTTTAATTTAGTATCTTCTAAAATGATGAATTGCTGATTAGTATCTGTTTCTAAGAAGAATTTATAATTTTTTTCTTTGAAGATAGCTTTTAATTGTTCAGCTTTTTCAATGGCATTTTTAGCGATTTTAAGATAGAGATTATCAGTAAATAATGTATCAAATTGAATACCAAGTAGTCTACCTTTAGCAAGTAATGCCCCATGTTGTTTGATGATAGTGAAGAAATGAGGTATTAAATTTGGTTTTGTGATTACTACTGCTTCACCGAATAATGCACCAACTTTTGTACCACCAATATAAAATACATCACAATATTTAGCGATATCTTGCATAGTAACATCAGTGTTTAAAGAAGCAAGACCATAGCCAAGTCTAGCGCCATCTAAAAATAATGGTAGATTATATTTGTGGCAGATAGCGGATAAATCAGCTAATTCTTGTTTAGTATATAAAGTACCCCATTCAGTAGGGTGGGAGATATATACAGCTCCAGGAATAGTCATATGTTCAAAACTTTCATCACCATAAAATTTAGTGAGATATTTTTCTACTTCACTAGCTTTGAGTTTACCTTCTTCTTGTGGTAAAGTGATGACTTTATGTCCACCAAATTCAATAGCACCAGCTTCATGAAGTTCGATATGAGCGCTATCTACGCCAATGACGCCTTCGTATGATTTTAATAGACCATCGATTACAGTAGTATTTGTCTGTGTACCGCCAACGAGAAAATGAACTTGTGCTTCAGGACAGTTGCAAGCTTGACGGATTTTTTCGCGAGCAGATTCGCAATATGTATCATTGCCATAACCAGGAGTTTGTTCAAAGTTAGTAGTTACAAGTTTTTCTAAAATAGAGGAATGTGCTCCTTCTAAATAATCGCTGTCAAAATATAACATCATATCACCCTTTTATATAAAATTAGATAATCTATATTATATCGTAAAGAAATAAAAAAATGAATATTTAAAGTTATTGTCAATTTTCCATATTATATGTTATGATAATAAATCATATAGAAATAGTATGAAAGGTGGTATGATTATGAATGGCGATTTTTGGCAATCATTTTTGATGATAAGTGATATATATACGGTAGGATTTTTGGTTTTATTATGTATTTTCTTTGGCATTATTCATTATCTCTATCGCAAACGTAAAATGGATTTTTCCTTAGTGGTATTAATCGGTATGGGTCTTGGCTGTATTTTAGGTATACTCATGCAGTATATGGCAGGTTTTCCTAATGACCCAATGAAGATTACTTTTATTAAGGAAACAACGAATTGGTTACAATTATTTGGCAATGGTTATATTGATTTAATCAAAATGATAGTAGTACCACTTGTAATAGTTTCTATCGCTCATGTCATTGTGAATATGAAATCTGAGCAAAAAATGAGCCGTTTAGTGAAGAAAACTATTTTAGTTACAATGTCTATGGTAGCTGTGGCTTCTATAGTAGGTATAGCGTTTGGTATTTTCTTCAATGTTGGTGGCGATGCTTTGACAAATGTAGCAACAGAGGCAAAAGCAAAAGAGATTGTTTCTGTGGCAACTACACTTAGAGGGCTGATACCAGGAAATTTAGTTGATGCTATGGTAAAAAATAATATCATTGGTATGGTTATTTTTGGAGCTTTTTTAGGCAGAGCTATTTGGTGGATAAAAGCTGATGAGCCAAAAGTTGAGGAATTTATGCGTAAATTAGTCAATGGTTTGCATAAAGCTTTGATGAATATGGCGCTTTTGATTTTAGATTATATGCCATGGGCAGTAATTGCACTATTAGCTAATACTATTGCGCAAAAAGGTTTAGATAGTATTTTAAGTGTAGTACATTTTATTTTTGTATTGTATTTAGCGATTATTGCACAGTTTATTATTCAGTTGATAGCATTGAGTGTAAATGGCATAAATCCTATTGTGTACATGAAAAAATCATTGGCCTTGCTTATTTTAGCCTTTACTTCTCGTTCTAGTGTAGGGTGCTTGCCTATTACGATTGAAACTTTGACGCAAAAATTAGGCGTAAATCAAGCAACAGCAAGTTTTGTAGCTGGTTTTGGTACAACAGCTGGTATGCAAGGCTGTGCAGGAATTTTTCCTTCATTATTAATTGTCTATGTATGCCATTTGACAGGAACAGCTATGGATTTTAGCATGATTGTCATGACGATAATCGTAGTAACATTAGGTTCACTTGGTATAGCAGGTATTCCAGGAACTGCGACAATGGCAGCATCTGTAGGTTTATCTGGCGTGGGCATGGCGTCTTCTTTTAGTTTGATTGGCCCAATTTTGGCTATAGACCCATTGATTGACATGGCTAGAACTATGTTGAATGTATCTGGCTCAGTAACGAATGCTTTGATTATTGATAAAAGATTAGGTAATTTAGATGAAAATATATATAATGAAATAAATAAAAATTAGTATGTGAATTTGTCAAAGAGGTGATATATTATAAATTTCTTGTAATATATTGCCTTTTTGCTTATTTTGCGATATTTTTTTTATAGAGGATATAATTAATTTTTTAATAGAAAGGTTGGCGTAATACGATGGAGCAGAAAATATACGATAATTATATAAATATTTTAAAAGAGGAATTAGTGCCAGCTTTGGGATGTACTGAACCTATTGCTATAGCTTATGCTGGTGCTAAAGCTCGTGAAATTTTGGAAACATTTCCGCAAAAAGTAATAGTAAAATGCAGTGGTAATATCATTAAAAATGTAAAAGGCGTAACAGTTCCAAATTCTGGCGATTTAAAGGGCATTGATACTGCAGCACTACTCGGTATTATCGGTGGTAATGCTGATATGCAATTAGAAGTTTTAGAATCTGTAACTGATGAAGATAGAGTAAAATTAAGACAGTTATTAAAAGCTAAAATCTGTAGTTGTGATTTAGTGGAAAATACAGACAATCTATATATAGATATAACAGTGGTAGCAAATGAACATAAAGCTCAAGTCATTGTATCTGATTATCATACTAATATCATAAGAATAGTAAAAGATGATGAAGTATTATATGATAAAGTGAATAAAATAGATAATCAAGCTGATAAAATCGAAGCGGATAGAAATTTATTAAATGTAAAAGATATTATTGAATTTGCTGATACTGTAAATTTAGAAGATGTAAAAGATATATTATCAAGACAGATAAATTGTAATATGGCTATTGCGAGAGAAGGTATAAAAAATAATTTTGGTGCTAATGTAGGGCTTAATTTATTAGCTTTATATGGCGATTGTTTACCTGTTCGAGCTAGAGCTATGGCAGCAGCTGGTTCTGATGCTCGTATGAGTGGTTGTTCATTGCCTGTAGTAATCAATTCAGGAAGTGGCAATCAGGGAATGACTGTAACAATTCCTTTAGTAGTGTATGCAGATGAATATAAGATTTCTCAAGAGAAATTATATAGAGCATTGCTTGTAAGTAATTTATTAGCTATTCATCAAAAGAAATATATAGGAAAATTATCTGCTTTTTGTGGTGCAGTAAGTGCAGGTTATGCTTGTGGTGCGGCTATTACTTATATGTTAGGTGGTAATTTTAATCAGATTGCCAATACTATCATTAATACTTTAGCTAATACAAGTGGTATTATCTGTGATGGGGCAAAACCTTCTTGCGCAGCGAAAATTTCCTCAGCATTAGATGCAGCACTTTTAGCTCATACAATGAGTATGCATGATGATGTATTCCATGCTGATGAAGGTATTGTAAAAGATGATTTAGAAAAAACTATTAGAGCGGTAGGATATATTGGTCGAGAAGGAATGAAATCAACAGATATTGAAGTGTTGAATATTATGATTGATAAAGTCTGTCCGTGAATTAATTTGATGAAAAATAAATAAAAGAGGTCTTGAAGATGGCAAGATTAATAGATAAAGGTACTAGAGAATATACCTGTGCATTAATCATGATGTTTTTTGGTAGTTTGGCAGCATTTGGGGCAGAGTATTGTTTGCAACCAGTTATACCTATTTTGGCACAAGATTTTAACTTGACTCCGACACAAGCAAGCTTATCCATGTCTTTTGGCACAATCGGTATGGCTTTTTCAATGTTGTTGATAGCTAGTATTTCCAAACATTTGGAACGTAAAAAAGTCATGGTAATCGCTTTGGGGATTTCTTCTATATTGATATTGTTGATGTCAATTACAGAAGAATTTGCATTGATTTTGGCTTTGCGTTTTGTACAGGGAATTTTATTGGCAGGTTTTCCTTCTTTAGCTGTAGCTTATATAAATGAGGAATTCAATCCTAAAATAATCGGTGCTGCTATTGGTGTTTATGTAGCAGCAACGCCTCTTGGCGGTCTAGTCGGTCGTATTTTAATCAGTACCTTAACAGATGTAGCTTCATGGAGAATGGGCTTGATGATTGCCGGTATATTATATTTATTGAGTGCAATCATGATGTGGATTTTCTTGCCACCATCTCTAAATAAAAAAATCGAACATGGTAAAATTAAAATACAATGGAAAGATTTTTTGAGTTTATTGCAAAATAAGAAAATAATTATGATATATTTAATAGCTTTTTGTGTAATGGGCTGTTTTGTATGTACGTATAATTTTATTTCTTATGTATTGATGGCAGAACCTTATAATTTGAGCCAAACTATAATTGGTTTTATCTTTGTGCTTTATTTAGTAGGTTCAGTAAGTTCAGCCGTTATGGGAACATTATCTGACCATTATGGTCATGGAATAATAATCGTGATTTCTGTTATTATTCAATTAGTTGGTATTTTATTGACTTTATTTATGCCTTTAATCGTGAAGATAATAGGTCTTGCTATATTTACTTATGGCTTTTTTGGTGTGCATTCAAACGCTTGTGCGTGGGCACCGCAGAGTTGTCAAAATGATAAAGCGCAAGTTTCTGCGATGTATATGCTATTTTACTATATTGGTGCTAGTACATTTGGTACAATCGGCGGTACTTTTTTAAGTAATTATGGTTGGAGCGGTATAGTAGTATTTGAAACTGTTATTTTGACTATAGGTTTAATTTTGGCAATAATCTTATATAAAAAGAAGGAATAGTAAAAGTATAATTTTTAGAGATTTAGGATGTGTAAAATTTGTTTTTTAAACAAGAATATATTGCATCAGTAGAAACAAATCCCTCTATATTATTTTTTGATTTAGAAATGACTGGTGGCAATACTAGATATGATGAAATTTTACAATTTAGTATTGTGGATTTATATAAAGGTGTGGTATTCAATGAGTATATAAAGCCACGAAAATGTAAATCGTGGAAAGATACAGAAGCTATACACCATATAACACCAGAAATGGTAAAAGATTGTTTTACGATAAATGCTCATCAAGCAACAATAAAAAATTTATTTAAACATGCAGATATGGTCATTGGCTATGGCATTGAAAATGATTTGCGCTTTATGAAAAAAGATAAAATTTTTGTAGGTAAAAATACTATTATTTATGATTTACAAAAATCTTTTTCACGAGTTTATAGCAATGATAATAATATGCCTAGCTTGAAATCTTGCGCGCAGTATTATAGATGTCCAAATTTAGGAAAAGCTCATGACAGTTTGATTGACACATATATTACCGTTTATTGTTTTGTATGCATTTATGGATTAGATATGCCGAAGTGGCTAAAAGATATAGTAGAAAAGCAAAAAAGTAATTAATTATTTATTAGAAGCTGTATAAAATCTCATTATCATAAATAAAATTTATGATAACATTAAATATGTTAAAAAAATCACATAAAGTCATTGACAATAGTTTTATTAATACCTATACTGTAAATAGAATGTTATGTTCTATTTTTTATATTGTACATAGGTTAATTTTTGGGTATTTCATAAGTAATAAGTATGAAAGATTTATTTGTGAGAATACTTTATAAAAACTTAAAATATGATATAATAGATATAATTAATATTATATGTGTTGTATGACTTTGGTATAACATAATGCTCTTAATTTAAGAGCGTATGAATATAAAAGGTTGGGGCAACAACCTCTAAGATAGATATTTAAATCCTATGTTATAAATTAATATAGGTAGTGTCATTATGTCTTAAAATCACATAGATATGTGAATTGTCAATTGCATATATATGAAGGAGTGTTTATTTTATTATGGCAAAAGTAAAAATTACTGAAACAGTATTACGCGATGGCCATCAGTCCTTGCTTGCTACACGTATGCGTCTTTCCCAGATGCTTCCACAGCTCGAAGCTCTCGATGCTATTGGCTACAAATCTTTAGAAGCTTGGGGCGGAGCTACATTTGATAGCTGCCTTCGTTTCCTTGATGAAGATCCATGGGAACGTCTTGACACATTAAAAGCTCATCTTAAAACTCCTATTCAGATGTTGCTTCGTGGTCAGAACCTTTTAGGTTACTACCAATATCCAGATGATGTTGTTCGTGCTTTCGTTAAAAAAGCTGCTCAACATGGTATTGGTGTATTCCGTATCTTTGATGCTCTCAATGATACTCGTAACCTCAAAACAGCTGTAGAAGCTGCTAAAGAAGCTAAAGCTGAAGTTGAACATTCTGTAGAAGTTCAAGGTTGCTTAGTTTACACAGTTGGCGGTCCTCACACTATTGCTGAATTTGGTAAATTAGCTAAAGAACTTGATGCTATGGGCGTTGATTCCATCTGCATTAAAGATATGTCTGGTTTATTAAAACCATATGATGCTTATGAACTCGTTAAAGAATTAAAAGCATCCACAAAACTTCCTATTCAGTTACACACTCACTATACTAGCGGTTTTGGTTCCATGGCTTACATGAAAGCTATCGAAGCTGGTGTAGATGTAATTGACTGTGCACTTTCTCCATTCGCTATGGATACTTCTCAGCCTTGTACAGAAACTATGGTTGCTGCACTTGAAGGTACTGAATATGATACAGGTCTTGACCGTCAGGCTATGACTCCAATCGCTAAACACTTCCTCGGTGTTAAAAAAGAAATCATTGACGAATTTGGTTTAAAAGGTTACTTCGATGTTAACCCTAACGTTCTTGACTTCCAGATTCCAGGTGGTATGTTATCCAACCTTGTTAATCAGTTAAAAGAAATGGGTATGGCTGATAAATATCAAGATCTTCTTGATGAAATGCCACGCGTTCGTGCTGACCTTGGTTACCCACCACTCGTTACTCCTTCTAGCCAGATTGTAGGTACTATGGCTACATTCAACGTTATGACTGGCGAACGTTATAAAATGGTTCCAGACGAATTCAAAAAACTTGCTCGTGGTGAATTCGGTCGTACTCCACAGCCTGTTAATCCAGAAGTTCTTGAAAAATGCGGCATTAAAGAAGAAGACTTGGTTACTTGCCGTCCAGCAGACCTTCTCGAACCAGGTATGGATAAATTCAAAGCAGAACTTGCAGCTAAAGGCTTCCCTAACGCTAGCGAAGAAGATGTATTATCTTATGCTCTCTTCCCAGCTGTTGCTGAAGAATTCTTCAAAAAACGTACTGTTAAAACTCTTAAAGAACTTGGTGTTGCTAACCCAACTGACGAAGATGTTTTACTTTACAACCTCGATGCTGAAGTTGCAAAAAAATTCTTTGCTGCTAAATAATTTTACTTTTAATTTTAAATATGAAAAGGCTCCACTTCTTGTGGGGTCTTTTTATATTAGTTTTTTTAATGACTTGAAATATAATTAAAATATAATAAAAACAGCTTTTTAGATATTGATTTATAGTTAAATTTTTAGATAAAATATTTTACTGATAAACTAACTTGAAGTAGTTATATAGAGTTATATAAGGAGAAATAGAAAGCGATGCAGTTGAATATTACAACAGACTATGCTATTAGAATTATTTTAGCATTAGCTAATAGAGATGGCGAAGTAGTATCTTCAAAAGATATCTCTATGACGATGAAAATTCCTCAAAAATATGTATTGAAAATAACACGCAGTTTAGTAGCTGCTGAGTTGATAGAACGTCGTTCGGGTGTATATGGTGGTTTTTTATTGGCTAAAAAGCCAGAAGAGATATCTTTATTAGAAATAGTTAAAGTAATGGAACCAACGATGTATGTAAATCGTTGTTTAGAAGAAGATAATTATTGCAGTAGAGATGCTGTTGATAATTGTTCGATAAGAAAATTTTATACTAATTTTCAAAATATAATTGAAGAAAAATTTTCAGAGATTACTATAAAAACTTTGATAGACAATAAATAAAAAAGATGTTTTCTTTTGAAAACATCTTTTTTATTTTGCCTATATATAATTGAATTAAGAATTTTGTTCTTGGTATTGTTTAAAGTTTTTAATTATAGCAATTGGTGTTTTTTGAGATGCGTTACCAAATGGATTATCGATAAGTAATTTAGCAACCATTTGACCATTACAGCCATCTGTTACATCTACGATACGAGAACGTTTTAAGTCGTTAACATCGGCGATTACAGCACCAAAGCAGTTAAGGCGAGATTTTAAATTATTAACTACTTCTTTTGTGTTTTCAGGGCCATAAACGATAGATTTATCAAATGGTGGCATTGTGCCAGTTACATCATCAATAAGAGCTGTTTGACGGCCAGCGATTTGATAGAATACACCGGATTTACCTACTAATTTTGCTAAGAAGCCGATGAATAAGCCAGCAGCTACACGGAAATGACCTTCTTTAATCATTAATGATTCCATACCGTGAGGAGTTGCAAGACTACCATAATCTGGAATGAAACGGCAACAAAATTGAGCCATATGAGAAATTTTGAGGTCTTCAGGACGAATGTATAATCCTTGAGTGATAGCCACAACGCTTTCAGCTACAGTGATGACATCATCAGGACCAATTTTATCTTTTGTATATTTTTCGATAGTATCTACAATATCATCTTTTTTTGTTAGAATACGAGTCGGAATGGGTATAATTTTAACTTCAGACATGATTTACCTTCCTTTTTTACAGTTATAAATTTAAAATATTAACAAGTTCTTATAAATTAATCTGCAAGCTTGATATCTGCTAATTTAGCGATTTCTTCAGATGTAAGCACGATTGTTTCTTTGGAGATTTTCCATGGGTAACGTGCAGCATGCTGATAAACGATATCAAGTGGTAAATCAACCATATGAGTAAGTGTTTGTTTGATATTATTGTTTTTACGGTCAATTAATTTAACGCGAATAACAATGTCAATGCTTTCTTTTTTCTGAATTAATACAGCTTCAAAATAATCATCTTCACGAGAAACGCCTTTTAATTCAGCTTTTGCTTCAACTTTTACACCATCAAATTGTTCATATGGTAAAAGTTGACGAACGTAACAGTCCATAATTGTAGCACATTGTTTACCTTCATTGGCAACATTGATAGTAGTGCTAAGTGAAATACTGTCTTGAGTGATTTCATCAACAGTAAATGGTGTATGTTCGCTAGCTTTCATGTTGACAATAGCATCACCAACAACACGAATGATTACTTCATTGAGTAAGAATAAAATAATTAAAATCCATAGAATAATTGTGATAATAAAATCCACATCAATGCCCCCAATTGTGTTATTTTGCAAATGTAGTTAAATCTACATCTGTAATAGGTGGAATATCACTACCTAAAATAATTTCAGCCATTTTTTCAGAATTATTCTGTTTGGCAGAAAAGCGTAATTCAAGAGAACCAGATTGTTCTTGTGTATTGAGTAAATTATTTTTTGTAAGTATAGTAGCAGCATCTTTAGCTGTTTCTAAGGCTGGATTGATTAAAGCAACATCTTTACCAAAATGTTTTGTTAAAACTTCACTGATGATAGGATAATGTGTACAACCTAAAATTAAAGAGTGAATATCGCTAGTTTTAAATTTGTCTGCATATTCTTGTACAGCTTCATCAATAGCATTATCATGAATATGACCTGTTTCAATCAATGGTACAAATTTTGGGCAACCTACACCAAAAACCTTTATATGTGGATCAAGGTTAGAAGCTGCTTGTTTATGCATACCTTTTTTGATAGTAGCTTCTGTAGCGATAACACCGATATGTTTATTTGCAGAAGCTTTAACAGCAGGAATGATAGCTGGGTTCATAGGAACTAAAGCAAAAGAAGTTTTGTCTTTAATTACTGGATAACCATAAGATGTCATAGTATTGCAAGCACAAACTGCCATTTTTACGCCACGAGATTGGAAATAATCCATAAATTGTTGTAGAAATGAAATGATTTCTTCAGGAGTGCGTGAACCATATGGGGCACGAGCTGAATCTCCGACAAATATAAAATTTTCATGAGGTAAAAGGCGTCTTAGTTCTTTTAATACTGTGAGACCTCCAAGACCAGAATCAAAAACACCTATAGGTGAATTGCTATCCATTACTGTTGCTCCTTATTGTTATTATTTTAAAGCATTTTGCATTTTTGTATAGTATTTTTCAGGCAAACGAGTTATATGACCAGTAGCTTTGCTTGTGAATACATTTTGAGTGAAACCTTCAACTAATAAAGTATTATCACAATCGCGATAGATTTTATAGCTGAATTCCATTTTTACTTTGGTTAAAGCTACAGGTGTAGTTTCTATGCGTAAAACATCATCAAATTTACCTGAAGCTATATATTTACATTTCACTTCGGTGATAGGAAAAACATAGCCATCTTCCATCATTTCGCCAAGTGTGATACCGATTTCACGTAAGAAATTAACACGGCCAATTTCAAACCAACGTATGTAGTTAGAATGATGTACGACAGCCATAGCATCAGTATCATAAAAATTAACACGATGGATAGAGGTACTAATCATAAAATCATCTCCAATATAAAATAAAACACCGCCAAAAGGCGGATACAATAAACTATGAGTTAGATAAATATATGTATATGCCTCATAGCCAAACTTCATTATACTAATAATTGAAGTGCTTTTCAAGATTAATTTTGAGGAATTTATCTTCCAGGTCGTTGCAAGCGATAGGAAATTTTGGCATCTTTTTTAGTGAAGGCAACCCATAAATCACAAGCAGTGCAAAAAAAGCGACCTTTGGCTTCTGGTCTTGCTACATGACCAAGTTTTCTACGACAGACTGGGCATTTTATATCCAACAGAAACACTTCCTTAATTTAATGAGATTAAAATAAAAAGCACAGATTTTTCTGTGCTGATACTTAGAATTGGTGTGCCCAACAGGAATCGAACCTGTATTTTTGACTCCGGAGGTCAACGTTCTATCCATTAGACTATGGGCACATATAAACTATATTATACTAAAAAAATAAAATTTTTCAATGATAAAGATATGATATCTATTTATAAAAAATAAAGGTACTTTCAATTAAGAAAGATACCTTTATTTTATTTATTATTCCTGTTGGGATAAATTTTGAGCTACAGCAATAAAAGATTTTTCACAAAGTTCATCTAAGCGAGCAAAATCTTTATTGAGATATAGATAACCTAAAACTGCTTCAAATCCTGTGCTTATATGATAATCATGGACTGAAGCCACACGTGGAGCATGTGATTTAGCATTTTTTCCACGCTTGAAGACATATGCTTCATCTTCTGTTAAATCATCTTTGATAGCTTTATAAGCCTGAGCTTGAAGTGTAGCTGAAACTAATTTCATACTGAAATCATTCAAAAGATGTACGCGAGATTGTTCAAAATTAAGTAATCTTGTGCGTATATAAAGATGATAATAAGCATCACCTACATAAGCTAAAACAAGCGGAGATAGATTGCGCGTAGGTATATCTTCATAACGATTTTTTAATTCATCAGGTGCTGTAAATTCAAAAAGATGTTGTTTTAAATATTGATATTGTTTGAATTTCATTATTTTTTCCAGCGAACACCAGTAGGAGAATCTTCTAATGTAATACCGATATTTTTAAGTTCGTCACGGATTTTATCAGCAGTTGCCCAATCTTTATTTTTACGAGCATTTTGACGAATATCAATGATTAAATTCATGAGATTATCCACAAGTCCATCATCAGCGGAGTTATCATCGTCTTCTAAAATACCAATGATATCAGCCATTTCACTGAATACATCAAGAGCAGTATCAACAGCTATTTTACTGCAAGCTACTTTACCGGAAGTTACTTCATTGTAGTAGATATTGATTTCTTTAGAAAGGTCAAACATATTTGCAATAGCAAGAGCTGTGTTGAAATCATCGTCCATAGCTTCAAAGAAATTTTGTTTGCACTGTTTTGCTTTAGCGATAAGTTCTTCACCAGATGTAGCATCAGTTGTGTTTTTAGCTAATTCTTTAAGATTATCAAGAGCATTTTTTAAACGGTTTAAGCTAGTTGTAGCTTCATCAAGACGAGCATCACTGAAATCAAGTGGGCTACGATAATGAGTGGATACGATGAAGAAACGAAGAACTTCTGCTGGGTATTTATCAAGGATTTCTTTTACTGTGAAGAAGTTACCGAGAGATTTACTCATTTTTTCTTGATTGATTGTGATAAATCCATTATGAAGCCAATAGCGAGCAAAGCTATGGTCATCACCACAATAAGCTTGAGATTGAGCAATTTCATTTTCATGATGAGGGAAGATTAAATCGCTACCGCCACCATGGAAATCAAATGTTTTACCAAGATATTTTAAAGACATAGTAGAACATTCAATATGCCAGCCAGGACGACCATTGCCCCATGGGCTTTCCCAGAATGGTTCACCTGGTTTTGCTGCTTTCCAAAGAGCAAAATCCATAGGATTGTGTTTGCTTTCATTGACTTCAATGCGAGCACCAGCCATCATATCTTCAAGTTTACGGCCACTTAATTTACCATAACCTTTGAATTTTTCTACGCTGAAATAAACATCGCCATTTAATTCATAAGCATAGCCTTTATCAATGAGTACAGATATCATGTCAATGATTTCTGGAATAGTTTGAGATACTTTAGGATAAGTATCAGCATGTTTTACATGAAGTTTATCCATTACTTCAAAATAAGAATTGATATATCTTGTGGAGATATCGCTCCAATTTACACCTTCTTGGTTAGCAGTGCGGATGATTTTATCATCTATATCAGTAAAGTTTTGGATATGTTTTACTTTATAACCAAGATGAGTGAAATAGCGTTTGATTACGTCCCAAGTAACAAATGGGCGAGCATTACCAATATGAGGGTGATTATATGGTGTAACACCGCAAACATAAATGCTTACTTGTCCCTCTTTTAGTGGTTTAAATTCTTCTTTTTGTTTTGTTAGAGTATTATAAACTTTAAGCATGATTATTCTTGGAATCCTCCAATTCTTTTTTTAGTTTTTCTAATTGTAATTGTAAATCAGAAATACGATGAGAAAGTGTTTTAATCATATCTAATTCAGGGTCTGGTAATTTATCATGAGATAAATCGACGTCAAGTTCTTCAGCTAATTCACGCATTTTTGGAGAAATTGGTTTTTCTTCAACTTGTGTTTTTTCACCTTTGATTAAAATGACTCTACCCGGAATACCTACAACAGTAGCATATGCTGGTACTGGTTTTACTACGACAGAGCCAGCACCAATTTTGGCATGGTCGCCTACAGTGAATGAGCCTAAAACTTTAGCACCACAAGCCACTACGACATTATTACCAATAGTAGGGTGGCGTTTCCCTTTTTCTTTGCCTGTACCACCCAAAGTAACTCCTTGGTATAAGGTAACATTTTTACCGATAATAGTAGTTTCGCCAATGACGATACCGGAACCATGGTCAATGAATAAACCAGGGCCTATTTGTGCACCAGGGTGGATTTCAATTCCTGTCAAAAATCTACCTAAATGAGAGATTAAACGAGGAATGACTACCCAATTTTTTTTGTAGAAATAATGACTTAAGCGGTAAAGCCAAATAGCATGCAAACCAGGATAACATAAGAGAACTTCAAATATACTTTTGGCAGCAGGGTCACGCTCAAATACAACACGAATATCTTTTTTTAAAGTTGATAATAAGTTCATAATGCTCACCGTTATAACGTATAACCCAGCCAAAAAATAGCTGGGTTATATGGATTATTTCTTTATAAATTTTAATTAGATTTAAGCTAAAGTGCGTTCAATGCGTTTTGCTGCACGTTCATAGCCTAAAACTTCTACAAGACCAGCAAGGTCAGGGCCATGCATTTGACCAGTTAAAGCAATACGAATAGGCATATAAACGGATTTTCCGCCTAATTTTATACCTTTATTAGCTTTGAAGTCTTTCATGATTTGTTTGAAAATTGGTTGGATATTTTCAGCTGTGAATTCTGTAAGCTCAGCTAATTTATCTTTAAACATAGTGATAACTTCAGTTGCAGTTTCTTCTTCAAGAACAGCTTTACATTCATCATCTTCTACTGTGAAATCATCTTTATAATAGAGGTCAGCGAAATCTACATATTGAGCAGCAAAACTCAAATGATCGCGAATAACTTCTGTGAAGCGATTTAATCTAGCCATTTCTTGTTCATCTGGAGTATCAGAGATATAGCCTTTTTCGATGAGATGAGGAATAGCCATCTGTGTGATTTGAGAAGCAGGGATTTTTTTCATGTATTGAGCGTTGATCCAGTTTAATTTGTCGATATCAAATACAGCTGGATTTTTAGCTACATGGTCCATAGAGAATTCTTTGATTAATTCATCAATGGAGAAGATTTCTTGTTCACTTTGAGGAGCCCAGCCTAAAAGTGCTAAGAAGTTAACGATTGCTTCAGGTAAATATCCGAGGTTTTTATATTGTTCAACGGAAGTTGCACCGTGACGTTTACTCATTTTTGTATGGTCTTTACCTAAGATAAGAGAAATATGACCAAATTTTGGTACAGGGAAGCCAAGTGCTTCATATAAAACTACTTGACGAGGAGTGTTGGATAAATGTTCTTCTGCACGGATTACATGAGTGATATGCATTAGAGCATCATCGATTACTACTGCGTAGTTATATACAGGGATACCATCAGCTTTAACGATAACGAAATCACCAATACCGTTGGAGTCAAAGCTCATTTTTCCACGAACCATATCATCAAAATTTACGGATTGGTCGCAAGGAGTGCGGAAGCGGATAACAGGTTTTCTACCTTCAGCTTCGTATTTTGCGATTTGTTCAGGTGTAAGGTTACGGCAATGGCCACCATAAAGAGGCATTTTATTTTGTGCACGAAGAGCTTGACGTTCAGCTTCGATTTCTTCTTCTGTGCAATAGCAGTAATAAGCTTTACCTTCAGCTAATAATTTATCAGTGAATTTTTTATAAATATCTAAACGTTCAGTTTGACGATAAGGACCATATTCGCCACCTACATCAATACCTTCATTCCAATCAAGACCGAGCCATTTTAAAGCAGCTTTGATATTTTCCTCAGATTCTTTTGTAGAGCGAACTCTATCTGTATCTTCAATACGTAAAACAAATTTTCCATCAGTGTATTTTTTCGCTAATAACCAGTTGAATAATGCACTTCTTGCCCCACCAATATGGAATGGACCAGTAGGACTTGGTGCAAATCTAACTCTGATTTGTTCAGACATTAGTGATACCTCCAAATATATGAATTGATAATTATGAAATTTATTTAGCAAATTCTATTATACCATACAAAGGCAAGCACTTGAGCAGGGAAATAAGGATAAATTAATTTTTTATAAATTTAATTTATCAATGCTACAAACAGCATAAGAGGAAATTCCTTCTTCACTACCTGTAAAGCCCAAACGTTCTTCTGTAGTAGCTTTGATATTGACATCTTCAATAGGTAAATTTAAAGTTTCAGCCACATTTTTTTGCATAGTAGGAATGAATGGCAATAATTTTGGTCGTTGAGCAACAATAGTAGCATCGATATTGTTGATTTTATAGTTTTTAGCTTGTAAAAGTTCTCCTACATGTTTTAACAATATTAAGCTAGAGATACCTTTAAATCTTTCATCTGTGTCAGGAAAATGTTTGCCGATATCACCAAGAGCAGCAGCACCAAGTAGAGCATCAGAGATTGCATGAAGTAATACATCAGCATCAGAATGACCCAGTAGACCTTTTTCGTGAGGAATATCAACGCCTCCTAAAATAAGTTTGCGGTCAGTTACTAATTTATGCACATCATAGCCTATACCAACTCTAGACATAATTAAACCTCTTTTCTATTCTATTTATTATGTTTATTTTGAGACCTTAGTGAAGACTTCATTAAATAATGAAGAGATTTTTATTTTAGCGTGATTTTTTACTTTTTGTCCGAATAACATTTCTGCGATGACTAAATCTGTAGGAGTTGTAACTTTGATATTATTATAATCTCCCATAACGAGTTTTACTGCATGGCTAGTGCGACGAACAAGGCTAGCTTCATCAGTACCTAAGAAATTATCTTCTTGAGCTTTTTTATGAGCTTCAATTAAAATTTCTTTTTTAAAACCTTGTGGTGTTTGAATTGCCCATAATTTGTTTCTATCTGGTACTCGTTCGATAAAGCCCATTTCATTGATTTCAGCTGTAGTATCTTTTACAGGAACGGCACAAACAGCTGAACCAGATATCATGACTTCATTGATTACATTTTGGATTACTGTTTCAGAAATTAAAGGACGAGCAGCATCATGAACAAGTACGATATCAGAAGCAGGATCTACTGCCATCAAACCATTATAAACAGAATATTGACGTTCAGAACCACCTGCTACGATTTTGTAAGGTTTTAATTTAGGAATTTTACTTAAGACTTTGCGAATAATTTCCATCTCATTGATATCAACAGCAATGATTAATTCGTCAACACAATCACAACGAGAAAAAGTAAGTAGAGTTTGAATTAAGATTGGTTTACCTGAAAGCTCAGTGAAAATTTTGTTGAAGCCAAGTCCCATGCGTTTTCCTTGACCGGCTGCGGGAAAAATAACAGAAACCATAAGAATACCTCCTTAAAAAAAGACTACGAAGTATAAACCCCATAGTCTTTTCATAGTTTTTATTTTGGTTTGGCAAAAATCATGCGTCCTGCTGCTGTCTGTAATACAGAAGTAACAACAACTTCTAATGTTTCATTGAGATGTTTATGACCACCTTCAACAACAATCATTGTACCGTCGTCTAAATAAGCAACACCTTGCCCTTGTTCTTTACCATCTTTTACTACAGTTACTACCATAGTTTCACCAGGAATAACTACTGGTTTTATAGCATTAGCTAATTCATTAATATTGAGAACTTGAACGCCTTGTAAATCAGCGACTTTGTTTAAATTAAAATCGTTAGTGATGATTTTAGCACCGATTTCTTGTCCCAAACGGATTAATTTGGAATCAACACCTGTAACATCATCATAATCGTGATGGTCAATTTTTACAAGCATATCAAATTCTGTTTGAATGCGTTTTAAGATATCCAGACCGCGTCTACCGCGTGTTCTTTTGAGTAAATCTGAAGAGTCAGCGATGAATTGTAATTCTTCCAATACGAAAACAGGGATTAATAAAGTACCTTCAATAAAACCTGTTTTGCAGATATCAGCAATTCTACCATCAATAATAACACTTGTATCAAGTAATTTATATGATGGAGTGTTTAATTCTGTCTTTATTTTATCCACAGATGAATTATTATCATTTTTGTTAGCATCTTCTTTAATGCGAGAAGGTAATAATGCAATAATATCTTTTCGTTTCTTTATGGTAATATATAAACCTAAATAACCAAAGACAATACTGAAAATGATTGGAATGTAAGGACCGATTAAAGGAATTCTAGAGAATGCGACACCTAAAAGATTAGCAAGAATAAGACCGATAGCTAAACCTAAAACACCAGCGACAACATCATGTGTTGGCATTTTACTGAGCTGACGTTCTACCCATATAGAGAAGATACGTAACTTGTTTATACAATAAGAAGATGAAATAAATCCAATAGAACCACCAATAATACCACCGATGAGAATAGATAGAGCATTCATCATAGTCATATCTAAAATATCGAGGTTAATTTGTAAAAATTCAGCACTAATAATATAGGCTAAAACAGGACTAGCAAACTCTAGTAAGGTTGCCCCGATGATAACAGCAAAGACTGTTATAAAAAATTTTAAAACTCTATTTAATAACACTGTTAAAATTAAACCCCCTTTACGAATGTGTTATAAATTTATTCTACTAAAATAATGAACAAAAGTCCATTAAGATTGCAAAATTATAATCAAATTATAATTTTTTAATCATAAACTCATAATATATTCAGATTGATTTTGAGAAACGATTTTAAAACCTAATTTTTTGTACATATTTACAGCATAATTATTCTTTTGCACGGATAGTGATATTTGAGTATAATTTTTTTGCCGTAAAAAAGTTAAAAAGTTTTTTAATAAAGAAGTACCAATACCTTTATTTCGATATTGAGGGTATATGGACATAGCTAGTTCAGGAATATTGTCATTTAGATGACCAAATCCTTGAATACAGCGTATCCATACAGCACCTACTATATAATTATCAACTTGGGCAATAAAACAATAATCATCTTTTTCTTTACCAAAATTATTTATATAACGCCATAAACTAGGTTCTTGAATTATTGTTCTAGGTGGAATTTGGTCAGTATCTGAAAGAAAAATTGCTTCATATAAAAAATCGGTTAATAAAGGAATTTCATTTTCTTTTATAGGACGAATTATTATATTCATGATAAAACCTCTAGTTAAGTGCAATTTTTAAGGCTTCACTTAAATAACGAACACCATGGATTTGTACATTTGAAGCAAAATGTTCAAGGCGTTCTAAGTTTTTGGCAGGTAAGATGATATTTGTAAAGCCCATGCGAATAGCTTCGCGAACTCTTATATCCGGTTGACTGACAGAGCGTACTTCGCCAGAAAGTCCGACCTCACCAAAGATAATAGTTTGAGGTTTGATACTTTGGTTGCGAAAACTTGAAGCCATAGCACAGCAAAGAGCTAAATCGACAGCTGGGTCATCTATTTTTATGCCACCTGCTACTTTTACATATACATCACAAGTACCCATATTTAAATGCACGCGTTTTTCTAAGACTGCTAATAACAATTGAATTTTTTTGATGTCTATAGAGTCAGAAGTTCTGCGTGGCGGTACGTATGGTGTAGGAGCTACTAGAGATTGTATTTCTACTAAAAGAGGTCGAGTTCCTTCAAGGGCAGGTATGATTACTGTACCAGATTCATTGCTATTTTCTTCAGATAAAAACATTTTGGAAGCATCAGGAACATCGACAAGACCAGTTTCACGCATTTCAAAAATACCTATTTCATTAGTATTACCAAAGCGATTTTTTACAGCACGTAAGACGCGATATTCAGCATTGCGTTCGCCTTCAAAATAAAGTACAGTGTCAACGATATGTTCAAGTACACGAGGACCTGCAAGTGTGCCGTCTTTAGTTACATGACCAATGATGAAAATGGAGATATTATTTTGTTTGGCAATGCGAAGTAAGCTTACAGAACATTCACGTACTTGGCTGACGCTACCTGGCGCACTTTGGACATCAGGGCGAAAAATAGTTTGAATGGAGTCGATAATCAATAAATCTGGCTTTGTTTCAAGTACATGACGTTCAATGCGTTCTAAATCTGTTTCGCTTAGAACAAAGAGATTATCTTGAAGTGCATTTAATCTATCAGCTCGCATGCGAATTTGACGAGCACTTTCTTCACCTGTTACATATAAAACTTTATGGGTAGTAGCTACATTAGCACAAATACGCAAATTTAAACTGGATTTACCAACACCAGGGTCACCGACCATGAGGACAAGTGACCCTGGAATTATACCTCCACCTAAAACGCGGTTCATTTCTACAGAGCCAGCACTAAATCTAGGTAAATCTTCTGTAGCAATTTCTTTTATGGGTTTAGGTGAACTATTTGTTTTATTTGTACTAAGGCTAAAACCACGATTATTAGAAGGAGTAACTTCTTCTAATTCTTCAACTAAAGTATTCCACTGACCACAACCTGGGCATTTGCCAAGCCATTTAGGAACACTATAGCCACATTCTTGACATACATATAAGGTTTTGCGTTTAGCCATAATAAGTTTCCTTGTAATTTTTTTATTATTTGGATTTAATGTGTAAATATTTTTTGAGATATTTTGCCATGGATTTTACTAGCCAAACAATGGCGATTAAAAAATTTAAAGTAAAATTTTTTATGCGTTTTATCAAAGATTTTTCAGCTAAAAAATTTTTTTGTACTTTATTCATTATTTATTTGTAACCTCAAAATTATCTGTTAGATTTTCGATATTTTCTGTAGGCAATACATCATCAACTTTAAAAGTCAATTTATCCTCAACACAATCTACAATTATTTTTTGCATGGATTTTATATTTTTTTGCAATAATTGTTCAGCAAGTGGATCTTGGAGATAGCGTTGAACTGCACGTTTTAGCGGTCTAGCACCATAGATTGTATCAGTGCCATGTTTTAAGAGATAAGATTTTACTTCATCTTTGATGATTAATTCAATATCCATTTCAGCTAATCGCTTTTGAACATCATTTAATAATAAAGTAACGATTTGAGTCAATTCTTTATCAGTTAGTGGTTCAAAGATGATTATTTCATCAATACGATTGAGAAATTCTGGCTTGAATTGTCTTTTTACTTCGTCCATGACGATTTTTTTAGCATTTTGTTTAATCTGTTTATCTTCATTGACAGCAAAGCCCATGATATTTGTCTTTTGTGGTTGCAGTTTAAAAGCACCTGCATTTGATGTCATGATGATGACTGTGTTTTTGAAATCAACAGTTCTGCCTTGACTGTCGGTTAGGCGACCATCATCTAAGACTTGCAGAAGAATATTGAAAATATCTGGGTGAGCTTTTTCGATTTCGTCTAATAAAATAACAGCATATGGTTTGCGACGGACAGCGTCAGTTAATAGACCGCCTTCATCATAACCGATATAACCTGGAGGAGCACCGAGCATACGAGATACTGTATGTTTTTCCATATATTCGGACATATCAAAGCGTATCATGGCGGATTCATCACCGAAAATAGCTTCTGCCAATGAACGTGCTAATTCTGTTTTACCTACACCAGTAGGGCCTAAAAATAAAAATGAACCGATAGGACGTTTTGGGTCTTTAAGTCCTGCTCTAGCACGGCGAATGGCTTTAGCTACAGCGTTTACACCTTCATTTTGACCTACTACACGTTTATGAATTATATCTTCAATATGCAAAAGTCTATCTGCTTCTTTAGCTACTAATCTTTTTACAGGAATACCAGTCCAAAGAGTAGCAACATCGGCGATATCTTCTTCAGTTACAGCTATTTGAGCATTATTTTGTGTTTCCCATGCTGTTTTAGCAGTAGCTAATTCTTCTTTGATTTTTATTTCTTGGTCGCGGATAGTAGCTGCTAATTCATAATCTTGATTATCAATAGCTTTTTCTTTAGCTTTTTTCAAATCTTGAATTTTTTGTTCTAATTGTGAAATATTTGTAGGGATATTTACTGTTTTTAAGCGAACCTTAGCAGCTGCTTCGTCCATTAAATCAATGGCTTTATCTGGTAAAAATCTATCTGTGATATAGCGCTGAGATATTTTTACAGCAGCTTTGATAGCTTCATCTGTAATTTTAGCACAATGAAATTCTTCATATTTATTGCGAATGCCTTTTAAAATGCTGATGGCATCTTCGGCGCTAGGTTCATTCACCATGATAGTTTGAAAACGTCGTTCAAGGGCAGAGTCTTTCTCAATATATTTTTTGTACTCTTTTAAAGTAGTAGCACCGATTACTTGGATTTCTCCACGAGATAGAGCTGGTTTTAAAATATTAGCAGCGTCCATAGAGCCTTCAGCAGCACCTGTGCCTACGAGAGTATGCATTTCATCAATAAATAAAATAATATTTTTATTTTCAATGATTTCATCAATGATTTTTTTGAGTCTGTCTTCAAAATCGCCACGATATTTAGTGCCAGCAACTAAACTTGCCATATTTAAGGAAATGATGCGCTTAGAAGCTAAGACTTTAGGAATATTACCATTGATTAAACGTTGAGCCAATCCTTCGGTAACAGCAGTTTTTCCTACACCTGGCTCACCAATGAGGATGGGATTATTTTTAGTACGGCGAGACAAAATTTGAATTACACGTTCGATTTCACGACTGCGACCGATTACAGGGTCTATTTTTTCTTCTTGTGCCAATATATTCAAATCTCTACCATATTTGTCTAATAGAGGTGTAGCAGAATTATTTTTTTGCTTGTTATCTTTAGCATTATTATCTTTTTTAGGAGCTTTATTTTCATTAAAGACATTTAATTTAGGCATATCGTTTAAAGTATCTTCATTTAATAAATCTAAGATAGCATCATGGATAATATCCAAATCAGCGCCTAAAGAGATGAGAATTTCACAAGCTATACTTTCAGTATCGTAGATGATACCAAGTAAAATGTGTTCAGTGCCAATATAATCATGCCCTAAAGCTTGTGCTTGTTCGACAGCATATTCCATGATAGTTTTAGCTTCAGGAGAATAGCCTATTTCTTCAGTTTCAAGATCGTCAAAATCTTCTTTTTCCACTAATTCATGAACCCTTTGCCTTACTGTATATAAATCTATACCTATAGAAGAAAGAGCTTTAGCAGCTACATTAGTACCTTCATGTAATAGACCAAGTAAGATATGTTCAGTGCCTACATGAGCATGTTTTAAATGTTTTGCTTCATATTGAGCTAATTTTAAGACTTTTATAGCAGATTGAGTAAAACGTCCTTGCATAAATAAATCCTTTCTTTAATTAAAATCAGCTCATAGATATATCTGGGGCTAATTCTTGCAATATTTTTCTGATGATATGAGCACGTTGTTTATCAATTTCTTGAGGTGTCATATTTTCATTTTGTTGTAAGTTTTGAATATAATTTTTTTGACTGGCAATCAATAAGATATTTAAAAGCTCAGGTTTTGTTTCATCAATGATATCAAGGTCAACGCCTAAGCGCACTTTACTTACTAAATCAAGCATTTCATTTTCCGAGATAAAACGAGCGTATTTTAAAATACCAAAAGAGCGCCATACACGATTAGCGAGTTTATCAGGGGAATAATTTAAAAGAGCTTTTCTTGCTTCGCGTTCATGAGAGATAATTTCAGTTACAGTACTATTGAGATTATCGATTAATTCTTGTTCTTTAAAGCCTAGTGTTAATTGATTATCTATTTGGAAAATATTACCTGCATTATCTTCGCCAAAGAAATTGCGAATAGCTAAGCCTAATTGTGGTGAAATGTTGACAATTTTTGATAATTGTTGAGTCATCACAAGTGCAGGTAAATGCAGTAAGACAGAAGCACGAAGACCTGTGCCTAAGTTGGTAGGGCAAGCTGTTAAATAACCCATTTTTTCATCAAAGGCAATATTTAAATAAGCTTCAATGGCATCATCAATAGCAAAAGCTTTGGCTAAAGGTGTATTTAAATCTAAGCCTGAAGCCATACATTGAATGCGTAAATGGTCATCTTCATTTACCATGATAGCTACAGAAGCATCATTGCTCAAAATCAATAATCTATTTTCTGGGTTGGTCAATAATTTTTTACTGATGAGATGTTTTTCTACTAAAACTTGTTGTTCAAGATGAGTTAATTTATCGATTTCCAAATAGTCAAATTTTAGACCTGTAGCACTTTCTATGGCTGGAATTAAGCGAATAATTAATTCTTTGATTTGAGCTAAATCATTGATATTAGCGCGATTTGGAAATGGTAAATTTTTTAAATTACGAGCGAGGCGAACTCTGCTAGCTAAAACAATATCTGCTTCTTTACCTAAAGTAGTAAGCCAAGATAATTGAGGAGTGGTAAATTTAGGCATTTTGGTCAACTCCTTTATCTAAATTTTGTTTAGCATGTAATTGATTTTCTAAAACTTTAATGCGGTCGCGCAAAACAGCAGCTTGTTCATATTCTTCAGCTTCTACATATTTAGTTATCTGTTTGCGTAAGTTTAAAATTTCTTGTTTTAGACTCAATGTGCCACCAGCGCGATTAGGAATTTTGCCGATATGGGTACTAGAACCATGAATTCGACGAAGTAAAGGCTCTAGAGCAAGGGCAAAAGTTTTATAACAATCACTGCAACCTATTTTGCCAGTTCTAGTAAAATCTTGATAACTCATATGACAACTTGGGCAGATGAGAGGTTTTTTTAAATTATTTGTATCACTATGTTTAGTGGTTTTAGGTTCATGATTGAAAATTCCAGATAAAAAATCATTTATAGAGAATACATTTTGTTTTTCAGCTAATAGGCCTAATTTTGTAGCACAAAATTCACAAAGATGATGTTCTATTTGTCCTTGACTGGTAATTTCAGTCATATAAATACTAGCTTCATGTTTATGGCATTCATCACATAACATAAAAAATGCCTCCTTTGTAAATTATTTATAAATAATCTAGCTAAAATTAGCCAAAGTCATAATTAATGATTTGATAAAAGATACGCGTTCTTTGGCGTCTAATTTGTCAAATACAGTGGAGAGCGTTTGCAAAAGCAAAGCTGCTTCACGTTTTTGGATTAATTCTCGTTTAAATAAATAATGAATGATATTATTTACTTCATCTAAAGTGATATCTTCATCTATTTTAGCTAATATATCTTGGTAAATTAAATCTTGTAGTGGAACTCTACCAATGCGAATAAAGCCACCAAGACCACGACGAGATTCGACAACGAAACCTTTGTCTTGAGTAAAACGTGTGCTTAGTACATAACTTATCTGTGAGGGAGCACAAGATATTTCATCGGCAATATCTGAGCGTTTTAATTCTACTTTGCGATTATGCTCAGCCGCCAGACGACGTAGGATATAATCTTCAATTAAGTCAGCTATATTGCTCATATTAATCACCTTTATTTTAAAAATTTTTATCACTAATTATATTATAATTTGACATTTTGACTTAAGCAAGTTTTTTATTTTTAGCCTAAAATTTCTCTATAAAGGGATTTAAAGTATTTTCGTTAATAATAAAATAAAAGCATTCAATAGTTAGAGCAAAAATCTAATTATTAAATGCTTTTATTTTAATAATAAATACATATATTATTGTTCTCTAAAATTAATTTTACCTGTAACATCGTCCATAGAATCAACAATAGCAAGAGATTCTAAATGAACACCTTGAGCGCGTAAATCAGCTCCACCTTTTTGGAAGCCTTTTTCAATGATGATACCAGCACCAATAAGTTCAGCACCAGCGGATTTTACGATTTCGATAAGACCTTTTAAAGCATTTCCATTAGCTAAAAAGTCATCAATTAATAATACTTTATCTTCTTTAGTTAAGAATTTTTTAGAAACAATTACATCATAAACTTTATTATGAGTGAAAGATTCTACCTTACTTGTATATACGGCACCTGCAATATTTTTAGATTTACTTTTTTTAGCGAAAACTACAGGTACATCAAAAAATTCAGCAACAATGCAAGCAATACCTATACCAGAAGCTTCAATAGTGAGTATTTTTGTAATTTCTTCATTAGCGAATAATCGTTTAAATTCTTTACCTATTTCACGGAATAATTTGATATCCATTTGGTGATTTAAAAAGCTATCAACTTTTAAAACATTTCCTTCTCTAACGATACCATCTTTTTGTATTCTCTCTTCGAGTAATCGCATGCAACTTTTCCTCCTAAAAATTTTCCGTCTATAAATATATAAACTATATTTTACCTATTTTTTGCGATTGTTGCAAGATTTTTCTAATGGATATATAAGAAAAATAGGCTAGATATAATCTAACCTATTTAAATCTCAAAAATTTTATATATGGATGACTTATTTTTGTTTATTTAATAAAGCCATAGCAATTTTTTCGCTAGTGATAGGAAGTTCTTTGAACCAAACACCAGTAGCATTGTAAATCGCATGAGCTAATGCTGGTGAAGGTGTATTGATAACGATTTCACCGATGGATTTTGCACCAAATGGACCAGATTGTTCATAGCTATTAGCAAATTCCACGCGAAGTTTACCCATATCAAGACGAGATGGCACTTTATATTGCATAAAGGAATTTTCAGCGAGAACACCTTTTTTATTGTAAGTTACATCTTCATATAATGCCATGCCGATACCTTGAACGATACCGCCTTCTGTTTGTACACGTGCAAGATTTGGATTGATTGGAGTACCGCAGTCAACTACAGCACAATAATCAAGGATTTCTACATGACCTGTTTCCTTATCAAGTTCTATTTCTACCATGCCAGCCATAAATGGTGGTGGAGATGATGGCATAGAATTTGATTCAGTATGTTGAAGTGATTGAGTTGCACCGCACATAGAACTTACAGCTATATCATTTAAAGAAACGCTTTCATTTGTATGCATATTGATTACAGATTTACCATCAAAATCAACATCATCAATAGAACATTTGAGCATATTAGCGCCAAATGCTTTGATTTTAGCGATTAAGCCAAGAGCAGTTTTTTCTACAGCTTTACCAGTTACATAAGTTGTACTAGAAGCATAAGAACCAGAATCATAAGGTGTTGCATCTGTATCAGCTGCGATTACAGAGATATTTTCTAATGGACACATCAATACTTCTGCTGCTATTTGAGCTAAGATAGTATCACAGCCTGTACCCATATCAGCAGAACTGATGGATAAAGTGTAAATTCCTTCATCATTTAATTTTAATGTAGCAGAACCAACATCAACACATGTGATACCAGAGCCTTGCATTGCCATAGCCATACCAACACTGCGGATTTTGCCATTGCCCATATCGCGAGCAGGATATTTTTCGTCCCAGCCAATCATTTCTTTACAGCGAGCTACACAGCGGTCAAGTGTACAGCTTGTAGCAGTTTCACCATAATAAGCTGGCATAACGTCGCCTTCTTTGACAAGGTTCATTTCACGAAGTTTTACAGGGTCAATATTTAATTTGCTAGCAAGTTCATTAACAGCACTTTCTACAGCGAAAATACCTTGAGTTGCACCGTAGCCACGATAAGCACCAGCACTCATTACATTTGTATATACTACATCATAAGCAAATTTAAATGCTTTTAAACCACGATAAAGTGGAATGGATTTATGACCAGATAAGCCAACAGTCGTTGGACCATGTTCGCCATAAGCACCAGTATTAGAGAGTGTATATACATCTATAGCTTGGATTTTACCTTCTTTTGTAGCACCAATTCGCACGGAAACTTCCATTTCATGGCGAGGTGTAGAAGCTATTTGACATTCTGTACGAGTGAAAATCATTTTGGAAGGTTTTCCTGTTTTATAAGTTACAAAAGCAGGGAAAACTTCAGCTACTACAGTTTGTTTTGCACCAAAACCGCCACCAATACGAGGTTTTGTTACGCGAATTTTTGATTGAGAAATATCAAGAGCGTGAGCTACGATACGGCGAACATGGAATACAATCTGTGTGGAGCTTATGATATTTAAGCGATTATAAGTATCCATATAGCAATATGTGCAGAATGGTTCCATCATAGCTTGCTGACAAGCTTTTGTATGATAAGTTCCTTCAACTACAACATCGCAATTTTTTAATACTTCATCAACATCGCCTTCACCTTCAGAGCCACAAGCACAGAGATTGCGTTTATTATCTGCACCGACAGGAGCAAGAGAACGCCATGTATCTTCAGGATGAACGAGAATTTTATTATCTTTAGATTTACGGAAATCTAATAATGGTTCTAAAACTTGATATTGAACTTTGATTAATTTTAAAGCTCTATCTACAGCTTGTTCATTTTCCCCAGCAACGATAGCTACAGGGTCACCAACATAGCGAACATGTTTATCTAAAATCAAACGGTCATAAGGGCTAGGTTCAGGATAAGTCTGACCTGCCATAGTGAAGCGTTTTTGAGATACATCTTGATAAGTGAAAATAGCTTCGATACCAGGAACTTTACTAGCTATAGTTGTATTGATTTTTTCAATGATAGCATTGGCATGAGGACTGCGTAAAACTTTTACAATCAAGCAATCTTTTGGTGCAACATCATCAAGATATACAGGTTTACCTGTAACAAGAGACATAGCATCAGATTTCATGATAGGTTGATTGACATATTTTAAATTATCTAAATTAGTCATGCTTGTTCCTCCGTTTTACCATTTTTATAATCTAAAAAGGCACGAATACCACGAAGTTGACCTTCATAACCAGAACAACGGCAGAGATTACCAGCTAAATATTCAAGAATTTCTTCATCGGAAGGATTAGGATTTTCTCTAAATAAAGCAATGGCATTCATGATGAAACCTGGATTGCAAAAACCGCATTGTTCTGCGCCTTGATTGGCAATGAAAGCACCAAATTCACGAGCTTCTTCTTGGAGTCCTTCAAGTGTAGTTATATGCTTGCCATCAACACGAGCGGCGAGCATAGAGCAAGATAATACAGGTTTATCTTCAACAAATAAAGTACAAAGCCCACAGTTTGAAGTGTCGCAACCACGTTTTACGCTACTACAGCCATGTTTGCGGACAAAATCTATCAATAATGTATCAGCTGAAATTTCTTCACTGATTTTTTTCCCATTGAGCCATACATTTAAAATCATTAAGCATTTCCTCCTATAGATACTAAAGCACGTTTGACTAAAACATATGCTAAATGTTTGCGATATTGTGCAGAACCACGAATATTGGAGTTTGTTTTTACATTATCTTTTACATAATTTGCAAATGCTTCAATAGTTTCAGGTGATACTTTTTCACCTAAGATATTTTCTTCATCAGCAATGATTACTGCACGATGAGGAGTAGCACCTATTACAGCTTGCCATTTGTCATGAAGTTTAGATACAGCAACAGCCAATACAGGAAAATCTGTTTTTGTCTGTCTATGTGATAAATATGCACAATTTAAAGCAGTTTTTTTCACAATGATATTGACTAAAACATCATTATCATAAGGCATTTTAGCAAATTCACTGATAGAAATGATACCTGCATGATGAAGTTCTACATAAGCATCAAGAGCCATAAATACAGTCAATACATCAGAAAATCCATAACGACCATAGATACTACCACCAACAGTAGCAAGATTTCTAAATTGTACACCGACAATATGACACATAGCTTCTTTCATGCTGTTATTAGTATATTGATTTAAACCAGCATGAAGTTCTAAATCGCGTAATGTTGTCATAGCACCGATTTTAAATTCTGTATCAGTTTCTTCAATAGTATCTAAATTTAAACCAGATAAATCAATAGCGATATTTACATTACCAGTTTGCATTTTTAACCATAACATACCGCCAATGATGCGATTAGTCTTTTTTTGATTTAATTCATAAGCTTCTTCTATAGAGGATACTTTGCGAAATTCTTTGATTGTAAGCACAAAATGCTCTCCTTTCCTTGCTCAAAAAAAGCTATCCGGCAAAATATGTCAGATAGCTTGTAGGTTATTCTTGTGATATTAAACAAGTCCAACCATCTTTTTGTTCTACTTTGCCTTCCTTCATTAAATGTCCTAATGCACGTTTAAAGGCAGATTTACTGATACCAAAGCGTTCACGAATAACTTCAGAAGCGGTTTCATCACAATAAGGCATTTTGCCACCTCGAGCCATAAGTGTATCATAAAGCATTTGAGCATCAAGATTAATAGCTTTTTCTTTGATTGGTCGCATAGAAACATTGATACGGCCATCATCACGAATAAAAGTAATACGTGTAGTTAAAGTCTGTCCAACACGTGGTTTAGTAGTCATTTCACGCTTATCTAAAAAAGCGATAAAACGTTCGTCTGTGAAAATAAAAGCACCTTGTTCTGTAAAATTATAAACAGAGCCAGAAACCATATCGCCGACTTTTACATTGTCAGCAGGACGAGAAGCACGACGAATTTCATCTTCAACCTTCATAGTCATAGCTAATCGACCAGATTTATCTGTATATAATTTTGCCCAAACGACTTCGCCTACTTGTAATTTTCCTCGCATACCAGCATATGGCATAAAGATACCACGTTCAGCACCGACATCTAAAAATGCACCATCACGGCTAGTATTGATTACTTTTAAACGAGCAATCTGTCCTTCACGCATTCTAGGAGTTTTCATACTGGCAGTAAGTCGTCCATGTGGGTCTTTATATAAAAACACAGATACTTTATCGTCAGGCTTTACAGGAGAGGTTTGTTGTAATTTATGCAACAAAATATCATCACTAGTATTGCCTGTTTGGGCATCTAAAAATGCGCCCATTTCACCAACACGTGCGACTTTCATAGTTACTACAGTACTTGGTTGATATTTTTTTTGTTGTTTTTCTATCAATATATTTATTTAACCTCGTTGTTTAATCTTCGTATTCAACAGTAGGAGCTTCGCCCCATAAGCTTTCTAGACCATAGAAACGACGAGCTTCTTCAGTGAAGATATGAGCAACGCAATTTCCAAAGTCTAATAATATCCATTCAGCATTTTGATATCCTTCTTTATGCAAGAATTCTTCACCAGCTTGAGTCATTTCATCTTCAATATTGTCAGCTATAGCACGAACTTGAGTTGCTGTAGTAGCACTGCATACGATGAAATAATCAGTAGTAGTAGTTAAATCATGCATATTCATAATCATAATATCTAATGCTTTTTTATCGCTAGCAGCTTTTGCTATTAATTGGCTTTTTTCTTGAGAAGTTAAGGTCATATAAACACTTGCCTTTCTATAATAATTTATTTATGGTTATTTCTCAGCGGTATCTTCTGGAACTGGAGGGAACATATCATTTATTTCTTGTTCCACGCGGGCATTATCTGGTACCCAATCGCCAGTTGGAGTGAGATTACCTGGAAGCATTTTAATTTTTATTTCTGTAGTGCTAAGAGTATCTAATAAATTTATCAGATTAGAAATATCTAAAATGTTAATATTAGTATCAATATTATTTTCCCAAATATCAAGAATTGTTGGCAATGTAGGAATTGTTTCCAAGGACATCATTTTTTCAAATAAAGCTTTGGCAAATTTTTGCTGACGTTGAATACGACCAATATCACCTAAATCATCATTGCGGAAGATGAGATATTGTTGAGACATATCGCCAGTTAAATGTTGATATCCTTGAGTGAGATGGACGGAAGTGCCACTTACAGGGTCTTCATAATCCATATTATTTTCTACATATAAATTAATTCCACCAATAGTATCTACAAATTTAGCTATACTTTTACGGTCTAAAGCTACATATTGAGTTATTGGTATATTTAATAATTGGGAAACAGTATTAACTGTCAAAGGTGCACCACCATAATAATAAGTGAAGCTGAGATATTCTGGGTCTTTGCGACCATCTATAGAGGTCTTGATTGTTCTAGGTAGAGATAAGAAACGTATTTCCCCATTAGTATGATCCATGCTTACAAGCATGAGAGCATCTGCATAACGACCAGATTCAGCAATACCTTCAACAGGTTTATCATCTATACCAATGAATAAAATATTAGTGTAATTTTCAAAACGTTTATCAGTGAATTGCGGTGGAATAGGTGGTTTTTGTGGTTTGCTAGGATGTGCTTCTTGGTATTGAGCATATTTAAAACTACCCCAAGAATAAATTTCAGAAATTACAATATATGAGCCATATACAATACTAGATAAAAGTATAAGTACAAGCAATAAACGACCAAGGCGTATACGTTTAATAAGTGGCTTTTTCGTTTTTCTATTCGTAGTTTTTGTTGAAGTTTTAATCTTTTTTGGGGGCATATTATAATTCTCGTTGGAGGAGAATTTCATTACGCGCAGCTACTGTATATGGGTGAATAGTATGTCCTTTACGCATAATAAATAATATGGATTGGTTAAAAGCACTTATCATAACAGTATCAAGGTCTTGTGTCATGGCTTGTTTGCGAAGTTTATCTAAGCCTTCAAATTTACGATGAGGTTCTATCATATCGGCAAGATAAACTATTTTGTCGAGTTTAGACATATTAGCTCCGCCAACAGTATGAGAAGCGATAGCTTTTAAAATAGCAGTATCATGAACATCATATTTTTCTTTAGCAATAGCAGTGCCGAGTGGGGCATGCATTAAAATAGGTAATTGACGGTCAATATCTGTAATATAGAGATGACGTTTTTCACATTCAGCAATTAAATCTTCGGTTGCAAACTCACGTGCACAATCGTGCAATAAGCCAGTAATAGCAGCTTGTTCTTCATCTACGCCAAATCGTTTTGCCAAGATGATGGCAGTATCCATTACCCCAAGACAATGAGCATAACGATTAGGTTTCAAATTTGATTGTAAAATAGTTTGCATTTGATTAATATCCACAAGAAACTCCTTCTTTATCCTAGATTAAAATAAATTTTATTAATGTAAATAGTTATTGCTAAATATATTTTAATATATTTAGCTTAAAAATCAAATAGTTAAAATAAAAAAACTGCCAGTAAGGCAGTTTTCACTAAAGATATGAGTAATCAATAAGCCGAGTTTTGTTCCACTTGCGTGGCGATAATCATTTATCTGGACTTATAGTTACCTATAAGCTCTAGCGACACAACCCGGAAGGCTCAGCGGGCCACTTCATCCCTTCCCTATTCGGTCTTGCTCCATGTGGGGTTTACCTAGCCATACAGTCACCTGCATGCTGGTGCGCTCTTACCGCACCTTTCCACCCTTACCTATATTCACAGGCGGTTTAAGTTTCTATAGCACTTTCCCTGAGGTCACCCTCGCTGGACGTTATCCAGCACATTGCCCTGTAGAGCCCGGACTTTCCTCATATACAAAAAGTATACGCGATTATCTTTCATACTCATGTCTTTAGCTATTAGATTATAGCATTGATTTTTACTGTGGTCAAATATTTTGGCGACAATATTCATACATAATCATCGAACCAGCATTTGCCACGTTCAATGATTCAGCATCGCCTTTCATCGGAATGTATATTTTAGCATTACATTTGTCTAATAAATTATCAGAAACACCATTGGCTTCATTGCCTAAAATAATAGCACAATCTTGAGGATAGGAAATATCCCATGAAGCTTTGGCACTATTATCTAAAGCTGTAGCATAAAGTGTTAAATTATGATTTTGACAAAAAGATAATAAATCTTGTTCAGAAATTTTAGTGATTATAGGGAGATTGAATAAAGAACCCATCGCAGAACGCACTACTTTTGGAGAATAGATATCGGCTGTTCCATTTAGGCAGATAATGGCTTTTACACCCATAGCATCAGCTGTGCGAATGATGGTGCCGATATTTCCAGGGTCTTGTAATCTATCTAAAATCAGATAAAGTCCTGATTTATTTATTGTAGCTAAATCATCTAAATTGTGATTTTGTATAGGTAAAATCAACATTAATCCCTGTGGAGATTGAGTATCACTGATTTTTTGATAAATATGTTCAGGAACTTCAAAACAAGGACAATTTAATTGTTCTAAAATGGATTTTCCGCGTTCATTTGTAAAGGCTTTTTGTGTGAAAAAACACATTTGCACGGAAATATTTTTGGCAATAACCATTTCAGCATTGCGAATACCTTCTAATATAAATAGTTGGTATTTGTCGCGATATTTTTTTTGTTGGAGGCTTAAAGCCATTTTGACTTTGGCATTAGTTAAACTGGTGATTAGCTCCATTATTTTTCTAGAGCCTCCAAGCCATTGATACTTTCATTGCTACCAACAACGATAGCGATATCATTTTCGAGTAATACTTCTGTAGGAAGTGGAGAAATGATTAAATTATCATGACGTTTGATAGCAACAACGTTTAAGCCATATTTAGCACGGATATTTGATTCGCTGAGTGTTTTATTGCGGATAGCTTTTGGCACAGCGATTTCCACGATACTGAATTTTGGTGATAATTCAATATAATCCATGATATTTGTAGAAGCAAGGTTATAAGCAACACGACGAGCCATATCTCGCTCTGGAGCAACAATGCGGTTAGCTCCGATTTTTTCTAATACTTTGATTTGCAATGGACTTTTAGCGATAGCAACGATATAAGGAACACCGATTTCTTTTAATTGAAGTGTAGTCATGATATTAGCTTCAGTATCATCACCGATAGCCACGATTACAACATCAAAATTTAAAATACCTAAAGAACGAAGTGCTTCTTCATCTGTAGTATCTGCTTGAACTACATGAGTTACTTCATGGCTAAAGTCTTGGACTTTTTCCATATCTTTATCAATAGCAAGAACATCATAGCCCATTTCATGAAGAGATTTAGCGATATTTCTACCAAATCTGCCAAGACCGACTACGGCAAATTGACGTTCATTTTGCGGAGAAAATTTCATAATAAAAGCTCCTTTATTTAATCTATTATGTTATATTTTGTTTTAACTTAAGGATAATTCTTTGAGTGCGAATTTAATAATATCTTCTGTATTGGTCATATTGCCAGCTTTTTTGAGTACAGAATTGATTTCTGGTTTTGTATAGCCAAGAGAAAGAAGGGCTTGAGTTGCTTCTTCATACATATCTATTTTTTCATCTTCACTAGGTGTATCAATCAAGATTGGTTGGTCTAAAACTTCATCAGAAATACTTAAGTTGAGTTCAGTTAATTTATCTTTTAATTCTAAAACAATGCGTTCAGCTGTTTTCTTGCCAATTCCAGGGGCATTGGTAAGTAGGCTGACTTGTTTATTTTGGATAGCCCAGATGAGTTTTTCACTAGAAAGACTAGAGAGAAGACCAAGCCCAGCTTTAGGGCCAATCTTAGATACGGAAATTAATTTGCAAAAGACATCATATTCTAATTGATTGATGAAACCATATAATAACATGGCATCTTCACGCACGCTTAAATAAGTAAAGAGTTTGATTTCTTCATTCATTTTTAATTTTGCACGTGTGCTAGTGCTGATAAATACGCGATAGCCAACACCATGAACATCAATAAAGCAAAAATCACTGGCAATATAAGTGACTTTTCCTTGTAAATATCCTATCATAAAATCTTTCCTTGTTAATTTATTTATTATTATTGGATTTGATTATAATTTATTTCGCCATGTGAGGCTATTCATACAATGAGTAGTACAGATAGCTACAGCTAGAGCGTCAGCAACATCATCAGGTTTTGGCGGTTCAGGAAGATGGAGCAATTTTGTTACCATGTAGATGACTTGTTCTTTGCTCGCTCTGCCAAAGCCCACTACGGATTGCTTGATTTGTAGCGGTGTGCGTTCGACTAATTCAATTTGATTTTCGGCTGCGGTCAATAAGACGATACCACGAGCTTGACCGACAGGAATGGCAGTAGTTACATTGCGATTGAAAAATAATTGTTCTACGCCCATTACATCAGGTTTATATTTTTGAATAATATCTGTAAGTTCACGATGAATTTTTAATAATCTATCTTGTGGTCGCATCTGTGGACTTGTCAAAATAGCTCCATATTCAATGGCTTTTAGACGGCTTCCTTGCATATCTACAAGACCATAACCACAGATAGCAGTCCCAGGGTCAATACCTAAAGCAAGCATAAAATCCTCCTTTTAGTATATCAAATTTAGCAAAAATGTGCAGTTCACATTATATCATGATTAACTAGTTTTTAAAAATAATAAAAGTCATGTTTAAATATATTATTCAAACATGACTATAATTTTGTTTTGCTTTTAATAGACTTTTAAGCGAGTAGAAATATCTTCAATATATTTTTCATTTGGGTGAGCTTCAATGCTACCAAATGGCATTTGAGCTGTTAATTTCCATGTATCAGGAATAGAGAATAATTCTTTGATTTTATCATCAATCAAAGGATTATAATGTTGAAGGTTAGCTCCGATATTTGCTTGGCTTAATGCTGTCCAAATATTATTTTGAAGCATACCATTTGCTTGAATTGACCATGTGGAGAAATTTTCAGCATACATAGCATAAGTTTCTTTTAATTCATTAATGATTTCAGTGTCTTCAAAAAACAAGATAGTGCCAACGCCAGCTTTGAATTTATTGATTTTATTTTGAGCCACAGCGAAAGTTTCTTCTTTTTTAGCTAATTTTTCTTTTAAAATATCTGTAGTAATTTGCCAAATCTGTTGATGTTTTTCACCAAAGGCGATAATAACATTTGTTGTAGGATAGTTAAAAGCAGATGGGCTATATTTTAGGCAATCAGAGATGATAGAAGTTATTTCTTCATTAGATAAATTAACATTAGTGCCTAAATTATAGATACTGCGACGATTTTTTAAGGCTTGTAAAAATTCCATGATAAATACCTCGATTATATATCTTTAGATAAAAATAGACGCAGTTATTACTGCGTCTAAAGATTATTTTATTCTTCGTCCATTTCGTAGTTGGAATAAACGTTTTGAACATCATCATGTTCTTCAAGCATATCGATAAGAGTCTGCATTTTTTCAGCGTCTTTGCCTTCAACTTTAACAGTAGTATCAGGAATCATAGTGATTTCGGATTCAACTGTTTCAATGTTATTTTCTTCTAATGCTTGAGAGATTGCATCAAAATCTTCAGGAGCAGCAGTGATTTCAAAAGAATCATCTTCTGCTTTGAAGTCTTCAGCACCAGCATCAAGAGCAATCATCATAAGGCTTTCTTCATCATCGAAAGCTTCTTTGTCTACAACAAAAATTGCTTTTTTGTGGAACATCCAGCCTACGCAACCAGTTTCGCCGAGGTTTCCGCCGTATTTGGAGAATAAATGACGAATATCAGCAGCTGTACGATTGCGGTTATCTGTCATAACTTCGAGCATAACAGCAGAACCTGCTGGACCGTAACCTTCATAAATTAATTCTTCGTAATTGCTACCATCAGAAGCACCTAAGCCTTTTTGAATAGCACGATTGATATTATCTTTAGGAATATTGTTAGATTTAGCTTTGCTTAAAGCTAATTTAAGACGCATATTACCAGTAGGGTCAGCACCACCCATACGAACAGCAATAGTGATTTCACGACCAATTTTTGTAGTCATTTTTGCACGAATGGCATCATTTGCACCTTTTTTTCGTTTAATATTGGCCCATTTAGAATGTCCTGACATCTTTTAAACGCACTCCTTAATAAATTAAACTATAAATTATCTAATATGTACTAGATAAGTAAAGAAAATTTTAAGATTTAGATAAAACTTTGTAAGAAAATATCTTTTTAGAGTATACCATAAAAAAACGAGTATTTGCAAATCATTTAAAAGGTTCATTTCTTTATTGATTGATAAATAAATCAAATATAGTAATTATAGTCTACTGATAAATATAAAAAGCTAGAATATATCAATATTATTATGGAATATATTCTAGCTTTTTGTTTATAGTTTTATGATTTTTATCCTTTGATTAGACGATAGAATTTCTTTTTACCTTTGCGAACGATCATATCGCCATTTGCAAGGTCTTCTGCTGTTAATACTTTTTCTACGTCAGTCCATTTGTCATCGCCAATGGATACACCGTTTTGAGCGATTAAACGACGACCAGCACCTTTGGATTCAAATACTTTGTTATCTACTAAGATATCAAGTAATTTTTTGCCAAAGTCTGCTTCTGTGATAGTGATAGTTGGAGCATTATCCATATTACCTTTACCACTGAAAAGTGCTTGAGCAGCTTCTTGAGCTTTTTTAGCTTCTTCTTCGCCATGAACGAGTTTTGTAACTTCATAAGCGAGAACTTGTTTTGCTTCGTTGATTTTTTGGTCTTTGTAGCTACCGAGGCGACGAACTTCATCCATTGGTAAGAATGTGAGAAGTGCAAGACATTTTTCTACGTCGCTATCAGCAACATTTCTCCAGTATTGATAGAAGTCGTATGGAGAAGTTTTTTCAGGGTCGAGCCAAAGTGCGCCTTTTGCTGTTTTACCCATTTTTTTACCTTCACTGTTAGTGAGAAGGTTGAATGTCATACCATAAGAAGGTTTTGCTTCTTTACGACGAATGAGTTCAACACCAGCAATGATGTTAGACCATTGGTCATCGCCACCTAATTCAAGTACGCAACCATAACGGTGATTTAATTCCATGAAGTCATAAGCCTGCATGATCATATAATTGAATTCAAGGAATGTTAAACCACGTTCTAAACGTTGTTTGTAACATTCAGCAGTAAGCATGCGATTAACAGAGAAATGTGGACCAACATCGCGAAGTAATTCAATGTAATTTAATTTGCGAAGCCAATCACCATTGTTGATCATTAAAGCTTTACCATCAGAGAAATCGATAAAGCGTTCCATTTGTTTTTTGAAGCAATTGCAATTATGTTCAATATCTTCATCAGTTAACATTTTACGCATATCTGTACGACCAGAAGGGTCACCTACAGTACCAGTACCGCCACCAACTAAGCAAATAGGGCGATGACCTGCTTTTTGCATATGAGACATAGCCATTAAAGCTAAGAAATGACCAACATGAAGGCTGTCTGCTGTTGGGTCAAATCCCATATAAAATGTAACTTGCTCAGTTTCTAAAGCTTTTTTTAATTCTTCTTCGTGTGTTACTTGAGCTAAGTAACCACGTTCTTTAAGTGTATCAAATACGCTCACAAAAAGTCCTCCTAAATTTTGTATGATTATCTATTAATTTAACCCTTTGCCTTGTTGAATACTTGGTTCAGGTAAATTTTGCCTTGGAGCTGGAAGAGATGGTTGCTCGATATTTTCTTCAATTGGTTCATTTTCATCAATTGGCTGTTGAGCATCATTTGGGTTTGTCTGTTCATTATGAACAGGTTTTTGTTTATCAGGTGCTTCTTTTGATGGTTTTTCTTTTTCATGAGCAACATCTTTAGCTGTAGTTTTAGCATTGCTTTCTACATTTTGAACTGGATTATCAATGGAAGTATCTGAACCATCAAAGTTTTTAGCTGGTATAGATGCAAGTGCTGTTTTCATGAAGTTTTGCCAAATTTTCGCAGGTGTAGTACCACCAGTAATACCAGGCATAACATCATTATCATCACAGCCCATCCATACTACTGTTACTAAATCAGGTGTATAACCTGCAAACCAAGCATCTTGGTAATTATCGGTAGTTCCTGTTTTACCAGCAGCAGGTCTGTTGATATTAGCAGCTTTACCTGTGCCCTTAGTGATAACATCTTCAAGCATATCTGTTAATAAAGTAGCAGTGCGTTCAGATAAAACTTGTTTAGTTTCTGGTGTATGTTCATAAATAGTTTTGCCTTTGCGGTCAACGACTTTAACTATAGCAGTTGGTTTTGTATAAACGCCATGATTTGCAAAAGCACTATAAGCACCAGCCATATCAAGAACAGTTACCCCATTTGTGAGACCACCGATGGAAGCAGCTAAGTTTTTATCATTTGCATCTTTAGAATTTAATTCTAATGTGGATATACCTAAATTTTGAGCTGTTAATAAAACTTTATCGATAGATAATTTTTCTGCTAAACGAATAGTAGGTATATTTAAAGAATTAATAGCTGTTTGACGCATGGAGACTGTACCTCTAAATGTACGGTCATAGTTTTGAGGTTGCCAATCACCTAATTTGAAAGGTTTATCCTCAATAGTAGTATCTGGTGTCATTTTATTTTCTAAAGCAGTAGCAAAAGTAAATGGTTTAAATGCTGAACCAGGTTGACGTACAGCAAGTACAGCACGATTGAATTGGTCAGTACCACGACCGCCAACCATAGCTTTGATATATCCTGTTTTAGGGTCGATAGCTACGAGTGCGCCTTGTGGTTGAGTAAGACCATTAGCATCATTGTAATAAGTTGGTAATAAACTATTTACAGATTGTTCAGCAGCTTTTTGCATGTTCATGTCAATGGAAACATAAATTTTTAAGCCTTCTTTATATACTGCATCAGCACCGAATTTATCAATCATTTCTTGAGTTACATAATCAATAAAATATGAAGCAGTATTATCATTTTCTTGTTCTTTAGGATTTACAAGTCGTAAACTTTCAGCTTTTGTTTTAGCTGCTGTAGTAGAATCTATATAGCCATATTTTACCATTTGGTCTAAAACTTCTGCTTTACGTTCATTAGCAGCACCTAAATTATTAAGTGGTGAATAATAATTTGGACTACGAGGTATACCAGCAAGCATTGCACATTCTGACAAATCTAATTGACTTACATCTTTGCCAAAATATGTCTGTGCAGCAGCTTGAACACCATAAGCACCTCTACCAAAATAAATTTGGTTGAGATACATTTCTAAAATTTCTTCTTTAGTATATTGTCTTTCTAAGCGAAGAGCAATGAAAAATTCTTGAATTTTTCGTTTGAATGTACGGTCTTGTGATAAAAAAGCATTTTTGGCTAATTGTTGAGTGATAGTACTACCACCTTCAGCCACTTCACCGCTTGTTAAATTAGAATAAATCGCACGGAAAATACCTCTAGGGTCAATACCGTTATGTTCATAAAAGCGATTATCTTCGACAGCGATAAAAGCATTTTGTAGATTAGCAGGGATTTTATCTAAAGTCACTAATGTACGATTTTCAGTAGCGTGAATATTAGTGATTAGATTGCCGTTCATATCGAGAATTTGAGAAGAAGCAGGTGGGTGAATATCAGAAACATCTTTATCACCATCAAGGCCAATAGCAACTAACCCACAACCAACACCTAAAAATACAACTATAAATAGCGTTAAAAGTGCTAAGAAAAATTTTTTGAAGCCAAAAGATTTTTTCTTATTTTTTTTATCAGTTGCATGATTAGAGGTTGATTTTTTTTCGTTAAAAGGCTGTTTATCCATAGAATACACCTCAAATATTTATAATACTATGTTTAGTTTTGGTAAAAATATAGTAATTATTTGCGTTATTTTAATTTTACAGCGGTTACCCCACTACCGCCTTCGTCCATATCACCAAGAGTATAGCTTAAAACATTGCGATGATTTTTGAGATATTCTTGAATACCTTTGCGCAGAGCTCCTGTACCTTTACCATGAATGATTAATACTCTTGAAAGACCAGAAATTACAGCATCATCAAGATATTTGCTAACAACTTCAATAGCTTCATCAACCATTAAGCCTCTGATATCTACTTCTGCACTAATTTGGCTGACTTTAGCTAGCATATTGAAGCCACCAGCTTTTTTAGATGGTGCAGTTTCTTTTACTTTAACAGCATGAGAAACGAAAGAGCAATCTTTAGCTTTAACATTCATTTTTAAACTGCCCAATTGAACAGTTAATTCTTTACCACTGATATCAGTGATAGTTCCTTTTTGGCGAAGTTTATTTACATATACGATATCACCAACAGCAATGGTTTTAATATCGACAGCTTCACCTGGTTTATTTGGATCATCATTTTGTTGACTTACTTTATCCAAACGACCACGTAATTTATGACGAGCAGCATCTATTGTTTCTTGACGTTTTTTCATTCCCTGGTCGTTAAATTGGGCTTTCAATTCTTTGATGATTTCTTCAGATTCGCGACGAGTACGGCGAAGTAAACTAGCACATTGTTCTTTAGTTTTACGAAGTGTTTGCTCTTTTTTCTTAGCCATTTCTTGCTTCATATCGGCAAGTTGTTTTTCTAATTTTTCAATGCGTTGTTGACGTTCAGCAATATCAGCATTTTTTTGTTCATACATCAATTTTTCATTTTCTAGTGTGTTTAATACATTTTCAAATTGAGCATGGTCTGCTTTGATGAGTTGTTGTGCACGTAAAATCAAAGTATCTGATAAACCTAATCTTTTACTTATAGCAAAAGCATTACTAGCCCCTGGCGTACCTATCAATAATCGGTAAGTAGGGCGAAGGGATTTGATGTCAAATTCCACACAAGCATTTTCAATGCCTTCTTTAGAATAAGCAAAAGTCTTTAACTCATTATAGTGAGTAGTAGCTACAGTGCAAGCGCCAATTTCCATTAATCTTTCTAAGATTGACATAGCAAGGGCAGCACCTTCTTCTGGGTCAGTACCAGAACCTACTTCATCTAATAAGAGCAAGTCATCATGTTCAATATTATTCAAGATATTTACGATATTGCGCATATGAGCGGAAAATGTACTGAGGCTCTGTTCAATGCTTTGCTCATCACCGATATCAGCATAGACATTTTGGAAAATGGAAATTTTGGAACCAGATTGAACAGGGATAAAAAGACCAGATTGAGTCATTAAAACTAATAAGCCTAAAGTTTTCATGCTCACTGTTTTACCACCTGTGTTTGGCCCTGTAATCAATAAAGTGCGATATCCTTCGCCAAGCCTGATATCAATAGGAACGACGTTATCTTTATTGAGTAATGGGTGGCGAGCTTTAGCTAAATTGACGATACCTTCATCATTGATTTCTGGCATAGTAGCGTGCATTTTACGAGCTAATTTTGCCTTAGCAAAAGCAAAATCCAATTGAGCCATGATTTCGCAGTTATGAAGTAAGCTATCAGCATTTCTAGCGATTTTTTCAGAAATTACTTTTAAAATACGTTCAATTTCACGTTTTTCATCAATAACTAATTGTTTGATATCATTGTTTAGGTCAACAATAGACATAGGTTCAATAAATAAAGTAGAACCACTAGAGGATTGGTCATGTACGACACCTGGGAAATGTTGACGATATTCTTGTTTGATAGGGATAACATAGCGTTCATCACGGATAGTAACGATATTATCCTGAAAATATTTTTGATAATCAGGATTTTTTAAGATACCGTCAAGATTTGTTTTGATGCGACGCTGTGAAGATTTGATTTCACGGCGAATACGCATAAGTTCAACGCTAGCACTATCACGCATAGAGCCATGTTCATCGACAATATTATCTATTTCACGTTCAAGTTGCCCTAAGATTTCAATAGATTTTGCCCATTCTTTAAATTGGGGACTATCTATTTCTAATTCTTTGAAGAATTTTTTGAGATTACGCATTGCGTACATGGTATTTAAAATATCAAGTAATGAATTTATTTCAATTACTAGACCTAAAGATGTTTTCTTTAATAATGAACGAATATCATGAATACCGCCAAAAGGTGGTTCAGAGCTAATTAAAATGTTACTAGCTTCTTGTGTATGTGAAAGATTTTCAATTACTTCGTCAATATCGCTACTTGGTAATAGTTTTTCAGCAAGTTCTTTTCCCATACTAGAAGTAGCCATATTTTGTAGCATAGTGATAATTTTGGCATATTCTAAAGTTTTAAATACGGATTGATTCATTTGTTAAAAAGATACCTTCCTTAAATTATTCTACTCCACGGAAGTAATGACCACGAGTAATATTTTGTTCATATTTAGTGATATTTTCAGGCATTAAAGCAAGATGATTTTTGCCTTCAAGGATAATTTCTTTATAGAGTTTAGTGAATTTAGCTAATTTTTCTTTGGACATATATCTGCCATCTAAGCGAATGCGGTCAATATGAAGATTGCTAAATTCTGGAACATGAGCTAGCATATTTAATTCTTTAGCATTTAATAAATGCATATGACAATATTGGTCTGTTACGATAGGGAATTTTTCATTTTTGCGGTCGCAAAGCCAATAATTATTTTTTTCGCAAGGTTTTGTACAAGTGCCTTTATCTAAATTGCCTAAGAAACTGCCAAGCACACAATATTCAGATACCATAAGTTCCATATTGCCATGAACGATACATTCAAGAGGCAATGTAGAAGCTTCATTTAATGTTTTTATCTGTTTAAAGTTTAATTCAGGGGAAACAGTAGCTCCCTTAATGTCATAATTATTTAGGAAAGTTAAAGTTACATCATTATAAACATTGAAGGAGAAATCTGCCCAGATAGTGATATCTGTAAATTGTTTGATTAAGTACATTTGCGCTAAAGTATGTGCATAAATCATATCTGGAGCGATATCTTTTATTTTTGTAAGCCAATTTGTAAAAGCTGTTTGTTCATTATCGCGCATGATACGAGGTGTAGCAAAAGCAATTTTAATATTAGCTTCACGGCAAAGCTTTGTAGCTTCAGCGTACATTTCAGCAGTGATAAATTGATGATTATAAGATTCGCCACCGAATAAAACAATATCTGCTTGATTATCAATAGCTGTCTGTACTTTAGCAATAGTATCAACAGCGACTACAAGTTGAGGTCTATTTGTTTGATTGAATGATTTGGAAGCTAAATCCTGTTGCCAAATAGTATTATCAATTTTAGCAATCTGTGGACGATGATAAGCTTCAAGGCGCATGGACATTAATTTTTCAATTAATAAGCGACGAGTATCATTCATGACGCTCATAGGCACAATGACATTTTCATCAATAGTGCAAGATAAATTTTCTAATTGATAAATAGTATTGCCTAAACGTTCCATTTGTTTTTGTACTGTTGATTTATCCATAGCGCGTTTTAAAGCTGTTTCAACAAGGAAATCACTAGTTATTTGAGCGCTATAACCATCTTCATCAGTAGCTTTTAACATAAAAGGTTCGTTGAGTTTAGCGATGGCTTCGATATTTAAATTTATTTTGCGTATTGGTGAAGCACTAGTATAATAACTGCGAGCTTTTTGCATGAGATTAGCATCAAAAACTTTAAATATACGGTCATGTGGGTGTACGCGATTTGGTACAGGAATGATGACTTCCATGCCAGCACTAGCAGAAGTTATTTCTTTATTTTTATAGATGATTTTAGATACATTAGTACTTACACGACCGCCGACTTTTACCCAGAAATCAATAGTATCACCGATATTTACATCATCAGTGAGTTTCATGATAGCTTGACGTTTATTATCATCATAGCGAATTACTCTACCTACAAGGCGACCACGATTGTTTGGTCGTTTATCGCTCATCATGAATTTACCTTGTTTTTTCTCTAAATAAGCAGTAGTGAAATCACGATTGAATATTTGAGAAAGATTTTTTTGAATATCTTCTTGAACTTCTGTATGGCTATAATAAGAGTCGATTTTTTGGCGGTAAGCGTCAACAACGACAGCTACATATTCTGGTTTTTTCATGCGTCCTTCAAGTTTTAAAGAAACGACACCAGCTTCGATAAATTCAGGAATTAATTCAAGTGTATTCATGTCGCGAGGACTTAATAAATATTGTCCAGCATCTTTTAAAACATTGTTATTATTTTTATCAACTAAAGTATAAGGTAGACGACATGGTTGAGCACAGCGACCACGGTTACCACTTCTGCCACCAATCATACTGCTCATTAAGCATTGACCGGAATAGCATACACATAAGGCACCATGAGCGAAAACTTCAATTTCTACATCGCTATTACGGCAGATATGAATAATATCTTTTAATGTTACTTCACGAGATAAAACGACACGTGAAAAACCAAGTTTTTGAAGAGCAAGAACACCAGCTAAATTATTCACTGTCATTTGTGTACTAGCGTGTAATGGTAAATCAGGAGCTACAAGTTGAGCCAAACGTGCAGCACCTAAATCTTGAACGAGTACAGCATCAGCACCTATTTCATAAAGAAAACGAAAATAATCTGCAAGTGCAGGTATTTCAGAATTGTCTACTAAAGTATTTACAGTTACATGGATTTTTACATTGCGTAAATGAGCAAATTCAATGGCTTCTTTTAAGCCTTGTTCATCAAAATTATTGGCATAAGCTCTTGCACCGAACATTTTGCCTGAAAGATAAATAGCATCAGCACCACTTTCTACAGCGGCTTTTAATGCTTCCATACTTCCAGCAGGGGCTAATAATTCTATCAAAATATTTTCCTCCAGTTATTTTCTTAGCTTATTATAATACACAGAGTATAAAAAATAAATGGTAGTGCCATTAAAATGCCTACCATTAGTGTATGTCTTCATGTTATTTTTTAGCTTATTTATGTTTATTAGAGCGATTTTCATCAAGAATATCCCAAAATTCATTATAATCTTTTTTCAAGCGAATTAATTGTTCAGCTATTTGAAGTGCCGTCAATACTGCTACTCTATCTGGTGGCAAATATTGGTTTTGTTTAGTCATAAGACGAATATTTTCATCTACTATTTTAGCAGCTTCTTGAATGTCATTGATATCACTATCTTTAGAATAGCGGAGAGGATATTTTACTCCCAAAATTTCTACAGTTACTTTGTTATTCATAAAATCACCTTAATATTTTAAAATAAGCCATGATATATTTAGTATATCAATATTATATACTAATACTATTTTTATAGCAAAGTATTTTACAAGATATTCATTTGACACTAATTTATATATTTTTTAAAATGTAATAAATATCTATGGAGAAGTAAAAAATGAAATTTAAATCATATATAAAACAAAAATGGTTATTATCAATTATAGCAGTAACTTTAATGATTGTTTATTACTTGAATTTTATTCAACTACCTCCTGCTGTGTCTGTGGAATTGCAACAAAACTATAAATATAAATTGATTTTGATACCATTAGATACAAGACCGCCATGTCAAAAAATGGTGGTAGATGCAGGAAAGATGGCAGGTGTACAGATTATAACACCGCCGTCAGAGATAATGGATTATTATACTAAAGAAGGCGATACAAAAAAAATACAAAAATGGCTGATGGATAATATTGATAAATCAGATGGGGTAATTGTGTCTATTGACCAATTATTGCATGGAGGTTTATTAGCTTCACGTGAGTCAGGGACAAAACAAGATGAGTCGCAAATTTTATTAAAATTTATGCGTGATTTGAAAACAAAAGCGAAAGATAAACCAATTTATGCTTTTAATGTTTTGCCAAGGATAACACCACCGCCAACTTTAGAAAGTGATAGTAAAAAAATGATAAAAATATCTCGTCTTATTGATGAGATAAGTATTTTTGAAAATGAAGATGATATAAAATTATTGGCAGATTTAAAAGAAGATATAAAACAAGAAGACTTAGATATTTATTTAGATTTATTTAGACGCAATACTGCTTTAAATAAAGAATTAATAAATTTAGCTAAAGAAGGTATCATAACAAAATTAGTGATTGGTCAAGATGATGGTGAAGATTTTGGCATACCAAATATGGAGAAAAAAAGTCTTATAAATTATGTGCATTCTTTAGGTATTAGTAATGATGTTGTGATGATAACTAAAGGTGCAGATGAGGTGGCTTTATCACTATTAGCTAATTTTGTGCAGACAAAAACAAATTATCAACCTAAAGTATATGTAGAATATAATGATGAGAAAGCTATGCGCACAGTTATGCCATTTATGGCAGGTTCAGTAGGTTCTACAGTAGAAGAAAAATTGGTGATGGCAAATGCTAAAAAAGTAAATTCACCACAAGAAGCTGGCTTGATTTTATATGTTTTTATTGGCAATGATGAAAATATGTCTACACAGAGACAATCTGCATTAAAGATAAAAAAATATTTAGAGCAAGGTAAAAAAGTCGCTTTAGTTGATTTAAGTAAGCATTTTTCAGCAAACGAAGTATTATTTCCTACATTATTAAAAGAAGATGTGCCGATTAATGAATTAACTTCTTATGCTGGTTGGAATACAGCTAGTAATTCCATTGGTACGGCACTGGCGAATGCTGTTATTTATAAGGCGATAAGACCAACATTTAATACAACAAATGATATGCTTACTGTAGAGTATAATCGTTTAAATATAAATTATGAAAGATTTCTAGAAGATTATTATTATCTAAAAGAAGTGATTGATGTAATGAATATTACCTTGAAAAATCATGGTTATGAAAATGTAAATGATTTGGATATGGAACATAATTATATTTGGATGAATAAATTACTACAATCTGATATGCAAAAGCGAGCAAATCAATTAAATAATAGTGAAGTTTTTAAAATGCCTTTTAAAGTACAGACGCCAGAGGGAGTATTTGACTTGACTATTCGCAATTTGCAGGTTGATGTATTTTTCCCATGGCCAAGGACTTTTGAAGTATATTTAGATGTAAGATTAAATTTATATAGATTAAATAATTAAATATACAAATTTAAGGAGTGAAATTTTTGGTAGAAACATTGATTATGGTATTAGGTGTAATAGCAGGATTTAGCCTGTTAAAAGTGAAAGATCATAGGCGAATAGCTGTGGTAAATTTAAATAATAAGGTACAGTTAATAGCAGTAGCTTTAATTATTTTTATCATGGGAATAAATTTAGGTAGTATGGAAGATTTTGCACATAAGATGCTGACCATGGGATTACAAAGTTTAGTATTTGCTATAATTCCTACAGTATTTTCAGTAATTATAGTATACATTTTTAGCAAATTATTTATTGTAAAAAATTAAATAGTAAAAGAAGGTTTGTAGATGGTTTATATTGCATTATGTGCATTAATTTTAGGAATTATTTTTGGTCAATTTGTACTTGATAGTACATGGCATGATTTATGTAGTGAATTAGCAGATTATGTCTTATATTTATTGATGTTTTCTGTAGGTATAAGCGTGGGTATGAATGAATCAATAATTGAGAAGATAAAAAATTATAATTTGACAATATTATTGATTCCTATAGGTGTAATTATTGGGTCTGTTTTTGGCGGATTTATTTGCAGTTATATTTTTGATATGAATTTGGTATATAGTTTATCTATTGGTGCATCTATGGGCTGGTATAGTTTATCAGGGGTAATGCTTGAATCACTAGCAAATGCACAGATAGGCACAATAGCCTTTTTGAGTAGTTTGATGAGAGAATTTATCGCTTTTATGATGATTCCAGTTTTAGTAAAATATTTAAATACATTTGCAGCTATAGGAGCAGCAGGTGCAACAAGCGAAGATTCCACTTTGCCTATGCTTATAAAATATAGTAGTGAAGAATTTATTATTATATCTGTAATTAATGGTGTATTATGTTCAGTAGCCGTACCAATTTTAATAAACTTTTTCTTTTCCACATTATAAAATTAATAAAAAAAGCTGTAACATTGAGAAATTCTCTTTGTTACAGCTTTTATTTTTTTGTACAACACTTGTTAAAGTTAAATGCAAGAGGAGGAGCAAGTAGCTAATGAAACTAGGAAATTCAAATACAACTCTTGTTAAAGTTAAATAAAATAATAATGGTACAAAATAAGGTTAATATTAAATTCAAATACAATTCTTGTTAAAGTTAAATTCATTTCAGGACTATTCCACGCTTCTTCGCATTTAAATTCAAATACAACACTTGTTAAAGTTAAATAAAGTATATACCATAAAGCATATAGACGCAGGCAAATTCAAATACAACACTTGTTAAAGTTAAATATTTTTAGTATTAGTGCTTGATGTAGAATTAGATGTATTCAAATACAACACTTGTTAAAGTTAAATATTTGCGCCATTTACGCCAGCAAAACTGGCAATGAATTCAAATACAACACTTGTTAAAGTTAAATTTTATTGAATTTCCCAATAATAATACATTAACTAAATTCAAATACAACACTTGTTAAAGTTAAATTTTTATTTTTTCTAAATAATGTTCAGCTCCTTTAAAATTCAAATACAACACTTGTTAAAGTTAAATATTCTTGTATAAATTGCTAATGCTCCGTCAATAGACGATTCAAATACAACACTTGTTAAAGTTAAATACATGGGAAAATAATCCACGTATACAATGTTTAAAAATTCAAATACAACACTTGTTAAAGTTAAATTAATTAGAAAGTAAATGGAAAGTAAATAAAACTGGTATTCAAATACAACACTTGTTAAAGTTAAATTGTAGATAGACTTGTCGTAGGTGAAAATGCTGGCCTATTCAAATACAACACTTGTTAAAGTTAAATCGCTTGGGTTTAAATACAGATTTATTTAATAACAGATTCAAATACAACACTTGTTAAAGTTAAATAAGGGAACTCGCCCCTGGTAGTATGCTACAGCTTAAAATTCAAATACAACACTTGTTAAAGTTAAATCGCAGACAGATTCTCCAGAAACACGAAAAATTAAAGCATTCAAATACAACACTTGTTAAAGTTAAATTTAACAGACCCGCCTTATTGCAGCGGAGGATTTCAATTCAAATACAACACTTGTTAAAGTTAAATTTTATCAAAAAGGCGGGCGATTACGTCCGTTTTTATTCAAATACAACACTTGTTAAAGTTAAATATAAAACATTCGACCGAGAAATGATTATAAATATTTAATTCAAATACAACACTTGTTAAAGTTAAATTCGCTGCACGTTGGAAAGAATATGGCGGCAATATATTCAAATACAACACTTGTTAAAGTTAAATCAGCGGCCGACTACTCACCCCCACCCACTTTGGTAATTCAAATACAACACTTGTTAAAGTTAAATGGTGCAGGCTGGCAATGTTAGGACGCGAAGTTTTGAATTCAAATACAACACTTGTTAAAGTTAAATCGTCTATTTCGTTCGTTAGCTCTTTAATTGCTGCAATTCAAATACAACACTTGTTAAAGTTAAATATCATTCTAGCTAATGTACTATTTTTTAATTTTTGCATTCAAATACAACACTTGTTAAAGTTAAATATGCCGACGACAAAGTTTTAAATATCATAGAAGAAAAAAATTCAAATACAACACTTGTTAAAGTTAAATTGTGTTCCGTTATTTCAGTTATCTCCAAACTGTCTGCATTCAAATACAACACTTGTTAAAGTTAAATTTTATCAAAAAGGCGGGCGATTACGTCCGTTTTTATTCAAATACAACACTTGTTAAAGTTAAATTTTGACGTATCGGAAAAAGTAGTTGTTAGTAATATATTCAAATACAACACTTGTTAAAGTTAAATCAGACATCTTTATTTTATTTTAAAATTTTTTTGAGGATTCAAATACAACACTTGTTAAAGTTAAATCCGTTTATTAAAATAAACGGAATAAAAAATCGACCAATTCAAATACAACACTTGTTAAAGTTAAATGCCAGTAAAATTAATACTTTTATAAATAATTATAGTTTATAAAAGTTGAAATATCAATATTTAGGCGATTTTTTACCAGCGATTAAGGATTTTTGGTGATTTTCTATAAATCCTTTATTTATAAGGCTTTTAGGTTTTAAACTAAAAAATGGTTGGGAAAATAAAAAAGGCACTTGTTTACACAAATGCCTTTAAATAATTATTTTACATTAGCGAAAGCTTGTTTTAAGTCATCTAAAATATCATTGATATCTTCAAGACCTACAGAGAAACGAACCATACCACTATTAATACCAGCAGCTTCAAGTTGTTCATCTGTCAATTGACGATGTGTTTCACTTGCTGGGTGAAGAACACAAGTGCGAATATCGGCAACATGAACTTCATTAGAAGCTAATTTTAAGGAGTCCATGAATTTAACAGCATTTTCTTTGCCACCTTTGATTACAAAAGTGATAACGCCACTGCAACCTTTTAAATATTTTTTAGCAAGAGGATAAGATTCATTGCTTTCAAGAGCAGGATACATAACGCTTTCTACTTTATCATTGCTTTCTAAATATTTAGCAACAGTAAGAGCATTTTCGCAGTATTGTTTCATACGTACAGGTAAAGTTTCTAAACCTAAGTTTAATAAAAATGCAGAATGTGCAGCTGGATAGCAACCGAAATCACGCATTAACTGCATTCTAGCTTTTAAAATATAAGCTTGTTTACCATAAGTTTTTGTATAGGAAAGACCATGATAAGATGGATCTGGTTCTACTAATTCAGGGAAATTACCATTATCCCAATTGAAATTACCGCTATCAACGATTACACCACCGATTTGAAGTGCATGACCGTCCATATATTTACTAGTGGAATGAGTAACAATATCAGCACCAAATTCAAATGGTTTGCATAAGATAGGAGTTGCAAAAGTGTTATCCACAATCAAAGGAACACCATGAGCATGAGCGATATTTGCATAACGTTCGATATCAAAAACAGTCAATGCAGGATTAGCTAAAGTTTCACCAAAAACAGCTTTAGTATTAGGTTTAAAAGCAGCATGAATTTCTTCATCAGTAGCATCATGACCAACAAAGATACATTCAATACCTAATTTTTTTAAAGTGAAAGCGAAAAGATTTACAGTACCACCATAGATTTGAGTAGTAGAAATAAAGCTATCACCAGCATTACAGATATTTAAAATAGCAAGTAAGTTAGCAGCTTGACCAGAAGTAGTGCACATAGCACCAACGCCACCTTCAAGGTCAGCAATTTTATTTTCAACAGCCATGACTGTAGGATTAGCAAAACGAGAATAAATTAAAGATTTAGTAGGTTCATCGAAAACAGCAGCAACATCATCAGTAGAGTCATAAACATATGTAGTGCTTTGCACAATTGGCATGACACGAGGTTCAGTATTTTTAGGGCTGTATCCAGAATGTAAACATTTAGTAGCGTCTTTCATAAAAAATAGCCTCCTTAGTAAAATATAAATTATATTATAAAACATTATAGACAAAATAGAAAGTATTTATATACATGAAGAAAATTATTTATTGTAAATATGTTTAAAAGCTGAATATATTTTTAGATAAAAAGAAAAAACTAGCAAGTAAAATAAATACCTGCTAGTTTTTGTTTAAACATCTTTAGAAGAAATATATTTAATAATACCAAATCCTAAAATCAAAGTTAAAGCACAGATAAAAATTTCTTCATTTTGCGGAATACCTGGATAAAGTTCCAAGATAGAACCTAAAATGAATCCAAGGATAATTAAAAAAGTAGGTTGAGGATAGTTTTGCATAAGATTTTCTAATAATTTAGTAGTTAGTAAAATACCCACAACTAGACCAAATCCTAATGGAATTAAAAATGGTAAATAAAATTCAGAAGCCGCACGCATAGTTTCATCGTATAATCCCATCAATAAAAGCATATAAGAAACGCTTATTCCTGGTAGAACAAGTGCAATAGCAGCTATAAAACCAGCAACAACTAATAATAAATAAGTGTACCAATTAGTAGCATCATTTGTAGTTACATTACTGATAGGAGACATTTCAAAAAAGAGAACAATTAAAAAGCCAATAGCGACATATATAGGGACTGTCCAGGAAAATTTAGTTAATTTAGCCTCGCGAAACATCAAAGGCACACTGCCTGCTACAGCACCCATAAAGAAATAAAGCATAGGCATAGGATAAGTTTCAATTAAATGCAAAATAGGTTTAGAAAAAGAAACAATACCTATTAAAGAACCTGCTAAAAATATAGTTAAAAAAAGAGAATTTCTAAATTTATTTTTCATGAATGAACTTACAGAAGAAATTAATTTAGTATAAATCCCAAGTATCATAGCCATAGAACCGCCACTAACACCAGGAACTAGCATGGTAGAACCAACAACTAACGACTTAGCAAAAGTTACAACATAATTTCTCATAAAAGTAAACAAAACCCCTTCTAAAATAAAAAATAAATTGACAATAAAAAAGACATAGCCTATAAAAGGTTATGCCTAATATGAGATTTCCAAAACATACTATAATTGTATAGTTTGTAAAAAATAAAGTCAATTAACAAAAAAAGAATTTACAAAGATTTTACAAAATCAAATCATCAATTAGAAAAGAAAATAAAAGACAGAAGACAGAAGACAGTGTAAAATAGAGATGATTTAAAAGTAGCAAGCTTAGCAAAAGTCTAGACGAAAAAATAAATAAAAAGCGATGTAAAAACATCGCTCTAATTTAACCAAATAAAATCATATAATCACATATCATTTAAAATTTTAACGAAATCTTCCCTACAAACAGCCGAATTAAACTTCTGTCTCAAACTAGCACTGCCATACAAGCCATGAGTATACCACGTAGCATGCTTTCTCATTTCACGAGGACCAATATAATCGCCCTTCCATTTCAAAAGCATATCCAAATGTTCTAAAATAACCTGTTTTCTTTCATCAATGCTAGGTTCACCAGGATCAACACCAGTAAATAAAAATTCCTTAAAACGGCGGAAAATCCAAGGGTTACCCTGAGCCCCACGACCAATCATGACAGCATCACAACCAGTACGTTCAAAAATATTTTTTAAATCCTGGCAAGTTCTAACATCACCATTACCAATGACAGGAATATCAACAGCCTGTTTAACCTCGCGAATAATATCCCAATCAGCATGACCACGATAAAATTCTTCTCTAGTTCTGCCATGAACAGCAATAGCATCAAGCCCAGCCTTTTGAGCAAGCCCAGCCATCTCAACAACATTACAGTGTTCACTATCCCATCCCTTACGCATTTTCACAGTAACAGGCATATCTTTTACAGCTTCACGAGTAGCACACATTATTTCATATGCCAAAACAGGATCTTTCATTAAAGCTGAACCCTCATTATTGCGTACAATCTTCGGTGCAGGGCAACCCATATTTATATCAATCATATTGCAACAATTCAAAGAAGCTACAAAACTAGCTGCTTTATACATACGTTCAGGATTGCCACTGAATAATTGAATAGCTAAAGGTCTTTGTTCAGGAACAGTCTTTAACATTTCTAAAGTTCGTTCATTGCGAAAATTAATGCCTTGGTCGCTGACCATTTCAGAATAAACGAGACCACAGCCCATACGTTGAGCTAAAATACAATAAGCAGTATCAGTTACACCAGCCATAGGTGCTAAAAATACGGGAGTAGTTATTTCTAAGTTTCCTATTTTCATAAATTATTTGAAGGCTTATTTTTTAACCTTTCTAAGTACCCCTTTCTTGAAGCAGCATTACGTTCATAGAGAACGCGAAGACCAGTCAAAGTTAAGAAATGATCTGTTTTATCAATAGTGCTAGACTCTTCCGCAATCATGCGAGCAAGTCCACCAGTTGCGATTACAGTCATATCTTTACCATATTCTTTTTTTATACGATTTACAATACCATCTATTTGCCCTACAGCACCATAGATAATACCAGATTGCATATTTGTAATAGTATTATGGCAAATTACATTTTTAGGAGTAACAAGTTCTATACGAGGCAAATTAGCAGCCTTTTGGAATAAAGCATCTGCTGACATACCGATACCAGGAGCTATTACGCCACCTAAAAAATCACCTTTATCATTTACTACATCAAAAGTAGTAGCAGTACCGATATCGATTACAATTAAAGGACCACCATATTGTTCAAAAGCACCAACAACATTTACAATACGGTCAGCACCTAAAAGGCGTGGATTTTCATAAACTAAGCGAATGCCAGTTTTTATACCAGGACCTACAAGTAATGGTTTTATTTTAAAATAACGTTCACACATTTTACTAATAGGAATAACAAGAGGTGGAACAACAGATGAGATAATAATATCATCAATATCGTTCATATCCATACCTTGGAAACGGAACAGTTCGTTTATGAGCATACCATACTCATCGCCAGTTTTTTGTCGGTCGGTGGAAATTCGCCAATGACGATAAAGTTTTTTACCATCATAAGCACCCATAACGATATTACTGTTACCAATGTCAAAAACTAAAAGCATTTTATCCTCCATCTGTGAGTTTAGCGGTTTTGTACTGGTCGAATAGAAACATCGCCTGCTAACACACGTTTTATTTGTCCATCAATATTTACAAGAAGAGCACCATCATCATCAATATCCACGGCAATTCCTTCTAAGACTTCATTTGTGCCAATTACACGGATATGTTGATTTAAAGTAATGGAATATTTACGCCATTCATCAAGAATAGGTGCAAAACCTTCCTCTTGACAGATTATATACAAATGTTCTAAGTAATACAAGATTTTATTTAAAAGTTTTAAACGAGAAATTTTTTTACCTGTAATTTGACTCAAAGAAGTAGCGATATTTTGAATTTCTTCAGGCATTTCTTCTTTATCAATATTGACATTAATTCCCATACCAATAATGATGTAATTTATGCAATCCATTTCAGCATTCATTTCTGTCAAAATACCTACTAATTTTTTTCCTTCATATAAAACATCATTAGGCCATTTAATACCAACTTTTACACCAGTAACATCTTCAATAGCTTTGGTGATAGCAGTAGCAGCCATCAATGTACATTTTGGTGCTTCTTGAGGTAAAAATTTTGGTTTTAAAATGACAGAAAACCAAATCCCTTTATATTTAGGAGAAAAGAAAGAGCGAGATAATCTGCCTCTACCACCACCTTGTTCTTCACTGATGATGATAGTACCATCTTTAACACCTTGAAGTGCTACTTTTTTAGCTTGAGTATTTGTGGAGTCTACAGTTTCAAAATATAAAATTTCAGAACCTAATATTTTAGTAGTGAGAGAAGATTTTATTTCTTCACTTGATAATAAGTCTGGAGAGTCAATTAAACGATAACCACTTCTAGGAACACTTTCAATATTATAGCCATTATCACGTAATGCTTTTATATGTTTCCAAATAGCAGTTCGAGATACTTTTAGCGTATCAGCTAAGTATTCACCAGATAAAAATTTGTTGCCATTTTGTTTTAATAAATTTAAGATTTGAGAACGCATAATAAAAATTGTTATAAAATAACAATAGCTACCCTCTTTTCTTTAAGATTTTGATTGGTGATATAAATATAATAAATAGATTAATAAAAATCTTGATTGTTAAAATATATAATAGCCTAACAAAGTCATATTCGCAATAAAGTTAGATAATAAATTTTAGAAGAAAAAAGGATTTTTACAAATTTTAGTAAAATATAATATATATATCTTTAAATATCTTTAAGAATTAGATTATATTTTATAAATTGGAGGTAGATTATGATGATGGCATTAAACTTTCAGGCAAAAAAACATGAAGAATTGATTATGTCACGCAAAAAAAATTGTACTGTTCGCTTAGGAGATGTTCGCAGTCAATATCCAGAAAGTTCTATAGTGTGGATTACTACTGGTAAAAAATATGAAGTGAAAAAAAGATTATATACAGCAATCATTGATAAAGTTCGCGTAAAAAAATTCGCTGAATTAACTTCAAAAGATTTAGGTCACCAAAATCCAGAAATTGATTCATTAGAAGAATTACGTTTAGATTTTGAAAATATTTATCAGCGTCGAATTACTTTAGATGATACTGTAACAGTAATATATTTTTCTGAAGTTCTTTAAGAAATTTTGAATAATAAGCTATTTTTTCATTTCTATATAATGGGAAAATAGCTTATTTATTGGGCTTTTGGAGGCATTGAAAAATTTTTTAAATTTTTTTCAAAAAAGTTGTTGACAAAATACTCTGTTATGCATATAATAATACATGTCGCTGATACAGCGGCAGACAAAAAACGTCAAATGCGGAAGTAGCTCAGTGGTAGAGCATCACCTTGCCAAGGTGAGGGTCGCGAGTTCGAGCCTCGTTTTCCGCTCCAGACGGCGGCATAGCCAAGTGGTAAGGCAGAGGTCTGCAAAACCTTTATTCCCCAGTTCAAATCTGGGTGCCGCCTCCAAATGAATTTATTATGCACTGTGTGATTGCACAGTGCATTTTTTGTTATATAATAAAATATTGAGCTGTGAAAAATATTAAATATAATTTTAAGGAGTTGTTTTTTTGCGTAATCGTGGTTTTGAAATAGTGAGTGATTTTAAAGATAAATATATAAATTTACCAACTCGAAAAACAAGTAAATCAGCAGGTTATGATATCGAAGCTGCTGAAGATAAAATCATAAAAGCTGGGCAGATGGCAGTAATTGCAACAGGATTAAAAGCTTATATGCAAGATGATGAATATTTAGGTATACATATTCGTTCTAGTTTAGCTTTTAAAAAGAATTTGAATTTAGTAAATTCTCAAGGTGTTATTGATGCAGATTATTATAACAATGAGGATAATGAAGGTCATATAATGATTGGTCTGATAAACTTTGGTGATGAAGATGTAGAAATTACTAAAGGTATGAGAATAGCTCAAGCCATTTTTTATAAATTTTTAACTATAGATGATGAAAAAAATGTTGATACTATAAGAAGTGGCGGTTTTGGTTCAACAGGAGAATAATATGCAAGATTTAGACTTATTTTCAGCAATGGCTAGTGAAAATAATAAAAATATAAGCGAAAATACCATAGAAATGGATGAAGATTATCGTCCGTTAGCTGAAAGAATGAGACCGCGTAATTTTGATGAATATATAGGACAGGAAAAAATACTGGGTAAAAAATCATTTTTGCGTAGAATGGTACAAGAAGATAAAATACCTTCGATGATTTTATATGGGCCTCCAGGTACAGGAAAGACAACGCTTGCGAAAATGATTGCAGGTATGACAAAAAGTGAATTTTCTCGATTAAACGCGGTGTCTGCTGTTATCTCTGATGTGCGTAAAATCATTGAAAAAGCTGATGAAAATAGAAGATATTATCGTAAACGTACAATTATATTTTTAGATGAAATACATCGTTTTAATAAGGCTCAACAAGATGTATTATTGCCTTACGTTGAAGATGGTAGAATTATCTTGATTGGTGCTACTACAGAAAATCCGTATTTTGAAGTAAATCATGCGTTATTATCTAGAGTTCGTGTAGTAAAATTAGAATTATTAGATGAACAAAATTTAATTGATATCTTAAAAATAGCTTTAGAAGATAAAGTTCGCGGTTTGGGTAAATATAAATTTAAGTATGATGATGAAATATTATCGATAATAGCTCAATATGCTGGTGGCGATGCTAGAGTGGCTTTGAATATATTAGAGCAAGCTGGCGATGTGGCGTTAGAGCAAAATCATAATATCAATAAAGAAATTATTGAAAGTATTATCAGTGAAAAAATTCAAACATATGATAAAAATGGTGATAATCACTATGATATAGTATCGGCATTTATCAAGAGTATGAGGGGAAGCGACCCTGATGCGGCGTTGCACTATTTAGCAAGAATGTTGGTAGCAGGTGAAGATATTAATTTTATTGCTCGAAGAATTGCTATCTGTGCTTCTGAAGATGTGGGAAATGCAGACCCACAAGCTTTAGTTTTGGCTATGGCTACAGTGCAAGCTGTCCAATTTTTGGGTATGCCTGAAGCTCGTATACCACTTGCACAAGCAGTAACATATATAGCATCTGCGCCTAAAAGTAATGCTAGTTATTTGGCAATTGATAAAGCTATAGAACAAGTAAAAAGTCAAGATTGTGGGCAAGTACCAATACATTTAAGAGATTGTCATTATAAAGGTGCTAAAAAGCTTGGTCATGGTGTAGATTATAAATATGCTCATGATTATCCATATCATATAGTGAAACAACAGTATTTGCCTGACAAAATAAAAAATGCTAAATATTATATGCCAACATCAAATGGATATGAAGAAAAAATTGGTAGATATATGCAGTTTTGTGAAAAAATAAATTCTTAATTTTGACAAAAAAGCATTAGTTTGTTAGTATATGAATATATCTTAGTTGTTTACTAGGAAATATATATTTGTTATTTGTAGATAGATTTTAGAGGGGAAAAGAAGATGAAAAAAAAGGTAGCAGTAGCTATGAGTGGTGGCGTAGATAGTTCGCTTACAGCTGCTTTATTGATAGAACAAGGTTATGATGTTATTGGCGTAACAATGACTTTAAGTGATGAAAGTAGAGAAGCAGGCGGTTCAACTGCTGTCAGTGATGCTAAAAAAGTAGCAGATGCGTTGAATATTCCACATTATGTAGTTAATTATCATAAGAAATTTAAAGATGATGTAATAAAATATTTTATCAGTGAATATGCAAAGGGTAGAACACCTAATCCTTGTGTGAGATGTAATAATACTGTCAAATTTGGTAGTTTATTGAAAGATTGCTTAGAATTAGGTGCAGATTGTGTAGCCACTGGTCATTATGCACGCATTGAACAAGATGAAAAAACAGGCAGATATTTATTAAAAAAAGGTTTAGATGTAAGAAAAGACCAATCATATGTTTTATATACTTTGACACAAGATGTATTAAAGCATTTTATGTTGCCACTTGGAAATTATAGTAAGGAAAAAACTCGTGAATTAGCTGGAAAAATGAATTTACCAGTAGCTAATAAGCCTGAAAGTCAGGAGATTTGTTTTATTCCAAATGATGACTATAAAGCTTATTTAAAAGCAAAAGCACCACATATTTTAAAACCTGGTGATATTGTTGATGTCAATGGTAATAAATTGGGTCGACATGAAGGTGTACCATTATATACTGTGGGACAAAGAAAAGGATTAGGTATAGCTGCTGCTCATCCATTATATGTAGTTGGTTTAGATGTGAAACGCAATCGTGTAATTGTTGGTGAAAATAAAGATGTTTTCGCTAAAGGATTAGTAGCTAAAGATTTAAACTTTATCACAAGAGATGATTTCACTGAAAAATTCGTTACTAATGCTAAAATTCGTTATGGCGCTAAAGAATGTGAATGTACTGTGGAACCATTAGATAATGGCAATTTGGCTAAAATTTTATTTAGTGAACCACAAAGAGCGATTACACCAGGGCAATCTGTAGTATTTTACGAAGATGAAATCGTTGGCGGTGGCGGTGTAATTAAAAATATAATAAGATAATATATTAACGATAAAAGCAAGGGTAGATGGTACTCTTGCTTTTTATTTTATTGAGAATAAATATAATTATACAGATAATGTTTATCATTTTTATTGACATAGATTATCATTTGCTATATAATGCAGTTGTTAAAAGAAATAATAATTATTATCAAAATCAAAAACGAATATAAAGAAAGATTTTAAAATAGAAGGAGGAACATTATGACTTTGAAGGAAGCGAAACCAGGAATGGTAGTAAAAGTTGAGTCTATAGAGGCTTCAGAATTGAAAGAGCGTCTTATGAGTATGGGAATGGTAAAAGGTACAAAAGTAAAGGTATTGCGTTCAGCGCCACTTGGAGACCCGATTGCGATATCTATTCGTTCTTTTAATATGTCTATTCGTTTATCTGATGCGGCAAAAATTGCAGTTACTCAAATTGCTTAATAATTAATGGGAGGGAGATAATAGTGGCAACATTATCCGTAGCGTTGACAGGAAATCCCAATACTGGGAAATCAACAATATTCAATGAATTAACTGGTATTAGACAAAAAATTGGTAACTGGCCAGGAGTTACAGTAGATAAAAAAGTAGGTTATACAAAACATAAAGATAGAGCTATATCTGTAATGGATTTACCTGGTACATATAGCATAAACGGACGTTCTCCAGAAGAAATTATCGTAGAAAACTATTTAAGTGGAGAAAAACCTGATATTATTGTAGATGTCATTGATTCTTCTAATATTGAACGTAATTTATTTTTATGTTTACAATTGTTAGAGCGTCGTATTCCTGTATTAGTTGACCTTAATATGATGGACGAAGCGAATAAAAAAGGAATTAAAATTTCTACAGCTAAGTTAGAAAAATTATTAGGAATGCCTGTAGTAGAAACTGTAGGTCGCAGTAAAAAATCCACTAATAAATTATTAGATATCTTCACTTCTACAGTAATGGATAGTTATAAAAATTCTCAACAGGTGGAAGAACATATTGCTAATATTGAAAAGTTAAAAGCTACTATTAGTGATAAAGAAAAATTAGAAGAAGCAATTATAGAAGCACGTTATGCTTTTATTGATAAAATTGTAGAGCAAGTTGTCGTTAAGGAAAATGTAGGTAATAATCTCACTGAAAAGATTGATAAAGTATTAGCTAATGGCTTTATGGCATTACCTATTTTAGTATTAATGTTATATCTTGTATTCCAGATTACTTTTACATGGATTGGTCAACCGATTGCTGATGAATTAGATGTACTTATAAATGAAGATTTTTATGGTTGGGCAGATGAAGCGTTGACTGGATTAGGTGTAGCTGATTGGTTACATTCTTTAGTATGTGATGGTATTATAGCTGGTGTAGGTGGAGTGCTTACTTTTGTGCCACTTATTTTCACGTTATTTTTCTGCTTGAGTTTCTTAGACGGTACAGGATATATGGCTCGTGTGGCTTTTGTCATGGACCCAATTATGCGTCGTGCTGGTCTTAGTGGTAAAGCATTGATGCCTATTATTTGTGGTTTCGGTTGTGCTGTTCCAGGTATTATGGGAGCTAGAGCGTTAGATTCAGAAAAAGACCGTATGATAACTATTTTAGTAACGCCGTTTTTAACTTGTGGTGCTAAACTTCCAGTAATGGCGTTATTTGGAGCTATTTTCTTTGGTGAAAATGCAGGTGATGTTGTATTTGCTATGTATCTTATCGGTATAATTGGTGCAATTTTAGCTTCTAGTATATTGAGTAGAACTGTATTTGAAAAGGATAATACAAGCTTTGTTTTAGAATTACCACCATATCGTATTCCAGATATGAAAACAGTATTGTTAGAAACATGGGATAAAGGTAAAGGTTATCTCATAAAAGCAGGTACAATAATTTTTGCTATGTCTGTAATTTTATGGTTCTTAAGCAGTTATAATTTTGCAGGTCAAGTAGAAGATATGTCTGAATCTTTATTAGCTAGTCTTGGTGGTATTATGTCCACATTGTTTGTATTCCATGGTTTTGATACATGGGAAGCTGGTTCTGCTGTTATTACTGGTATTATGGCAAAAGAAGCTGTTATTTCTACAATGGGTATTTTATATGGTTTACCTGATTTAAGCCCTGATACTGAAACTGTTGAAGCTGTAGGTATGGTAGCTAATACTGGATTACAGATGGCATTTACGACAATGTCTGCGTTAGCATTTATGGTGTTTAGCCAGTTATATACACCATGTATGACAGCACTTGGTACAATAAAGAAAGAAGCTGGTGGTTGGAAATGGATGTTCTTATCTGCTATTGGTAATTTTGTTGTAGCATGGGTTGTATCTTTATTAGTTTATCAAGTAGGCACATTATTAGGTTTTTGATAAATTTTGATATTTAGTATAAAAATAAACGGAGGCTTTTAAATGACGACAGGTGATATCGCTACTTGGATTATAGCTTTGATAATATTTATAGCTTTTGTTTTTGGTATGAAACGCATATATCATAATTTTTCTTCAGGAAAATGTGATTCTTGTGGTACAAATAATGGTTGTTCTGGCGGTTGCCATTGTGATTGCTGTGGAACAGATAATAAGCTAATTTCTAAGGTCAAAGATAAACAGCATTGATAATGATTATAGGCATTTTGCTTTATAATAAAAGGTCTATTATATATTATATTAAAAGGAGTCTTGATTATGTTTACAAGAACAGATTTTTGGATTGGTTTAGCTGTAGGTGTGGTAGCAGGTGCATTTGGTTATAAATATATGCAAAATCGTGTTCAGCAACAACCTGTTATTGCGGAAGGACAAGAACAAGTGTCTATGGAAGAACTTGTTCGTCAAAAAGAAGCTTTAGAAGATATGATTGCTGCACAGCAAGCTGCTGAAGTTAAATAATTTCAATAAAAAAGGAGTGTTTATTAAAACACTCCTTTTTTAAAATCTATGTGTATTTTTATAAAAAATAATTATTATATGGAGAATGTATTATGAAAAAGATGAGTTTAGGAATTCCTTTAGCTGTTGGAATGACAGGTACTGTTTTATCTTTGGTAACAGGAAGTAAAAAAATACATACTGTATTTGGAATAGCTTGGACAGCTTTATCTTTAGCACATGCGTATCAATATAAAAAAGTGATGAAAAATAATGTGAGGAAGGGTTTTAGTCAAATGAATATTCTAAATGCAGTGGGTATACCAACATCTAAGATGGATTGGTTTTTAAAATCAGTAACAGTAGGTTCTTATATACCAGGACGTATTCGTGTTTATAGTAAAGCTTTAATAAATAATGCACAATTAAAGTTAAAAGTTGAAGAAACTATGGCTAAATATAATGAACTAGACAAAGTTACTATAAATACAATAACAGGTTCTGTTCTTATTGAATATCAACCAGCAAAAATAAAAACTAATAAAGAACTTTGTGAGATTGAAGCATATATAAAAAAACGTGCAAATAGATAAGTGGGGTGGATTTTATGTCATATGCATCTGGTATGGCTATTGGATTAACTATTGGACAACAATTATTAAAATTTTTTTCTAAAGATGGAGGAAATAATAAAATTTTTAGTTTTTCAGAACTACATCAAGGATTGAATACTATAAATGAAGAAATAAAAGCACAAAGTTTTCGTTTGGCACATGCTATAAAAGGGCGTCGCCGTTATTATATTGATGCTTTAAAACAAAATGAAAAATTAGCTAAAGTATTAAGTTTAAAATTGAAAGAGTTACCATATATAAAAGAAGTTACTACTAATATTAATACGGGAAGTTTACTTATTATATATAGTTGTGTAGAAAATATTATAGATGATATATTTGCACAGTTGAAAAACAAGGTATTTGCTTTTAAACATAAAGTAACTCAAATGAGTAATCAAGCAACTACTATGGCTAGTGATACTATTTTAATGGTAGTGAAAGAGATAAATGAATGGGTTAAGAAAAAAACAAATAATGTCATAGATTTACGTGTACTAGTATCAAGTTTTTTTGCTTTAAGAGGTATACGTAAGATTTTAACTATGGGGCAACGTCCTAATGGACCACAAATGCTATGGTGGGCATTTTCTATTTTGAGAGGAATTGGTAAATAATGACGAATCAAACTATGAGATATTGTCAAATTCCATTACAATCTTATTTAACTGTAAATCAAAGAAATAAATTGACTTTACGTTTACATGCAATTAAAAATGTTGTTCTAGTAAGATATTATTCAAAGGCAGTACGTATATTTTATAAAGATAGTATAAATAAATTAGCAATTATACAGGTTTTAGGTTATAAAGTAAATATACCAGTAGTTAATAAACCAAAAGAAACTTTGCCAGTGAAGAAAGATATCAATAATGAATTACAAGCTTATAAACGAGATGCAATTATTTCTTTAGTAGGCTTTGTGGGTTTACAAGTATTGAAAAAATTTGCTCCGCAAGTATATACAAGTTTAAATATTGTGCGTAGTTTATTTGTATTGGGAATTGCACGTAATGTAATTAAAAATGGTTTAAAAGGTTTAATAACAGATGGTCAGCCAAATGCTGATACACTTACTTCGACAGCTGTTATTGCTTCAGTATTAGCAGGTAAACCAGAATCTAGTTTAAGTTTAATGACACTTTCTAATGTAGCCGAAATGCTTACTATTTATGCAGCAGAACGAGCTAGAAAACATATATCTAGTTTGTTGAAATTAGATCAACAATATGTATGGCGTGTAGAAGATGATGGACATGAAGTAAAAGTACCCATAGAAACTATTAAGGTAAATGATGTTATTGCAGTGCATACTGGAGAAAAGATTTGCGTTGATGGCAAGGTTTTAAGTGGTAATGCGGCAATTGACCAAGCTTCAATAACAGGTGAATCCAATCCTGCTTTAAAAGGACAAGATGATCCAGTATATGCAGGTTCAGTAGTACAGGGTGGACAACTTACTATTTTAGTACAGAAAGTAGGAGATGATACATCTCTTGCTAGAATTGTGCATTTAGTAGAAGATGCACAAGCTCGCCGAGCTCCTGTACAAAATTTTGCTGATAGAATGGCGAATATGTTAGTTCCTATTTCTTTTATAGGGGCAGCTATTGTTTATGGAGCAACTCGTGATTGGCAACGTGTACTTAATTTATTATTTATTGATTTTTCTTGTGGTTTAAAATTATCTACGGCAACAGCAATATCAGCAGCAGTAGCTACTGCTGCAAAACAAGGAATTTTAATAAAAGGTGGTAACTATATTGAAGCTTTAGCTGATATTGATACTGTAGTTATGGATAAAACAGGAACAATTACAGTAGGTGAGCCGAAAATAGTAGAAACACATACAGCTGAGGGTGTTTGTGAAAAAGAAATGATATTATTAGCAGCATCAGCAGAAATTCATTCAGTTCATCCATTGGCAGTGGCTATTCAAAATTATGTAGAGGAACAAGGTTGGAAAGTACCAGACCACATAGATTCAGATACAGTAGTTGCTCATGGTATGGAAGCAAATGTGGATGATTTTGATGGATTTAAAGGTGGACATATTATTGTAGGCAGTCATCATTTTATGATGGATAGAGAAGTAACAGGTCTAGATAATTTTTCTGATATAGAAATTATGCCAGGTCATAATATCTTATATGTAGCACGTGATGCTAAGCTTATGGGTTTAATTGTTATTAATGATCCAATACGTCCACAAATGAAAAAAACTTTTAATCAGATGCGTCGGCATGGTATTGATGAAATTGTAATGCTTACAGGAGATAGTGAAGAAGTAGCTAATACTGTAGCACATAAAATGGGAATTGACAATTATTATGCAGAAATTTTACCAGAAGATAAAGCTGAAATTGTAAATAGACTACAGAAAAATGGACATGTATTAATGGTAGGAGATGGTATAAATGATGCGCCAGCATTAGCTTTTGCTGATGTAGGGGTAGCATTAGGTGGTCGTCGAACAGATATTGCTGTAGAATCTTCGGATATCACAATTAATTCGGATAATCCAATAAAATTAATGGACGCTTTAGAACTTGGTCAAAATACTATGAAATTAATTCGTCAAAATTTTACAGCTACAATTACTATTAATTCGGCGGCAATGCTTCTTGGTGCTTTGGGTAGAATTAATCCACTTGTAGCAGCTATTATTCATAATACGGCTACTTTAGCGGTAGTATTAAATAGTAGTAGAATTTTGATGGGAAAAGATAATTTTTTTAATAAATAAACAATAAATTAAAATAGGTGTGATTTTTCATACCTATTTTTTTATTTGATGAATTTTTATATAGTCTTAATACTATGTTGATAAGTATTAAGGCTATTTTTATGTTATTTAAGGTATTATATACGTAATCTCAATTATCAATTAGGAGGACTATTGTGATTACATTTGAAGAAGTAGACAAGGCTTATAAAGAAAAACTTGTACTACACAAAATTAATCTCACAATCAATGATGGTGAATTTGTGGTGTTAATAGGTTCATCTGGTTGTGGAAAAACAACTTTATTGAAAACTATAAATAAATTGGAGACTGTGGATAGAGGCTTAATAAAGATAGATAATGTTTCAATACGTCAGCAAAATACTTTAGAGCTTCGTAGACGTATTGGGTATGTTGTTCAAGATGCAGGATTATTTCCACATATGACGATTTATGATAATATTGCAACTGTGTTAAGAATAAATAATTATGATAGCAATAATATAGAAAATCGCATTGATGAATTATTAGAAATGGTGGATTTAGACCCAAATAGTTATAAATATTTATATCCGTGTCAATTGTCTGGAGGTCAAAAGCAGCGTGTAGGCGTAGCTAGAGCTTTTGCTACTAATCCAGATATTATTTTAATGGACGAGCCATTTAGTGCTTTAGACCCTGTAACACGTAGTGATTTACAAGATGCAGTAGTAAAATTACAAAAGCAATTCAAGAAGACTATTGTCTTTGTAACTCATGATATGGACGAAGCTATAAAATTAGCTGATAAAATATGTATTATTCAAAAAGGTTGGATTGTACAATATGATACTCCAGAAAATATTTTGAAAAATCCTGCCAATGAATATGTACAAAATTTTGTGGGCAAAAATAGATTGTGGTCTAATCCAGAATTTATCAAAGCTAGTGATATTATGTTGAAAAATCCATGCAAAATTTCTGTAGATAGAACGATTATTCAAGCGTTGCAAGTAATGAATCATGCTCGTGTTGATAGTGTACTAGTTACGGAAGATAATAAATTTTTGGGAATTGTATGGCTAGCTGATTTACAGAATTTTGATTCATATAGTGGTTCATTAAAGAATTTTATATCAGATGATTATCATGCAGTATATGAAAATACTTCGTTGAAAGAAATTACTAATACAGTAGATTATAATCATTTCGGCATTGTTCCAGTATTGGATTTAAAAAATGAATTAGTAGGCTATTTAACAAAAAGTAGGCTATTATCAGTGCTTAGTCGTCAATATCAAGATAGTGTAAGACAAAAGGACGGAATTTTAGCATGAATAGTTCATTACTAGCTTTATTTTTAGATAAATATCCAGATGTATGGCTTCGTTTTATGGAGCATATGAACATGACTACAATGGCGGTATTATTATCTATAGCTATCGGGGTACCATTAGGTATTTTGATAACTAGAAATAAAACTGCGTCAAATATAGTTATTGGAATAGCCAATTTAATGCAAAGTATACCATGTATTGCGCTGTTAGCATTTTCTGTACCATTTGTAGGCATTGGAGAAAAGCCTGCTATTATCATGGTAATAATTTATGCTTTATTGCCAATTATAAAAAATACTTATACAGGTATTAGCAGTATTGACCCTAAACTTAGAGAAGCTGCAGAAGGAATAGGTTTATCTAGTTGGCAAAAATTAATTAAAGTAGAAATGCCACTTGCCATGCCTTTTATTATGGCAGGAATACGAATTAGTACGGTAGCAGCTGTGGGAACAATGACTATTGCTGCTTTTGCCGGAGCTGGCGGCTTAGGTTGGTTTATTAATATGGGGCTTATTGGTCTTAATATTGATATGGTTTTATTAGGAGCTATTCCAGCATCAGTTTTAGCTTTATTAATTGATTATATGTTAGCTAAAGCTGAAAATCTATTAGTGCCAGAAGGGTTAAAACCAGCAGGACAAATAAAAAATGATAAATTAGAAAAACATACATTCCAAAAAGTAGTAGTAGCAGGATTGTGTACTTTATTGGTGATAATGCCACTTGGTGTTAAAGGTTATGCTTATATAAAAGATGCTACTCAGAAAACAATTGTAGTAGGTACATCTAATTTTACAGAAGTATTTATTTTGGGATATATGTATGAAGATTTAATTGAACATTATACTGATTTTAAAGTAGAGCGTCGTTTTAACTTAAATGGTGCAGATTTTTGCTTTAGTGCTTTGACAAATGGTGATATTGATACTTTTGTAGAGTATTCAGGTACAGCTTTGATGAATTTTTGTAAATTGCCAATGAATTCAGATTCAGAAGTAGTATATAATCAAGTATCAGAGACATTATTAAATAAATATAATGTAGTAACGTCTAAACCATTAGGTTTTAATAATACTTATGTGTTAAGTGTTCGTCCAGATTTTGCTAAAGAACACAATCTAGAGAAAATGAGTGATTTGTTAGCTATCTCTAGTGATGTAACACTTGGTTGTACAGCTGAGTTTTTGCATCGTGAAGATTGCTTGCCAGGATTGGAAGCGAAATTTGGCACACAATTTAAAGATGTAAAAGCTTTAGATGCTACTATTCGTTATCAAGCAGTAGCAAATGGAGAAGTCGATGTAGTAGATGCTTTTTCCACGGACGCTTTGCTAAAAAAATTGAATTTACAGGGGTTACCTGATGATATGGGATTTTTCCCACCATTTTATGCAGTATCATTTACTAGAGGCAAATTATTAGAGCAGCACCCAGAATTAAAAGATGTATTTGCTAAATTAGATGGTCAAATATCTGATGAAGAAATGAGAAACATGAATTATGCTGTAGATGTAGAAGGTAGAGATGCTCATGAAGTGGCACATGAATTTTTAGTACAAAAAGGGCTACTTCCTGAATAAAAAAGTGATAGATAAAACCTAGGGCAAAATGCTCTGGGTTTTATTTGTCTATAAAAATAGATGTTTTAGAAAAAGGTGAAAATATGCAATTAAAATTATGTTTAAAGTCATTATTTGACATGAAAGCATTGGGATATATTATAAGTGGTTCATTGCTATATTCTATAGGATTTAATGTATTTATATTGCCTTGTGATTTATATAATGGTGGTTTTTGGGGAATTTCTCAGATAATGATTTATGTGATAGAAAATATAATAGAAATTGATTTGGGTGAAGGTAATTATACAGGGATTATTTATTTTTTGCTCAATTTACCATTGTTATATATTTCTTTAAAGCGTTTTGGTGGAGATTTTATCATCAAAACTATTTTTTGTGTAATATGTTATAGTGTATTGTTGAGTATTGTGCCAGTACCAGAAAAAAAGTTTTTTGCCTGAAAATATTACTGCATGTATTGCCGGCGGAGTTCTTTGTGGTATAGGTGCTGGCATTACTTTATTATCAAAAGGCAGTGGTGGTGGTGAAGAAATATTAGGATTATTGTTGATGCAAAAATATAAAAGTATGAGTGTAGGTAAAATATTTAATATTATAAATGTATTTGTATTTACTACTTGTATGTATATATATGATATTTCAGCTGGTGTATATTCGATTTTTTTTGCAGTAGTAACGGCTGTTGTTATTGATAGAGTACATTTACAGAATATTACTATGACGATGTTGATTATCTCAAAAAAAGAACAGCTTGAGGATTTGATTTTTAAAGCTGTTCATCGAGGAGTAACTAAAATTAAGGGGATTGGTGCATACAGTGGCGAAGAAACTAATATTTTATTGACAGTAGTGTCCAAAGATGAAGCATTAATTTTGCGTAAAATTCTTTGTGATTATGATGAAAATGTATTTATTATTGAAGATGAAAGCATAAATGTAGTAGGAAACTTTCAAAAAAGATTATAAAAATTTTAGTTAAAACAAGGATTTCTATTTGTTATGAAGAATATATATTAAATTATGTTTTTTAAGGAGATATTCAAATGACATTAGAAGAATTGGTTAATAGTAAATTAGATAAATTAAATCCGACAGATTTAATCGTATGGCGTTATATTTATGCACATAAAAAAGAATGTTGTTACATTTCTATTTATGATATAGCTGATAATTGTAATGTTTCACGAACAACAGTGCTTCGTTTTGCTAAGAAATTAGGTCTTGATGGTTTTAGTGATTTGAAAATGATGTTAAAAATGGAAATAAGTCAAGCGAGAGAAAAGCCATCAATGGATATTGCTGAAGCAACAGTAAATTTATGCAAAAATGTAGGGGAAGAAATAGCAAAACAAGATTTCACAAGATTAAATAAATTATTACATAATGCTAAAAGAATATTTGTCTATGCTTCAGGTCATGTACAGAAAAATGTTGCTAGTGAAATATCACGTTTATTTGTTAATTGTAATGTTTTAGTTTATGAGATAAAAGGTCCTGATGAAATAGGAATTATTTTAAAAAATATAACAGAAAATGATTTATTTATTATTATTTCTTTAAGTGGTGAGTCTAAAAAAGTAGTAGATGTAGCACAAAAATTATATTTACAAAAAATTCCTATTATTTCTTTGACAAAATTAAAAAGTAATACATTAGCAACACTCAGCACAGAAAATATATATGTTACGCCTATAGATTTGCCAGCTACTGTAGATTTTGAATATAAGTCTATGTTAGGTTTTTTCTTAGCAGTAGAAATGTGGTTTGTTAGTTATAGCCAATATTGTGCAGAACAAATAGAGTAATGAACTTTAAACAGTATTTTATATTTTTAAAATACTGTTTTTATTGTATTTAGAAGATTTTAAAATATTTTATAAAATAAACATTTTCAAGATATATTGACATGTTAAATCATAAAGTTTATATTAAATATTGTCTTATAATTAACTAGTTAATTATAAATATAGCTTATTAGTTAACTAGTTAATTCATGAGGATTATTGAAAGGAAGGGTAAAATGTCAAATATAAAATTATGGACAAGAAATTTTATAACTTTAGTTGGTGCTAATGGATTATTATTTGCAGGTTTTCATTTTTTATTACCTACTTTACCACTATATGCTGCGTCAATTGGAGCTAGTGGTGCAGAAATTGGAATTATAACAGGAATTTTTGGTTTTTCTGCAATATTTATTCGTTTATTTACAGATGCAGGTGTGCGTAAATTTGGTAAGAAGAAATGTTTATATTTAGGTTTGCTTTGTTCTTTTTTAGCTACTTTGAGCTATGATATGTTTACATCAGTTTATTCTTTGATAGCAGCACGTATTTTACATGGTATAGGTTTTGGTCTTAGTACGACTTTTGCAGCTGCTTTGGTTGCTGATGTAATTCCAGCTCAAAGACGTGGAGAAGGCATTGGTTATTTTGGTCTTGGCAGTACAGTGGCTATGGCTGTAGCTCCTGCTTTGGGTGTTATGTTATTGACTGATTTTAGTGCAAATATATTATTTTTTACTTCAATGATAGTTACCTTTTTGTCTGCTGTTAGTGCAAAATTATGTAATGCGAAAGAAGCTCCTTTACCAACTGAGAAAAAGCATATGTCTATCCGTCATAAGTTGTGTGAATATGGTACAGGAATACCTTCAATATTGACAATTTTATTTGGTGCAGCATATGGCAGTGTAAATACTTTTATTGCAATGATGACTAGTGAAGTAGGTATTGAAGATGCAGGTTTATTCTTTATAGTTGGTACTATATTTGTATTTATCTCTAGACCTTTTGGCGGACGTATTTTTGATAGTAAAGGTGGCTTCTAGGTAATTTTACCAGGCGGTATTTTATATTTGATTGGATTAGGAATATTAGTTTCAGCATAATCTTTAACTGTATTATTAGTAGCTTCTGTATTTTATGGTTTTGGAGGTGGTTTATTATTGCCTTCTCTTATGACATGGATGCTTAATGTAGTTACTTCAGACCGCCGTAGTGGTGCTAGTGCTACTTTTTATAATATGTTAGATATTGGTACAAGCAGTGGTATTATTTTATTAGGCAGTGTAGCTGGTTCAATTGGTTATATTAATATGTATTATTATGTAATCGGTGTTATGATAATATTTATAGCATTCTTCATGTTTAATCATTTTGTTTTACAAAAGAAAGTAAAAAAGCAAAATCAACAGGAAGAACTCGCTTAAATAAAAATATGAGTTGTCATATAAGAGATTTTCTGCTATAACGAAGAATATAGTTAGCAGAAAGGAATTAGTATGATATGGATAGGATAAAAGAAGTGGATAGTGAAAAATATCTTCAAATAGATGATAGATTAGATGATTTATTAATTCATCAACTTTATCAAACGATGAGAGCTTTTTCAAAAACGCTTAATAGTGAGATTTATACAGCAGATGTATATAGTTCTGAGTGGTCTATTTTGAAAATGGTCAAAGAGCATGATAATATATCACAGTTAGAATTGGCCAATTGTTTGAATGTAGAACCAGCAGCTATATCTAAAACAATAAAAAAGATGGAAGAAAAAAATCTTGTTAAGCGTCAGCGCATTCAAGGGAAAAGAGAAAAATATATATTTCTTACTGAACATGCAATAGAGCTTTATGATTTTTTAGAAAAACGAGTAACAAAACATCGTGTGAAAGCATTGAAGGGCTTAACGGCGGAAGAAAGATATACATTATTTAAATTATTACATCGCATTTGTCAAAATACGTTGACAGTAGATGAATAGAAAAAATATAATATATTATCAGCTGAGAATATTGTTAAAGATATTTGAGGCTGATTTTTTTATGTGATAAAGTAATTTGGTAAATATTTATATCAATTTTGGGAAATAATAAAAGCATTAGTATTTATAATATATATAGTATTTTAATAGTGATGTGATATATCACATGGGCTGTGATAAAGTGCAAGTGAAGGTAATAAAACTCTAAAACCCTTGAAACTATTGAATTTGTGAATATATTAGATTATTATATAGCCATGAGGTTGATAAAAAATAAAAACTAATACATAAATGAAATTTATGATTAAAGAAAAGGGGTTTTAATTATGAAAAAATCTTCAATCGTAATTGCAGGTGGCGGAAGTACTTTTACACCAGGTATTGTAATGATGCTTTTAGATCATGCAGACCGTTTCCCACTTCGTCAGATTAAATTTTATGATAATGATGCAGAACGTCAGGAAAAAATTGCTAAAGCATGTGAAATATTATTAAAAGAACGTGCACCTGAAATTGCATTTTCTTATACAACAGATCCAAAAGAAGCATTCACTGACATAGATTTTGTAATGGCTCACATTCGCGTTGGTAAATATGCAATGCGTGAAAAAGATGAAAAAATTCCAATGAAACATGGCGTATTTGGTCAAGAAACTTGTGGTCCTGGTGGAATTGCTTATGGTATGCGTTCTATTGGTGGAGTTATTGAAATCTTAGATTATATGGAAAAATATTCTCCAAATGCTTGGATGCTCAACTACTCTAACCCAGCAGCTATCGTAGCTGAAGCAACTAGAAGACTTCGTCCAAATTCTAAAATCATCAACATCTGCGATATGCCAGTAGGTATTGAAGACAGAATGGCTGAAATTTTAGGTCTTCCAGGTGGCAGAAAAGATATGACTGTTCGCTATTATGGACTTAATCATTTTGGTTGGTGGTGTGATATCCGCGATAAAGATGGTAATGATTTAATGCCACGTATCAAAGAACATGTTGCTAAATATGGTTATATTGTAAATCCAGAAGCTCATAATGATGAAGCTAGCTGGAATGATACTTTTGGCAAAGCTAAAGATGTTTATGCTGTTGACCCAGATACATTACCAAACACATATTTAAAATATTACTTATTCTCTGATTATGTATTTAATCATGACAATCAACATCCAGACCATACTCGTGCAAATGAAGTTATGGAACATCGTGAAAAAAATGTATTTGCAGCAGCTAAAGAAATTGTAGAAAAAGGTACAGCTGTTGATTGTAAATTCCAAAGTGATGACCATGCAAGCTATATCGTAGACCTTGCAGAAGCTATTGCTTTCAATAAAAAAGCTCGTATGCTTTTAATCGTACCAAATGATGGTGCTATTTCTAACTTTGATCCAACAGCTATGGTAGAAATTCCTTGTATCGTTGGTTCTAATGGTTATGAAAAAGTTTGCATCGGTAAAATTCCTCAATTCCAAAAAGGTTTGATGGAACAGCAAGTATCTGTAGAAAAACTTGTTGTAGAAGCATGGATTACAGGTAGCTATCAGAAATTATGGCAAGCACTCACTTTATCTAAAACAGTACCAAGTGCATCTGTAGCAAAAGCTATTTTAGATGATTTAATTGAAGCAAATAAAGATTATTGGCCTGAATTAAAATAATAAAGAGAAGTATATATTAAGAGAATTGTATTACTAAAAAATCAAGGCACAGAGCATATTACTTTGTGCCTTGATTTTTGAATAAAGTATTCAGAAGTTTTACATAAATAGTAATATTAGTGTAATATTTAAGGGAATGAGAAAGGTTGGCGAGAGAAATGGCATTTAATAAAGATGTTGTGATGCAAAAAATTCAACGTTTTGGTGGTGCGATGTTCACACCGGTCATAATGTTTGGGGTTTTTGGTATCTTTGTAGCAGTGTCAATTTTGTGTAAAAATCCAATGATATTAGGTTCTATAGCCGAAAAAGGTACGGGTTGGTATGATTTTTGGTATATTGTCGAACAAGGTGCTTGGACAGTATTTAATCAATTACCTTTATTATTTGTAATTGGTCTACCTATTGGTTTGGCTAAAAAAGAAAATGCTAGAGCTGTAATGGAAGCATTTTTAATATATCTTATTTTTAATTATTTTATATCCGCAATGCTCAATTTATGGGGAGCAAGTTTTGGCGTAGATTTTGCACAAGAAGCTGTTCCAGGTAGTGGTCTGACAACAATTGCTAATATTAAAACACTTGATACAAGTATGGTTGGTGCTATTTTAATTTCTTCAATAGCTGTATGGTTACATAATAAACTATTTGATGTTGATGTACCAGAATGGCTTGGTCTATTTAAAGGTTCTTCTTTAGTTGTTATTGCAGGTTTTGTACTAATGTTACCTATAGCACTTTTATTCTGCTTGATTTGGCCACATTTCCAATCATTAATCGCATCATTACAAGGTTTCTTGACTGGTGCAGGTGTACTTGGTGTTTGGGTATATACATCCCTTGAACGTATTTTAATACCTACAGGTCTTCATCATTTTATCTATATTCCATTTATTTATGGTCCAGCAGTTGTAGATGGTGGTATACAGGCTTATTGGCTTCAACATATTCAAGAATTTGCTCAATCAACAAAACCTCTTATTGAATTATTCCCACAAGGTGGTTTTGCTTTACATGGTATGAGTAAAATGTTTGGTTGCCCTGGTATCGCACTTGCTATTTATTTCTCTGCTAAGAAAGAAAATCGTAAAAGAGTGGGTTCTTTGTTATTCCCAGCAGCAATTGTAGCAGTATTATGTGGTATTACTGAACCTCTTGAATTTACATTCTTATTCGTTGCTCCTGTATTGTTCTTAATTCATGCAATTTTAGCTGGTACCTTAGCAGCTACTATGTATTTCTTTGGTGTAACTGGTAATTTTGGTGGTGGTTTACTTGATACAGATTTATTCCAAAACTGGATACCACTTTTCAATAATCATTGGGACACATATCTCACACAAATAATCATTGGTTTAATCTTCACATGTATTTGGTTTGTTGTATTTAGATTTTTAATTGTAAAACTTAATTTGAAGACTCCTGGTCGTGGGGATGACGAAGAAATCAAACTTTATAGAAAAGCTGATTACAAACAAAAAGTAGCAGGCGATGAACGTGATAGAAAAGCTGCTGCATTTTTAGAAGCTTTAGGTGGTAAAAATAATATCGTAGATGTTACAAACTGTGCTACTCGTCTTCGTGTAACTGTAAAAGATGATAGCTTAGTAAAAGATACAAATGTATTTATGGCAGCAGGTGCTCATGGATTAGTTCATAATGGTTGTGCTATTCAAGTAATTGTAGGTCTTTCTGTACCACAAGTTCGTGAACGTTTTGAAGCTTTACTTCAAGCTCCTGATGTACTTCAAAAAGAAGAATTAGTTTCTAACACAGATAAATCTCCAAGTTTGAAAGCTTTTGCAACTGGTGATTTAGTATCTATTGAAAATGTACCTGATGAAGCATTTGCTTCTCGTGCTATGGGTGATGGTGTAGCAATCATTCCAACTGAAAAATATATTACTGCACCAGCTAATGGTTCTGTAATGATGGTAATGGAAGAAACAGGACATGCTCTTGGACTTAAGCTTGATACAGATATGGAAATTTTAATTCATATAGGTATTGATACAGTCAATATGAAAGGCGATGGCTTCAAAGTTTTAGTCAAAGCTGGCGACGAAGTAAAAGTTGGCGATAAATTAGTAGAAATTGATATTGAAAAAATCAAAAAAGCTGGATATAATCCAATCACTATTATGATAGCTACTAATTTTGACCAATATAGCTTATTAAAATTTGAAAAAGAACAAAAAGTAATTGCAGGCAAAACAACTGTAGGCACATATTAATAAAATTAAGGCAAAATATAATGGTAAAATATTATATTTTGCCTTTTTGCATTTAATTTAAATTAATTAAATATAGTACAGTTGGTTTCATTATTAGGATTATATAGAATAGGCATAATAAATATAAAAACTTATAATAAATTTAGATAAATATTTATAAGTTTAAGGAGTGCTTGATGATGAAAAGTTTAAAAAATTTTTTATGCTATTATCTATGTTAAGTATAATGATGTGTTCATGTACAGCATTTGCAAATTATCCTACTCATTTATATGGAGATAAAAATTTTATTTTATGTGATGGACATATGGGTTCAGCATGGTATGTGGATAGAAGTTCTTTAAATGTACAAAAATATGAACCACCACAATATATTATCGCTGTTAATGTGGTGCGTGTAGATAATGCGGATAGAAGAAGCACAGAAATAAAAAATGTACATACATATCGTTTTTTCTATAATAGTGATTTAGGTCAGATGTATGCAGATTTTAATAATAATGATAATTGGAGATATTTAAATCCTCAAGGTAGTTGGGCAGAAACAGGTATATCTATGCCAGCAGGAGAAATAGCCTTTGTTTTGGCTTATAATTATAAATTTTATGGTGATAGAGCTTATTATAGTGATGATTTCTATAATCGAATTTTCTGATAGGATAAAAATTTAGGAGAAAAGAGTTTAATTTTATGATAAATAGAGTTAAACTCTTTTTTATTTGCAATTTTGGGGTAAGGTTATTTTGATAAATTTCTTGTACTATGATTTATAAGAATAATATAATAGAAAGAGTGATATAAATATAATTAAATTTTAAGATATAAGGTGAAGATATGAAAAGTATAAGAGTTGTAGCAGCGATAATTAAAGATAAAGATAAAATTCTGGCAACTAAAAGAAGTTATGGGGAGTTTAAAGGTGGTTGGGAATTCCCTGGTGGAAAGATAGAAGAAGGAGAAGATAAAAAAACAGCATTAATTAGAGAAATAAAAGAAGAATTAAATGCTAATATTGAAATTGATAGCTACTTTGCTACGATAGATTATACGTATCCTAATTTTCATATGATTATGGATTGCTATATTTGTAATATAGATGATTTTGTAATCAATGAAGAAATACATGATGAGGCAAAGTGGCTGACAAAAGATGAATTAGATAGTGTAAATTGGCTTGCAGCTGATGAAAAAATCGTAAATAAATTAAAAATATATTTAAGTTCAAAGATTGCAGTAAGTGCTTGTCTTTTAGGTGATAATTGTAAATATAATGGCAAAAATAATTATAATGAAGAAATAGAGCATTTGCTAAAAGATAAAGAAGTATATAAAATTTGCCCAGAAATATTGACAGGACTTAGTATTCCTAGAAAGCCTGTAGAAATAAAAGATAATAAAGTCATAACGCAGGATAATGAGGATATGACGGAGATTTTTTTTCATGGTGTAGATATGGCATGGGAAAAATTAAAAGATAAAAATATAGATTTGGCTATATTGAAGGCGAATAGTCCAACATGTGGCAGTAAAACAATTTATGATGGAACTTTTTCCCATGCATTAGTAGAAGGAAATGGATTGTTTGCTAAATTATTAAAAGATAATAAAATTATGGTAATCAGTGAAAAAGATATAGAATAAAAAAATACCTAATGAGTTTATGTGATAAATTTTGCTTTATACATAGCTCATTAGGTATTTTTTATAGAATTAAATCATTAAGTTTGTTTAAACTTATTTGTCTAAGTGCCAAATGTCATGGTTATATTCAGCGATTGTGCGGTCACTGGAGAAGTAACCAGCGTTAGCTATATTGATTAAAGATTTTTTAGCCCAAGCTAAACGGTCTTCGTAATCATTATATGCTTGGTCTTTTGTTTGAATATAAGCTTTTAAATCTAATAAACTCATGAACCAATCTTTAGAAATTAATTCGTGATGTAAACGGTGGAGATTTTCTGTCTGTCCAATAGAAGTCATTTCTTCAGAAATTAAGAAGTCTACTGCATTTTTAATGATTTCATCATTATTATAGTATTTTCCTGCATCATAATCATTGTTGTTGTAATGAGCGATAACATCATCACTACTTTCACCGAAAATATAGATATTGTCATCACCAACAAGTTCATGAATTTCTACATTAGCACCGTCTTCAGTACCGATTGTAATAGCACCATTGAGCATGAATTTCATATTACCAGTACCACTAGCTTCTTTACTTGCAAGAGAAATCTGTTCGGAGAAATCGCAAGCAGGAATGAGTTTTTCAGCGTTAGTTACGTTGTAGTTTTCTACCATTACTACTTGAATATATTTAGAAGCTACAGGGTCTTTAGCGATAATATCTTGAAGACATAAGATAGCATGAATTATGTCTTTAGCAATGATATAAGCTGGTGCAGCTTTAGCGCCAAAAATGAAAGTAATAGGTGTAGAAGGAACATAACCACTGCGGATTTTTTGAAGAAGTTGAATGATGTAGAGTAAATTCATTTGTTGACGTTTATATTCATGTAAACGTTTAATTTGAATATCAAAAATGCTATTTGGATTTAAAGTCAAATGCATTGTTTTATTTAAATAGTTGCATAAATCCTGTTTACGATTTTGTTTAATAGTTAAGAGTTTATTTAAAACAGTTTCATCATCAATAAATTTCAATAAATCTTTTAATTTTGTAGCATCAGTTTTGTATTCATCACCAATTAAAGATGTGATATATTGACTTAATTCATTGTTGCAGTGCAATAACCAACGGCGGAAAGTGATACCATTTGTTTTGTTGTTGAATTTTTCTGGGTATAATTCATAGAAAGCTTTTAATTCGCTATTTTTGAGAATTTCAGTATGCAAGGAAGCAACACCATTGATACTATAGCCAAAATGAATATCCATATGAGCCATATGCACGAGGTTATGCTCATCAATGATTTGTACAGCTTTGTTATCATTGCGAGATTTAGCAATAGCATTTAATTCTTGAATAGTTGGAATGAGTTGAGGTACTACTTGTTTTAAATCTTCAAGATGCCATTTTTCAAGTGCTTCAGCTAAGATAGTGTGGTTGGTGTATGCACATGTTTTGGATACGATATCAATAGCTTCATGTAAATCGATACCTTCTAAAACTAAGCGATTGATTAATTCAGGAATTACCATAGATGGATGAGTATCATTGATTTGGATACATACATATTTATAAAGTTCATGTAAATCATGTCCTTTAGCTTTTTCTTCCATCAAGATTAATTGTGTAGCATTGCTTACCATGAAATACTGTTGATAGATACGAAGCATTTGACCTTCTTTGGTGCTATCATCAGGATAGAGGAATAAAGTTAAATTTTTACGAATGTCTTTTTGGTCAAAAGAAATACCATCATTAACGATAGTTTCGTCAATAGTATCAATATCGAAAAGATGTAATTTATTTAATCCTTTTTGATAGCCTAATACATCAATATCATATAGTTTGGAATGAACAGTAAAACCATTAAATTCGACATCAAAACCAATATTAGTATCATTTAACCAAGATTTATCTGTAATCCATGGATTTTTTTCTTCTTTTTGAAGATGATTTTCAAATTTTTGTTTGAATAAACCAAAATGGTAATTTAAACCTACACCATCACCAGATAAATTTAAAGTTGCAATAGAGTCTAAGAAGCAAGCAGCAAGTCTTCCAAGACCACCATTACCTAAAGATGGTTCGAGTTCAATTTCTTCTATATCACTTAAATTTTTGCCATTATCAGCAAGTAATGTTTTTATTTCATCATAAATACCTAAATTTATTAGGTTGTTAGATAATAATTTACCTATTAAAAATTCAGCAGAAATATAATAAAGTTTACGAGGGGTTGAAGTTGGTTTTCTGTCATTGCTTAAATTTTTTACTAGCATTAATAATCCAGTATACAATTCTTCATTTGTACAATCTTCAATTGTTTTATTAAATTGAGTTTCTAAAATATTAGTTAATTTAGTTTGCATATTTTCTACTCCTTTAATATTAAACTTTGATTATGCACCACTATATTTAGATTAGAGAATAAGCAATATTTTGTAAAGGTTATTCTCTAGTTCTATATTATAATATATAGTGTCAATACTTAAGGTTTTTTCTAAAGAGTAAGAAAAAAGAATTAATTACATATATTAAATACATAGATATTAAAAGTTTAAATTTCTTTAGAGTAGATAATAAAAACTGCACTTCTAAAATTATATTAGGTTAATTTTAAAAATGCAGTTTCTAGTTTATAAATTTAATTTTATCTGGAATCTTTATTATTTTAATTGCAAATATTCTTCATCAGTTACAGGTTCAAGCCATTCATTAGAGCCACCAACAGCAGGAACTTCAATAGCTAAATGAGAAAAGAAACTATCTTTTGTAGCACCATGCCAATGTTTTACTTCTGCAGGAATATTGACAACATCGCCAGCTTTTAATTTTTGAGCAGGTTTTCCCCATTCTTGATAATAACCTTCACCAGCTGTTACTAATAATATTTGACCGCCTTTATGATGAATATGCCAATTGTTGCGACAAGCAGGTTCAAAAGTAACGTTACCAATAGAAACACCTGTAGTAGTTAGCATATTCAAATGAGCTTGACCAATAAAAAATTTACTGAATTGTTCTGGTAATTTATCTCCTAATGGAAAAATTAAAGAATCACTGAATTCTTTTAATGTAGACATATTATTACCTCCAAATAAATATTTTTCTATATATTGTTATACTACTTGGAGTGAACTTCAAGTCAAGGTTTTAAATAAAATATTGTGCATATTAAAATGGATTTCTCATTTGAAAAAGTATTTTATCTATGATAAAATATCTATAAAGTTCAGTTTTCCGAACTAATAGCTTTAATATTTAAAGGTATGGTGATATTATGGCAAATTTGAATAATTTCATGTTTAAGGTAAAAGATTATAATAAAAATAAATCAAATAATATTGTAAATAGTAATATTACTTTTAATGAGTATGCAGATAAATGGTTAAAAGAATATCGTTTACAGATAAGAAAATTAGATTTGCCTATAGTTATTAATAATATAAATATTGGTAAATATTATTTTGGTCAAAAGAGATTAAAAGATATTACTTCTTTGGATTATCAACAATTTTTGATGAATTATTCTTTAGGAAGAAAGAAATCTTCTGTAGAACAGGCAAATTCAATTATTCAAAGTTTATTAAAATCGGCATTAAATAAAAAATATATATAATTATTAAATTTTTAGTTTTAATTTATTTATTAATTAAGACTAAATTCTGTATAGTGCAGAATTTAGTCTATTTTTTTATATAGATATTTTATTTTAATTGAAATGTAAATTGTTGAGTAGCATAACATCTAACATCTTGTCCGTTAGTATTTTTAGCTGGTAAAAATTGCCATTTATATGCTGTATTTAAAGCTGCTTCATCAAGTGCAGAACTTCCTGAAGAAGAAATTATTTCAGCAGATTCTATACTACCATCTTTACCAATAAGAAAACGTACTATGGATACGCCTTCAATTTTATTATTGCGTTCTTTAATAGGATACTTTGGAGTAGGACTTTTTATTATTCTGGGAGGAATTGCAGGGTTACTATAAACATTATCATCATTATCATCGTTACCATCGCTATCTCCTACACCAGAACCACTGCCTGATCCAGAACTTTCACCATCACCTGTTCCTTCACTAGAACCAGAGTCTGTACCAGCTCCATTACCAGAACCTGTATCATCATTAGTATTTATAGTAGCATTATTATTTATTGGTGGAGCAATTACTGCTTCCTCTGTAGTTATTTCATGTTTTTCCACTTTTTCTTGTAATTCTTGAATTTGTTCGTAAGTTACATTAGTGGTAGCTATGTCAGAATGTTGTAAAATACTATCTGGAGTTATAGGAGCTTGCTCTACTGGCGCAGGCTCTAAAGGTGGTGTATAAGTAGAGTCTGTGATATTCGTTGATGCACTGCCTCCACCACTTCCGCTTACAGAAGTTATTTCCACAATTTCATCATATTGTGGTAGAGTAGTGAATTTTAATAATCCAGTGATAGAAATAAAAAGAAATATAAATATGTGAAATAAAAATGAACCAATTATACTGATTTTCTTTCGTTTTTGTTCATCCATTAATTACCACCCGCTCCATTTGTTGCTAAACCAAAACGAGTGATACCAGCTTTTTTTAATGTATCAATAAAAGAAACTACTTTGTCATAATTAATATCTTTATCTGCTCGAATAATAATAGCAAATGATGGATTATTTTTTTGCTCTTTAGTTGCTTGCATTAATAATGTTTGAATATCTGTTTGTTGGTCTTCTAGATAAATACTACCATCATCCTTTAGGGTTACCGTAAAATTAGTTTTGTTATCAATAGCAGCAGAAGTAGCTTGTGGTAAATTTACAGGAATAGTTTTTTGTTCTACCATGTACATCGTACTAAGCATAAAAAATACCAATAAAAAAAACATAATATCAATCATTGGAATGATATTTAAATCAGGTTGTTTAGTCTCACGATAATTTCTTAATTTCATTTATTAGCACCTCTGACTTTAGCCTCAGATAAAGCAGAAAAACATTGTTCCATATTAGTGATAATATTGTTCATTTTATGTGAGAGATAAGAATGAACACATAAAGATAAAATTGCCACACAAAGACCAGAAGCTGTGGCAATTAGAGCTTCACCGATACCACCTGTAATGGCCATTGGTTGACCAGCTTGAATATTAAAAATACTAAATGTGGTAATCATACCAACAATAGTTCCTAAAAGTCCTAAAAGTGGAGCTAATGTGGTAATTACACTTAAATAACTTAATTTTTCACGTAAACGAGACATTACAATATTACCCTTCATTTCCATAAAAGCCTCAGTACGTTCTACTGTAGGCAAAGGACTTGCTTGAGTTAGAATATTAGCACAAGCTCCTTTATGTGTTTTAGCAAATTCAAAAGCTTTTTCTAGCGTTTCTCCAGATAGAATATCGCAATATTGTTTAGTAAATAAATGACCAGAATCAATAGATTTATAAAACAGATATCGTTCAATAGCAATAAAAATAATAACTAGTGAACAAATAAGTAGTGGATACATTACTAATCCACCTTTTTCAAAATACATTAATACATCAGACAAAATATTACCTCCTAAAAATAAAAATACCTTCCTAACCTGAAAAGAAAGGAAGGCATAAATATATAAAATAAATTTAAATTCAGCAATATTATATATTTTCCTATCCATGTCACTCGCAGGAATCGGAAAGATAATATAGGCAGTTCTTCTGGCTTGGAGTCATTGCATAATTTCGCCTTCCCAGTTTCCCAGTGACATAAATGAAATATAGCTCGTCCTTACAGCGGCGGGACCGCATCGGCTTATACCGATTTCTCTATTAAGTACAAAGTACACCTAAATTATGAATTATTCATTTGTTGCATAGAAGTATAGCATTTTTTATAAAAAAAAACAATAGTATTTGATAAAAGATTAAAATTAGATTAAATTTTTATTGACATTAACTATATTATCATTTATAATGCAAAATTGTAATAGATAAATACAATCTATGAAAAGATAAATATAGATAAAGTTAGGTGTAGCAATACTTAATAGAGAAACAGGTGTGAAACCTGTGCTATCCCGTAGCTGTAATGTGGAGCGAGTCTTAAATATGTCACTGGGAAACTGGGAAGGCAAGATGAGCGGTGAAGCAGAGCCAGAAGAACTGCCTAATTTTAGTAGCCAATAAAAGTTACTGCGAGAGACGGTATGGTGAAGTTTTTACATAATTACGCCTTTTGTTGATAACAAAAGGCTTTTTTGTATTTAATTTAAATAAATAGAGAAATTATATGGGGAATCTAGTGAGAATCTAGAGCTGTACCGCAACTGTGTTGGGAGCAGTATTATCAGTATCCTCTCGCAAAGGGATAATATTGCATAGATCTTAGTCAGGGCGCCATTTTTATGTTCATAATTTGCGATGTACAAATTTGAATAGTGCAAATAAACGTAGATATTATTTATATGTTTATAATTAGCACTGTTTTGTCATGCAGTTATGAAAAAAACGACTGCATATATTGTAGTCGTTTTTTTTTATAAAAACTTATATGAATTATAGATATGGAGAGTGTGAAATGAATTTATCAAAGAAAAAATTAGCTATGTGTATATGTTTAGCAACTTTAAATTTAGGCAATAATTATGTAGGAGCAACTGAAGCAACAGAAACAGTTGAACAGTTAAAATCTTATAATTTAGATGAAGTAGTTATAACAGCTACAAAAAGAGAAGAAAATTTAACGGATGCTAATGCTAACATTAGTGTAATAACAAAAGAAGATATAGAACGTATGCATTATAATACTATAGAAGAGGCTCTGCGTACTGTGACAGGTATACAATTTTTAGATTATAATTTACCTGGGTATAGTATGTCAAAAGTTAGAATAAATGGTTCTGATCAAGTTGTAGTATTGATTGATGGTGTTCGTGTATCAATGACAGGTACAGGACAAACATATCCATTTCATTTAGTTAGTGATATGGAAAATATTGAGCGTATAGAAGTTTTAAAAGGCTCAGCGTCTGTATTATATGGTAGCGATGCTAAAGGGGGAGTAATAAATATTATTACCAAGAAAGATACTGAGCCTAAAACCAAAATAACTACTAGTACAGGACGTTTTGGTAAAGAAGAATATAAAATAAGTACTGAAGGTTCATTAGGAGATACAAGTTATAGAATTTATGGACAAAAAGCTATTTCAGGAAAATTCAAAGATGGTAATGATATAGAATGGAAAGCGCATGATAATTCTGAAAATATAGGAGTGATGTTAAAGCAAGATCTTTCAGATAATGCTAATATTATACTAAATTATACAAATGGTGATGATGATTTTTCTTTTTTAGATCATTTATATAATCAAGATATTAAAGGTGAAGCTAAGTCAAGAAATTTGCAAATAATATATAATCAAAAAATAGATGATAGTTTGAGCAATGTATTAAGTTATAATAATGCCAAATTTGAACATGTTGGATTATTACATAATTCAAGAGATGATAGTTGGGGTAATTTCTGGAATAATAGATATAAAAGTACAGTGATAAATGATACTTTAACAAAAATTTTTGGTGATACTCATGTGGTTACTGTAGGTCTTGAGCATATAAAATCCGAAAATTTAAATCCATCAACAGTATGGACACCAGATTATCGTTCCTATGAAACATATCAATCGTTAAAAAATACATCATATTTTTTACAAGATGAATGGATGTTTGATGATAAATGGAAATTAACAAGTGGTATACGCTATGATGATCCATCTGGTGGTCTAGTAGAATTAGAATCAAATACAGCTAAAAGTTTTAATTTAGGATATAATTTTACAGATGATACTAATATATATATAGCATATAATGATTATTTTGTATTGCCATCAATGTATCAACTTTATGATACTAACTATGGTAATGCTAAATTGTTACCAGAAGAAGGCAAAAATTATGAAGTGGGCATTAATCATAAAATTGATGATAGTTCAATGATTAATGCACATTATTTTAAACGTGATTCTGACAGGAATATAGGTTTTGATGTGAAAGAAGATACTTATGTTAATGACAGTGAAAAAGCTCATGGTTTTGATATTCAATATGAAAAATATTTTGATGACTCTTGGCATGGATTATTGAGTTGGTCGAGGTTATCATATACAAATAAAAAAGGAACTACAGATTATGGATATTTACCTAAAAATATGGTAACAGTTGGTGTAGATTATACAAAAGATAAATGGAATATTGGATTAGATGGAAAAGGTTTTATTGGTAGAGATGGCAATAAGGTAGAATCAAAAGGGTGGCCAAGTGATAATTATTGGGTATTCAATTTAGGATTAAATTATAAACCAGAAGATAATCTAAAAGTTTTTGCTAAGGTAAATAATTTATTCAATCAAGAATATGCAGAACAAACTAATGCTATTTGGTGGGGCAGTAAACCAGGTGATTGGTATGGTATGCCAGGTAGAAATTTTGTAGTTGGTATGGAATATGAATTTTAATTTAATATAAAAGATTAGGAAGAAACATATAGAAAATAAAGATTTTCTATATGTTTTCTTCTTAAAATAAGATAATTAAATAATGGATATGAGGAAAGGGTTTAACCTATGGTAAAATATTTATTTAATTATCCAGTTATAGATTGGTATGAAAAAGAACTCCAGTTGATGGGACAATCATTAGGTGAATATGTAGCATCTATGAAATTAGATGGCATAGAACAATTAATTTATGATAATAATATGATATTAAAATATAAAGAATCAACAATAGGTGTACATCTTGAATATTGGTCTTATTGGATAGATTTTTGGTGGAATAATCAGCAACGATTAGATTATATATTTGAAAGTAATGAAGAAAAGAAACATTATTATAAAGCTCAAAATATATATGAATGGATTGAATATATAAAAAAAAATATAACTTTGGCTCTGAATTTAAAACCTCAATATTTAGTATGGCATGTGTCAGAAGCAAATGTTCAAGAAATATTTACTTATAATTTTTATTATAATGATAGACAAGTTTTATTAGCTACTAGTGAAGTTTTTAATGAAGTAGCAAAAATAATACCAGATAATGTACTGATATTATTTGAAAATTTATGGTGGCCAGGATTGCGTTTAAATAGTATGGAGAATGTAGTGTATTTTTTTGAGAAATTAAAACATAATAATGTTGGCATTATGTTAGATACTGGACATTTAATGAATACAAATATAAATTTAACATCAGAATTAGAAGCTAGTATATTTATTAAGGATATTGTAAATAATTTAGGTAGTTTTGCGAGTTTGATAAAAGGAGTACATTTAAATTGTTCATTATCAGGGCAATATCAAAAAAAATTTATTGAACAGCAATTTAAATTTTGTGAATTTGATAAACATAGATTATGGGAACATATTACAAAAATTGATAAACATGAAATTTTTCAAACTAAAGCTCCAAGTTTTTTAATAGATTATATACAACCACAATATGTGGTTCATGAACTTGCTTACGATAATTTAATATTATTACGTAATAAAATAATGGCACAATCAAGAAATTGTAAAATGTATTGAGGTTAATGATTATGAGAAAACTGTGGCTTATAATAGGAATTTTTATCATATTACTAAATATAAGTGGTTGTTTTTGGCAAAAGGAACAAGATAAAAAAGAGACTTTTATACTATATAGTGTAGTAGATGCGACTGGTACACGATTAGATTTTGAAGAGAAGCCAGTTAGAATAATGAGTATGAATATTTCAATTGATGAAGTATTATGGGAAATAGTAGAAAAAGATAGAATTGTAGCATTATCTAAATTAGCCGATGATCCCAAAATTAGTTCTATTAGTAAAGAGGTAAAAAACCTAAAAGGACGAGTTTCTAGTGGGAATATTGAACAGATTTTAGCTTATCAACCGGATTTAATAATAGTGCCAGATTACAATATGGGATTTATAAAATCGTTAAGAAGCTTGGGATTAAAAGTATATGTGTGTAAAACACCAGTAAATGTAGATGAAATATTTACTTATATTAATAAAATCAGTAAAGTTGTTGGTGAACAAGAGAAAGGAGAAAACTTAGTAAAAGAACTTAAAATAAAATTAGCTACAATTACTAAAAATGTTGAAAATAACATTCCTGAAAATAAAAGAAAAAAAGTAATAGTATTAACATCAACTGGTTTATTGGGTAGTAAAGGCACTTTTAGTGATATTTGTTATTATGCTGGAGTAAAAAATTGTTTTGCTGATGAAGATATAATGTTTGAAGGAATTTTTCCTAAAGAATTATTATTAAAGGTAAAGCCTGATATTATCATGATTTCTGATTGGAATTTTAATGTAAATGAAAAATCTAGTATTTTTATTGAAGATATATTAAAAAATCCTTTATACAAAGATTTACCAGCTATAAAAAATAATCAAATATATAAAATTCATAGTAATTATTTGAATTCTACATCACAAAATTTTATTAAGGGTGTAGAGGAAATTACTCTTATAGCGTATCCTGAAATTAATTTTAAGGAGGGCGAATAATATGTTAAAAATAAGAAATGGAATATTTTTTTGTGGATTAATGTTAATATTATTATTAATTAGTATATGGGCTATTAGTATTGGTACTGTACAGTTAAATTTGATAGATATTCAAAAAGCACTGATGTATATTTTTAATCCTAATTTTTCATTAACTGAAAGTGGACATGGAATAGAAAATGATATTATTTGGTTAATTAGAATACCACGAATATTATTGGTAATATTAGCTGGGGCTGGTTTAGCTATCAGCGGTGTAGTTATGCAGGCTATTGTACAAAATCCATTAGCAGATCCGTATATTTTAGGTGTATCATCAGGTGCTTCCCTTGGTGCTACGATAGCTATTTTTTTCAATGTAGGTATTTATTGGGGAAGTAATTTTGTGGGAATTATGGCATTTTTGGGTGCGTTAATGATTTCAGCATTAGTCTTATTTGTAGCTAATTTAGGTGGACGGACTAATTCCATGAAATTATTATTGTCAGGAATATCTTTAAGCGCTGTTTGTAGCGCTTTTTCTAGTTTTATAGTGTATTTTGCTGACGATAAAGATGGTATAAAAACTGTGATTTATTGGATGATGGGAAGCTTTGCAGGTACACGTTGGGAAAATTTATATGTAGTAGCTCCAGTAGTAATTATATTAATAGTATTTTTTTATACACAAAGTAAAATTTTAAATTTGATGTTATTAGGTGATGAAACAGCAATTACTTTAGGAACAGATTTGGCAAAATATAGATATGTTTTTTTATTAGGTAGTGCTTTATTAGTAGCTATGGTAGTTTTTTCAGCAGGAATGATTGGCTTTGTAGGATTAATAGTGCCACATATAGTACGTATGTTGATTGGCACAGAACATAGAATTTTATTGCCTTTTTGTGCAATAACTGGAGCGATTTTTTTATTAATAGCAGATAGTTTATGTAGAACATTGTTACCAGCTACAGAAATTCCTATAGGTATTTTGATTTCTTTGATAGGAGCTCCTTGTTTTGTTTATTTAATGATAAAGAAGGCATATGGTTTTGGAGGTAATTAAATGGAAATAATAAGTGAACAAGTAAAAAAGTTTATTGGGAATAAAGAAATTTTAAAGGGTATAAACATAGATGTAAAAAATAAAGAGTTTTTAGGAATAATAGGTCCAAATGGTAGTGGAAAATCTACTTTTTTAAAATGTATTTACCGTATATTGAAACCTAGTGAAGGCAAAATTTTATTTAATGGAAAAAATATAGATGAATTGTCTTTTCGTCAGACAGCATTAGATTTAGCTGTAGTAGCTCAACATAATTTTTATAATTTTGACTTTAAAGTTTTAGATGTAGTATTAATGGGTCGTTCTCCACATAAAAAAATTTTAGAAAGAGATAATGAAATTGATTATAAAATAGCTAGAAATGCTTTAGAAAAAGTAGGATTAAAAGATTTTGTTGAAAGAAATTTTACTACTTTATCTGGAGGAGAGCAACAACGTGTAATTTTAGCTAGAGCTTTAACTCAAGAAACAGAGTGTTTAGTTTTGGATGAACCTACAAATCATTTGGATATTAAATATCAATTACAAATCATGGATATTGTAAAGAGTTTAAATTTAACAGTTATAGCAGCTATTCATGATTTAAATATTGCTGCTATGTATTGTGATCGTTTAGTAGCTTTAAAAGATGGACAAATTGTAGGTGCAGGAAAACCAAAAGACTTATTAACTGAAAAATTTATTAAAGATTTATATGAAGTTGATACCAAAATAGAGGCTTTACCTAATGACAATATAAATATACGTTTTTTACCAAAACATTTTAAATAAACAATTTAAATATTTTAAAGAGGTTATGTATATGAAAAATATCGCTATTTTAACATGTTTAAAAGCCAATGATGTATGCACAGGTGCTAGTTGTTTAGATGCTTTTTATAACAAAAAGGGATTTTTTACTCAATATACCAATGATGATACAAAATTAGTTGCTTTTTGGACTTGTAATGGTTGTGATGAAGTTTTATTAAATAACCAAGAAGGTTTATTAGAAAAATTAGAAAGAATATTGTCTGTAAAAACAGATATTGTCCATGTAGGCATTTGTACAGAAATAATAGATGAACAAACGCATAAAAAAGTTCTTTGTCCTAAAATACAAGAAATTGTCGACTTTCTGCAAAAAAATAATATTAAAGTTGTTTTTGGTACACATAAATAATATTTAGGAGGAAAAATTTTGTATAATATTAAACAAAAATTATTAGTAACTAGTTTAGTTTGTGGTAGTGTAATTTTAAATAGTAATTTTGCAATGGCTCAAGAAACAGAACAAGTACCTACTTTTCAATTACAAGAAATGGTAGTTACTGCTACTAAAACATTAAAAGAATTAAAAGAAACCCCAGCGAGTGTAGATGTAGTAACAGCACAAGATATTCAAGAAAGAAATGTAAAATCTGTACCTGAGGCATTACAACAATTGCCAGGTGTATATATGAGCCAAGTAGCTCAAGGTGGTATTCAAATTAGAGGTTTTGAGTCAGATAATATTTTAATTTTATTAGATGGAATGCCAATGAATACCACTTATAATAACAATATGGAATGGGAAATGCTCCCAGTTGAAAATATTGAACGTATCGAAGTGGTAAAAGGTGCTGGTTCATCATTATATGGTGGTAGAGCTGTAGGTGCTGTAGTAAATATTATTACAAAAGATCAAACTATGGCTAAAGGTGAATCTAAAATCAATGCTGTTTTAGATTATGGTAGTAACAATACATGGAAAAAAGCTGTATATGCTAATATGCAAGTAGATGAAAAATTATCTGTAGGTTTAGGCTATGAAAATCGTAAATCTGATGGATTTAAAGGCTATTATTATACAGGAAATGCCAAAAAAGGTACAGCAAATATAAAACCAGATAATATCCCACCACAATTAAGTACGGGCAAGTATTTGTTAGGTGGTCGTGGAGAAAAACAATGGGAAAACGAAAATATTTCTGCACATATAAAATATGATTTTGATGAAGATAAATCTTTAAAATATAATTATATTCATACAGAAAGTGAATATAGCTATAAAAATCCATTTTCTACAATAACTGTAAATGGAAAACCTATTTTTGGTGAAAAAGTAGATATTGGCAATGGTTTGATTTTATCGCCAAGTATTTCTAGTTATCTTGGTTATGACGGCAAAAAAGAATCTGATTTACATGTATTAAATTATGTAGATGAGGCCAATAAATTTAGTGCTAATTTTGGTTATTTAGATATGAAAAAAAATGGATATAGTAATGCAAGTGGGGCTAAAAATATTAATTGGAATGGAGAAGGTACTGACTCATATTATCCAGGAAAAACATATAATTTTGATTTTCAAAAAGTATGGGAAGATATCGGTAAACATAATATTTTAGTTGGTGGTAGCTATAAACAAGAAAGCTTTGACCAAGATAGAATTTATTTAAATAATTGGCGTGACCATGGTTCTGTAAATACCAATTGGGGTAATAATGGTTTATATGAAAAACATGGTGGTAAAGCTAAAAATATAGCTTTATTTATTCAAGATGAATATCAAATAAGCGATCCATTAACTATGTATTTAGGTGTAAGATGGGATCATTTTGAAAAAACAGATGGTTACAGTATCTATTACGATAAAAAAACAGGTGCGGTAACACGAAGTTTAAATTATGATTCAGCAACATATGATGAAATTAGTCCTAAAATTTCTTTAAATTATCAAGCTGATGAAGATACTAATTATTATGTATCATATGGCCATTCTTTTAATCCACCACCATTATATCAAGTATACCGTGATGGTGGTGGTGATATGGGCGGTGTTATAGCTAATCCAGATCTTGATCCAGAGACATCAAATACATTTGAAATCGGAATGAAAAAACAATTATCAGAAAGAACTAATATAGGTTTGTCCTTGTATCAAGTAAAAACAGATGATAAAATTTTATATACAACACATTATAAACCTGGTACTAATAAAGCAGAATATAAACAATATGAAAATTATGGTACAGAAAAACGTCGTGGAATAGAATTTGAAGCAAATCATCAATTTGATGATAATTGGTCTGCATATTTTAACTATGCTTGGCAATCTGGTAAAGTAGAACAAAGTAAAGTTGCAGGTACTAATTTAAAAGATGTAAATAGTAATGATTATGGTATTCCAAAACATTTGATGCACGCAGGATTTAATTACAAACAAGATAAGTGGAACGCACTTCTTGATTGTCAATACGTTAGTGCAAGACAAGCACCTGATGATGTAACTGGTGAATATGGTGCAGAAGATCCATATTTTATTGTAAATACTGCTATAAATTATCAGCTTTCTGATTCAACAAGTGTACAATTTGCTATCAATAATATTTTTGATAGAGAATTTTATTCTAGTGAAGTTACATCAGGTCGCACATATAGTGTAGGTGTACGTTATAATTTCTAATTAAAAATAAGTAATTAATTATTAATAAGGATAGGGTGATTTTTGCTCTATCCTTAATTTATCTAGAAAGAGAGTTTGTATGTATTTTCAAATAAAACGAATTATTGGATATATGCTAGGTTTTATATTGTTTTATGCACCTGGAGCATTATTTACTAAGGCTATATTTTATCTTTTTGGTCGAGATATCAATGAGATATCTATTCATAGTAGTTGTTTTCGTATTCAAATTGAGCATTTATTAGATGGAAAATTCTTTGCTATGGATATTGCTTTTGTCTCTTTTTTAGTGGTTTTGGGGATAATATCTTTCTTTAAAGGTGCTATTTTTTGTGGGAAACTTTGTCCAGCAGGTGCAAGTACTGAATATTTAAGTCGTTTAATACCTACGAAATACAAAATTAATTGGAGTAAATATGTAGATATAACACCTATTCGCTATGGTATGCTTACAGGTTATATGATTTTGCCATTTTTTGGCGGATTATTAGCATGTAACTATTGTAATTTTTATTTATTTGATTTATTCACTAATTATTTTATTTGGGGTTATTTTATCTCGTTAACATCAACTTTGATAATTACTACTTTTGTATGGGTAATTATTTTGGGATTATTTACCCAAGGTGGTAGAGGATATTGCAATTTTTTATGTCCTGTAGGAGCAGTGCAAAATCTAATTCATGCTCTAGGTTGTAAATTTGATTTTGTATCAAGGATTAATATTGATAAAACAAAATGTATTGGTTGTCAAAAATGTAGTAAAGTTTGTCCTATGGAATCAATAAAAATTGTACAAAACAAAGCCCAAACGAATGTATATAATTGTATTATTTGTGAAGAATGTGTGTATAATTGCCCTGTAAAAGCTGTTTCTTATGGAAAGAGAGAAAAATAAATATGAAAAATAAAATTATTACTTTCTTTATTTCTTTAGGTATACCTATATCTTCACTAGGTATGGCAAATAATTGCACTGGTTTTTGTGGGAATTGTCAATTAAATTGTATGCCCGGAGTAATAGCTATAATTATACTAGGCAGTAAATGTATATTAAAAAAGATTAAAGAGAAATGGCGAAATAAGTATGAACAAATTTAATCGAAAAATTATAAGTATAGTCTTAGTGATTTTAACTATATTAGCAATGTTTATGCTAGAGAAATTCACTGATGAAAATAAATCAGATAAAGTTTATCAAAAAATAGATTTAACACAAAATTATATTACAGATTGTACAATTGATATTAATAATATGGGAATAGTAAAATATTACATTGAACCTAATATAGTTAGTGTATATTTACGTATAAAAGTAGATAAAAATGCAAGAAATCTTTCATATACAACTGAAAAGTTAGATGTAATAGTATCTCAAGGTACTAAAAAAGGAATTTGGCCAAAATTAAATCCAGAAGATGAGCTTGAAAAAAATAAAAAGAATATTATACCTTTGAATTTAGAATTAAGATTACCAAATGAAGATATTCATCAATATAATATTTCTCAAGGAAAAGTAAAAATTATTGATAAACAAAAAGTAATCGGTGAAATAAATATAAATATAATAAATTCAAAATATAAAAATTAACTAAAAATATAAGTATACAATATTTAAATGATGGATTGTATAATGAAGTGCGACACCTAAAAAAATAAAAAACTCATTATGAATTTTCGTGTAAAATAAAGTTACCACACAAAACCTACACGAAAGGAAAATTCATAATGAGCTATCATCATCTTACCATATCTGAACGTATTCGTATAGAGGTTCTTTCTATTTTAGGTTATTCTACCCGTTTTATTGCTAAATTTTTACATCGTCATCATTCTACTATTGCTCGAGAACTTTCTCGCAATAAATTTGAAAACAATTATTGCTCTACATTTGCTCACAATAACTATCTTAAACGTCGTAAAAATTCTTCTTATTGTGGTAAATATAATGAATTTCTTTCTAATCTTATTTCTGAAAAATTAAATGAAAACTGGTCTCCAGAACAGATTTCTAATGCACTTTTAAACGGTAAACTTTCCTTTAAAACTATTTATAATTGGATTTATACTGGTAAACTAAAAGGTATTTCGCTCAAGAATTTACGGCATAAAGGAAAACGTAGAAAAAAGGAAACTCGTGGTAAATTCTTAATAGGAAGTAGTATTTCAACTAGACCAAAAGAGGTAAAATGTAGAAAAATTTTTGGTCATTGGGAGTTAGATACTATGGTATCTAGTAGAGGAAAATCTAAAGATTGTTTAGCAACATTTGTAGAAAGAAAAACAAGATTTTATGTGGCAATAAAAATAAAAGATAGAACAGCTTCATCAATGCTAGAAGTAATAAAAAAATTAGTGAAAGTATTACCAAAAAAGGCGTTAAAATCGTTTACGACAGATAGAGGAAAAGAATTTGCATGTTATAAAGAAGTAGAAAAATTAGATATAAAAGTATATTTTGCAGATGCATATGCAGCATGGCAAAGAGGTAGCAACGAAAATTCAAATGGGTTGTTAAGAGAATATTATCCAAAGAAAACAGATTTAGGACAAATATCTAATGATGATTTAATAGAAAAATTAATATTATTAAATAGGAGACCAAGAAAATGCTTAAATTGGGATAATCCATTTAATTTATTTTTAAAAGAAGTGTCGCACTTGGATTGACAATTCATCAAATATAAATAAATGATATTTTTTATTTTATAAATTGGGATAATTAAGCTGAAAAAATAACTAAATAATCCATTTTATTGTCCTGCTAGTACAACTAAATTGATAAATTTTTCGCTAGAATAAATTTAAAGAATATAGCAGAAGGTGATTTTATGGTAGATTTTTCAGCACAATATAGATTGATTGGGGCAAGGATAGCTTATTTTCGCAAATTAAAAAGATATACACAAGAAGAATTAGCATTTAGAGCTTCAATAAGCACATCATATTTATCAAGAATTGAAAGAGGAATTTATAGTAAAGGAGTACCGATATCTACATTAATGCAAATAAGCAAAGCCTTAGATATTGATATTAAATTATTATTTGAAGAAAAAATTTAGCCCAAAATTTATAGAAAAGTAAATAAAAAATATAGAAAGATATAATAGCTTTAAACTCAAAAAAGATATGATATAATATAGATTAATATCTTATGTAGAAGGTGGCTATTTATAATGAGCGAAAATTGTAATCATGATTGTGCAAGTTGCGGTACGACTTGTGGAGAACGTACAGCTCCTCAAAGTTTATTAGCATCAAACAATCCAAGTTCAAATATTAAAAAAGTAATTGCTGTAATGAGTGGTAAAGGTGGCGTTGGTAAATCCTTAGTTACTTCTATGATGGCAGTAACAATGCAACGTCGTGGCTATAAAACAGCAATTTTAGATGCTGATATCACAGGTCCATCTATACCAAAAGTGTTTAATCTTAAAGAAAAAGTAACAGGAACACAAGAAGGCATGACACCAGCACAGACAAAAACTGGTATAAAAATCATGTCTACAAATTTGATTTTAGATAATGAAACAGATCCTGTTGTTTGGCGTGGCCCTATTATTGGTGGAGTAGTAAAACAATTTTGGAGCGATGTAAACTGGGGTGAAGTAGATTATATGTTTGTGGATATGCCTCCAGGAACAGGTGATGTACCACTTACTGTATATCAATCTTTGCCAGTTGATGGCATAATCGTAGTTACAACACCACAAGAACTTGTATCTATGATTGTAGAAAAAGCTGTGAATATGGCTGGATTACTCAGTGTGCCAATTATTGGTATTGTAGAAAATATGTCTTATTTTGTTTGCCCTAATTGCAATGAAAAACATTATATTTTTGGTAAATCAAAAATTGAAGAAGAAGCTAATAAATATGGTATAAAACATACAGCTACACTTCCAATAAATCCAAGTTTAGCCCAAAAATGTGATGAAGGTAGCTTTGAAACTTTTGAAGGCGATTTTTTAAATTCTTTAGGTAGCATTTTAGAAGGAAAATAATTCATAAAAATAGAATTTAATAAGTAAACTAAAAAGTCTTTCTGTTTAAGCAGAAAGACTTTTTTTATAAAAAATATTTAAGATTAGAGGGAGTAAGATGAGTCAGCAAGTATATTTACCAAGTTATAGTATTGGTGAAGATGTATATAAGAGAGTACCTCAAATCTGCAGTAATTATGGCAAAACGGCAATTGTAATTGGCGGTGAAATTAGTTTAAGTAAAGTAAAAGATAAATTGCTTACTGCGATGAAAGGGACAGATATAAATTTATTGGATTTTATTTGGTATGGAGGTAATGCTACACGAGAAAATATTGAACGATTAAAAAATATGAAAACAGTGCAAATGGCAGATATGATATTTGCTGTTGGCGGTGGTAAAAGTATGGATACATGCAAAGCTTTAGCAGATATGCTGAAAAAGCCAGTATTTACATTTCCGACAATAGCATCAAATTGTGCTTCTGTTACAGCTTTATGTATTTTATATGGCAAAGATAAAGTGGAATTTTATGATGCACAAAAACCGGCTATTCATTGTTTTATAGATACAAAATCATAAGTAATGCACCTATAAAATATTTGCGTGCTGGCATTGGTGATGCTTTATCTAAACAATATGAAGTTTGTTTTAATACGAGAGGTAGAGTTTTAAATCACACAAATAATTTAGGGGTACAAATAGCAACAGATTGCTCAGAAAGATTACTGCAATATGGAGTAAAGGCATTAGATGATGCTCAAAAAAATATTGTATCTGATGAATTTATTCAGACTGTATTGACGATTATTGTAAATACAGGATTAGTTTCTGTTTTAGTAAATTTAAATTACAATAGCAGTTTGGCTCATTCACTTTATTTAGCTAGTGTGAAAATACCAGATTGTAAAGGTCATATGCATGGTGAGATTGTCAGTTTAGGTGTATTATTATTGCTACTTGTAGATAAGCAATTAATACAGGTAGAGAAAGTATATGATTTTAATCAGAAATTAGATTTACCTACTTCTTTAATGAATTTAGGAATAAAAGATGTAAATCAAATAATTGATTTAATTTTACAAGATAAATATTTAAGTTTTGCTCCATATAATATCACAAAAGAGATGATAAAAGAAGCAATAGATATGCTCGAAGCCTTAAAGCACAAGAAAACTTTTTGAGTTCTAAAATATTTTGATATATAATATATATATTGGTTTTTCACGAAAGTTGTAAGATAAGTAATAGATTATTTTTTATCAAGAATGAGAAAAAATATTTTGCAGTAGTGAGTGTACTCTGATTGTGATATACTAATAAAAGATTAAGTTATTACGCCATTAATAATAGAAAGGGATTTGCATGATAGAATTACCAAGCATTCAACAATTAGAAAATTTTATTATTTATAGCAAAGTAAAAGATATAGCAACGGCAGCTAGAGAAGCAAATGTTACTCGTTCGGCATTTAGTTTTCAAATGAAAAAATTGGAAGAAATAGTTGGTACTCAATTAGTTGTTCACGGAGAAAATACAATAGAACTTACTAAAGAAGGTCAAATCTTCTTAGCTAAAGCGGAAAAAATCGTATCGGAATTAAAACAATCTTTAAGTGAAATGAAAAAATTAGCAGGAGAAGAAGTTTCTTTATCTGTAGGTGCGTTGATGTCTTTAGGCGATGTATTTATCAATCAGCACTTAATTTATTTTAAAAAATACAACACTAATATAAAGATTAATGTTTATAATTTAGAAGCAAAAGAATTGATAAATCAGTTAGAAGCAGATAAATTAGATATAGTATCATCATTTTCCTTAAAGGATTTACAAGATGATGAATATGAAAATATATTTTTCTGTGATGAAGAAATGGTTTATTATGCGCCAAATATTGAGCATTTAGGTAATATCATCAATGTAGAAGAAATCGCTCAATATCCAATGGTACAGTATTCTCCATATTATTTAATGAATTCTACTATAAAGAACTATTTTAGTAAATTAGGTTGTCATCCACAAGTAGAAGCTTGGTTTGCTACTCCATATGCGATTATGCATTATTGTCAACAAAATCAGGTGGGGGCTGTATTGCCAAAACGCTTGTTAAATGCTATGGGCTTTTTTGATGGTTATTATGATATAGAACCAGATTTTACTTTAAAATGCCATCTATTGTATAAAAAAACAAATCCAAAATATAAATATATAAAGATTTTCATTGATTATATCAATACTTTATATAATAAAAATAACAATAATTGAGTTTAGTGTATGCAGGATAATTGAAAATATGAATTAAAATCGTCAGTGTAAAAAGCTGACGATTTTTTATTATAAAATGTATGATTTTATCGTTGAAATGAATAAATTTGTGTTATAATAATAAACTATAATGTAATGATGTTAATCTAGGAAGTGATTTTATGACAAGAATTTCAGTTGAATTAGTACCAAGAGATATTGAAGTATTAAAAGAAGAAGTAAAAACAATAAAAGAAAAATTAAGCGATGTTGATTTCATTAATATTCCAGATTTGTTGAGTTGTGATACTAGAAGTTGGGACGGAGCAAATATTGCAAAAGCTTATTTCGATGATGTAGTACCACATCTAAGAGCGATGGATTTTGATTTTACAAAAGAGTTACCGATAAAAGATAAATTGAGAGAATATAATATAAAAGAAGTTCTTGTTATAGAAGGTGACCCACCACAAAGTATGCTTTATCAAGTATATCCAACAATAAGTACAGATATTATTAAAAAATTTAGTGAAGAAATGCCGGAAATTACAGTATATGCAGGAATTGACCAATATCGCAGTAGTATGAAAGAAGAAGAATATCGCATTCGCCGTAAGCAATTAGCTGGAGCAAAAGGATTTTTTACACAACCATTTTTTGATATGCGTTATTTAGAAATGTATGCAGACCTTTTAGATGGTTTAGATATTTATTGGGGAGTTTCTCCAGTTTTATCCGAACGCTCTGTAAGTTATTGGAGAAATAAAAACAATGTTATTTTTCCAAAGGACTTTGAACCAACATTAGAATGGAATATAGAATTTGCTCGTAAAGTGATAGATTTTGCTCGCAAACATAATCATAATGTTTATTTAATGCCAATAAAAGCAAAAATAATGCCATACTTAGAAGGTGTTTTCGCTAAATAATAAATCTAAAAGCTGTGAAATAAATTTTTTTCACAGCTTTTTTTATTTACAATTGAATTCTATAATAGTCATATAAAAAACTGAAAATTAAGTAAAATCTTAAATTTTTTTATAGTATGATAAATTTTTATTATGATATTGAATTTGGGAAATGAGGAAAGTGTTATGTTTGAGATTTTAAATAAGAAAGTTTTACATGAAAATATTTTGCAATTTACTTTAGAAGCTCCTTTGATAGCGAGAAAAGCAGAGCCAGGTCAATTCGTGGTGTTAAGAGTTAATGAATATGGAGAGCGAGTGCCATTAACTATTGCTGATTTTGATAGAGAAAAAGGAACTATAGATATTATTTTTATGGTAATAGGTGCGTCAACCACTGTATTAGCATCATTAAATGCAGGCGATAGTATTTTAGACTTAGTTGGCCCTTTGGGTAAAAAAACAGATATTAGACCTGATATGGGAACTGTAGTTTGCATAGGTGGTGGTATAGGTGTTGCTCCAATTTATCCTATTGCTAGAAAGATGAAACAAGTGGGCAATCATGTGATAACAATTATGGGAGCAAAAAATAAAGATATTTTGAAAGATGAAATGGAAAAAATATCTGATGAAGTTATTGTTACTACAGATGATGGCTCTTATGGTATAAAAGGATTTGTAACGACAGCACTACAGCAATTAATTGATAAAGGAATTGATATTGCTGAAGTAGTAGCTATTGGACCTGTTATTATGATGAAAACTGTAGCTGATACAACTAGACCATATAATATTAAAACGATTGTTAGTCTAAATCCTATTATGGTAGATGGTACAGGAATGTGTGGCGGTTGCCGTGTACAAGTTGGTGATGAAACAAAATTTGCTTGTGTAGATGGGTCAGAATTTGATGGACATTTAGTAGATTTTGTGAATTTGATGGAAAGACAACGCATGTATAGACCTAAAGAGGAAATTGAAAAAGACCATATTTGTCGTTTATCTAAAAAGGTTGAAGAAATGGAGGAAAAATAATATGCCTTTAGTAATGCAAAAACATGAAATGCCAGAACAAGATGCTAATGTTCGCAGAAATAATTTTGATGAAGTGGCTTTAGGATATACAGAAGAATTAGCCTTAGCAGAGGTTAATCGTTGTCTTCATTGTAAAGTGCCACATTGTAGAAAAGGTTGTCCTGTAGATATCAATATACCAGCTTTTATTGCTAAAATAAAGGAAGGCGATTTTGAAGGAGCAAATGCAAAAATCAAAGAAGCTAGTAGTTTGCCTGCTATTTGTGGACGCGTTTGTCCTCAAGAAAATCAATGTGAAAAATATTGTGTAATGGGAATAAAAGGCGAACCTGTGGGTATTGGTCGTTTGGAAAGATTTGTAGCGGATTATTGCATGCAAAATTGTGAAGAAAAAATAGAAAAAACAGTAAAAGATGATGCTCAAAAAGTCGCTATTATTGGTTCGGGACCAGCAGGATTAGCTTGTGCAGGTGATTTAGCGAAAAAAGGCTATCAAGTAACAATTTTTGAAGCTTTACATACAGCAGGTGGAGTATTATCTTATGGTATTCCAGAATTTCGTTTACCAAAAGATAAGGTTGTAAAACCAGAAATTGATAATTTGCGTAAGATTGGTGTAAAAATAGAAGTGAATTCTGTAGTAGGTAAATTATTTACAGTTGATGAGCTTATGCAAGAATTTAATTTTGATGCTGTATTTATTGCTACAGGAGCAGGTTTACCTCATTTTATGAATATTCCTGGTGAAAATTTAAATGGGGTATATTCTTCAAATGAATTTTTGACAAGATGTAATTTAATGAAAGCATATCGTTTTCCAGAGTATGCTACTCCTATCAATGTAGGGAAAAGAGTAGCTGTAGTAGGTGGCGGTAATGTAGCTATGGATTCAGCACGAACAGCTTTGCGTTTAGGTGCGGAAAAAGTGTATATTGTTTATCGTAGAAGTGAAAAAGAATTACCAGCAAGACGTGAAGAAGTAGAACATGCAAAACAAGAAGGCATAGAATTTAAATTATTGAATAATCCTGTAGCTATCTTAGGTGATGAAAAAGGATATGTAAAAACTATTCGTTGTATAAAAATGGAATTAGGCGAACCTGATGCTTCAGGTCGTAGACGCCCTGTGGAAATACCTAATTCAGAATTTGATATTGATGTGGATACTGTGGTTATCGCTATTGGTCAAGGGCCAAATCCATTGATACAATCAACTACTCCAGATATGCAGACAAATAAGAGAGGTAATATCGTAGCTGATGAAGAAAACAGGAAAAACTACAAAAGAAGGTGTCTTTGCTGGTGGCGATATTGTAACAGGAGCTGCAACTGTTATTTTGGCTATGGGGGCAGATAAAAAAGCTGCTAAAGCTATTGATGAATATTTGATAGAAAAACGCAATAAATAATAAATTTAAATAGATTGATTTTAGGGTAAAGATATGTTGAACTAGAATCAATCTATTTTTTTTAGAAAAATTTTTTGTTATAATGCTTTTATATTTGAATAGAATTTTTTTAGAGGTAAAAGATGAGTTTGATGAATTTTACAAGTATAGATTTTGAGACAGCTAATAAAAATCGGGATAGTGCTTGTAGTGTAGCTGTAGTTGTTATTGAAAACGGTAGAATGGTGGATAGTTATAATTCACTTATAAGACCGCCAGAAATGTTTTTTGAAGAAGGTAATATGAAAATACATGGCATTACTCCACAAATGGTAGAAAATGCACCTACTTTTGCAGATATATGGAAAGATTTACGTATGTATTTAGATAATCGAATAGTTATAGCACATAATGCTTTTTTTGATATGGGCGTATTGCGCAGTTGTATTTGGAAATATAATTTAGCTAAACCACAGTTTAAAACAGCATGTACTGTTCAAATTGCTAGAAAAGTATGGCCACAGTTACCAAATCATAAATTGAATACATTAGGAGAATTTTTTCAGATACAATTTAAACATCATGATGCTTTAGATGATGCAAAAGTTTGTGCAAAAATTCCTTTAGTTGCTGGTAGAACTGTAGGTGTGAATAATATGGATAGTTTACTAAGAAAAATAGGTTTAGAAGCAAAAATATTTAAATCATAAAATTTTATAAAAAAGTGTTGACAAAAAACATTTTATAGTGATATAATAAATCTCGCATTCGACGCGAGTGCCAAATGCGGAAGTGGCGGAATTGGCAGACGCGCTAGACTTAGGATCTAGTGTCTTTCGGCGTGCAGGTTCAAGTCCTGTCTTCCGCACCATTTGAAATTATAGGCTTTACAGATTTTCTGTAAAGCCTTTTTTGTTTTTTATAAATTATAAAGTTATGTTAATTTATTAAATGAAATTGCAATTTTGAGGCATTATTGATTATTTTTGATTATAAGCATATAATTTAGATAGGATTTATTTCTAGTAAGAAAGGTTGAATTTCAATGAAAGTTTTATTATTAAATGGCAGTAGACGCGAAAAAGGTTGTACATATACAGCTCTTAGTGAAATAGCACAAACTTTAGAAAAACAAGGTATCCAAGCAGAAATAATTCATGCAGTACCAGAAACAGAAATTATTAAAAGTGTTGCAGAAAAAGTAAAAATTGCAGATGGTTTAGTAGTAGGTTCTCCTGTATATTGGGCATCTCCATCTGGGGAAATCATTTCTTTTATGGATAGATTATCTAGCTTAGCAGGTAAAGATTTATTGCACAAACCAGCAGCTGCTGTCGCTTCCGCTAGACGTGCTGGTACAACTGCAACTTTAGATGTACTTGCTAAATATTTTACTTATCATCAAATGCCAGTAGTTTCTGCAAATTATTGGAATGTAGTACATGGCAATACACCTGATGAAGTGAAAAAAGATGCAGAAGGTATGCAAATTATGCGTGTTTTAGGTAATAATATGGCATGGCTTTTAAAATGCATTGAAGCAGGTAAAAATAATGGTGTACAAATACCAGAAACAGAAGCAAAAATAATGACAAATTTCATTCGTTAAAATAGAGTAAACAGAGTTATAACGATTTTTTATTTCGTTATAACTCTTTTTTTGTGGTAAAATATAAATATAGTAGCCGATAAAGAAGGTGTAAACATGGGGAAAAAATCATTATTGACTAAAGAGGATATTGATATATTAGAGTCTTGGGCTGATGGATACTTTTACAAGATTTTTTATTATTTAGAAGATTTTGTTAAAAAAGGTATAGAGCAAAAATTGTTTACTTTGGAAGAAGCAAAAGAAGATTTAAATATTGCTTTATGGTATGCATATGCAGGCAATAATATTGACATATATGAATATTATTACAAAGTGATAAATTGGATGCCTTATTCAGAAAAAAATGCTAAAGGCTCTGGTGCATGGTATTATCGTTATTCAGTGGCTTTGACTTATTGCAGTGATTTGGAAAAAGCATATAGCTATGCACAAAAGGGTGTACAAGAAGAAGCTGATTATCCATGGGGTTGGTTGAATTTAGCAAAATTACAATATCATTTTGGCGAAAAAGAAAAAGCAATGGCTTCTATAGAAAAGGGATTATCTCTTGTGCCAGATGATTATGAATTTAACGTTTTACAAGAGGAAATAAAAGCAAATTGTAGCTTAGAAGAAATGCTATGTCATTATATAAAACCAGAAGATGATGCATTTTTTAAAAATCGACAAATGTATAAACAGCATTTAAAAGAGAAAATGCAAGCTGTAGATGGAGTAATTTGTCATGAGGAGTCTTTGCAGAAGGTAAAAGAATTTTTAAAGGGCAATAAATGGCAAGAAAATAATCCTTATTGTACTTGTATGGTAAAGTTAGATGATATAACAGTAAAAATTGTTTTTACCATGAATAGAGCAATGTTGTCAAAGATAAATATAGATTGGTTAATTAAAGAGTATACCGACATAAAAGATAATTTATTGACTTATGATAAATATGATGTTGAATATAAATTGCAGGAAATAGAGATAGATAGAGATTATCAAATAAAATTAACTTATTATAATAAAAAGAAAAAATTATCTTTAGTTTTGGCTAAAGATAGTAATAAAAAAGTTCAAGAAAATCATAATGAACATTTAAAAAATGACAAAGAAGTAGAAAATTTAGCTTTGACATTATATAAAAGAGAGGAACAATTTTCTTATGTGGAATGTTGGTTTGAAGATGATAAAATCGTTAAACATTATGGTTTAGTTGGCGATAAGGGAGATATCAAAAAATATGAAAATTGTTCAATTGATGATTATAAATTATACTTAGATATTTTCGTAGGACGATATGAAAAATTAGGCTATATCTCATGGCGAGAATTCACGAAAAAGACTTTATTAATGAAAATCACTATAGAAGATAATGAACAAAATTTATGGAAAGAAGAAAATGAAGCGCCGATATATTTCCTTTATGAAATGGTACAAAAAGCTTTAGAAATTAATGTAGTGGGCTTTTTAAATGATTGGGGCTATAGAAGAAATGAAAAGAAAAATCTGTATGAAATCGACTTTTATTTTGATACAGTTGATAAAGATATAGCAGTGAATTTAGTAAAACATGTCATAGAAGTATTTTCAATGAATGCTAAATCAAAGGTAGAAGAAGTCATAGAATTAGCAGAAGTTAAAAATGGAGTTGTTTAATTTTTCGTTTATAATAGACAATGCCAAAAATATCTGCTAACGCCCAGCCGATAGGGATAGACCACCAAATACCAATTACTCCGATAGAAGGTATGCTAGCAAGGTAATAGGCAAGTCCTACACGTGTGCCTAATGAAATAATGGTTAAGATTACAGACATGCTAGGGAAGTTAATAGCACGATAAAATCCATATAATAAAAATAAAATGCCAATGCCAAAATAGAAGCTACCTTCTATGCGGAGATAATCCACACCGATATTGATAATTTCCGTTTCAGAACTATCAATGAAAATTGTCATTAGAGGGCGAGCAAAGATAAAGACGCCAACAGATATAATTAAACAAAATAGAAATGAGATTTTTATAGCAGATTTTATACCTTGTTGAATTCTATCTGTTTTTTTTGCACCGTAGTTTTGCCCAATGAAAGTAGAGAAAGCATTGCCAAAATCTTGTGCAGGCATATAAGCTAGTGAGTCTATTTTTACAGCAACGGTAAAGGCTGCCATTACTGTTGCACCAAAGCTATTTACAAGATTTTGCACGAGTAAAATTCCAAAATTCATTACAGATTGTTGTGTAGATGTTAATAATGAAGAATTAGAAATATCTTTTATCATGGCTAAATCAAATTTGCAATGTTCTTTTTGCGGAATTAATTCAGGGCATTTTTTTATAGTGTAGATTGTTAGACCTAAGGCACAAAAACCTTGAGTTATTACTGTACCGAGTGCAGAGCCTGCCACACCCATTTGAAAATTAACAACTAAAATAATAGAAAGAATAATATTGAAAAGGGCAGAACTGGCTAAAAAGATAAGTGGTGTTTTTGAATTGCCAATAGCACGAAGTAGACAAGTGAAATAATTATAAACAAAAGAAAAACTAAATCCGATGAAAATAATATAAAGATATGTATAAGTCAAATCGAAAATTTCGCTAGGAACTTGCATAAAATAAATGATTTCATCAATGTAAATAAAAATAAAAATATTTATTATTATTGTAAGTATTAATATTAAGATGAAAGAGATAAAAATACTAGATTTTAATTTGAAATAATCTTTTTCACCATAAAATATCGAAAATAAAGCTTCGCTACCCATACAAAGACCTAATAATACTGAGGTCAAAAAAATGATTAAGGCATAGCTTGCACCAACAGCAGCTAAGGCATCTGTGCCAATAAAATGACCAACAATTAAGGTATCGGAGATATTATATAACTGTTGCATAAGATTGCCTAAAATCATAGGCAGTGAAAATTTTAACATAGTCATCGAAACAGACCCTGTTGTTAAATCATATTTCATAATAAAAGCACCTCGCTTAGACTATAAAGAAAATATATTGCATAAGTTAGAAAATATTTATATAATAAATATAACTAATTAATTGATTAATTTATACTAATACTTAGAATAATGAAAAAATAATTCAAAAGAAAAGAGGAAAACTAATGGAGGCTTTAGTTACGATTATTAATAAATCAGGAGTTCATGCACGACCAGCAGCAATGCTTGCTCAAATGGGACGTAGATATACGTCTAAAATCACATATACAGCAAAAGGTATCACTGCTGATGGGAAAAATATCATTCCTATAATCAATTTAGGATTATCTTGTGGTACACAAGTGCTTATAACTGCTGAAGGTGATGATGAACAAGAAGCTATTAAAGCTTTGAGTGAACTTGTAAATAATCGTTTTGGTGAGCATCAATAATAATATTTATAACACAAATATATTAAGAAGTTAAGAGTTGTCTTCGCTCTGAAATTATGCTAATATATCTTATACAATTTAATGTTTTGTAAAAGACAATGAAAAAGAGAGTATAGATATAATTGAGTTGTGCAGAGAGAAAATTTATAGCTGAAAAATTTTCCAACCCAGTATCTAGAAAGTAGCTTTGGAGTCCTCATACCGAAATAATATTAAGTATGAGCGCAGATACAGCGTTATGTAATGAAGTTTTATCTGAATTTTATGTAGTTAATTTATAAATTTAGATAAGAAAAATTAGGTGGTACCGCGAAGATATCTCTTTCGTCCTTTTATGAGGAATGAAAGAGATTTTTTTGTGTAATTTTTGCCTGATTTAATTGAATAACTTTAGTTTTTGTGTGAAAAATAGGAGGTATTTTTTTGATGGAAGAAACAAATATTCCAAAGGTTTATGACCCGCAATCTTTTGAAAAAAAATGGTATCAATATTGGGAAGAAAATAAATTATTCCATGCAGAAGTAGATGAAACTAAAAAACCATTTAGCATTGTAATGCCACCACCAAATGTAACAGGTCAGCTTCATATGGGACATGCTATGGATAATACTTTGCAAGATATTTTAATTCGTTTTAGAAGAATGCAAGGATATAACACATTATGGATGCCTGGTACTGACCATGCAGGTATAGCAACTCAAGCAAAAGTAGATGCACAACTTCGTGAACAAGGTGTATCTCGTTATGATATTGGTAGAGAAAAATTCTTAGAACATGCTTGGGCCTGGAAAGAAAAATATGGCAATCGCATAAAATATCAAATTCGTACACTTGGTTCTTCTTGTGATTGGGATAGAGAACGTTTCACTATGGACGAAGGTTGCTCTCATGCCGTTCGTGAAGTATTTGTACAATTATATAAAAAAGGTTTAATTTATCAAGGTAAACGCATAACTAACTGGTGCCCACACTGCAATACAGCACTTAGCGATATTGAAGTAGAACATCAAAATGAACAAGGTCATTTATATCATTTAAAATATCAAGTTGAAGGTGAAGATAGATTTGTGGAAATCGCTACAACTCGTCCTGAAACTATGTTTGGTGATACTGGTGTAGCTGTTCATCCTGATGATGAACGTTATAGCGATTTAGTAGGCAAAACTTTGATTTTACCAATCGTTGGTCGTCGTATACCACTTTTTGCTGATAGTTATGTAGACCCACAATTTGGTACTGGTGCAGTAAAAGTAACACCAGCTCATGACCCTAATGACTTTGATATGGGTGCTCGCCATAATTTAGAACAGATTGTAGTAATTAACAATGATGGTACAATGGCAGAAAATACTGGTAAATATGCTGGTCTTGATCGTTATGAATGCCGTAAACAATTAATCGAAGATTTAAAACAACAAGGTTATTTAATCAGCATTGAAGAACATGAACATGCAGTAGGTCATTGCTCTCGTTGCTCTACAACTGTAGAACCACTTGTATCTAAACAGTGGTTTGTAAAAATGGAATCTTTAGCAAAACCTGCAGCTGAAGCTGTAAAATCTGGCAAAATTAAATTTGTTCCAGAAAGATTTTCTAAAATCTATTGCAATTGGTTAGATAATATACGTGATTGGTGTATCTCTCGTCAGCTCTGGTGGGGTCATCGTATTCCAGCATGGTATTGTGATGATTGCGGTGCAACTATCGTAGAAAATGAAGATGTAACAGTTTGTCCTCATTGTGGTAGCAAACATGTTCATCAAGATGAAGATGTACTTGATACATGGTTTAGCTCTGGTCTTTGGCCATTTGAAACTATGGGTTGGCCAGAACAAACAGCAGAATTAAAACAATTCTATCCAACAAGTGTACTTGTTACAGGATATGACATTATTTTCTTCTGGGTAGCTCGTATGGTAATGATGGGCTTAGAATTTGGTAAAGATATTCCATTTAAACATGTATTTATTCATGGTCTTGTACGTGATAGTCAAGGTCGTAAAATGAGTAAATCTTTAGGTAATGGTATTGACCCTGTTGAAGTAATTGAAAAATATGGTGCAGATACACTTCGCTTTATGCTCATCACAGGTAATACACCTGGTAATGATATGCGTTTTTATTGGGAACGTGTAGAATCTGCTCGTAATTTCGCTAATAAATTATGGAATGCTTCTCGTTTCATGCTTATGAATCTTGAAGGTTTTGACAAAACTTTTGTTCCAGAAGCTAGCGACTATACTTTAGCTGATAAATGGATTTTAAGCCGTTATGCTAAAACTGCTATCAGCATTACTGAAAACCTAGAAAAATTTGAATTAGGTGAAGCTGGTCGTTCTTTATATGACTTCATTTGGAATGAATTCTGTGATTGGTATATTGAACTTAGCAAAGCTCGTCTTTACGATAAAGAAAATGTTCGTCCACGTAAAGTAGCTCAATATGTTTTAGGCTATGTACTTGAACATACACTTCGTTTATTACATCCATTTATGCCATTTATTACAGAAGAAATTTGGCAACACATTCCACATGAAGGTAAGAGCATCATGGTAGCTGATTGGCCAACAGGTGAAGAAACAAAACTTGATGATGCAAGCGAAGTAGAAATGACTACTATCATGGAAACAATCAAAGCTATCCGTAATATGAGAGCTGAAGTAAATGCAGCACCAAGTAAAAAAACAGAAGTAATTCTTCATTTAAGTGATGAAAGCTTAACAGATGTATTTGCTAAAAACAGTGGATATTTAGAAACGTTAGCTTCTGCTAAAAATGTAACTATTTTAGCAAAAGATGATGCAAAACCAGAAAATGCAATGACAGCAGTAGTAAATGGTGTAGAAATTTATTTACCTTTAGCAGGCTTAATTGATGTAGAAAAAGAAACTGCTCGTTTAAATAAAGAATTAGCTACATTAGATAAAGAAGTATCACGTCTTGATAAAAAACTTTCTAACGCAGGCTTTATTGCCAAAGCACCTGCTGATATTGTAGAGAAAGAAAAAGAAAAATTAAAAGGTTATGAAGAAAAACGTGAAGCAGTAAAACAACGTTTGGCATATTTAGCAACTCTTTAATTTTAGATTTTTTTATGAAAGGCGTAATAAAATGAATTATCTAGAATCGCTAGAATATCTAGATGAGCTTAGTACCTTTGGTACTAAGCTTGGTCTAGGTCGCATTAAACAATTAGTAACTTATTTAGACAATCCACAAACAAGATATAAAACTATACACATAACAGGAACTAATGGAAAAGGTTCAACAAGTTCTATGTTATCTAGTATTTTAACAACATCTAATATTAAAACAGGTCTGTATATTTCACCTCACTTAGTATCATATACAGAACGTATTCAAATAGACGGAAATCCTATAAGCGAAGAAGATTTTGCTGATTGTATTAGTGCTGTTAAAACTTTTGTGGATAAAATGGTTGAAGATGGCGAAGAGTCACCTACACAGTTTGAAGTTATTACAGCAGCGGCATTTTTGTATTTTGCGATTAATAAAGTAGAATATGCTGTCATCGAAGTAGGATTAGGTGGATTATTAGATTCTACTAATGTGGTAAAACCAGAAGTTAGCGTCATCACAAATGTGGCATTTGAACATGCTCATCTATGTGGGGGAACATTAGAAGGTATAGCAAAGCATAAAGCTGGTATCATAAAAGAAGGAGTACCAGTAGTTACAGCGGCAAAAGGTATTGCACTGGATATAATAAATCAAACTGCTGAGGAAAAAAATGCTGATATTTTCATAGCAAATAATGATTTTTCAGCTATGTTTGTAAATTTTGATGGACAGTATCAAGAATTGAAATTTAGCTCTGAATTATTAGGAGTTAATTTTAATTATAAATTGAAATTATTAGGTGACCATCAAATAGAAAATAGTTCTTTAGCTATTATGACCGCTAGTATCTTAGGTAATAATGATGAACGTATTACTAGAGAAAATATCATTGATGGTTTAGCATTAGCAAAATGGCCAGCACGTTTTGAAGTATTTAATTTTGATGGACAGATTTGCATAGTAGATGGCGCTCATAATCCAGCTGGTATGATGATACTTCGTCAAAATTTAGATAAATATTATCCAAATGAAAAAAGAGTTATTCTTTTAGGTATATTAAAAGATAAAGACATAGATACTATGCTTATTGATTTATTGCGTGATGATGATGAAATCGTTATAACTACTCCAAATTCAGAAAGAAAAGCTTCTCCTGAATATATTGCAAGTAAGATATCAAATCATCGTGTAGAGACTTTTAATAATATGCAAGAAGCTTTAACTTTAGCTCGTCAGTGGGCAGGTAAAGATAAAGTTTTATGTATAACAGGTTCTTTATATTTGACAGGCGAACTGAGAAATATTTTAGTCAATGAAGCATGATTTTAGTAAAGGTATTTTTAGCTTTTAGAGTAGTAGGTGTATAGGTGGATATATTTAAAAAAAATAGATTGAATAATGATTGTAAACGATTGATGTTTTACATTGTTATAGCTATGGCAACAATGTTACCTTTTTCCTATGTTGTATCAAGTCTATTGTTAGTAGCTGGCTGGGGTGTTTTTGCCTATAAATCATTTAAGGGATTTTTTGAATGGAAACGTACAATACTTGATTTTCCCATTATGATTTTTGTGATTATATCTTTTTTATCCGTTTTAGTATCACCAGATTCAGCATTTAGTTTTTACAATTGCTATAATTTAGTTGGTCGATATGTACTTACATATTACTTAGTTGTGCAAAGTATAGATTTAAAAAATATAGGACAATTAAAAGTATTTTTAAGCTGTATAAGCTTATCTTTATTTATTGTTGTAATATATGGTTTTATGCAAGCATTTTTAGGTATAGGACTAACTTCTGAGCAAATAGTATGGACTGATGGAGCAATGTTTCCTGGATTAAAAACGAGAGTATTTTCCACATGGCAAAATCCTAATTTATTAGGTGGCTACTTTGATTTGATGTTAGGCTTGATGGCTGGAATGTTTTTATTGATAAAACATAAAATCGTTCGCATTGTAATTGCAGTTTTATTCTGTTTAACAGCCTTTTGTTTGACCTTGACATATGCTAGAGGGGCTTGTCTAAGTATTGCCTTAGTAATCTTTGTCTACAGTATTTTATATAATCGAAAAGTATTATTAGCATTGATAGGATTAGCTGTCATCTTATTGCTTTCAGATGCAATTTTAGTGGATAGAATGACATCTATTTTTACGAAAATGGATACATCTTCAGAAATGCGTCTTGCTTTTTGGGAAAGTACTATAGCGATGATTTTAGACCACCCATTATTGGGTATAGGTTGGGGTTCATATTTTATGGTTTATCCTAATTATGATTATTATATGCAGGGGAATTTTATAAAAATTGTACATGCACATAATATGTATTTGAATTTTATGGCTGAAATTGGTTTATTTGGTTTTGCAAGTTATATGGTTTGTTTCTTTGGTGTAATTTACAAAGCCTTTAAAGCACAAGTTATGAAATTAGATATATTGGTTAAAGCTATGTTTTTAGGCATAGGTTTAGGTTTATCTGCATTGGCATTAAATGGTTTTACAGATTATGTAATGTTTAATACAGAATTATCTATGCTTGTATGGCTATTTTCAGGAATTGTAGTTTCTGGATATAAAAATTAAATTAATAATATTATTTAAACTCAAGCCTTAAAGGAGTGAATGCAGTGAAAGAACAAACTATTTCTAAAGCAACTATTGATAGATTACCACTATATTATAGAACTTTGAGATTGGCTCAAGATGATGGCATGGATATCATCTCATCAGATGAATTAGGCCGTCGATTAGAATTAACACCGGAGCAAATTAGAAAAGATTTAGCTTTATTTGGTCAGTTTGGTAAAAAGGGAGTTGGCTATTATGTCAATGAACTTAAATTTAATGTAGGCAAGATTTTAGGGCTTGATAATCATTGGAATATTGCAATCGTAGGGATTGGTCATTTAGGTGTGGCTTTGGCTAATTATCAAAATTTTATTGCTTTAGGTTTTAATCTAGTAGCATTATTTGATAATGACCCCAATATTATTGGTAAGACAGTAAATCATGTAAAAGTAAAAAGTATTGATGAATTGCAAAGTTGTGCTAAAAATCTGAAGATAGATATTGGGGTTATTGCAGTACCTGCTCAATTTGCACAACAGGTCGCTGATAAATTAGTTAAAGCAAATATAAAAGGAATATGGAACTTTGCTCCTGTAAAAATGAGAGTCCCTGAAGATGTGAAAATTGTTAATGAAGATTTATCTGTGGGACTTAGTAGATTGTCGTATTATATTACAGGAAAATAGCTTTCTTTTCCTATAGTAAAACTTGACGCTTTTCCCTAGTAGTGGTATGCTTTTGTTAGTGATATGCGTTATTATTTATTAAAAGATGGAGTGTTGATTTTTTATAATTTTTATTTATTTTTTATTGAAAAATTATAAATAAAAAAATTTATTTCATAAATGATACAATAATCTTTGATTATCGTATTAGACAATGATATAATGGAACACGACATAATAATGCAACAATATATTTTGGTAAGGAGGAGAATTTTTAATGATTGACATTTTAGATCGTGTGCGTAATAAAGCTTTGCATGCGAAAATTGTCAGTGCACAAGAAGCTGCTGAGTTAATTAAACCAGGCATGAATGTGGGAACTAGTGGATTTACACCATCTGGTTATCCTAAAGCTGTGCCTTTGGCTCTTGCTGAACGCATGAAAGAACACCCATTTAAAATTAATTTATATACAGGTGCTTCTGTAGGACCAGAACTTGATGGTGCACTTTGTGAAGTTAATGGTATCGATAAACGTATGCCATATCAAACTAACAAATTATTAAGAAATTTAATAAACTCTGGTGAAATCTCTTATAGCGATTTACATCTTAGTGAATCCGCTCAGTTATTACGTTATGGTTTCTATGGTAAACTAGATGTTGCTATCGTAGAAGCTTGTGCTATTACAGAAGAAGGTAACATTATCCCAACAACATCTATGGGTAATACAGCTTCTTTCGTTCAACAAGCAGATATGGTTATAGTAGAAGTTAATACTAGCCAACCATTAGAACTCGAAGGTATGCATGACGTTTATGTGCCTCTTGATCCACCACATCGTCTTCCAATTCCTATTGTTAAGGCTAACGACCGTATTGGTACACCTTACATACCTTGCACTCCAGATAAAATTAAATGCATTGTTCCTTGTGATATTACAGATAAAACTCGTCCATTTGGTGAAATTAGTGAAGCTGATCACAAAATGTCTGAATATATCATTGAACTTCTTCAAGATGAAGTTAAAAAAGGTCATATGCCTAAAAATCTCTTACCATTACAATCTGGTGTAGGTAATGTAGCAAATGCAGTAATCAGCGGGTTCGTTGATTCTGATTTAAAAGACTTATCTGTATATACAGAAGTTATCCAAGATGGTATGTTTGACTTAATTGATGCTGGTAAATTAAACTTTGCATCTGGTACAGCATTATCTCCATCTCCAGACGGATTAAAACGTTTCTATGAAAATATCAAAGAATATAGAAAACATCTTTTACTTCGTCCACAGGAAATTTCCAATAGCCCAGAAGTTGTAAGAAGAATTGGTGTTATTGCTATGAATACTGCTATTGAATGCGATATTTATGGTAATATAAACTCCACTCATATCATGGGTACAAAAATGATGAATGGTATTGGTGGTTCTGGTGACTTCGCTAGAAACGCTTACCTCACTTGCTTCTTTACAGCATCTACTGCTAAAAACGGTCTTATCTCTTCTATCGTTCCTATGTGCTCTCATGTTGACCATACAGAACATGATGTAGATATCATCGTTACAGAACAAGGTTTAGCTGACTTAAGAGGTCTTGCTCCACGCGAAAGAGCTCGTGAAGTTATTAACAAATGTGCTCATCCAGATTATAAACCTATGTTAATGGATTATTTGGAAAGAGCAGAAGCTGCAACAAAACATGCACAAACTCCACATATTATTAAAGAAGCTTTGTCCTGGCATGAAAAATTCATGGAAACAGGTTCAATGAAATAATAACCTTTTTAGGGAGGAATTTAAAATTATGAGCAATGAAAAAGAAAAAATCCAAGCTGGCTTAGCTGAATATAACGCTAGTGTAGAAAAAACAGTTGCAAGATTCCCAGAACGTGGACATCTTCCAGAACAACGTTTATATACTCCACTTGACATTGAAGGTACTGACTACACAGAAGAAATTGGTTTCCCTGGTATGTATCCTTATACTCGTGGTGTTCAGCCTACTATGTATCGTGGTCGTTTCTGGACAATGCGTATGTATGCAGGTTTCTCCACTGCTGAAGAATCCAACAAACGTTATCGTTATTTAATTGAATCCGGTGCTACAGGTCTTTCTTGTGCATTTGACCTTCCAACTCAGATTGGTTATGACTCTACTGATGACATCTCCGAAGGTGAAGTTGGTAAAGTTGGTGTTGCTATCGACTCCTTAGCAGATATGGAAATCCTCTTCGATCAGATCGATCTTGGTAAAGTTTCCACTTCTATGACTATCAATGCTCCTGCATCCGTACTTTTAGCTATGTACATTGCAGTTGCTGAAAAACAGGGTGTACCTGCTGATCAATTAAAAGGTACAATCCAGAACGATATTCTTAAAGAATATGCTGCTCGTGGAACATATATCTTCCCACCACGTCCATCTATGCGTCTTATCACTAACATCTTTGAATATTGCTCTAAATATGTACCAAAATGGAACACAATCTCCATTTCCGGTTACCATATTCGTGAAGCTGGTTCTACTGCTTCTCAGGAAATCGCATTTACTATTGCTGATGGTATCGCTTACGTTGAAGCAGCTATTAAAGCTGGTCTTGACGTTGATGCTTTCGCAGGTCGTCTCTCCTTCTTCTGGAATGCTCATAACAACGTACTTGAAGAAGTTGCAAAATTCCGTGCTTCCCGTCGTATCTGGGCTAAAGTTATGAAAGAAAGATTTGGCGCTAAAAAAGCTAAATCCATGATGCTTCGTGTTCATACACAAACAGCTGGTTCCATGCTTACAGCTCAACAGCCTAACAACAACATTATCCGTGTTGCTTTACAGACTGCAGCTGCTGTTATGGGTGGTACTCAGTCCCTTCATACAAACTCCCGTGATGAAGCACTTGCTCTTCCTACAGAAGAATCCGTAATGATCGCTTTACGTACTCAACAGATTGTTGCATATGAAAGTGGTTTAGCTGATGTTGTAGATCCACTTGCTGGTTCTTACTATGTTGAAGCTATGACTAACAGAATCGAAAAAGAAGCTTGGGATTACATCAAAAAAATCGACGAAATTGGCGGCGCAGTATCTGCAATTGAAAAAGGTTATATCCAGAAAGAAATTCAGGATAGTGCTTACAAATGGCAAATGGATGTTGAATCCGGTGCTAGAACAATTGTCGGCGTAAACAAATTCCAGATCGAAGAAAAACCAGTTGAAGGTCTTCTCAAAGTTGACGCTTCCGTTGGTGAAAAACAGAAAGCTAAAGTTGAAGCTATGAAAGCTAAACGTGACAACGCTGCTGTAGAAGCTGCTCTTGCTGACTTAGAAGCTGCTTGTAAAGATGAAAACGAAAATCTTATGCCTCATATCCTCGCTGCCGTTAAAACTTATGCAACTCTCGGAGAAATCTGTGGCGTAATGCGTAAAGTATTCGGCGAATATGAAGCACATGTAAATCTTTAATAAGTGAAGATATTTGGAGGTAAATATAATGATTAGAGTATTAGTAGCAAAACCAGGTTTAGATGGTCATGACCGCGGAGCAAAAGTTGTAGCACGTGCTCTTCGCGATGCAGGCTTTGAAGTAATTTATACAGGTCTTCGTCAGACTCCTGAACAGATTGCAGAAGCAGCTTTACAGGAAGACGTTAATGTAGTTGCTATGAGTATCCTTTCTGGTGCTCATCCACATCTTTTCCCTAAAGTTGTAAAACTTGTTAGAGAAAAAGGCATGAACGATGTATTAATCATCGGCGGTGGTGTTATTCCAGAAGGCGATATCCCAGCTCTTAAAGAAGCAGGTGTTGCAGAAGTATTTACTCCTGGTACACCAACAACTGACGTTATTGAATTCATCAAAGCTCACGTAAAAGAAGCTTAATTTTTAACAGTTAACGTTATTAATTAAATAATATAAAGAAAATCATCTTGTCTTTCTTAGTCTCTATAAGGAGACAAGATGATTTTTAATATAAATGTATTTGTGGCTTCTGTGCATAAGGGACAGGAGCTGACATCAAAGGTGGTGCTTATATGGATATAGCTCAAGAATTGTTAAATGGAAATCGTTTAGCATTAACTCGTGCAATCACAGCAATTGAAAATGAAACAGATGCTGCAGTAGAAATCATGAAAAAACTGTATCCACATACTGGGCATGCCTTTGTCCTTGGTATTACTGGCCCACCAGGTGCAGGTAAATCCACTCTTACCGATAGACTCGCAAGAGCTTATCGTAATCAGGGAAAAACAGTTGGTATTATAGCTATTGACCCAACTAGTCCATTCACAGGCGGAGCTATCTTAGGTGACCGTATAAGAATGAACAGCTTAACCCTCGATGAAGGTGTCTTTATCCGTAGTATGGGGACAAGAGGTAGCTTAGGCGGCTTATCTCATAAAACAGCTGATGCAATAAAAGCTATGGATGCTTTTGGTAAAGATGTAATTATTGTAGAAACTGTAGGGGTAGGACAATCTGAGGTTGATATCGTTAAAGCGGCTGATACTACTATGGTTGTAATGGTACCAGGCCTTGGTGATGATATCCAAGCTATAAAAGCAGGAATATTGGAAATTGGTGATATCTTCACTATCAATAAAGCAGATCTTGATGGTGCAGATAAATTATATACAGAGCTTAATATGATGCTAGACCTTGATGGAGAAACACCAGATTGGCGTCCTCCAGTTAAAAAAGTCATGGCTAGTAGAGGCGAAGGTATTAATGAATTAGTAGATACAATTACTGAACATCAAAATTATTTAGTAGAAAGTGGAACATTAGCTATTAGACGTCATAAACGTGCTAAAAATGAGTTATTGGACCGCTTGAGTGCATCTATTGGTTCTTATATAACAAAACATATTGTAGAAACTGGCGAATTAGATGCTTATGTAAAAGATATTGAAACTCGTCAGAATGACCCATATACAGTAGTTAATACTATTATGGATAATATGTTAAAAAAATAATTTAGATATAATATTTATATCAGGAGGGTTTTATCAATGAAAATCAACAGAGTTGACCATATCGGTATTGCTGTACCAAATCTTCAAGAAGCAAAAAAATTCTATGAAGAAGTTTTAGGTATTAAAATCACTAAAGAAGATGAAGTTATCGAAGATCAGAAAGTAAAAGTAAGCTTCGTTCCATGCGGTGAAGTTGAACTCGAACTTTTAGAATCCACAACTGAAGATGGCCCAATTGCAAAATATCTTGCAAAAAATGGTGGCCGTTCTGGTATTCAGCACGTTGCATTAAATGTTGATAACATTGAAGAAGCTATCGCTGAAATGAAAGAAAAAGGCGTTCGTATGATTGATGAACAACCTCGTTACGGCGCTGGCAATTCCAGCATTGCATTCGTTCATCCAAAAGCTAGCGGTATCTTAGTTGAACTTGCTCAGCGTTTAGATGAAACAAAATAATCTATATTAAATTTTTTAATAGATATAGATTTTATTAAGGAGGTATAACTTTGGCTACAGTTCAAGAACGAATTGACCTCATGAATGCCAAAAAGGAACATATTTTACAAGCAGGCGGTCCTAAACGTGTTGCAAAACAACATGCTAAAGGCAAAATGACTGCTCGTGAACGTATTGAAAAACTTTTTGATGAAGGTACATTTGTAGAATTAGATCAGTTTGTAAAACATCGTTGCACTAACTTTGGTCAGGAAAAGAAAGATTTACCTGCTGAAGGTGTAATTACAGGTTATGGTACAGTTGATGGACGTTTAGTATATGCTTACGCTCAAGACTTCACTGTTGAAGGTGGTTCTCTTGGTGAAATGCATGCTAAAAAAATCTGGAAAGTACAAGAAATGTCCTTGAAAATGGGTGCTCCATGCGTTGGTATCAATGACTCTGGTGGGGCTCGTATTCAAGAAGCTGTTGACGCTCTTTCTGGTTACGGCGGAATTTTCCAGAGAAATACAGACGCTTCCGGTGTTGTTCCACAGATTTCTGTAATCATGGGACCATGCGCAGGTGGTGCAGTATATTCTCCAGCTCTTACTGACTTTATCTACATGGTAAAAAATACTAGCCAGATGTTTATCACTGGTCCTGCTGTTATCAAATCTGTTACTGCTGAAGAAGTAACAGCTGAACAGCTCGGTGGTGCTATGACTCATAACACTACTTCTGGTGTTGCTCATTTTGCTGCTGAAAATGAAGATGATTGTATCGAACAAATTCGTTACTTATTAAGCTTCTTACCAAGCAACAACATGGATGATGCTCCAGAAAGACCTACAAATGATGATCCATCCCGTATGGATGAAGAATTAAACACTGTAATTCCAGATAACGCTAACATGCCTTATGACATGAAAGATGTTATTCGTTCCTTAGTAGATGATGGTGAATTCTATGAAGTTCATCAGCATTATGCTACAAACATCATTACATGTTTTGCTCATTTTGATGGACGTTCCGTTGGTATCATTGCAAACCAACCAGCTGTAATGGCAGGTTGCCTTGATATTAATGCTTCTGATAAATCAGCACGTTTCATTCGTTTCTGTGACGCATTTAATATTCCTATCGTTAACCTCGTTGACGTTCCTGGCTTCTTACCAGGTACAGATCAGGAATATGGCGGTATCATTCGTCATGGTGCAAAAATGCTTTATGCTTATTGCGAAGCAACAGTACCAAAAATTACACTTATCACTCGTAAAGCATATGGTGGTTCTTACCTTGCTATGTGCTCTCGTGAACTCGGTGCTGACCAAGTTATGGCTTGGCCTACAGCAGAAATTGCTGTTATGGGTCCTGCTGGTGCAGCAAACATCATCTTCAGAAAAGACCCTGATGTTGCAGCAAAAACAGCTGAATATGTAGCTGAATTCGCTACACCATACAAAGCTGCTGAACGTGGTTACATTGATATGGTAATTGAACCTAAAGAATCCCGCCCTCGTATTATCACTGCATTGAACATGCTTGCAAGCAAACGTGAAGCACGTCCTGCGAAAAAACATGGTAATGTTCCATTATAATAAGAGGAGAGAGTTTTAAGATGGCAAATAATAATGCTCCTATCAGTGAAGAAATAGTAGCTGCTATTACTGCTGCTGTAGAAATGATGGTTGGTCATAAAGTTATGGCTGTTCGTATTAAACGTAGCGATGCATGGGTTATGGCTGGCAGACGCGATGCTGTTTAATAAATCATCAATCAAATAAAAAAGATAATTCTTGGAGGAATACGTCGTGAAAAAATTTAACATCACTGTAAATGGTAACGCTTATGAAGTTGAAATTGAAGAAGTAAAAGCTGCTGCTCCAGTTGCTGCTGCACCAAAAGCTGCTCCAGCTGCTGCACCTGCACCAAAAGCTGCTCCAGCTGCCGCTGCTGCTGCACCTGCTGCTGGTGACAACACTGTTACTGCTCCAATGCCTGGTAAAATTGTAAAATTAGTAGCTTCCGTAGGTCAAGCTGTTAATGCTGGCGATGTTCTTTTAATTCTTGAAGCTATGAAAATGCAGAACGAAATCACAGCTCCAGCTGCTGGTACAGTTAAATCTTTCGCAGTTAACGCTGGCGATAGCGTAAAACCTGGTCAGACTATGGTTGTTATCGGTTGATTTTAATCGATAAATTACAAAGAAAGGGCCCATTAGTTAAGCTAATGGGTTCTTTTTGTATTTGTATATAATCTTTATGTTTGTAAATGGAGAGATTATTATGGATATTGATAAAGTTTATAATCTGTTTTTTAGTCCAACAGACACAACAAAATTCGTATTACAGTTTTTGAGTGAGCAAATAAGCCCTAATTATAAAAATATAAATTTAACATCAAGAAATACAAATCTAGATGATGTATCTTTAGCTGAAAATGATTTAGTATTTTTAGGTGTTCCTTCATATGCAGGTAGAGTGCCTGTTACTTTTAAAGAACGTTTTAGCAAAATTAAAGGTAATAATGCATTAGCTATAGTAGTTGTAACCTATGGAAATAGAGCACAAGAAGATACTTTAATAGAATTATTTGATATGGCTAAAGAGCAAGGTTTTAGAATTTTAGCAGGTTCAGCAGTTGTAACAGAGCATTCAATAATTCATGACTTTGGCAAGGGTAGACCAGATAGAAAAGATAAAGCTGAATTGATAAGTTTTATGCAAAAGTTAAAAAATAAACTTCAAGAAGATGTTTTATTAGTAGATGAAATACTGGGAAATAGACCTTATAAAGAAGTAAAATTAGCACCAATGGCGCCAGATTTTGTAAAAGAAAATTGTGTAGCTTGTGGTAAATGTGCAAGTGAATGTCCTACAGGTGCTATTGATAGTAAAACTTATAAATGTAATAGTGAAAAATGTATTTCTTGCTTACGTTGTGTAAAAGTTTGTCCTATAAACTGTCGTTTTGTGGATAATAGAGTATTGGAAAATTTACGTGTTCATTTGACTCCATTATGTAGTGAACGTAAAGACAATCAATTTTATTTATAAAAAAATACTCTAGAGCAATATAAGCTCTAGAGTATTTTTACATTAAAATTGATTAGTGTCAGTGAATACATCGTCCCAGAATGTATAAAGAAAAACTACAACGATTAGAAATAATAAAAATAAATCACCCATGATAAAATCTCCAATATAAAATATATTAAATTTTAATTATTATATTTGAGGATAAAGTAGCGTAAAGGCTTATAAATATTATATAAAATGGCAGCTTTTATCGGTAATAGAAGAACTGATTTTACGATACGCATGATATAAAAAGAAGTAGCAGCATCTTTATACATTAAAGTAAGCCAGATATTGTTGAGAATACAGTCAACAAATAAGAAAATAGTTAAATTCATAAGCAATAATTTTTTTAAAGTAATAGTTTTTTTATAAAGAAATTTGCCATAAATAAAACTAGAGACAATAGCACTTATAGTAAATCCAGGAAAATATAAACCTGGCATAAAAAGATTGCTACCGATAATATCTGCAAGAGCTGACATAATAATAGTTTTTGTCGTGCCAAAACGCATGGCATATAAACAAATCGGAATAAAAGCAAAATCTACGCGAATGAAAGTGGTTTGAATGGCAAAAACATAAGTAAATAAAATTGTTAAAGCCATGAAAATACCACCATAAACGATAGATGATAATGATGAGTTGTTGTACATGAGATTAAACCTCCTTGATATTGCGTTGCCACATAGGAGGAATATTCCTTCATGTAGCAGCGGGATGCGATATTTGTACCGCAAGAAAAACTTTTCGTTCAAATAGCAACTCCCCGTCTATTTGACACTTAACGCACAAATATCTACTCTGCTGAATAGCACTATCAATTATAAAACTATAAAGAAGGCTTGTCTATATAAAAATTTCTAATGAGTATAAGTAGATAAAGATGGTAGTATTTTTAGCTAGATAATAGATACTACGAATAAAATGTGATATTATGTAAACGATATAATATAATTTTTTGGAGCAAAGGAATAGTGATTCATAATGAAAAAATTTATCGTATTTTTGCTTTTAGGCGTGATGTTTGTATTTAATACAGTAGCATATGCACAAGCTGAAAATACAGCGCAAGATAAGATTGGTGGAGCTGATAAGGCAACGGATATACAGGTAAATAATAATGTAAATACTGTAAAACGTTGGATTTTGATAAATATACCAGCACGTTCATTGCGTTTATATGATAATGATAAATGTATAGAGATGTATCCTGTTGGCGTAGGTAAAATAGAAACTAAAACTCCAGTTGGTTTTTATAAAGTTGTAGAAAAAATTGTAAATCCTACATGGACAGACCCTGCTGATGTAAGCGTAGTTATTCCTTCCGGTGAAGATAATCCACTTGGTTATCGTTGGATTGGCATTGGTGGCAATTATGGTATACATGGGACAAATAGACCAGACTCTGTAGGTCATTATGTTTCTAATGGCTGTGTACGTATGGTTGAAGCCGATGTAGAAAAAGTATTTGATAAAGTTGAAGTTGGTACAGAAGTTCAAATTATGTACAACCGTCTAGTTATTGATAAAACTTTTGATGGTAGAGTAGCTTATTATATTTATCCAGATGGATATGATATGCAAAATTTAACAGTGGATTTTGTAAAACAAGGTCTAAAAGGTTATGGTATAGCTGATTTCATAACTGATGAAGCTGTGGCTAAATCTATAGAATTATCTAATGGTCAACCAAATTATGTAGCAGCACCTGTAAATATTATGTTTAATGGTAAAAAACTTAATTATAAAGCAGTTAATTATAAAAATTTAATTTATGTACCAGTAAAAGCTTTAGCTACTACATTAAATACGCCAATAACTATGGATAATAATTTAGTAAAAACACAAAAAGGTGAAGCTGATATCAGTCTTTATAGTAATGTAGCTTATATGCGTTTGACAGATATAGCAAATATTTTTGATTATGATTATAGCTTAAATAAAAATGTTACAGAAATAACTTTAAATAAAATTACTGCTGATAAAAATGTAGTAGATATCCCTGCTAATACTACAAATAAAGAAATTGTTGTTCCTAAAAAACAAACAGATGAAAAAATTAATTTAATGGAAAACGACAATAAAAATCTTGAACAAGATAATAATACACAATCCGATAAAAAAGCTGTAGCAGATAAGAAAAACAAACAGGAAAAAGCAAATACAGATGTTAAAAAATAATGGAGGTCATTGTGGAGCGAAGAGAAGATAATAAGAAAAGATTTATTATTATAGATGGTAGTAGTTTAATGTATAGAGCATTTTTTGCTTTGCCACTACTTACTTCTTCAAGTGGTATATATACAAATGCTATCATGGGTTTTTCTAATATGTTGGGAAAAATCTTAACAGAATATAAGCCAGATAATATAGTTGTGGCTTTTGATAAAAGTCGTCAAACTTTTCGTACACAAATGTATGCAGAGTATAAGGGACAAAGAGAAAAAACTCCAGATGAATTAAAATCACAGATACCGTTACTACGTGAATTTTTGGAAGCTTTGGGTATTGCTTTTATTGAAAAAGATAATTATGAAGCAGATGATATCATCGGTACTTTGGCAACAAAAGCAGCTAGTCAAGATTATGAAGCCTTGATTGTAACAGGTGATAAAGATGCTTTGCAATTAATTCGCCCTAATTTAAAAGTTATGCTCACTAAACGCGGTATCATGGATATGCAGATTTTTGATGAAGAAGCATTTAAAGAAAAATATGCAGGTCTTGAACCGATAAAATTAATTGATATAAAAGCTTTGATGGGTGATAGCTCAGATAATATTCCGGGTGTACCAGGAATTGGCGAGAAAACAGCTTTGAAATTATTATCACAATATCAAGATTTAGAAAATCTCTTGAATAATATAGATAATGTTTCAGGTAAAAAATTAAAAGAAAAATTACAGGAAAATCAAGAATTAGCTAGATTATCTTATAAATTGGCTACTATATGCTGTGAAGTAGATGTGGATTTTAAACCACAAGAGTTTGAATTGACTCCTAATTTGCAAAAACTAAATGATTTTTGTCAAAAATATGAGTTGAAAACAGTTTTGACTCGTATGAAAAAAGTCTTAGCTGATAAATTAGAAGTTGCAAGTCAAAATGATGATGCTGAATTAGCTTTGAATTTTGAAGCTACTATGCCAGTTTATGAGGAATTTACGCAAGATAAAATTGATGCTTTAATATCAAAGATAAAAGCAGAAAAATCTGTTTCCTTTATGGTTTTATTTGAAGGGAAAGTGCCGGATATATCCATTGATATGATGGCTATTTGTTGCAAAGATAGTCTTGGTATCATAAGAGCAAAAGAAGATATAGATAAACTCAGTGAAGTATTGCAAGATGAAACAATCACTAAATTTGTTTATGATGTAAAAATGCTTTATCATTTGAATTTAGATTTAAAAGGTAAGATTTATGATACTTTGCTTATGGCATATCTTTTAGAACCTGCTAAACGAAGCTATGAAATGAATGTATTGTGGCAAATGGCAGATATTGAAGAAGAAATTCCATGGGAAAATCTCAATGAAGAAGAAAAATTAATTTGCGGTGCAAGACATTTAGCTGATTTGAGTAATGTTTTGGCGGATAAATTAGCTGATGAAAAAATGGTAAATCTTTATGAACAGATAGAATTACCACTTGCTAAAATGCTTTGTGATATGGAAACTGTAGGTATTTATATTAATGAGCAAAAACTCGATGATATGAATGAACAGATGTATAAACAAATCACAGCTTTAGAGCAAGATATTTATGAATTGGCTGGAGAAATATTTAATATTAATTCACCAAAACAATTAGGCGATATTTTATTCAATAAATTGGGCTTGCCAGCTTTGAAAAAGACAAAGACAGGATATTCTACAAATGCGGAAGTACTAGAAAATTTAATATATGCTCACCCTATTATCGCTAAGATTTTAGATTATCGTATGTTAAATAAATTAAAAACTACGTATTTAGATGGCTTGAAAGCATTAATCAATCCACAGACTAAGAGAATTCATACAAGTTTCAATCAGACTGTAACAGAAACAGGAAGACTCAGCAGTTCTGAGCCGAATTTGCAAAATATTCCTGTACGCACAGCGGAAGGTAAAAAAATTCGCAGTCTATTTGAGCCCGGCGAAGGTTATGATTATATCTTATCTGCTGACTATTCTCAGATTGAGCTTAGAATAATGGCTCATATGTCAGAGGATAAACATTTTATAGATGCTTTTTGTCATAATCAAGATATTCATACAGCGACAGCAGCTCAAGTATTTAAAGTGCCTATAGATGAAGTTACTTCAGAACTTAGAGGTAAGGCAAAGGCTGTAAATTTCGGTATTATCTATGGTATAAGTGCGTTTGGTTTGGCAAAAAATCTGCATATTTCGCCAAAAGAAGCTGGGGAATATATAGATAATTATTTACAAGAATGTAGTGGCGTGAAGAATTTCATGCATGAAATTGTAGAAAAAGCACATCAAGATGGTTTTGTTACGACTTTATTTGGTCGTCGCCGTTATTTGCCAGCGATTAAGAGCAGTAATTTTAATCAGCGTGCATTAGCAGAACGCATGGCTATGAATACACCAATTCAAGGAACAGCGGCTGATATCATAAAAATTGCGATGAACAGAGCTAGTGAAGCGATAAAAGAAGCTAATTTGAAAAGTAGAATTTTATTGCAAGTACACGATGAATTAGTGTTAGAAGTTGTAAAAGAAGAAATAGAAAAAGTATCAGAAATTTTGACAACAGCTATGCAAAATACAGCTAGTTTAAAAGTGCCACTTATCATTGATATTAATTATGGTAAAAACTGGGCAGAAGCAAAATAAAAAGTAAATTAATTATAAAAAGGTGGTGGTTTTGTGCCTGAAATGCCAGAAGTAGAAAATATTGTCGTGGGGATTAAAGATTTTATCGAAAATAAAAAAATCGTAGATGTAGAAATCATAAAGGGAGATGTAATAAAATCTCCTAGTAGTGATGAATATAGAAAGCTTTTGCAGGATAGAATTATCAAATCTTTAAAACGCAGAGGAAAATATATCATCATGTCCTTAGATGATGGCAGATTAAATATCATTCATTTGCGAATGACAGGAAAGCTATTATATAAACAGGAAAATGAGGATATAGATAAATATAGTTGTGTAATATATCATTTAGAAGATAAAACTAAGTTGATATATGCAGATATCCGCAGATTAGGAACTTTAGATTTAATAACTACAGATGAAATTTCTCGCTTAAAAGGGCTATATACTTTAGGTGCAGAACCATTATCTTCAGAATTTACCATAGAGTATTTAAAAGATTGTCTAAATAAGAGTAAAACAAAAATAAAACCATTTTTATTAAATCAAAAAAATGTGGCAGGTTTGGGCAATATATATGTAGATGAAGCATTAGTCATCAGTAAAATTCATCCAGAACGCAAAGCAAATTCTTTAAGTGATGAAGAAATAGAAAGACTTCATCAAGCTATTAATTTGGTTATAAGTGAAGGTATAAGAGATGGCGGCACAAGTTTTCGCGATTATCGCAATGGTTTAGGTGAAAAAGGAAGTCATCAAGATAAATTATATGTATATAATCGCAAAGGCAAAGAATGTAGATTTTGCGATACTTTAATAACTAAAATCGTATTAAATGGTAGAGGTACTTATTTTTGCCCTAATTGTCAAAAATTAAATGATGATAAATAAATTTTAAATAAAAGCCAGAAAGGAGGATTTTTATGAAGATTATAGGTCTTACTGGTGGTATAGCTTGTGGAAAAAGTACGGTTAGTGCTTATTTAAAACAAAAAGGAGCTTTTATCATTGATGGTGATGCTATAGCTCGACAACTATCTGAGCCTAAAAAATCAATTTGGCAAGCGTATGTAAATCATTTTGGCGATAAAGTTTTAAATGCAGATAATAGTTTAAATCGTAGACTCATTGGGCAGATTGTATTTACTGATGAAAAAGAAAAAACATGGATGAATACAACAATGCACCCGTTGATTAGAGATGAAATCGTAAAACAAATAGATGAGTGTAGACAAAATGGTATAGAAGTAGTAATCTTAGATATACCTCTTTTATATGAAGCTAATTGGGATAAATTTGCAGATGAAGTTTGGGTTGTAAAAATCAGCAGACAGTTGCAAATAGAGCGCATTCAAAATCGTGATGGCTTAACTAAAGAAGAAGCAATAAGTAGAATAGATGCACAGATGTCTTTAGAAGAAAAAGCAAAACGTGCAGATGTGGTAATTGATAGTAGTAATGCTCCAGAAGTTACGTTACAATTAGTAGAAAAAATATGGAATGAGAGATTATTATAAAGGGTTGATAATTCATGTCTAGTTTGATTATTGTGAACCGCACACTTGTGATTTTAATCATGAGTTAGGCAAACAAAATAGTCAGCGTATATAGAAATATGTACGTAGAGATAGACAAAGAGCTAT